>Ga0105251_10000521_pt1 | contig 36292 bp, 30 predicted proteins | sample KBSS64metaG_FD_80424 | JGI IMG/M metagenome (GOLD analysis project Ga0105251, IMG submission 80424) | Switchgrass rhizosphere microbial communities from Kellogg Biological Station, Michigan, USA - KBS S6-4 metaG | ecosystem: Host-associated > Plants > Roots > Rhizosphere > Soil | place...
GAGTGGCATGGTCGGCACGACGACGAGACCCGCCTTCAACGCCGCGAAGAACGCGACCGCCATCTGCAAGGTATTCGGCCCGCGCAGCAGAACGCGGTTGCCCGGACGCAAGCCCATCTCATCGACGAGCACATGCGCGCTGCGATTCACGAGCGCGCGCAACTCGCGATAACTCGTCGCACGAGGCTCGCCGTTCACATCGGACCAGATTGCGGGGCGATCGCCATGTCCGCGTTCGATTGCGCGATCGAGCAACTCGGTCGCGCAATTGATGCGCGCGGGATAGGCGACATCCGCGTTGTCGAGCATGAACACCGGCCATTGTTCCTGTGGCGGCAGATGATCGCGCGCGAATGTATCGACGTGTGCTGACCGTTCCATCGTGCTCTCCGCTTAATCGGGAATAACCGCCGTGGCTTCGATTTCCACCAGTGCTTCGTCTTCGATGAGCGCGACGACCTGCACCGCGCTCATCGCGATATCGTAGTCGCCGATCAGCTCGCGAAACGCCGCGCCGATTTCCTTCGCCGCCGCGAGATACGCGCGTTTGTCCGTCACGTACCACGTCATGCGCACGAGGTGCTCGGGCTTGCCGCCTGCTTCGCGCAGAATCGCCACGACGTTGCGCAGCGCCTGGGTGGCCTGCGCGCCGAACTCGTGACTCACGAAGCGCGCCTGTTCGTCCCAGCCGATCTGTCCGGCGATATACACCTGCGTGCCGCGCACCGCGACGCCGTTCGCGTAGCCGCGCGGCTTGAGCCAGCCCGAAGGCAGAAGCGTCTTTTTCATGAGCGTGTCTCCTCTTGCAATGCGCGGCTCGTGCCCGGCGCGAACCGTTCGATGGCGCGGGCGATGTCGCCGGGAATGTCGATCGAGCGGCCATCGTCGAGCGATGTCGTCACGAGAACCTGCTTCGCGCGAAAGCGCACTTCGCCATCGCAATGACCGACGATGTCGATGCGAATCGAGCGCTGTCCGACGGAATCGACAGCCAGCGTGAACGTCACCGTTTCACCCATGCGGCTCGGCCGCGAGAACTCGCAGTTGAGCTTGACGATGGGCAGCCCGACGCGACGCGCGGAGATCATCGCTGCATAGTCGATGCCGAGCGCGTCGTTGAACCAGTCCTCGACGAGCGCGTTCGTCATCACGAGGTATTGCGGGAAATAGACAATGCCCGCCGGGTCGCAATGCGCGAAGCGGATGCGCATCGGCATATCGAAGGCTTGCGTCATCGTTGACGTTCTCCGTGCGCTTTCAACAAGTCTCGTCCGACGATCAACTGCTGCACTTCCGTCGCACCTTCATAGATGCGCAGCGCGCGAATCTCGCGGTAAAGCGATTCGACTGCCGTGCCGCTTTTCACGCCGAGGCCGCCCCATAACTGCACGGCAGCATCGATCACTTGTTGGGCGCCTTCGCTCGCGTGCCACTTCGCCATGGCTGCTTCGCGTGTGACGTTCTCGCCCTGATCGCGCAACCACGCGGCGCGATAGACGAGCAGCGCGCTCGTGTCGATGGTCAGCGCCATCTGGGCGAGCTTTGCCTGCGTGAGCTGGAAGTCGCCGAGCGTCTGGCCGAACATCTTGCGCGACGCGGCGCGATCGAGTCCCTCCTGCATTGCGCGGCGCGCGAAGCCCAGCGATGCGGCCGCAACGGACGTGCGGAAGATGTCGAGCGTGCGCATGGCGATCTTGAAGCCTTCGCCTGGCGCGCCGAGCATCTGGCTGCGCGGCACGCGCGCCTTGTCGAAATGCAGCCGCGCGAGCGGATGCGGCGCGATCACGTCGATGCGTTCGGCGATCTGCAGCCCCGGCGTATCCGCATCGACGATGAACGCGCTGATGCCGCGCGCGCCCGGTGCTCCGCCGGTGCGCGCGAACACGACATAGAAATCCGCGATGCCGCCGTTCGAGATCCATGTCTTGTCGCCATTCAGCACGTAGTCATCGCCGTCGGCGCGCGCATCGAGCGACATCGCCGCGACATCCGAGCCTGCGTCGGGCTCCGACAATGCAAATGCCGCGACTGCCGTGCCGTTCGCGACACGCGGCAGATAGCGCGCCTTTTGCTCGTCGGTGCCGGCGAGCGAGATCGCGCCGGAGCCGAGGCCCTGCATGGCGAAGGCGAAGTCCGCGAGGCCGTCGTGCTTCGCGAGCGTTTCGCGAAGCAGACACACGGCGCGCGTGTCGATCGACTCGTTCGATGCGCCGTATTGCGTCCCGCCGACGCAATGCTTGAGCCAGCCCGCGTCGCCCAGCATCCGCACGAGGCGCTTGCAGGCGGCGTCGGTATCGGCGTGATCGACGTGCTTCAGATGCGTGTGCGCCCATGCATCGACATCGCGCGCGAGTACGCGATGCCGTTCATCGAAGAAGGGCCACGCGAGCGCGCTGTGCAGATCGACGTTCATTCAATCACCTTCGAAGACGGGGCGCGTTTTCGCGGCAAACGCGCGATATGCGCGCTCGAAATCGCGCGTGCTCATGCAGATGGCTTGCGCCTGCGCTTCCGATTCGATCGCTTCGTCGATGCTCATGCTCCATTCCTGATGCAGCATCTTCTTTGTGATGCCGTGCGCGAAGGTCGGGCCTGCGACGAGTTCGGATGCGAGCTTCGCGGCTTCGTCGAGCAAAGTCTCGGGCGTGCAGAGGCGGTTGTAGAAGCCCCAGTCGTAGCCTTCGTCGCCGCTCGCGGCGCGGCCCGTGAAGAGCAGTTCGGCCGCACGTCCCTGGCCGATGATGCGCGGCAGGATCGAGCACGCGCCCATGTCGCAGCCCGCGAGGCCGACACGTGCGAACAGGAACGCGAGCTTGCTGCGCGAAGTGCCGAGACGCATGTCGGAGGCCATCGCGAGGATCGCGCCCGCGCCCGCGCATACGCCATCGACGGCGGCGACGATCGGCTGCGGGCAATGGCGCATCGCCTTGACGAGATCGCCGGTCATGCGCGTGAAGAGCAGCAGCTCGGGCATCGGCAGATCGATGAGCGGCGCGATGATTTCATGCACGTCGCCGCCGGAACAGAAGTTGTCGCCCGCGCCGTGAATCACGACGGCTTTCACATCGGTCGCATAGGCGAGCTGGCGAAAGAGGTCTCGCAACTCCGCATACGACTCGAACGTCAGCGGGTTCTTGCGCTCGGGGCGATTGAGCATGATGGTCGCGACGCCGTTCGTCACGGACCAGCCGAAGTGCGTCGCGCGATAGTCCGCGAGCGTCATGCGATTGCCGGCGAGAAGCGCGGCGGCGGCGGATGAGGTCATCGCTGTCTCCTTCAGTCCTTTAGCGTATTCATCAAATGCTGCTTCAGTTTGCCGAGCCGCTGATGCGTCTGCGATTTTTCATTCAGTTCGAGGCCGCCGAACATTTCGACGACCCATTGCTCGTGCGCGGTCGCCATCTTGTCGAATGCGGCGCGGCCTTGCGGCGTGAGACGCACGCTGATCGAGCGGCGATCATTCGGATCGGTGTCGCGCGAGACGAGTCCTTCCTTTTCGAGCTGATCGGTGATGCCCGTCACGTTGCCGCCGGTGACCATCATGCGGCGCGACAGCTCGGTCATCTTCAGGCCTTCCGGATGACGTTCGAGCTGCGCCATCAGGTCAAAGCGCGGCAAGGTCGTATCGAACTCCGTGCGCAGGCGTTTGCGCAATTCGGCTTGCACCAGGTTCGTCGTCGTCAGCATGCGCAGCCACAGGCGCAGTCCCATGTGGCTGTCGGCGCCCGTGCTCATTTCCAGATCGACGACGTTGTCCGCCGGCTTTTCTATGCCCTTGCGCGGCGTTTTCGGCTCCGTCGGGGCGGTCGTTTTCTTGTTGCGTGCGGCGTGGGTCACGTTACTTCTCCACCTGATACGGAAATAGATTGGCCGTTCATCGAATCGGAGCCGGGGGCGCACAGCCATAGCACGGCGTTAGCGACTTCTTCCGGTTGCACGAAGCGGCGTTGCGGGTTGTGGCGCACGAGGGCATCGCGCGCGTCCTGTTCGCTGCGCGAGGTCTTCGACATGATCTGATCGAGCGACGCGCGCAGCAGTTCGGTTTCGGTATAACCGGGGCACACTGCATTGACGGTGACGCCTTTCGTCGCGACTTCCGCAGCCAGCGCGCGCGTGAGGCCGATGACGCCGTGCTTCGCCGCGCAGTAAGCGGCGACATACGCATAGCCGATTTGCCCCGCCGTACTCGCGACATTCACGATGCGGCCATAGCCGCGTTCGAGCATGGAAGGCAGCACGGCGCGCGTGCAGAGAAATACACCTGTGAGATTCACGTCGAGCATGCGTTGCCAGAGCGCGGCATCGGTATGCGTGAAGGGCGCGGCTTGCGCGTGGCCCGCGTTGTTGATGAGGATGTCGGCAGGACCGGCGCGCGAAAATGCTTCCTCGACGGCGGCTTCGTTCGTGACATCGACGCTGATGCACGCGACGTCGCCATGCGCGCGCATCGCTTCGCGTTGTGCTTCGAGGCGCGCGCGATCGCGGCCCATCAACGTGACGCGCGCGCCCGCCCGTGCGAGCGCTTCTGCGCACGACGCACCGATGCCGCTGCCTCCGCCCGTGATGACCGCGTGCTTGTCTGCGAGAGCCGTCATGATCAGACCGTTCCTTCCGCGCGTTGGGCGCGTTCCTGTGGCGTGAGGCGCGCGTTGTCGGCGGCCAGCGCTCGCTCGCGTTCCAGGTTGCGTTCGAGTTGCGATTTGGCGGCGGCGTACTGCTTCGGCCACGCGATGTCGAAGTAACCGATCTTCGCGGCTTCGTTCAACGTCCACGCCGGATTCGCGAGATGCGGACGCGCCACCGCGCAGAGATCCGCGCGTCCCGCCGCGATGATGCTGTTCACATGATCCGCTTCCGAGATCGCACCGACGGCGATCGTGGCAATGCCCGCTTCGTTGCGGATGCGATCCGCGAACGGCGTCTGGAACATGCGGCCGTACACGGGCTTTTCCTGCTTGCTGACCTGCCCCGACGACACGTCGATCATGTCCGCACCTGCTGCCTTGAATGCGCGTGCGATTTCGACCGCGTCGTCCGGTGTCGTGCCGCCATCCACCCAGTCGTGCGCGGAAATGCGAACGGACATCGGCCTGTCTTGCGGCCATGCCGCGCGCATCGCCTCGAATACTTCGAGCGGATAGCGCAGACGGTTTTCGAGCGAGCCGCCGTACTGGTCGGTGCGATGATTCGTTAGCGGCGACAAAAAGCTCGACAGGAAATAGCCGTGCGCGCAGTGCAATTCGAGCCAGTCGAAGCCCGCTTGCGCGGCCATTTCGGCGGCACGCACGAATTGCGCTGCAATTCCACGCAGTTCTTCATGCGACGCCTCGCGCGACCATTGGCTCACGCCTTGCACGTACTGTTGCGGCGAAGCGGAGACGAGCGGCCAGTTTCCATCAGGCAACGGCTGATCGATGCCTTCCCAGCTCACACGCGTCGATGCCTTCGCGCCCGCATGACCGAGTTGCATGCCGATCTTCGCATCGGATTGCGCATGCACGAAATCGACGATGCGCGTCCACGCGGCGAGATGCTCCGGCGCATACATGCCGGGACATCCCGGTGTGATGCGCGCCTCGGGCGACACGCAGGTCATCTCCGTCATGACGAGCGCGGCGCCGCCCATCGCGCGCGCGCCGAGATGCATCAGGTGATAGTCGCCCGCGACGCCATCGACGGCGGAATACTGCGCCATCGGCGATACGACCACGCGGTTCTTCAGCGTGACGCCGCGCAGCTTGAACGGCGTGAACATCGGTGGAATGGAGCGTTGCTGTGCAGTGCGCTCGATACCCGCGCGCGCGGCGAGCCAGTCTTCGAACGAGGCGACATAGCGCGCATCACGTTCGCGCAGGTTTTCATGCGAGATGCGCTGCGAGCGCGTAAGCAGCGAATACGCGAACTGCTCCGGTTCGAACGCCGCGTAACGGTCCACATGCTCGAACCATTCCGTCGAATTGCGCGCGGCGTTCTGGATGCGCAGCACATCCACGCTGCGCACCTGCGTGTAATGCGCGAGCGCGCCTTCGAGATCGCCGTTCTGCCTGGCGAATGCCGTGTCGATGCTGTTCGCGAGTTCGATCGCGTCTTCGAGCGCGAGCTTGGTGCCCGAACCGATGGAGAAGTGCGCGGTATGCGCCGCGTCGCCCATCAGCACGACGGGCGTGCGCTTGCCGTTCGCGCCATCGCGCCAATGCACCCATTCACGATTCACCACGCGCGGAAAGCGAATCCATTGCGCCGAGCCGCGCAAGTGCGTGGCGTTCGATATCAGCGCGTGGCCGTCCAGATACTTCGCGAAGAGCTTTTCGCAAAACGCGATGCCGTCGTCCTTGCTCATGTCGGCGAGGCCGGCTCCGCGCCATACGCGCTCGGGCGCTTCGACGATGAACGTTGACGTGTTCTCGTCGAAACGATAGGCATGCGCCTGGAACCAGCCCCACTCCGTCTTTTCGAATGCGAACGTGAAGGCGTCGAAACACTTGTTCGTGCCGAGCCACACGAAGCGGCAATCGCGCAGATCGATGTCGGGTTGATAGGTCGACGTGTATTTTTGCCGGACCGCGCTGTTCGCGCCATCGCTCGCAATGATGAGGTCGGCGTCGTAGTCTTCGTCGTTGACGACTTGCGTCTCGAAGACGAGCTTTACGCCGAGATCTTCGCAGCGTGCCTGCAGGATATTCAGCAGACGTTTGCGGCCGATGCCGCAGAAGCCATGCCCCGACGAACGGATCGTGCGGCCGCCGACGTGGACTTCGATGTCGTCCCAATGATTGAAGGCATCGAGGATGGCGTCGGCGCTTTGCGGGTCCGCCGCGCGCAGGTTGCCGAGCGTCTGGTCGGAGAACACGACGCCCCAGCCGAACGTGTCGTACGGCCGGTTGCGCTCGACGACGGTGATGTCGTAGCCAGGGTGGCGGTGCTTCATCAAAAGCCCGAAATACAGGCCCGCCGGGCCTCCGCCGATGCAGACGATGCGCATGCTTGCTCTCCGACCGTTGTCTCCTCACGTCGATAATTTAGGTTTTGATAGTTTAGATGTCAAGTAAATAGTGGGCCGGAGGGCGGTCGCCCGCGACGCTTGCGCGTAACTACCGGACGGCGAGTCACCTTGTAGCTTGCGGTGGCATTCATCGGAACGCTGAATCCGAGCGCGGGCGATGTCAGTCTGTTTCTACCGATCGAGCACGCATGTCTTGCCGAAGCGTCGCAGGCGCAGGCACGTACAGCATTGTTCGCGCGCTACAGCCTCGTTGGCGCGCTCGCGGGCGCGCTCGGTGCGCTGCTGGCCGGCGTCCCCGACTGGGTCGCTGCGCATTCCGAACTATCGGCGCTTTCGGCCATGCGAGTCATGTTCATGGTGTACGCCCTGTCGGGACTCGCGATCCTGATCCTGTACCTGTACATGCCATCGCATCAGCCAGCTACCACCAACGTTCCCGCCGCGCTCGCGGGTGCTTGCCTCGGCGACCGGAACGAATGAAGTCGTGGCGATCGACGAGAAGACACTGAAGGTCGCCGCTCGCATGCCGGGAGGTGCTTATCCGGACGGCATGGCCTATGCGCCCGATGTACACAAGCTTTACGTTTCCGATGAGACGGGAAAGACGGAGACCGTCATCGACGTGTCAACGAACCGGCGCGTGAAGACCATCGCGCTGGATGGCGAGGTCGGCAACACGCAGTACGATCCGGTCACGCGGCATATCTTCGTCAACGTTCAAACGCGTCGGCAACTGGTCGAGATCGACCTTTCGACGGATGCAATCGCGGCGCGGATCGACTTGCCCGGAGCAGACGGAAATCACGGCTTGCTCATCGTTGCACAAGCCAGACTCGCCTTCATTGCATGTGAAGGCAACAGCAAATTGCTGGTGCTGGACATGCGCACAATGCGTGTCTCCCAATCGTTCGACGTGGGACGAAATCCGGACGTACTGGCGCTCGATGCTTCGGCGAGCACGGTGTATGTGGCTGGCGAGGGCGGTGTCGTCCCGATGTTCCGTTTTGACGGGACTCATGTGGCAAAAGTGGGCGAAGGTTCTCTGGGGCCGAACGCTCATGTCGTGTATGTCGATCCGGCGACGCATCGATCGTACTTCGCTCTCAAGGATCTCAACGGTCATCCGGCGTTGCGCATCATGGCGCCGCAGTGATGCTGGCATCGTGCGCTGATAGCTGCAAGGGTGCTGCGCGGGTTTGCCCCTAGCTCGCGATAAACAAATGGAATTGCTTTGCGAGAAAATTTGATTGGATTTCCATCGGGTGCGGACCTATCGTGCGTAGTCCGATGCGGCAATCCGCGCGCTCGCATCGAAATAACGGCCTCGCCGACAGAACAAAATATCCAGGAGACTTACCCATGGAGCAATCCTCCGCGGTGCCGCGTGTGCCGGAGTCGGACGCCAGCGCCGCTCAGAACATCGCTTCCAACGATCGAGCTACGCCAAGGGTGCGGCGAATCCAGCGTACCGCGCTTGCTCTTCTCCTCCTGAGCGGGGTCATCAACTACATCGATCGCGCAACGCTATCCATCGCGAATCCGCTGATCCGGCAGGATCTCGGGCTTTCGGTCGGGGAAATGGGCCTGCTGCTTTCCGCGTTCCTATGGGCTTATGCGTTTGCGCAACTGCCGGCGGGCGCATTGGTCGATCGCTTCGGCGCGCGGATCATGCTTACCGTCAGCCTCGCGACTTGGTCGGTGGCGCAAGCCTTCGGCGGCGTCGTGAGCAGCTTCGGCCAGTTCTTCGCCGCTCGCATGGTGCTGGGAATCGGGGAGGCGCCGCAATTTCCGACGAGCGCCAAAGTCGTTCGCGACTGGTTCGGCAAGAAAGAGCGTGGCGCCGCGACCGGCATCTGGAACAGTTCATCGACGCTGGGCACCGCAATATCGGCGCCTTTGCTGACAGTCGTAATGTTGACCGTGGGATGGCGATGGATGTTCGGCATCATGGGAATCGCAGGCCTCGTCGTGGCACTGTGTTTCTTTCTCGTGCATCGTGACCCGCGTCAGGTCGACCTGACGCAGCGGGAGCGCGCGTATCTCACCGACGTCGATGGTGAAATCCAGAGCCGCCCGACATGGCGCGAGTGGCGCCGTCTGTTCGAGTTCAGCACCACGTGGGGCATGCTGCTGGGATTCTTCGGCACGATCTACGTCTTGTGGCTCTACAACGCGTGGTTGCCGACTTATCTGCAAATGGAATTTCACCTGACCATCGCGAAGTCGGGGTGGGTGGCGGCGGTCCCCTATCTCTTCGGCGTAGTGGGCAGCCTTTCCGGCGGAAAGATTTGCGACGTGCTCGCTCGGCGAGGGGTGTCGGCGATCAACAGCCGGAAGTACCCGATGGCCGCCTCGCTTTTCGGTGTCGCCGTGTTTACGGTGCTGACTGGCCTCACGCACAGCGCGACACTGGCGGTCGTATTCATCTCGATCTCGATGTTGCTCCTGTATGTGTCGAGCAGTGCGGCCTGGGCGACGGCGTCCGTTGCCGCGCCCTCCAACTGCACCGCGTCGATCGGCGCCATGCAGAATTTCGGGGGCTACTTCGGCGGCGCGCTGGCACCGGTCGTCACGGGCTTCATCGTGCAGCAGACGCGTTCGTTCCAGCCTGCGCTCTTCGTCGGGGCGGGCGTTGCCGCCGTCGCGGTGATCGGCTACTGGCTGCTCGTGCGCGGCCCGATTCCGCCGGCGGCGCTGGCCCAGGACGCGTAACCGCAACACAGCGCTGCTGCGAGCGAGAGTCAGAGACTCTCGCTCGCCTCGACTCAGCCGGTCAGTGCATCAGGAAACCCGATCTCATAGCGCCGAGCGCAGGCCTCGAGTGCCGGTGCGATCGTCGGGTGCAGCGCGACTCCGTCGCGTAGTTGCTCGCGCTTGAGGCTCAATCCGCGATCGCCCGGCATCCGCACACCCGACGTTCCAGGGCGCGGCGGATTGTCCCGACAGGCATCGCCGAGCCAGTCCATTTGCCGCGCGAACGCGGCGGGACCGCCAAAAGCCGCCGGATCGTATAACGACACAAACACGGTGGCGCCCCATCCCTCGGCGGGATCGGCCCGGCCGTGACCGGCGAGACCTCCCGTCAGCGCCTCGATCATCAACGCTAGCCCGAAGCCCTTGTGTCCCCACGTCATGCCGCCGACCGGGAGAATCGATCCCGGAGGCTCAGTGGACAGCACGGCGGGATCGCGGCTGGGCTGACCGTCCGCATCGAGAAAGCATGCCTCCTCGAAGAGTTCGCCGGCCTTGTGTCGGCGCGCGGTCATGCCGTTCGTCACGGTCGATGAGGAGATATCGATCAGAAACGGCGTGCCCGATGTCGGAATGCCCGCCGCGATCGGATTCGGTGTAAATACCGAACGCGTGCCGCCATGAGGGGCCACGCTTTGCACCGCCGGGTCGGAGCTGCCGAGCACGATCATGAATCCGTCGGCAGTGGCCTTTTCCAGATAACTGGCAAGACAGGCGATGTGATGACTGCGCCGAATCACGAGCGTCGCGCTCCCGTATTCTCGTGCTCTCGGCGCGAGTGTTTCGATGCCGCTGAGCACCAGCCACGGGCCGGGAAGACGCCGGCCATCCCACAACAGGCTGGCGCCCCGGTCCGCCACGACCTCGGGCTCGCCGGAGCACGTCATCGTGGCGTTTTCAATCTCACGGATATAGCCGGGCAGCAGCGCGAGCCCGTGCGTATCGTGTCCCATCAAGTCGCCATCGACGAGCGTACGGGCGACTGCCAGCGCTTTGACGTCGTCCATTCCGGCCCTGACCAGCAGACGCTGTGCGAAGCCTTGCAGTTCATCGGCGGAGTACCGGGCTTGTGTATTCATCGTGATCGCGTCAGTAAGGTGGTTGTTGGAAGCTGCCGGGCAAGTAAAGGCCCGATGCGCTCTGGATTGTCCATTGCGCTTTTGATAAGCGTCCAATCGAGAATTGCGTAAAATCAATTCCATCTGGTTATGAGTCTCTACGCGTTTGCCCTATGCCTCAAGATTCGAATAACTCCGCTATTTCAGCGCTGACGAAGCTGCGCTTCAGGCATCTGCAGTTGCTCGAACTGCTCGGGCGTACGCGCAACCTCCGTATTGCGGCTGAGCACATGCACATCACGCAGCCGGCCGCGACGAAGATTCTGAGCGATCTGGAGGCGATGTTCGGTGCGCCGCTCTTCGAACGGCTACCGCGCGAAATGCGGCCGACCGATCTCGGAACGCTCTCCGTCCGCTACGCCGGCACCGCGCTATCCAGTCTCGGCAAGTTTTCGAACGAGTTCGCGACACTGAAGAACGGCGGCTATGGACATCTCACGGTGGGTTTCATTCCGGCTTCCGCCGCACAACTCGTGACCGCGGCTATCAAGGAGATCCAGCGCCGGCGCCCGAGACTCATCATCAAGCTGGTCGAGCAAAGTAGCGATCAGCTCGCGACATGGCTCGAGGAAAGGCGACTCGACGTGATGGTCGGGCGCCCGACAGAGCCACGACACGAAGCGCTTTTCCATGTGGTCGATCTATTGGCGGAGCCTGCACGTACGGTCGTCGGGCAGCATCATCCGTTGCTGAAGCGGCGGCGCATGGAGATCACCGATCTCGGCCAGTGGCCTTGGATCCTGTATCCCCAAGGCACCGCCATGCGGCAGCTATTCGAAGAGACGTTCGCAGCGGCGGGGATGATCGCGCCGGTGGGTATCGTGGAAACGCCCTCGATTTTTTCGACGCTGGAGTTGCTGCAGGCCACCGACATGATCTCCCTTCAACCACAGGCCGCGATGGACAAGTACGTCAAGCATGGCCTGCTTGGATACCTGGACGTGCCGATACGGCGGACGCTGTCGAATTACAGCGTCATTACGCGAAAAGACGAAGCCACTTCGCAAGCGATGGACGAGTTCGTTGCCATCCTCCTGGCAATCGCCGCGCAATACCGGGTAGTCGACAAGACTGGTGCGGGCGCGCGTTTCCCGGTTTCGTAAGCAAGGGCAGCGTCCGCATTCTCTCATTCTCTATTTCTCATCAAATCGGTAAGTTTTTCGCGCACTTTCCATCCGCCAGGCGAACTTCCTCGAACGTAGCCATCAAGTTTCGCCTTTATCGACCGACAAAGCTTCGTATGGAGTTGAGTGCGAAGAAGCCGCGCGGCAGTCCGCTGCATTTGCCGTGGCGCGGTTTTGCGACGCAAGAGAGTGGCCCCGGGTAGAAGAAGTTGGCCGTGGCGATGTGGTCTTTATCGAAGAAGCGTGGATTGGTACGGATGCTTACGAAGAATGCGACGGTAGGGCCTGCGGCTGGCGGGGTGGGGCCAGCATGCATCGAGCAAACGCAAGACGGCGATGGCCCGCGAGCCGGTCTGCGCCCGCGTGACGCTGCGCAGGCTCGTCGATGAAGCCGTCCGTTCCGTTCCGCCTGTTCCTCGCGATGGCTACCGGCGCGATCTACGCCGCGGCATTGCCGGCCGTCGCCGCCAACGCGCCCGTCGACGCAACCGTTCCTGCCGCCGTCAGCGACGCGGCCTCGATCCACGTGCCGTTCTCCGCGCTGGGCGCGTATGAGCCGCTGCATCTGCGCGGCCTGGAGGACGCACGCTCGGTCTCGCTCGGCGTGCGGCTCGACCGCGTCGTGACCGGCGCGCGCCTGCGTCTGCGCTATACGTATTCTCCCGCGCTCGCGTTCGCGCTGTCGCACGTCAAGGTGTCGATCAACAACGAGGTGATCGCCACCGTGCCCTTCGACAAGGAGCACGCGGGAACGATGGTCACGCAGGACATTCCCGTCGATCCGCACCTGTTCACCGATTACAACCAGTTCGGCCTGCGCTTCATCGGCCATTACACGCTCGATCATTGCGAAGATCCGGCCAACACCGCGCTGTGGGCCGACGTGAGCCCGACGAGCGAATTCATTCTCGACACCGCGCCGATCAAGCTGCCGAGCGATCTCGCGCTTCTTCCCGCACCGTTCTTCGACCCGCGCGACGTGAGCCGCCTCACGCTGCCGTTCGTGCTGCCCGCGTCGCCCGACAGCGCAACGCTCAAAAGCGCGGGCGTTCTCGCGTCGTGGCTCGGCGCGCTCGCCGATTACCGCAACGCCCGTTTCCCGGCGCGCACGTCGCTGCCGGCGAACGAGCACGCGCTCGTCGTCGGCACGCGCGCGCAATTGCCCGCCGAATTATCGGCGCATGCGGTGCTGCCGGAGATCGACGGGCCGACCATCTTCGTCACCGATAACCCCGCCTCGGCGGACCGCAAGCTGCTCGTCGTGACCGGGCGCACCGCCGCCGAAGTGGACGACGCGACCTATGCGCTGGTGCTCGGTCGCGCGGCGATGTCGGGTGCTTCGGTCAAGGTCGCGCACGTCGATATCGGCAAGCCGCGCGAGCCCTACGATGCGCCGCGCTGGATGCCGACCGATCGCCCGGTCGCCTTCAAGGAACTCGTCGACGACCCGTCGCAACTGCAGGTCTCGGGCGGCACTCCCGATGCGATCCGCCTGAACCTGCGCGTGCCCGCCGACCTCTTCGCGTGGAACAGCGCGGGTGTGCCGCTCAACCTGCGCTACCGCTACACCGCGCCGACGGTGCAGAACAACTCCGCGCTCGCCGTCGACGTCAACGACCAGCTCGTGAAGTCGTTCCGCCTGCCGCCCGCCCGCAGCGACGACAGCCAGGGCCGCTTCCAGTTGCCGCTCTTGTCGGGCGTCAACAGCGGCTCGGCGAGCGCGCTCGATATTCCGGCGTTTCGCGTAGGCAGCTCGAACCAGCTGCAACTGCGCTTTAACCTCGATTCGCAGAAGACCGGACTGTGCGCCGGCGTGCAGAACAACCCGGCGCGGGCGGCGGTGGACCCGGATTCGACCATCGACTTCTCCGGTTTCGTGCACTACGCACAGATGCCGAACCTCGCGTACTTCGCCAACAGTGGCTTTCCGTTCACGCGCCATGCGGACCTGGCGCAGACGGCCGTCGTGATCCCGGATCATCCGAGCGACGCCGAGCTCGAGACGATGCTGACGATGCTCGGCCACATGGGCCAGTGGACCGGCTTTCCCGCGCTGCGCGTGACGATCGCCCGTCCCGGCGATGTCGCGGCCCTCGCGCAGAAGGATCTGCTCGTGATCGGCGGCTCGCCGTCATCGCCGGTGTTCGCACGCTGGCACGACGCGCTGCCGCTGTCGCTGTCGATCGCGGGCGGGCGCGCGGCGGGTGCCGCCGCGGCGAACGACGGCATCGCACGTGCGTCCTTCTCGGTCGGCGAGCGCTGGCGCGACGGCAAGCTCGCCACGCATGGCGGCGCATCGCTCGATCAGAGCGGCCCGCTCGCCGCGATCATGGGCTTCGAGGCGCCCGGCGCGGCGGGGCGCAGCGTCGTCGCGCTGGCGGCGACCGGCGACGGCCGCCTCGGCGACCTGCTCGACGTGCTGGAGCGCTCCGACCGCGTCTCGCAGGTGCAGGGCGATCTGTCACTGGTGCGGCGCGGCGGCGTCGACAGCACGCGCGTCGGCGATACCTATGTGATCGGCTACGTACCGTGGTACGCGAAGCTGTGGAGTCTCGCGGTCCGGCATCCGGCGCTGCTCGGTGTGCTCGGCGCGCTGGCGGGCCTGCTGCTCGCGATCGGCGCGTTCACCGGGCTTCAGGAACTGGCCGCGCGCCGCCGGGGCATCTGAGCGATGACCGTTCTTCTCTCGCGCCGCATGACGCGTCCCGGCCGCCGGAGCATGTGAATGAAGGCTCCGGTCTTACTGCGCGCGGCGTGCGTGGCGTCGATCGTATGCGCATCCGGCACGGCTGGCGCGAACGCGTTCGGGGCAAGCGTGGCCGACGGGCCGCACGGCGCGCCCGCGCAGGCCGCAGCCATGACGGCATCCGGGCCGTCGTCCGGTCATCCGCGCGTCTGCGCATCGTGGGCGCGCTGGGAGCGGTTCAGGCGCGACTTCGTTTCGAAGGACGGGCGCGTGATCGACGTCGGCTCGGCTGACGAACGCACCGTTTCCGAAGGTCAGTCCTACGCGCTGTTCTTCGCGCTCGTCGCCAATGATCGCGCGAGCTTCGACACGATCCTGCACTGGACCGAGCACGAACTCGCGCAGGGCGATCTCGCTTCGCACCTGCCCGCGTGGCTGTGGGGCCGCGACGAAGCCGGCCAGTTCCGCGTGCTCGATGCCAACGCCGCATCCGATGCCGATCTGTGGATCGCCTACGCGCTCCTCGAAGCCGGCCGCGCGTGGGGCGAGCGCAGCTACACGGCGCGCGGGACATTGCTCGCGAAACGCGTGCTCGACGAGGAAGCCGCCACGCTGCCGGGCCTCGGGCCCACGCTGCTGCCCGGGCCGGCGGGGTTTCATCCCGCCGCCGATACCTGGCGCGTGAATCCGAGCTACGCGCCGCTGCAAGTCATACGCGGTATCGGCGCGCACCTGCCGGACGACACGCGCTGGCCGCGCCTCGCCGCGACGAGCGCGCGCATGCTGATCGATACCGCGCCGCGCGGGTTCTCGCCCGACTGGGCGCTCTACCGCGCGAAAGGCTTCGCCCCCGACGAGCAGACCCAGGCCGAGAGCGCCTACAACGCGATCCGCGTCTATCTGTGGGCGGGCATGCTCGCCGCCGACGACGACGCGCGAACGAAACTGCTCGAACGCTTCGCGCCGTTCGCGGCGTATATCGAGCGGCACGGCGCGCCGCCCGAGCGCGTCGATACGCGCACCGGCACGCCGGGAGAAAACGACGGCAACGCGGGATTCTCCGCCGCCGCCGTGCCGTTTCTCGCCGCGCGCGGCCAGAGCGCACTCGCGGATGCGCAGGCGGCGCGCGCGGACCACGAAGCGGCGCCGGGCTACTACACGAGCGTGCTGATGCTCTTCGGCCTCGGCTGGCGCGAACGGCGCTTCAGCTTCGCGGCCGACGGCACGCTGCACAGCGCGGCATCCGAATGCGGAGCCGCCAGATGATGCACGGACCCAGGCTGAACCGGACCGCGATCAGCGCGGCGCTCGCGTCGGCGAGCGTCGTCTGTGCGACGCAGATGCTCGCGATGCCGGCGCACGCCATGCAGCCGCCAGCCACGACGCCCGCACCCGCACCCGCGCCCACGCTCGCGCCGATGCCCGCGATGGCGGCGCGTCTCTACGCCACGGCGCGCGTCTGGGGCAACAAGCATCGCGACGATCTCGCGCTGCAGGCGATCGACAAGGCGCTGCTGATCGCGCCCGACGATCCGCGCCTGCTTGCCGAGCGCGTGCGCGCGCAATTGCGCCTCGGCAAGACTCAGGCGGCCCAGACGGCGCTCGCGCGCATGCAGGCAATCGCCCCAGACGCTGCGATCACGCACCAGGCCGCCGACGAATATCGCGTCGCCGTGAACGGACGTCAGGAGATGGCGACCATCCGCCTGCTGTCGCGCAGTGGCCAGACGGAAGAGGCCGCGCGCCGCCTGGGCGTGCTGTTTCCGCACGGCGCGCCTTCGGGCGCGCTCGGCGCGGAGTACTGGCAGATCATCGCGGCGACGCCCGCGCACCGCCGGGAAGCGCTCGACGCGCTGCATCGCCGTGTCGCGGCCGATCCCGCGGACACGGACGCTGCGCAGACGCTCGCGCGCCTGCTCGGCACGGACGAGGCGACACGCGCCGAGGCGAACCGCATCGCATGGAATCTCGCGACGCGCACCGACACCGACCGTGCCGCCGCGCTCGACGTCTGGCGTCACGTGCTGGAGAAGGCAGGCGCGGACCCCGCGTATCTGCCTGCGTTGCGCGCGTACCTCGTGCTCGTACCCGACGACGCCGAATTCCGGGACCGCGCCGATCAGCTCGATGCGCGCATCGAGGCCCAACGCCGGCTCGAACGCGATCCCGACTACATCGCGCGCGAACGCGGGCTCGCTGCGCTGTCACGCGGCGATCTCGCCGCGGCCGCGCCGCTGCTCGCGCGCGCCGCCGCCGCACGTCCGGCCGACGCCGACGCCATCGGCGGCCTCGGTCTGGTGCGCATGCGCGAGGGCAATCGCGACGAGGCGCGCGCGCTCTTCGAGCGTGCCGCCGCGCTCGCGCCCGACAATCGCGCCAAGTGGCAGAACCTCGCACGCACGGCGCAGTTCTGGGGCACGCTCGCGAAAGGCCGCGAAGCGGCCGGGGCGGGCAGACCGCAGGACGCCGAACGCTTCGCGCGCGAGGCGCTCTCGGTCGAGCCGGCCAGCGCCGACGCGAAATTGCTGCTCGCCGACGCGCTGCTCGCGCAGGGCGACTGGCGCGCCGCCGAACCGATCCTGCGCGCACAGCTCGCGGACCGCGAGCCGAGCCTGTCGGCGCTGCGCAGCACGCGCACGCTGCTCGAACGCACCGGACGCGGCGATCAGGTCGAGGCGCTCATCGACGCGCTGCAAAGCCGCTTCACCGCCGCCGGCGATCGCGACAGCCTCGCGCAGATGCGCGCCGAGCTTGCCGCGAGCGACGCGCAGCAGCTCGCCGCGCACGGCCAGAACGGTCCGGCCGCGCAAAAGTACGAAGCGTCGCTGCGCGCCGATCCGGATCAGCCCTGGACGCGCTTTGCGCTCGCGCGCCTTTATCAGAACCTCGGCCTGCCGCAACTCGGCCGCGCCGTGATGGACGACGGCCTCGCACGCGCGCCCGGCGCCCAGATGCGCTATGCGAGCGCGCTGTACCGCAATTCGCTCGACGATCTCGCGGGCGCACAGGCCGCGCTGGCTGCCGTGCCGGAGTCCGAGCGCAGCGACGCGATGCGCGCCTTCGCCCGCAATCTCGATGCGCAACAGGCGCTGGCCGATGCACGCGCGGCGCTCGCCCGCGGCGACGCGCAGGCCGCGCGCGTATCGCTCGGGCGCGCGCAGGGTTTCGCGCAGGACGATCCGAACATGCTCGCGTCGATCGGCTCCCTTTACATCGACCAGGGCGAGACGCAACGCGGCCTCGCGCTGCTCGCGGACTGGATGGCCGCGCATCCGGAAGACACCGACGCCGACGTGCGGCTGCGCTATGGCGATCTGCTCGGCAGCACGCGCGAGGACGATGCGCTCGCCGCGCTGCACGCGACGCTGCGGCGCGACGGCGGGCTCACGCCGCGCCAGTCGGAGCGTCTCGAAGATCAGGCGCTGCGCCTCGCGCTGCGTCAGACCGACGATGCGATCGCAACCGCCGACTATGGCCGCGCCCGTTCGGTGCTCGAGACCGTGAGCGACGCCGGCCGCCGCGACAAGCGCTACGCGTTCGAAGTCGCGGACCTCGCCCGCGCGCAGGGCCGCAATCGCGAGGCGCGCGCCGCGCTTGAGCCGCTGCTCGCACGCATGCCCGACGATCCCGAGACGCAGCTCGCGTATGCCCGCGTGCTCGGCGACGATGGCGCGCACGACGAGGCGCTCGCGATCGTGCGCCGCGTGGTGGACGCCGCGCCGCCCGATGATATCGACACGCGCCTCTCGGCCGCGCGCAGACTTTCCGCGCTGCGCCGCCCGCGGGAGGCGAGCGGAATCACGGAGGCGCTGCGCGTCGCGTATCCGGCGCGCCCGGATGTCACCGTGCAGGCGGGCCGCGTCGCCGAGGATCTCGGCGAGTACGACAGCGCCGCGTCGCTGTATCGGCTCTCGCTCGCGCAGGAGCGCGCGGCGGGCATCGGATCGGGCGCGGGCTTCAGCACGCCGGCCGGTTCGATCCGCCCGACGCCGGGCCAGGCCGCGCTCGACGATCTCGATCAGCGCCGCAATCCGGAAGTCGAGACGGCGTGGATTCCCGCGTACAAGTCCGGCGATGCGGGCGTCTCCGCGTATCACGCACAGCAGGTTCCGGTGTACGTGCAGATTCCGTATCGCTACGACGGGCACTTCTTCGCGCACGTCGATGCGGTCCATCTCGACGCGGGCACGCTCGAGGCGGACGCGCTCCTCCATCCGGAGCAGCTCACCACGACGGGCCTGTCCTACACGGCGCAGACATTCGGCACGACCGCCGCCTACTACGGCAATCCCCAGGCGCTGCAGACCTTCCTCAACGCCTCGCCGGTCACCGAAGGCGACCTGCATCAGCACGCCAACGGTCTTGGCGGCGGCGTGGGCTATACCTCGGATGCCTGGCGCATCGATGCCGGCTCGACGCCGATCGGCTTTCCGGTGCATTACCTCGTCGGCGGGGTGCGCTACAAGTTCGACGCCGGTCCGGCGAGCCTGTCTTTTTCGGCATCGCGCCGCGCCGTGACGAGCAGCGAGCTGTCGTACGCGGGCCTGACCGATCCGATCACGCATACGACCTGGGGCGGCGTGCGCCGCGACGGCATCGACATGCACGCAGGCGCCGACATCGGCGCGGTGAGCACCTTCGCGGATATCGGCGTGGGCGAGCTGACCGGGCGCAACGTCGCGAGCAATCAGGAGTTCATCCTCAGGACCGGCTTCAATGTGCCGATATTCAGACAGGCGACGATGCGCGTGCTGACCGGTCTCGTCGGCAACGTCTGGCATTACACGGACAACCTGCGCTACTACACCTACGGGCAGGGCGGCTATTACAGCCCGCAGCGCTATCTGTCGCTTGGCGTGCCGGTCGAATGGATCGGGCGGCGCAACGATTTCACGTGGGATGTCACCGCGACGGTCGGCATATCGAACGCGTACGAGAAGGACTCGCCGTATTTTCCGATCGGCCTGCCATCGGTCGCGGGGCTTGCTGCGAGCCAGTCGAACAACGTGTTCGGCGGCAGCTCGACGAACGGCGTGAGTTTCTCCTACGGCTTTGCCGCCGTCGTGCAGTACCGCGTGAATCCGTATTTCGTGGTCGGCGCGCGTCTGAACATCGACCATTCGCACGACTACGCGCCGAGCTCGGGAATGATCTACGCGCGCATCGCGTTCTCCGCGCGCAAGGACGATTTCCGGATCAGCCCGACGCCGGTGCGTCTCTATTCGAGTTACTAGACGGGCGGCGAAACATGCTTCGGATAACGCCCGGGGCGCGCGCGGCGCGTCAGGGATTGCAGGAACGGACCTAAGTGAGCAACGACTCCAACCGACCCGATGGCGCATCGAGCGCCTCGCCTTCACGAACCGGAACCGGCATCTTCGCCGCGCTGTTCCGGCTCGTCCGCGCGCGCCTCGGGGGTGGCCAGCCCGCACCGTGCCGCCTTGCCGTCGATGGACTGCCCGACGATCTCGCGACGCTCGCGCCGGGTGCGCTTTATACGGTGCATGTCGCGCCGCGCTCGCCGGAATGCGATGCGCTCGTCTGGGCCAGCGCGCGCGCAGCGCACACGCGCCACGTGACGGTCGTGCTCGCGCGCGAACGCGCGCAGGCCGCCGCCCGGTTGCGCGAACTCGGCTTCTCCGGCGAGCCCGCGCCGGGATGGCCACGCCGCCTGAACGTGCTCGCGATGCCGGATGACACATCCGGCGAAACGCCCGGACGCGACGGCGAAGGTGCGCCGCCGCTTGCGCTCGCGCGCCTGTTCGGCGCGCTGCGCGCGCTCAAACGCTTCGGCCTGCGCTCGAATGCGCTCTATCTGGTCGAAGGCGCCGAGCGCTGGTTCACCTGGCGCGACTCCGATGCGCTGGCGCGCGAAGGACGGCTGCTGGCGAACTGGTGCGCGGCGCGCGGCATCACGATGGTGCTGCTGCTCGGCCCGCACGCCGGCGCGAGCGATGCCGATACCGACACCGGCGAACATCAGGACCCGGACGATGCCGCCGGTTCGACCGGACGCAGCGCCCTCAACGGCGCGTGCGCGGGCGCGGCTCGCGTGCGGCGCACGCACGGCGAGCTGCTCTGGCAAGTCGACTTCTGGCGCACCGGCCGGGCGCTCGTGACCGGCGACATGCATGCGCTGCGCTTCACCGAAGACGGCCGCCTGAGCGTCGCGTCGCCCGAGCAGCAGGGCGAGGCGAGTCATGCGACGCTCATCGCGCGCGACGAGCTGCGCGTGGTCGTGAGCCGCGATGTGGTCGGCGAGGAGCCCTGGGTCCCGCGCGAGTGGGACGTGCTCGACGGCCACGACGCCGTGCTCGCTGCCTGCGCGGGCGCGCGCGCTGCGACGGTTGTGCTGGCGCATCGGGACGGCGCGCAACTCGAGGCGCTGTGCGCGGCCGTGCATACGCTCAGGCACACGTGCGGCCGGGCGCTGAAGATCGCGGTGGTCGAGCGCGGCGAAGTGCTTCGGCATCAGTACGAGTTGTTGATGCTGAGCCTCGGCGCGAACCTCGTGGTCGCGCGCGACGTGCCGTTCTCGCGCATCGAATCGCTGCTCCAGTCGCTGCAAGGACAGCTCTATACGCGTCCGCTGGTTTCCGACTACCGCACGGCGCTTGCCGCGTCGCTTGCCGACACGGCGACCGGTTATCTGAACGTCAGCGCGTTCTGCGCGCACGTGGAAGGCGCTGTCGCTCGTGGCGCAGTGCTGCGGTTGCCGCACGTGCTCGTCAGACTGACGCTGCCGGCCACGCTCGCACATGTCGACGCGCTTGCCCAGTGCAAGCCGCGCCGTGCGGGCGATGTGTTTACCGCCGATGCCGCGCATCTGTACGTGTTCCTGTTCGCGTGCCGTCTCGCCGACGCCAACGCCGCGCTCGCGCGCATCTTCGGCGGCCCCGTGACGCGCATCGCGACCGACATCGCGTACCTGTCGAACGAAGGCATCGCGGCCGAACTGAAGGCGCTCGAAGCGTCCAGCCGGCGTGTGCCCGCCGCCGATTACAGCGATCTCTTCCGGACGGCCGCGGCCGTCGCGCCGGACGCGCACGCCGTGCCCGCGTCGCAAACGCAGACGCGAAGCGAGGACGAGCCGGAAACGGTACGTCGCGCGCGCGAGGCACTGCGTGCACTCGAAGAGGCGCTCCAGACCGAGGCATCGAAAGCCACGCAGGGCGACGCGCGTGCACCGGCCACACGCCGCGCGGTCCCCGCGCGCATGCCGCTCGCCGCGTCGAAGAACTGAACCGGACCCCATCATGGACATTCTGCTGATTTCCGTTCTGCTCGGCGCGCTGGCCGGCGTGCCGGCATGGATCGTATGGCAGCGCGGCAGCGTGCGCCACGGCATGGCCGCCGCGCGCCGTTTCGATCCGCGCGACGCGGTGCCGTGCCGAATCGAAGCCGTCGCGCTCGACGCGCGGCTCGTGCCGGACGCGGATGCGCCGCCGGTCGCCGATAGCGCCGAGGCCCGCTCATGAAAACCATCGCCTTGATTTCGACGACCGGCGGCGCGGGCCGCACCATGCTCACGGCCTCGCTCGCCGTGCTGCTCGCGCGCCTCGGACGCGAAGTGGTCGCGCTCGACTTCGATCCGCAGAACATGCTCGGGGCCTGGCTCGGCCTCGACTCGCTCGCGGGAGAAGGCATCTCACGGGCGCTGACGGACGCCTCGCACGCCTGGCATGAGCGCACCTGGCGCAACGACGAAGGCGTGCTCTTCGTGCCGCATGGACAGCTCACGCTCGACGAAGCCGCCGCGAGCGCCGCGCGTCTCGCCGCGGACCCGCAATGGCTCGCGCGCGCGACCGGCGAGATCGGGCTCGCGGACACGGGCATCGTATTGATCGACACGCCGCGCTATCCGTCGCCGCATGCCGATCACGCCGCGCGCGCCGCCGATCTCGTGCTGTGCATCTGTGCGCCCGAGCCGGCCGCGTGCGCAACGCTCGTTGCGCACCTTGCCGCGCTGCGCGAGTCGTGCGCCGATGTGCAGCTCGTCGTCAACCGGCTGAATCCGGCGCGCGAAATGCAGCGTGACGTCCTCGCGATGCTGCGCGTCGCGGCCGGCGCGCCCGTCGCGCAGCGCATCCATCTGGACGCGGCGATGCCTGAATCTTTTGCACGCGGCGGCTGGCTTTTCGACGAAGCGCCGCATTCGCAGGCATCGCACGATCTGCACGGACTCGCGCAGCACGTCGATGCCTGGCTGCCCGCGCTGACCGCAAGCGAGCCGTCATGACGCGCGGGGACCGGCGTCAGGAAAGCGCGGGCCTGCGCGAGCGCATCATCGGCTGGATGGCGCGCGGTCTCGGTCTTGCCGGCGAGCGTTCGCTGCTCGACTGGTGCCTGCGGCTGTTCTTCAAGCCTCCTCGCGCGGGCCGGCGCGACATCGCCCGCGAGCTGCTGCGGCGGGTCGCCCGGTGCGGCATCGTCGGCTGGATCGCGCGCGGCCTCGGCCTGCCCGACGAACGCTCGCCGCTCGACTGGTGCGTGCGCCTCTTCTTCAAGCCGCCGCGCGCGGGCCGGCGCGACCTTCCTCGCGTGCTGCTGCGTGCGTTCGTGTTGCGCTGGGCGGCGCAGTGGGGCGTCATCGACGTGCGCCGTCCACGCGAATGGCTGCTGCGCGCGCTCGTGCGGCCGCCGCGCGCGCGCGCCCGCACGCTGTCGATGGTCGAGCGCGTGCGCGCCGCGCTGGACCGCATCGAGCGCATTCTGTCGCCGGGGGTCTATGCGTTCGTGTGGATCAGCCGGCGCGCCGGCGCGCTGCTCGACGCGCTGCCTTGGGCGCGCTGGGGCGACGAACTCGAAGGCGGCGCGAAGCGCGTCGGCCGCGCACGTGTCGTGCTGCCGGCGGTGGTCGCGGCGGGCGCGCTGCTCTGGACCGTGGTCGGCACATCGCCGCTCGCCGCAGGCGGCCAGTTCGTGTTCTTCGCCGTGCTGACCGGAATCGCGCTGATGATCCGCCGCCTGCCGGGCCGCATGCCGGTGCTGATTCTCGCCTCGCTCGCGCTGCTCGTGATGGTGCGCTACGTCTGGTGGCGCACCACGCAGACGCTCGACTTCCGCACGCCGGGAGAGGCCATCGTCGGCTATGCGCTGTTCGGCGCGGAAGCCTATACGTGGATGGTCATGCTGTTCGGCTTCGTCCAGACCGCGTGGCCGCTGGCGCGTGCCGTCTCGCCCCTGCCCGACGACCCCGCCGACTGGCCGAGCGTCGATGTCTACATTCCGACCTACAACGAGCCGCTTTCCGTCGTGAAGCCGACGCTGTTCGCCGCGCAGGGCATCGACTGGCCCGCGGACAAGCTGCGCATCTACCTGCTCGACGACGGCCATCGCCCCGAGTTCGAGGCGCTCGCGCGCGAGGCGGGCATCGGCTACGTGACGCGCGACGACAACCAGCATGCCAAGGCGGGCAACATCAACCGCGCGCTCGCGAAGACCCAGGGCGAGTACATCGCGATCTTCGACTGCGATCACGTGCCGACGCGCTCCTTCCTGCAGGCGACGATGGGCACCTTCTTCGCCGATCCGAAATGCGCGCTCGTGCAGACGCCGCATCACTTCTTCTCGCCCGACCCGTTCGAGCGCAACCTGAGCACGTTCCGCCGCGTGCCGAACGAAGGCAACCTGTTCTACGGGCTCGTGCAGGCCGGCAACGACCTGTGGAACGCGACTTTCTTCTGCGGCTCCTGCGCGGTCATCAAGCGCGCGCCGCTGGAAGAGGTGGGCGGCATCGCCGTGGAGACCGTGACCGAGGACGCGCATACGGCCCTCAAGCTGCACCGGCGCGGCTACACCACCGCGTATCTGCCCACCGTGCAGGCCGCGGGCCTCGCCACCGAGAGCCTCGCGAGCCACATCAAGCAGCGCACGCGCTGGGCGCGCGGCATGGCGCAGATCTTCCGCATCGACAATCCGTTTCTCGGCCGCGGGCTCGGCTTCTTCCAGCGCCTTTGCTACGGCAACGCGATGCTGCACTTTTTCTATGGCATCCCGCGTCTCGTCTTCCTGACGATGCCGATGTGGTACCTCTTCTTCGGGATGTACTTCATCAACGCGGCCGCGACGACCATCGCGAGCTTCGTGCTGCCGTATATCGTCATCGCGAATATTGCGAACTCGCGCATGCAGGGGAAGTTCCGTCATTCGTTCTGGGCGGAGGTGTACGAGTCCGTGCTCGCGTGGTACATCGCGCTGCCCACCACGATCGCGTTCTTCAGCCCGAAGCACGGCAAGTTCAACGTGACCGACAAGGGCGGGCGCATCGACGAGACCTACATCGACTGGGCGATGAGCAAGCCCTATCTCGTGCTGCTCGGCGTGAACGCGCTCGCGATGGCGTTCGGTCTGCTGCGCCTCGTGTCGGGCGCGGGCGACGAAGGCCCCACGATCCTGATGAACGTGTTCTGGACCATCTACAACCTGGCGATGCTCGGCGCGGCGGTGAGCGTCGCGCGGGAGGCGAAGCAGGTGCGCGTCACGCACCGCATCGCCATGCGCATGCCGGCGACGCTGGTGTTCCCGGACGGCAGCACGCTCGCGTGCAGCACGAGCGACTACTCGACCGGCGGTCTCGGCCTCGTCGTCGATGCGGACCTGCCGCTGCAGCCGGGCGACACGCTCGGCGTGGTCGTGAGCCGGGGTGAGCGGCAGTTCCACTTTCCGGTGCGCGTGACGCGCAGCGCAGGCTCGCATCTCGGCGTGCGCTTCGACGCGCTGAGCCTCGAGGACGAACGGCGCCTCGTGCAATGTACGTTCGGGCGCGCCGACGCGTGGCTCGACTGGGACGAGCGCACCGACGAGGACGCACCGCTCAAGGGGCTCAAGGAAGTGCTGCTGATGGGAGTCGAAGGCTACGTTCGGCTGTTCGAAGGCGCGCGTCGCGCGCTCGCGGCAAGACTCGCGCCGGAACGCGCGCCATAAAGATTCGGCCGTTCGTGCCGAAGAACAGCTGCGAACAAACGCATAGAAAATTCGACGATGACGTTCTGGAACCTGTATTTCATCATCAAGCTGGCATTGTTTTCGACGGGCCACCTGAAGCCGCTGTGGTTTGCGAACATCGGCTTTGCGGTCGCGCTCGCGGCAAGCTCGCCGGTGCGCTCGCGTGCGATGCGCGCGTTGCGGCTCGTCGCGGGCCTCGCCATCGGCCTGCCGCTCATGTACCGCGAGGCAAACGTGCCGCCGTTCGCGCGCGTGATCGAGGAGTTCGGGAACCTCGGCACCTTCAGCTTCGGTTACTGGATGGAACTGCTGCCGCGCTTTCTGCCGCCGATGGTGCTCGGCGTCGGGCTGTGCGTCTTCGTCGCGTACCTGATCGTCAACCGCTGGCTGCGCGTCGCGACCTTCGTGATGATCGCGCTCGTCGTGCTGCCCATGTGGCAAGGGGCGAACGCCGTGCTCGCGCGCATGCAGGCGAATCCGCAAGGCGCGGCGGCCGTCGCGGCCGCACAGGCGAACGGTCAGCCCGCGGGCCCGGCCGACTACGAGGCGACGCTCGCCGCGTTCCGCAAGACGGAGGCGCCGCGCCAGGTGGCGTTCGGCCATCTCGCCGCCGATCCCCAGTCGCAATTCGACGTGATCGTGCTGCACATCTGCTCGCTCTCGTGGGATGACCTCGATGTCGCGAAGACGCGCAATCATCCGATGCTGTCGCACTTCGACTATCTGTTCACCGACTTCAGCACGGCGGCGAGCTACAGCGGCCCGGCGGCAATCCGCGTGCTGCGCGCGTCGTGCGGCCAGCAAGCGCACGCGGACCTGTACAAGGACACGCCCGCGCAATGCCATCTGATGGCGGATCTCGCGCAAGCGGGCTTCACGCCGCAGGTCGCGTTCAATCACGACGGCCACTTCGACAACTTCACGCAGGTCGTGAAGGACAACCTCGGCGTGCCCAACGTGCCGTTCATCTCGAACACGTCGGTGCCGGTCGCGATGCACGCGTTCGACGGCTCTCCGATCATGGACGATTACGGGACGCTCGCCCACTGGTATGCGCAGCGCGCGCAGGTGCCGGGGCCGGTCGCGCTGTACTACAACACGATCAGCCTGCACGACGGTAACCGCCTGCCCGACAGCAAGCTGTCGAGCCTGGATTCCTATCCGATTCGCGTGAACAAGCTGATGAGCGACTTCGACCGTTTCGCGGATCTCGTCAGCCAATCGGGCCGGCGCGCGGTGATCGTCTTCGTGCCGGAGCATGGCGCGGCGCTGCGTGGCGACAATAACCAAGTCGCGGGCCTGCGCGAGATTCCGACGCCGAGCGTCGTGCACGGGCCGGTCGGCGTGCGTCTCGTGGGCTTTAACGGCGATCACGGACCGACGACGGTCATCGATCAGCCGACGAGCTTCCTCGCGGTGGCGCAACTGCTGTCGAACCTCGTGTCGAACAGCCCGTTCAAGCCCGGCGTGACGCTGTCGCAATACGCGGCCAGTCTGCCGCAGACGCAGATGATCGGCGAGAACGAAGGGACCGTCGTGATGAAAACGGCGGCGGGCTATGTCGTGAAGACGCCGGACGGCGTATGGGTGGAGCAGAAATGAGCGCGGAGACCGGCACGCTCGACGCTCAGGCGCAGGCGCGCGGCGTGCATGACGTCGCGGCGCTCGCCAGGAAAGTGAGCGGGTTCGATGCCGGGCGCTATTTCGATGCGCAGGCGCAGAATGAATATCACGGCGCGCTCGAGCGCTGGCCCGTGCTTGCGCGGCTCATGGGGCTCGCGCCGCCGTCCGCGGCGCAGAAAGCGCTTGCCCCGCGCGAAGAAGGTACGGCGCGAACACCCGTCCCTTACGCTTCCGAAGCCTGCCCTTGACGGGAACGAGCGACCCGGCAGGGATGAGTCGAACACTGTCCGACGCATGGAACCGGCCTGCGAATTCGGAGAGTCTTTATTCATGCCATCGGCGGCCGTCACCGATCCTCGGGGATGACCTGCCAAAGCGGATCGGGCGACACGGCTATCGCGCCCAAGAACGGGCGGTCGTGCGACAGGATCAGCAACACGGTCGTGGCGAGGCTCGCGCAGAACAGGCCGATCGCGAGGGCGGACGTCAGGCGGTTTTCGCAATGAATCAGGGCGATCGCGAACACGAGGCAGGCGGCGAGAAAACTCAGGCATAGCCACTTGACGCCGCTGACTTCGGAGCGGCTCACCAGAATGCGCTGGCGACGAGCTTCGAGCGCCTGTTCGAGCGACACCGCCACCTGGCGCTGCGCGGTCTGCTGTCCGGGCGTGTTCGCCGGCAGCGAGAGCGTGAACTGCAGCGCCTTGTTCAGTGTGGGCGGGCTGATCTTCAGCGTGGCGGCGCCTTGCGCCATCGACGTCCATTCGATCGTGGCCGTGTACTCGATGTATTCGCGGATCAGCGATCGCAGTCGCATCTGCGCGTCTTCCGGGAAAACGGCGGACAGGACGACCACGGAGCGAAGCGCGCCGGCTTCCGTGTCGACGGCGGCGTTGGCCTGCGCCGTATCGTTCCAGACTTGCGCGGCGGTAAAGGCGATGAGCAGGCCGAAGATGACGCCGATCGGAGAAAGCAGGCCGGGCGAAAGCGCGGTGAACGACCGCCGGTGCCCACTCGCGGCGAGCCGGCGGCCCACGAAGTGGATGCCCGCTCCCACGATGCCGACCGCGCCGAAAACGACGACGGTCATTTGCCATAAGGGAAGGCTATGCAACCAGGTGCTCGTCATCGGGCGCGCTCCGCGGACACACGACGAATGGACGCAGACCTCACGGCGTCCCGGCCAAACAGAAAGCACATTTAATCACAAGCGGGGCCGGCTCGACGCCCGCGCGGCCGACGGCCCGTGCGTCACTCGGCGTCTTCGAACGTGCCCGTGCGCACCTCGCCGTCGCGGACATAGCGGGTGATGAGCACACCGCCGGGCGTCTGCGTCGAATGCGCCAGCGTGAACGCGGACACGTGGGCGTCGTCGCCGAACATGCGCTTGCCGCGTCCCAGCATGACGGGATAGATCAGAAGACAAAGGTGGTCCACGAGGCCGGCCGCGAGCAGTTGACGCACCATGTCGCCGCTACCGAAGGTCAGCAGGTCGGGGCCGTCCTGTCGTTTGAGCGCGCGGACCGCGTCGGCGAGATCGCCTTGCAGCGCGCGACTGTTCTCCCAGTCGAGATCGTCGGGCCGATGCGTGGCGACGTGCTTCGCGACACGGTTGAGCACCTCGGCAATGGTGCGGCTCTTCGAATCGGCCGGGACGTGCGGCCAGTACGACGCGAAGATGTCGTACGTGCAACGTCCGAGCAGCAGGTCGAACGGCTGCGCGAGCAGGCTCTGCACGTGCTCGCCGATGGCTTCGTCGGCGTAGGGCACGATCCAGCCGCCGAGACGGAACTCGCCGCTCGGATCTTCTGTCGGGCCGCCGGGGGCCTGAGTCACGCCATCCAGGCTGATGAAAGCGGAAACGATGAGCTTGCGCATGAACGTTCTCCATGTTCGCGGACGCGATCCGTTTTTATAGACGACGAACGAAGCGCCGGAAATCGACAGGCTATCGGGTCGACGACGCGCAGCCGCGAGATATCGAATCGCGAGCGCTCTTCATCGAGATTCGCCGCGCCGGGTTTTCGCTTTCGACGCGCGGCGAAACACGCTCACGCGCGAGTCAGTGCCCGAGCCCGCTCGCCGCGAGCTGCTGCTCGACGTATTGCGCAAAGAGCAGATGCATGCGCGTCGTCGGGTGAAGATTGTCGGCGAACATGTAGGTCTGGTCCGCATTCGACGAGACGTAGGTCGCCGGTGAGCAGAGCAGCGACGTGTCGTGCGGAGTTCTCGATGCGTCGCAGGCCTGCCCGGTGTTGGACACGGTGAATCCATTGGCCTGATAGTTCCCGATGGTCTGCGTGGTCCATGCGTACGAGTCGATCACGATGACCTTGCCTTGCAGACCGTTGGATTGCAGGGCGGCGTTCAGCGTCGCATTGAAAAGCTGCGACAGTTGCGTGAGGTTGCCACCGCCATCCGACGACTTGATGCCATCGGGCGAAAGGCCGATATTCGGCACGTTGACCACCACGACATGCGCGGCTCCGCTCTGCACGATCTTCGCGACGAGTTGCGCGAGCGTGGTCGCCGCGGTCTGCACCGTCGCGTTTGCGGCGGGCGGACTGCCCGCGCGCAGGACGTCGTTCGCGCCGGCCCAGACGAGCACGAGCTGGCCGGAATTGAAACTGCCGTGAGCGGACAGATAGCTCGAGATTTGCTGATTGACCGGCATTTCGACATCGCCGATCACGTCGGTGAGGAATTGATTCTGGTCGGCAGGTGTTGCGACCGTCGATCCGCCTTGCGCATACCCCAATCCGCTTTGCGGCTTCAGTTCGTGCCCGAGGTCGATCGTGAACGCGGCAGTGAGCGTGTCGCCGTAATACTGCGCGACGTCCTGCGTCCAGACCTGGCCCGGATTCGTCGTGAAACGGCCGCCGCCGACCGCGCTCGCGACGGGCGCATATGTGCCGACATCCGACAGGCTGTCGCCGAACGCCACGACCTGCAGCTTGACGCCGCCCGCAGGTGCCGACGAAGTGCTTCCGCCCGAGTCGCTTCCGCCCGAGTCGCTTCCACCGCCGCATGCGGTAAGCAGTGCAATCAGCGCGGCAGAAATTGCGTGACGAATGCCGGGTGTGATTCGGATATGACGCATCGCTCCTCCGTGCCGCCCTTGGCCGGGGCGGGTTTGCCCCTCGGTGGCGGTTCGCCGCGGGCGCGCGTGAGTGGCGGCCTCGACCATCGTTAAGCAAGAAAGATGCGCCACGGGTGCCACGCCGCGCCGACGGAACCGATGCGCGTGCTGTGAGGGCGCTTCGAGCGTTGATGGCTCGCTGAACGGGCGAGCGATTCGGCTACCATTGGCCGACGGCTCGTTCGGATTCCGGCCGCGAGGACGGCAAAGCGGATCCCTATATCGATCTTGCTGACGACCCCCGCGCGCTGGCGCACGTGCTGCGCCGACTTCGCCTGGCCCATGAGACGGCGCGCACGCGCGAAGCGCTCATTCACGGCGATGTCAGCCCGAAGAACATGCTGCTGGGATCGGCCGGGCCGGTGTTGCTGGACGTGCTGGTCGCGTCGATCGAAGCGGCGGGGTTCGTTCCGGGCGCGGACGTGGGCATCGCTCTGGATATTGCCGCATCGGAGTTCGGCAAAGGCGGGCAGTACACGCTCGGGCTGGACGACGTCCGGTTCGACACCGACGCGATGATCGAAAAATTGTTGAAGTGGATCGAGCGATACCCGATCGTCTCGATCGAAGACCCGCTGTCGGAAGACGATGAAGCGGGCATGATCGCGTTCACGCGCGCGGCGGGAAGCAAGGTGCAGATCGTGGGCGACGACTTTCTCGTTACGCGCGCCGCGCTCGTCGATGAAGCCGCCGCGAACGGAAACGCTCGCCGCGCTCGAGGCCGCGCGAAGAAACGGCTATGCGTCGATTGTGTCAGCGAGATCGGGGGAGACCGAGGACGTCACGATAGTCCACCTCGCGACCGGCTGGAACGCGGGGCAGTTGAATGTCGGAGCGTTCTCGCGGGTCGAGCGCATGGCGACGTGGAACGACGGCATTCGTATCGAGGATGGTAGGGATGCGCCGGCGAGGTTTGCTTGTGCGTCGGTGTTGTTTCGAGGCTGAAGGGTTGCGCGTTGCGCGGGCGGGAAGCGCCTTCCATTGCCGAGGCGCATGGCGCAGAACTCCAGGGGCGCCTCGCTCACCGGAAAGGATTCGGACTATTCTGAAAATTGAAGATCCCGTAATATCCACGAGTTTTAATTGTATGTAATCCTTCGCAAAACATTCGGACTGCGAGATTTCGAAGCATCCTGAAAGAGCATTTTTGGGTAATAATTCCCGGCGCTAAACGGCGCCACTTCAGGGAGCTTCTTTCGCATGTCGATGGTCGTACCGGGTCAGGCATACAGCTTGACCCTCAAGCCGCAACCGGGGCCGATTTCGGTCCTTCGATTCAATGGCCGCGCAGACATCAGCGCGCTGTATGAATATCGAATCGAATTCACGAGCCCCGCTGCCGACATTCCGATGGATGAGGTTGTAGGCAGACCCGCGACGTTCACCATCGAACCTGTCGATCCAGCGCAAGGTTATCTGGAGCAGATGTTCGGGTTGCGCTGGAAAGATTTCAGCAAGATGCCGTTGAAGTACGCGACTCACGGCATTATCCAGCGCTTCGAGAACCTCGGTTCATCGGCCGACGAGACGCGGTATCGTGCCACGCTCGTGCCCAAGATCGCAGATTTGGCGAGAGCGAGGAAGAGCAGGCTGTTTCAGAAACAATCGGTGGTGGAGATCATCACTGACACGTTGCGCCACTACGGCTATCGCTTGGGCGTCGATTTCGATTTCAAGAGCCTGCGCGGCAAATACAAGCGATTCGAATACGTTACTCAGTTTCACGAAACCACATTCGCTTTTATTCAACGGCTCTGCGCTGAATCGGGGATCTGGTTCCGCTTTGAGCAGAAGCACGATCGCACGGTCATCATCTTTGGCGATGATCTGGATGCGTACGCCCGCAAACAACGTGTCGTGCCGTTGCGCTCTCATTCGGGCTTGGAAAGCGCAGGTGCGGAGTCCATTCGGTCTCTACGGACCATCACGCAGCGCGTGCCTGAAGCAATTCAACTGAACGACTATAACCATCGTCAGGCGGATGTGTCGCTATTGGTCGAGCAGAACGCTGCGCCCGGCGACAAGACCACGGATGGCGTGGATAACCACTGGGGCGAGCATTACGAGACGCTGGAAGAAGGTCGCGAAATCGCGCGCCGGCGTCATGAAGAGCATCTGGCCACGCAGATCAGCTACCGGGGCCGGGGCAATCCCTTCTCGCTCGAAGTAGGCGAGGTGATGGGGCTTGACGTGAATCCCAAGGATGCGCCGCACGGGTTGTTCGTCACGTCGATCCGCTGTGGTGGTGGACGTGGCACGTCGTACTGGACGGCGTTCCGTGCGATTCCGGCGGATCGTCGGTGGCGCACGAGCATCGACTCGGTCAAGCAACCGAAGATCGAAGGCATTCTTCCGGCACGAGTCGATTCTCCCGGAAAATACCAATACAGCTACTTGACGGAAAAAGGGCTTTACGTCGTCAAGATGCCGTTCGATCTGGACGAATGGAGCCCGGGTGGACGCAGCCGTGCGATTCGTATGGCCAAGCCATATGCCGGGGCCAATTATGGGCATCACTTTCCGCTGATCGACGGGACGGAAGTTGCGCTTATTTTTACGGCGCAAGATCCGAATCGGCCGGTGATTATCGGTGCATTGCATGACAGCCTGAATCCGGACCTCGTCAATAACCTCAACAACACTCGCAACCTCATCAGGACCGCCGCGCATAACGAATTGCGCATGGAGGATAAGGAGGGGATCGAACATATTCACTTGACCACGCCGTTCCAGACCAGTGAGCTGAATCTGGGGCATATGGTCGATGGGGATCGCAAGGAGCGCGGGCGCGGCGCGGAACTGCGCAGCGACGAGCATGTAGCCGTCCGGTGTTATCAATTTATAATATGCAAAAAAAGATCATTCCATTGGCTGTCGCAATGACAGTAGTCCTTGTTTCTGGCTCAATCACGAGTGCGTCGGCGTCGACGACGCTTAAGACATATCGAGCATCGGATGCATCAACGGTGAAGTCATACGAGGGAACCATCGTCTTGCAAGATAGCGGGCGAAACTCGTTTGGCAAGCGCGCGATTACTTATCGTATTGCGCTGCGTTCGTCGACTTGTCATTCGATATTGGAAGGTTCGGCTGTTCTGTCTGCTGCGAAGGACGAAATGGGAGACGATTCCGCTTTCTTGCGTAACGGAGAGTTGGTGAAGACGAACATCTTCAAGGGTACAAGTACCAGCGGCGACGTCACGATAATCATGGATGTCGAATCTAAAAGGCCGAGATACGCCGGCGTATCTGTAGACAACGCTTCCGTTATCGCTGGCGGGTGCGTGAAAGAAAAAAAATTCGATATCGACTTTTATTGAGTCAACCTAGATTCCACATGGCCGATATTCGACGCCCAATGCTGTGAAGCATGAATACCAGGAAACAGGTCGCCGGGCGATCTCCAAAATGTAGCTGAGCGTCATCCGCCTCCGATAAAGGACGTTATAGTGATCAATCTAATCCGTCTCGGCGATGCCACCGACCACGGCGGCCGCGTCATCACCGCCTCGGCCACGATGAGCTACGACGGTCGAGGCATCGCGCGCAAGGGTGACGAAGTAACCTGCCCCAAGCACCCAGACATCAAGCCCAATCTCATCATCGATGGCGATGAGGAGACGATGGACGAAGGCGTACCAATCGCACGTCACGGCTATCGCGCGATGTGCGGATGACCCATCACTCCATCCCGCATTGGCAAGATTGCGTGAATACGCATCCAGGCTCGGATGGCGCTGTCTCGCTCAGGCATGGTCCGGCTACTACACGCACTACGAATTCGAATGTGCGAACGGTCATCGACAGATGCGCGCAGGGGCGCAATTCCTGTTCGGCAAGCGTCATCGTCCTCGATGCGCTCAGTGCGAATCCAGTCAAAAAACAACGTAGCGAAAGCAGGATCACGAAACGATGCAAAACAGATTCAACGCTTCAGGCAGTCGAGGTTTCATCACGTGCGCGCGCGGGCGGCTTGTCACGGCGGTCGCCATCGCGACCCTTGGGCTGTCCGCCTGCGGCGCATGGCAGGCCACGAAGGACAGCACCGTCGACGCCGCGCAATGACTCTTCACGACGCAAGTCAAAACGATGAACGTCGATCTCGACGCGCGCGCCGCATTGAACGAAACCACGAGCGGTCGGCCGCTCTCGACCGTCGTGCGGCTCTACCAGTTGAAGGACTCGAAGACCTTCGCGCAGCTCGAATACGTGCAGTTGCAGAACAACGACCTCGAGTTGCTCAAGACGGATCTCGTCGCGACGAAAGACGTTGTGATCCGTCCCGGCGCGAGCGCGAGCATCAGCGAGCCGATGGACAAGGACGCCGGGTACGTCGGTGTGGTGGCGTTCTTCCGTGCGCCGGGCAGCGACGGCGTATGGAAGCTGCTGATTCCGAAGCGGCAATGGAAAGACACAGATCCGGTGAAGATTCATGTACAAGGAAACCGGCTCGCCTATGAGGGCGCGAAACCCAGGCCTGTGACACGCGATACGCCGCAGCAGTCCGTCCCCGCTGTGGCAGCGTCGGCGGCATCCGGTGTTTCGGAGGCTTCGGCGGCGGCCAAGGCTGCGTCGCCAAGCCTCGAGTCCGCGGCCGATTCGGTCAAGAGCGCGAAAGCGGGCGCGAGCGCCGTGGCCCGCAGCGCCGGCGGACTGCTCTCGAACTGAGCCGTGTCTGAATCTCAACCTTTACCACCACATCAGGAAGCAAGATGAAGCAGTTCCTCTCTCTCACCGCGTGCGCGCTTTCGATATCCCTCTTGGCAGGCTGCGCCACCGGACCGGATCGCGACAAGGAAATCGCCCTCAATCAGCAGGTGGGCATCGAAGTGACGCAAACGACCGAGGGCGTGCAAGTGCGTCTGCCCGACCGCGTGCTGTTCGACTTCGATAAATCGACGCTGCGCAGCGATTCGGGAACCGCCATCCAGCGCGCGGTCGTGCTGCTCGAGCGCAGCAAGAAGTCCGTGATCGTCGAAGGGCACACCGACAATACCGGCACGCACGAGTACAACCGGGCGCTCTCCGAAGAGCGTGCGCAGACCGTCGCGAGCGCACTGGAGGAGCGGGGCATCGCGTCCTCGCGCATCGCCACGAAGGGTTTCGCGTATGACCGGCCGGCGGCGAGCAACGACACCCCGGAGGGGCAGGCGAAGAACCGCCGCACGGAAATCGTGGTGATCGGCGAGTCGCTCGACGCGATCATGGGCAAGGCGGCGACGCGGAATTGACGAAGGCTGCGGTCGGCGCATGCTGAACGTTCATGCCGACGAACACATGCGCCTGAGCGCTGCTCACCAGTCCGATACCGAACACCGTAGCGACAGCGACATAACCGATCTATTTCATGATCCTTCTCCGGGAAACGCGGTGCGGCGTGTTCGCGCATCGGTCGAGAAGGATTCTGGACGTCGGGAATGAGCGCATGAGGGCGGCCGCGCAACGCGCTCATTCAGTGCCGCAGTCGTTGCAGGTGTTATCGATATACCTGGCGGGCTTTCCGCGCTCCGGCGGGCTGACCTGCATATAGCCGCCGTCGAGGATGTTATGCCGCACGACGTTCCCGCTATAGTCCACGCCGCCCTCGCCATTGGACCCGCCGGTGATATTGCCGCCGTTGATCATGCGGTTGCATTCGAGGACGTTGCCGCCGGAGTCCTGCGTGGCGTCGTTGTTCTCGGGACCCATGCGGCAGTTATCGGCCAGATTGTAGGCAACGCGTCCTTTGACCGACCCCACCAGCGCAATGCCGTAAAGCGGGCAGTTGGCGAACGAGTTGAACACCAGCACGGCGCCGGTTCCGCCGCCTTGCCCTTCGGTCTGAAACATCGACTGGCCGAAGAAGTCGCGGAAGCTGTTGCCCGCGAGCGTGAAGTTGTCCACCGCGCCGTTGGTCTGCAC
>Ga0105251_10000526_pt1 | contig 36131 bp, 26 predicted proteins | sample KBSS64metaG_FD_80424 | JGI IMG/M metagenome (GOLD analysis project Ga0105251, IMG submission 80424) | Switchgrass rhizosphere microbial communities from Kellogg Biological Station, Michigan, USA - KBS S6-4 metaG | ecosystem: Host-associated > Plants > Roots > Rhizosphere > Soil | place...
GCTGGTGGAGTGCGTGAGCACGTTGGCCAGCATGGTGAAGACCCTTGCCGACACTGCCGCGCAACACCAAGCGGCACCGGTGGATCACGGGCCACGCGATGCGCTGGTCATGGCGATTGAGCAACTGGGGGCGGGTGCTAACGATCGGCAAAACCAAGCTGGCAGCGAACCTATCGTTGCCTTGGCCGCACCAGAGGGCATTGCGTTGGCGACGCCAAAGACCGTTTTGGTCGCCGCCCGCCAGAACGTTGAGGTGTCGGCGCAGGACAACCAGATACACAGTGCGGGTGGCCAGCTACTGGTATCCGCAGGCAACGGTATCAGCCATTTTTCTGTCGATGGCGGCCTGAGCCACATCGCACATCGCGACGATGTACGCGTCCAGGCTCAGCACGGAAATGTGGTGGTAGATGCCGAACAGGCCATCCATCAGCGCGCCGGCAAGGTTCTAATGCAGACAGCGGGTGAGAAAGCGCTGATCGAGTGTGGCAAGAGCGCTTTGGTACTGCATTCCGATGGTGGCATAGAACTGTTTGGCACCCAACTGCGGGTGCACGCCAACGTGCAGTTCATGGCCCCTGCCGCCGTGGAGAGCGCATTGCCATCGTTCGGCCAGATCGATACCGCCGGCCAGTTTGTCCTGCGCCACGCCGATGGTGAGCGCCCCGCCGCCCATCGTCGCTACCGCATTTCACTGGAGGACGGCAGCGTGATCGAAGGTGTCAGCGACGCACAGGGCAATACCGAAAAACTCCTGAAAGATGCCTTGAGCGTCGCCCATATCGAGGTGCTTCATGACGACAACTGACCGCGTGGCAGGGCCGAAGCAAACCACCACCAGCACCCTGCGTACTGCCCCCGGCGGCGTCACACAGCCAGTCGTCCTGCCGATGCCAAAGCCCGGGATCGTGATCCTGATTCACGGCGTTAACGACGTGGGTGAAGCCTTCGCCAATCAAGAGCTGGGCATCTGCCTGGGCCTGAGCGAGCGGCTGGGACGCGTTGGACCGGGTCCGTCGAAAATGCTTCTGACCGAGGCGTACTACCGAACCCCGCACAAGGCCACCGAAAGTGAAGCCGAAGACCGGAACGCAGTCGATCCTGACGCGGTGTACTACCGGCGACACCACACCAAAGCAAGGGCCAACCAGAACGCCATTCCAAACAGCGTGGTGATTCCGTTCTACTGGGGGTATCGGGAGGAAGAAGGAACGCATCGGGACGACAAGGGCAACGTTCGGCCGAACGTTCGGCGCAACGAACGCCATGGCGAGTACCTTGACCGCTACGGTAACCGGCTCGACAAGGACAGCGCCAAGAACGGCGGCCCCTTTGCCAACGCCACCAACAACATTCCCGCCATGTGGTCAGCGGGATTTGAAGCAATGCCGCTTGATGCAGGCAGCACAAAGACACGCCCACTGCTCAGCGCGGGTCCGCGCAACTATATGGTGCTGGCAGCGCACAGGCTGGCGATGCTCGTACGGATGATTCGCGCGAAGCAGGAGAACGACACGATCAATGTGGTTGCACATAGCCAAGGCTGCCTGATCACTCTGCTGGCCAACGCCCTGCTTGCCAAAACGGGCGATCGCCCCATCGATACCTTTGTAATGAATCATCCGCCATACGGGCTCGGCGAGTTGATGATCGACAAGCTTACCTTGGGCGGAGAAGTGCAGACGGTAGAAGCGCGACTAGGCACGCTGACCGGCATCGTCGGATTCATGACCGCCGCGCCCCATCAGAAGCCTGCCTTTGCGTCGCTGGGCGATTCGGGGAAAGGCGCCCCCGGTAACGCGGTGATCACCGGCAAGGACTGGTCGCCCACGCGGGCGCTCAAACGACCACAGGGCAAAACACCATCACCCCCAACCCACTTCGATGAGCGCGACAACCGTGGCAAGGTTTATCTGTACTTCTGTCCCGACGACCAGACCGTGGCGCTGTTGAGTGTGCAGGGTATTGGGTGGCAGGGCGTGCCTGACAGCGTGTCGATGTTCACCACCGACAGCTACCAGCAGTGGCGGCGTACCCAGGCAATGGTGCGTGGCAGCCAGGCAAAGGACTACATGGTGATGCGACCCGCACTGGATGCACTGGGGCCCAGATTCAAACAGCGCTGCTTCACCAGGCGCGTTCGCGACAAGCGACCCCTTCTGGTTGGCGATGTGCCCGCTGAGTACAACTTGGAGGCCTGGCACGAGTTTCTGTGGAATGACACCACGCTGGGTGTCGTCGACAGGTTGGCGCGCGGGGGCTTCGATTCTGGATACAAAGTGCGCATCACCGGTGAAGCGTTGAGTCCTCCAGTTCCACCTCAAATGGGCAGTGATTGGGAGGATATCTCGCCAATCGATGCATCCATCGCGATAACGCGCGACAGACTCCGTCCCAAGAACACTGTAAGGAGAGTTTTTGCCGCCTTGGCGAACCGCCCCACTGGAGTATTGAGCGAGAAAGAGCGCCTGGATATTGATCAGATCATCAACAGCGGAAAGGAACCTGTGGAGTCTGTCCAGGTGCTGCACCCTAGCTTCCACCTGGGGGAAGGTGTCGCGCAATTGGTACTTAGCGAAACGCCAAACGAAGCGCGTCGACGCTGGATGGATACCCAGAAGACCGAGGACAACAAGAAGTCCTCCCACTCCAGCATCGTCGCCAACCCTGATCACAGCCGTGGGGTGACTGCCTACGACCTTGGCATCGGTCAGGCAAAGTCCATCGACAACGCTGTGTACTACTTGTTCCTCTGCCTTGTGGCTGATTGGCGGACTGATTGGGATCAGGTTGAGAAGAAGGTAGCGAAGAATACGCAACTGTCCAACGCAGAGATAGAGACGTATCAGGCGGCCTTTGCATTGCGAGATAGGGAATCCGGACACACTAGCGAGCTCATTGACCAGACTATTGCCTATCGGAAGACTGGTCAGCTACCTGCGTGCGCAACGTGTGAATTTCCAACGCTGGTCGTGTCGCAGACGCTTGATGAGCGCGAAGCAAACAAACGTCCAAACGGTGGGGACGCGCGCCGATGAATTCGCTTTCCAGCAGGCGCTGGCTGGCGCCGTTGCTACTTGCCCTGTTTGGTGTCACCGCCGCATGCAGCCGGGATGGCTCGATTGAACACCCGGACCCAGCCGCCTTTGATCGCGCTCCACCGCCTCCTGCCGATTACAACCGTGGTGCGCGTCCCGGTGATTTCGCCGAATTGAGCCGCTTCAACTATCCCGGCGCACCGACGCCAACTGCCCTCCCGGAGCCGCCCGCCATGGACCCGAATGACCGACTGCAAACCCTCGATGTTCTCAGTGTTGGCCTGTCAGTGGAGATGCTCCGCCAGGGCGATGTATGGCAACAGGTAAAGAAGGCTTCAGACTTCCACAGCAATGTGTTGCCGCCGCCAGAGTCAAAGCAATATCTACACTCCGATGATCCGGGGGTGTATGAGAAGCGTCTGGCGGATACGTTGGAACTGGCGCTAAAGCCCATGGTGGAAGCTTGGCCAATACCAACCGTCACTGTCTATGATCCACCAGTTGCAGAGATGAGCCAAAGATTGAAGGACATATTCTTCAATTCGGTTGACGGACTTCGAATGCCCGCAGGCCTGCATTGGACCCAGATCAATCAGTTGGACGTCGTCTACAACGACAACCCTGAAGGTGTCGTCGAGGCTCTCTTCCGCACCTTCGAACGCTACCCGGATCTTCCAGCGATGTTGGTGTACGTCGAAGGACCATCGGGTCAGTACGACAACGGGAAGCGGGTAAGCGATGCACCGATCGCAACCTATGCAGCAATGGTTGTTGGCCGGCGCGAACGGGTCGAATGGCTGCGGCCGTGGGCGCCATACACGAAAATGAACGTTGACGAATGGTGGCCTCAGTTCAATGGTTGGGAACAGAAGCCTCCACGCGCTTTCTCGCCAACGCCCTTCTTTCCCACACCGTGGACACGTACTCATTTCAAGCAGTGGGATGCGCTTCCAACCCTCGCGCAACTGCATCGACCGGTGGTGACTGCGCTTGTCGACGAAGAAGGCGCCGCGTTGAAGCGCAAGCAGCAAGAAGCCAACCTGGTGGCCGGTTGGACAGAGGCAACGCAGCGTACATCACCCGCCCGGGTGTTCTTTGATACCGGCAAGCCCGGCGTCGGTATCAGCACGCTGAGTCCAGTACTGACCGCCGCGCAATCCGAGCTCGACCTGATCGACCCTCAGGAGGGCATCGACCTGAGTGCGCGACTGGGCGACATGAGCGCGGCCTCGCCCTTTGTAGGGTTGGTGTTGGCGACCATGGCTACCGCCGAATCAGGCGAGCCCAGCATGGTGGTGCCGCTGCGGCGCAAGGACCAGGCCACCTTCATGCTCCTGACGAAGCCGGATACGAAGCCGGCAGCCAATGCCTTCGACGTAAAACTCATGCCGCAGCTCTCCGAGGGTCAGGACATGCCACGCCAAGCACCGGCAGCGCCGGAGCATGATCGGGTAGCTGCAGTTCATAACAGCCCCAGGCAGGTGGCGGAAGACAACCGCACCTTGAATGCGTTGCTCAACAACCTGCCTCGCTCGCCACATGAAGGTTGAGGGTTGGAACGCCCCGCTACCCAGGCCGAAGGACGATGTCCCCGACTATCCAAGTTGCGTCCAGGTGCTCGCCATGGAGCGTCTTCGGTGAACGACCTCACCCATCCCCAAACAACTTCTGCGCGTTCTGGAACAAAATCCAGCTTGTCGCAATGAACTTGTCCCCGCCCTCCGGCCGGTTCCCCCGGTGGGTATGCGTGAAGGCGGTCGGCGCAATCAGCAGGCTGCCCGTACGCGGCGCGATCTTCCGCTCCTGGAACAGGAACTCGGTTTCCCCGGCCTCGAATTCATCATTGAGGTACAGCGTCCACAACAGGTGCCGGTGCAGGGTCTCGCCGGCCGGGTCGCGCGGGTACAGCTCGCAATGCCAGTAGGGGTAGCCGCCCTCGCCGGCCGCATACCACTGCAGGTTGATGGCGCCGGGGCGCAGGCACGTACGGGCCAGTTCGGAGAGCGCGTTGTCGTCCATGCCGGGAAAATCCTCGGCGCGCAGCCGACGTGCGGTGCCATCGTTGTCTTGCACCTGCAACATCAACGGGGAAATCAGCGCCTGTGGATAACGGCGTAGATAAGTCAGAACGCCGCTGAATACTGCCTGCTGCAGCTGGATTTCCACCTGCCGCCACTCCGGGCGCCCGCTGATGCGGAGATCCTTGCTGTGCTTGAGTTCCGGGAACACGCCGCTGCCGACTTCGCCCGGCGCCAACTGTGCGCTGGCTCGCATCTGGGCCCGGATGGCGGCGCAGGCGTCAGCGGGAATGGCGTTGTGGATTACTTCGATGAAGTCGAGCGGGGGTGCGGCCGTCATGGGGTCATCCGTGGGCGTTTGCGCCCGATGGTGACCTGAGTTGGTGCAGGTGTCACCCCGTTGCCATGTGGCAACGGGTGACGCCGGGTCAGCCGCGTGCGTCGTGCTCGCGGTGGTAGCGGGTGGCCTCGGCCACTTCGTTGCGGGAGCCGAGGAACACCGGCACGCGCTGGTGCAGCTGGGACGGCTGGATGTCCAGGATGCGTTCGCGGCCGGTGGTGGCGGCGCCGCCGGCCTGCTCCACCAGCAGACCCATGGGGTTGGCTTCGTACATCAGGCGCAGCTTGCCGGCCTTGCCGGGGTCCTTCTTGTCCCACGGGTAGATGAAGATGCCGCCGCGGGTCAGGATGCGGTGCACGTCCGCCACCATGCTGGCGATCCAGCGCATGTTGAAGTTCTTGCCGCGGGCGCCTTCCTTGCCGGCCAGCAGGTCCTGCACGTAGGCCTGCATCGGGGCTTCCCAGTGGCGCTGGTTGGACATGTTGATGGCGAATTCCTGGGTGTCTTCCGGAATCTGCATGCCGCGCTGGGTCAGCACGAACTCGCCGGTTTCACGGTCCAGGGTGAAGGAATGGGTGCCGTGGCCGGTGGTCAGCACCATCTGGGTGCTGGGGCCGTAGATGCAGTAGCCGGCCGCGATCTGGGCAGTGCCGGGCTGCAGGAAGCTGTCGTCGGTGGGCTGGGCGGTACCGGCCGGGCTGCGCAGCACGGAGAAGATGGTGCCGACCGAGACGTTCACGTCGATGTTGGAGCTGCCGTCCAGGGGGTCGAACAGCAGCAGGAAGTCGCCGCGCGGGTAGGTGTCCGGCACCGGCTGGCAGTGGTCCATTTCTTCCGAGGCGCAGGCGGCGAGGTGGCCGCCCCAGGCGTTGGCTTCCAGCAGGATCTCGTTGCTGATGACGTCGAGCTTCTTCTGCGCTTCACCCTGCACGTTGCCGGTGCCGGCGTCGCCCAGCACGCCACCCAGTGCGCCCTTGCTGACCGCGATGGAGATGTTGGTGCAGGCGCGGCCCACCACTGCGATCAGCTGGCGCAGGTCGGCGTTGATGCGGCCGGCGTGCTGCTCTTCAATGAGGTACCGGGTAAGCGACGTACGGGACATGGAATGGCTGCCAAAGACATTTCGGGGGCCGTATTGTGGCCCGTTCGGCAGGGCATTACGAGGCAAGCGGAAAACGTAACCGGTTACAGGCGTTGTCGGTTTTCGGCCGGCGCTACCGGTGCATATGGCCGGATGAAGCAACGGCCGCACGTGGCGGCCGTTGTCTCGTCCACTGCTGCTGTGGTTACGCCCTGGCGATCGTCGCCACGGCGTTGGCCACGTACTCCAGGTTGCCCTGGTTGAGGGCGGCCACGCAGATGCGGCCGGTGCCGACGGCATAGATGCCGTACTCGTCGCGCAGGCGGTCCACCTGCGGGCGGGTCAGGCCCGAGTACGAGAACATGCCGGCCTGGTCGTTGATGAAGGCGAATTCCGGCGCGCCGGCCGCCACCAGCTTGTCCACCAGGCCGTGGCGCAGAGCGTGGATGCGCTCGCGCATCTCGGTGAGTTCCTGCTCCCACAGCTGGCGCAGCTCGGGGCTGGTCAGCACGCCGGCGACCAGCGCCGCGCCGTGGTTGGACGGGCTGGAGTAGATGGTGCGGATGATGCGCTTGACCTGCGACTGCACGGCCTTGGCGGCGTCAGCGCTGGGCGCCACGATCGACAGCGCGCCAATGCGTTCGCCGTACAGCGAGAACGACTTGGAGTACGAGTTGGCGACCACGAAGCTGTCGATGCCGGCTTCGGCAATGATGCGCACGGCGGCGCCATCCTGCTCGATGCCCTTGTCGAACCCCTGGTAGGCCATGTCGATGAACGGGAACAGCTGGCGTTCCTTCAGCAGCTGGGCCACCTGCTTCCACTGGGCCACGGTGAGGTCGGCGCCGGTGGGGTTGTGGCAGCAGGCGTGCAGCAGCACCACGGTGCCCGGCTGCAGCTTGTCCAGGTCGGCCACCATGGCGTCGAAATCCACGCCGTGGGTCTTCGGGTCGAAGTAGGTGTACTCCACCACGTCGAAGCCGGCCGCGCCGAACACCGCGCGGTGGTTTTCCCAGCTCGGATTGCTGATGGCGATGGTGGCGTGCGGCAGCAGGCGGTGCAGCAGGTCCGCGCCGACGCGCAGCGCGCCGCTGCCGCCGATGGTCTGCGAGGTGGCCACGCGGCCGGCAGCCAGCAGCGGCGAATCCTTGCCGAAGACCAGTTCGCGGGTGGCCTGGTTGTACGCGGGCAGGCCGTCGATGGGCAGGTAGCCGCGCGGTTTGGCCTCATTGGCCAGCTGCTGCTCGATCTGCTTGACGGCACGAAGCAGCGGAATGCGACCGCTTTCGTCGTAATAGATGCCCACGCCCAGGTTGACCTTGGTCGGGCGGCTGTCGGCGTTGTACGCCTCGGTCAGGCCCAGGATCGGGTCGCCCGGGACCAGTTCCACATTTGCAAAGAAGGACACGGCGGTACTCATTCGGATGACGGAGGGGGGAGGGTTCAGCGCGAAACCCGGTCATCGTAACAAAGCTGCAGCAGGGGCGCGGCGCCTGCCGTCACGCCTTTCGCCGTACCCTGTCGTGCGGTGCCCATTTTCCGGAGATTCCCCCTGCGCATGTTCCGTATCACCCCTCTGGCCTGCAGTTGTGCGCTGCTTTCGGCCACCGCCCTGCCGAACCTGGCACAGGCCCAGGAAACAGCTTCCACCGCCGCGCCGGTCGCACGTCTGCCGACCGTTCAGGTGCAGGCCGCGCGCGGCCAGCAGGTGGCCGACGTGGACCTGCCGGCCTCCATCAGCACGGTGTGGCTGGACGATGAGACCAACGGAAACCTGGCGCAGATCGCCGACGCGTTGAGTGGGGTCCCCGGCGTGGTGGCGCGTGACCGCCAGAACCTGGCCCAGGACACCCAGCTGTCCATCCGCGGTTTCGGCGCACGGTCCACGTTCGGGGTGCGCGGGGTGCGGGTGCTGGTGGACGGGGTGCCGGCCACCATGCCCGACGGCCAGGGCCAGCTCTCGCATGCCAGCCTGCTGTCGGCCCAGCGCGTGGAAGTGCTGCGCGGGCCATTCTCGGCGCTGTACGGCAATTCGTCGGGCGGCGTGGTGCAGGTGTGGAGTGCCGACGGGCAGGCCGGTGACCCCTGGCGGGTACGGGTGGCCGGCGGCAGCGATGCCACGCTCAGTGCCGGTGCGCAGCTGCGCGGCGAGCAGGGGCCGGTGCGCTACAACGTGGCGGCGAACCACTTCCGCACCGACGGCTGGCGCGATCACAGCGCGGCGCGGCGCGAATCGGTGAACGCCCGGCTGGGTACCGACGTCGGCGGCGGCCAGCTGGACCTGGTGCTGAACTACTTCGATTCGCCCGACGCGCAGGACCCGCTCGGCCTGACCCGCGAGCAGGTGCGGCAGGACCCGCGCCAGGCCACGGCGGTGGCCACCCAGTACAACACCCGCAAATCGGTCCGCCAGGGCCAGGCCGGGTTGGTGTTCACCCGTACCGAAGGCGCGCAGACATGGCGCGCCATGGGCTATGCCGGGCAGCGCAGCGTGGAGCAGTTCCTGGCCATTCCGCCCGGGCCGCAGGCCAATCCGCTGCATGCCGGCGGGGTTATCGACCTGGACGGCGGCTACGGCGGGCTGGACCTGCGCTGGGCCTGGCAGGGCGACTGGGCCGGACGGCCGCTGGAACTGGTGGTCGGCGCCAATGCCGACCAGCAACGCCAGGACCGGCGCGGTTACGAGAATTTCGTGGGCGATACGCTGGGCGTGCGCGGGGCGCTGCGGCGCGACCAGAGCGACCGGGTAAGCAACGTGGACCAGTTCGCGCAGGCGTTCTGGCAGTGGGCGCCACGCTGGTCGCTGCTGCTGGGGGTGCGCCACAGCGAGGTGCGCTTCCGCTCCAACGACCACTACATCACCGCGCGCAATCCGGACGACAGCGGCGCGCGCGACTATGCGGCCACCAACCCGGTGGCTGGCGTGGTGTTCCACGTCAACGAGGCCTGGCGGGTGTACGCGTCGGCCGGGCGCGGGTTTGAAACGCCCACCTTCAACGAGCTGGGGTACCGGGCCGACGGCGCGGCCGGATTGGCGCTGGACCTTTCCGCCGCACGCAGCCGCAACCTGGAGCTGGGCACCAAGTGGCAGGGCAGCGGTGGGGCGGCGTTCGAGGCAGCGGTGTTCCGCGCCGATACCGATGACGAGCTGGCCGTGGCCAGCAATACCAACGGGCGCAGCACCTACCGCAACATCGGGCGCACCCGCCGGCAGGGGGTGGAGGCCAGTCTGCGCTATCCCATTACCGCCGCGCTGGAGGCCAGCCTGGCCTACACCTGGGTGGAAGCCACGGTGCGCGAGCCCTACCTGGTCTGCGCGGGGAGCGGTTGTGCCACCCCGAATACGACGGTACCGGCCGGCTCACGCCTGCCGGGCGTGCCGGAACAGCAGTGGTTCGGGCGGTTGCAGTACCAGCCGGGCGACTGGCAGTGGGCGGGCGAGCTGGTGGCCTCAAGCGATACGGTGGTGAACGACCTGGCCACCGACCGTGCACCGGGCTACGCGTTGCTCAACCTGGAAGCGGCGCGCCGCTGGACGATGGCCCAGGGCGCGCTGCGCGTGTTTGCGCGCGTGGACAACGCGCTGGACCAGCGTTACATCGGCTCGGTCATCGTCAACGACGGCAACCAGCGTTACTTCGAGCCAGGCCCGGATCGCCGTTACAGCGTGGGCGTGCAATGGGCCTGGCTGTAACGGCCCGCATTCACTTCGGAACTTTCGCCGGTACGAACGGCGATGTGGGGTCGCTGGCGGGGAAGGTTTCCTCCAGCGCCTCGTCCTGGTTGTCGCTCTCGTGCGCTTTGCGTGCGGCCCGCTGGTGCGGGTGCTCCTCGCAGTCAGCATCCGGCTGACCGGACGGATCCTTGCGGTCGCGCGAGGCGTGCACGTTGTCCTGGCCGGTGCGCAGGTGTTCGGGGGCCTCGGAAGGGGACATGCCGGCGCCGCGGTCTTCGGCGTCCTGCAGGTCATGTTTGGCGCGCTGTTCGCCGGGAACCGGGGAAGTGGCTTCGCGCAGGGGATCGCGTGGCATGGTGTGTGGCTCCACAACTGAAGGGTGAAACACGGCCCGATGCCGTGCTCAACGAGCATACGCACCGGCTGCGGGTGGTGGACGTGAAGCAATGCCAAGACCACCGCAACGCATCTGTCACGGCTGGATAACGGCACCGGGGCTATTCCTTCCAGCCCCCACCCTTGCCGGAGACGTGTCATGCCCCGCCTGGATCGTCGCACCGCCCCCGTGCTGTTCAACGCCTACCTGCAGCCGGAACCCGGCGTGCGCCGCGGGCGCCGCGCGCGCTCGGAAGAACCCGGCGCGGTCGCGCAGGATTACCTGCAGTACATGCGCACGGACTACGAGCGCCGCCGCAGTCAGGGAAGGCGGAGCTGGAAAGACCTGTACCCGGCCTATTCCTTCGCCCTGACCACGCACTACGCCGACTGGCCGCGCGGCACCGACGACGACACCGACGGCGAACTGGCCGAGCACTGGGAGCAGATGCGTGGGCAGTCGCGGCTGGGCTGGTCGCAGGCCCGCGCGATCGTGGAAGACGCCTGGCTGGCCCTCGACCACATGCCCGCCGCCGCAGTACACGGCCTCCAGTAGCGACACGCCACGCGTGTCCCAGGCAGTCCCAATCCGCCCCGCAACAAAACGCCACCCGTATCCCAAGCAATCCCAACCCGCCCCATACACCCCCGACACAGCCGTTTCACGCTTCGCACGCTAAAGCTGGCGTCTCTCTCTGACCTTGGAGCGGCGCCGCCATGGCCCGACCGATCTGGACTGGAACACTGTCATTCGGGCTGTTGAACGTGCCGGTCTCGCTGATGTCCGGCGAGCGCAAGGTCGACCTGCACTTCCGCATGCTGGATTCGCGCGACAACAAGCCGATCCGCTTCGAGCGTGTGAATGCGGACACCGGCGAGGAAGTGCCGTGGAAGGACATCGTCAAGGCTTACGAGTACGACAAGGGCAGCTATGTCGTGCTCGACGAGGGCGACATCAAATCCGCCGCGCCGGAAAGCCATGAAACGGTGGAAGTGGAAACCTTCGTGGATGCCGCGCAGATCGATCCGCGCTACTACGAGAAGCCCTACCTGCTGGTACCGGGCAAGAAAGCCGAGAAGGGCTACGTGCTGCTGCGCGAAACCCTGCGCAGCACCGGCAAGGTCGGCATTGCGCGCGTGGTCGTGCGTACCCGCGAGTACCTGTGCGCGGTGATGCCCAATGAAGACGCGCTGGTACTGATGATCCTGCGCTATCCGCAGGAACTGGTGGATCCGGAAGATCTCAAACTGCCGACCGGTTCGCTGGCCGACTACCGGATCAGCAGCAAGGAAACCGCCATGGCCGAGCAGCTGATCGAATCCATGGCCGGCGACTGGAAGCCGGATGATTATCACGACGAGTTCCGCGAACGTCTGCAGACGCTGCTGACCAAGCGCATCAAGTCCAAGGGCGGCACCACCACGGTGGAAGACGAGCCCGCCCCGCGCGAAGATGCGGCCACCAACGTGGTGGACTTCATGTCGCTGCTGCAGAAGAGCCTGGATGCGAAGAAGCGCACCCCGGCAAAAAAGAACGAAACCGCATCGAAGGCCGTGAAGAAGGCCAAGCCCGCGAAGAAGGCGGCCAAGGCCACCAAGACCGCGGGCAAGGCGAGCAAGGCGACCAAGAAGGCCGCCAGCAAGCGCGCACCGTCGCGGAAGGCCGGGTAAGCGGTCATGTCGCTGCAGGAGTACCGTCGCAAGCGCCGGTTCGGCGAGACACCCGAGCCGGACCACGATCCGCACGGCAAAAAACCGCGCCGGCCGATCTTCGTGGTGCAGCTGCACCACGCAAGCGCGCGACATTACGACTTCCGCCTGGAAGCCGACGGCGTGTTGAAGAGCTGGGCGGTGCCGAAGGGACCGTCGCTGCGGGTAGGCGAGAAGCGGCTGGCGGTGGAGGTGGAGGATCACCCCGTGTCCTACGCCACGTTCGAAGGCGACATCCCGGAAGGCCACTACGGTGCCGGGCACGTCGATGTGTTCGACCACGGCACCTGGGCCTGCGAGGGCGATCCGCTGCAGGCCATCGCGGCGGGCAAGGTCGACTTCGTGCTGCACGGCACCCGCCTCAATGGCGGCTGGAAGCTGGTACGCACCGCGATGAAGGGCCGCCAGCACCAGTGGTTGCTGATCAAGCGGGACGACGACCAGGCACGCGACGCCGATGCCGACGCATTGCTGGAGGCACCGGTGAAAACGACTGCGAAAAAGACCCGCCGAACCACGTCGGCTACGCCAACCCGCACCGTCGCGCCTCGTCGCAACGCCGACGCGCGCTGGGCAGCGCGCGCGCTGCAGCTCGAACATGCCCGCAACACGCCCTACCCCCACGACTTCAAACCCCAGCTCACCGACCACCGTGCGACCGCGCCGGACGGCGACACGTGGCTCCACGAGATCAAATGGGACGGCTACCGCCTGCTCGCCGACGTACGCGATGGCGTGGTCTCGCTGCGCTCGCGCGGCGGGCTGAACTGGAGCGATGACTTTCCTGAAGTGGTAAGGGGCATCAGTGCGCTGCCGGTCACCGACCTGCGCCTGGACGGTGAGCTGGTGGTGCTGGACGCCGAAGGCCGCAGCGATTTCACCGCACTGCAGAAAGTGATCGACGGCACCAGCAAGCAGCCGCTGCGCTACGTGGTGTTCGACATGCCGGGCATTGCCGGCGTGGACATCAGCCGCTCGCCGCTGCTGGAGCGCAAGGCGTTGTTGAAGGAACTGCTGGGCGATGTCCCTGGCACCCTTGCCTACAGCGATCACGTGCTCGGCCACGGCCCGGAGGTGTTCGAGGCCAGCGGCGGCGCGGGCTTTGAAGGCATCGTCAGCAAGCGCGTGGACGCGGCCTACGTCAATGCGCGCGCGCCCGGCTGGGTGAAGGTGAAGCACGAAAACACCGACGAATTCCTGGTGGTGGGTTACACCGACCCGAAGGGCTCGCGAAGCGGCTTTGGCTCGCTGCTGATGGCCACGCCGGACAAACGCGGCCTGCGCTACGTGGGAAGGGTGGGCACCGGGTTCGACGACGCCCGACTGGCGGCGATGCACCGGCAGCTCAAAGCGCTGGCCACCGACACGGCGGCGGTCGCGCTGCCATCGCACGTGCCGTTCAAGGCGAGCAGCGTGCACTGGGTAACGCCGACGCTGGTGGCGGAAGTGGCGTTCCGGGGCTGGGCCAAGGAGGGGTTGCTGCGCCAGGCCAGCTTCAAGCGCCTGCGCGAAGACAAGACGGCGAAGGACCTGGGCATGGCCACTACCAAAGCGCCGGCAGCCGACGCTGGGCCAGCGCAGGTCAACATCAGCCACCCCGAACGCGTGGTGTTTGCCAAGGCCAGGCTTACCAAGGGCGACGTGGCCGACTATTACCGCCAGGTGGCGCGCTGGGTGCTGCCGGAAGTGGCACGCAGGCCGCTCTCACTGCTGCGCTGCCCGGACGGCGTGGACACGCCATGTTTTTTCCAGAAGCACCACGGCACCGGCCTGGGCGATGCGGTGCAGGCGATTCCGCTGGAGCAGAAGAGCGGCCGCGAAGACTACCTCTACATTGAAGACGTGGAAGGCCTGCTTCAGCTGGTGCAGATGAACACGCTCGAGCTGCATCCGTGGGGTGCCACGGTGGACGACCCGGAGCATCCGGACCGGCTGGTGTTCGACCTGGATCCGGGCGAAGGCGTGAGCTGGGCGGCGATCAAGGCCGCTGCGCGCGATGTCCGCGCGCGGTTGCAGGAGGTCGGGCTGGAAAGCTTCGTGCGGCTTTCCGGCGGCAAGGGCGTGCACGTGGTGGTGCCGCTGAAACCCGGGGCGGACTGGGCGCAGGCCAAGGACTTCTGCGAATCGTTCGCGCAGGCCATGGCCGAACACGCGCCGGAGCGTTACGTGGCCACCATGAGCAAGGCCAAGCGCAACGGGGTGATCTTCATCGACTGGCTGCGCAATGCGCGCGGCGCGACCAGTGTGTGTTCCTGGTCGTTGCGCGCGCGCCCTTCGGCAGGTGTGGCGGTACCGCTGCGCTGGGAGGAGCTGGGGCGGGTCACCGCGGCGGATGCGTTTCCGTTGGCGAAGGCGCTGCAGCGGGCGAAGCGGTTGAAGGCCGACCCCTGGGAAGGCATCAACGACCTGCAACAGGTGCTGCCTACCGTGTGACCGGCCGGTAGCGCGCGCCGATCCAGATCCCGAGCGCCTGCACCGGCAGCGACGCCAGCAGCGTCACCACGAACCAGAACGGGAAATCGTTGCCCAGGTCCCACACCGCATAGGCCGAGGCGACCGCGATCAACACCCACACCACGCCGCCGTGCAGGTAAGGCCGCAGTGGCGCATAGCGCGCGGCGAATGCCGTGGCTGCAACGCCGCCGAGGATGGTCCAGGCCAGGTCCCACGCCAGCCGCAGCTGGCCATCGCCCAGGCCCAGCCAGGGCGCGATCCATCCTGCCGCGCCGCTCACCATGCCCAGCACGAACAGCGCCACCACCACCGAGAGCACGGAGAGGACCACGGTTTTCGCGGTAGACAAGCTGGACATGGATCACACGGACGGCAGCGGAACTGCCGTCATTATGGCTGCAACCTCAGCCCACCAGTGAAGCCGATGCCCGGGCCAGCTGTTCGATGCCGGCCCAATCCCGCGCCTGCAGCAGCGCACGCGTGGTCAGCCAGGAGCCGCCCACGCACAGCACGTTGGGCAGGTGCAGGAAGTCGCGCGCGGTCTGCGCGCTGATGCCACCGGTGGGGCAGAACCGCACGTCGCCGAAAGGCCCGTTCCAGGCCGACAGCATGCCGATCCCGCCGGCCTGCACCGCCGGGAAGAACTTGAAGGTGTCCAGCCCCTGCTCCAGGCCGAGCATCAGCTCCGACGAGGTCGCCACGCCCGGCAGGAACGGCAGGTCCGTGTCGCGTGCGGCGGCATACAGCCGCTCGGTGGCGCCAGGCGCGACCGCGAAGCGCCCGCCCACAGCCTTCACCTTTTCCATCTGTGCGGCGGTCAGCACGGTACCGGCGCCGACCACCGCGTCCGGCACGGCGTCGACCATCGCCTGGATCGCGTCGATCGCCACGGCCGTGCGCAGGGTGACCTCGATCACCGGCAGGCCGCCGTTGAACAGCGCCTGCGCGACCTGCACCGCCTCGTCCACGCTCTCAGGGGTGTACACCGGAATCACCGGAGCCAGTTTCAGGACTGCGCGTACGCGCGGATCAGCGCCGGACATCGAATCGCTCCTCGCCCGTCAGGGCCAGTACGTCAGCTTCACTGACGGGGTTGAAATCGCCGGGAATCGAATGCTTCAGGCTGGCCGCTGCCAGGCCGAAACGCACGGTCGTGTCCGGTTCGAAGCCCTGCATCATGCCATGCAGGATGCCGGCGGCGAACGCATCGCCACCGCCGATGCGGTCGACGATGCCGATCATGTCGCGGGTCGGTGCCACCGCGCGGGTGCCGTCGCGGCCCAGCAGCATGGCGCCCAGCGAATGATGGTCCACGCTGTGCGCGGTGCGCTGCGTGCAGGCCATCCACTGCAGGCGCGGGAACGCGGCGAACGCCTGCACGGCGGCGGCATCCACGCGCTCGGCGAGCGCGGACTGCTCGAACTGCCCGCCCAGTACCACGCCGATATCGCGGTAGTCGGCGAACGCCACGGTCGCGCAGGCGAACAGCTCGCGCAGGATGCCCGGCGCATCGCCGTCCCAGCGCGCCCACAGCGAGGGACGGAAGTTGCCGTCGAAGGACACCTTGACCCCGCGCGCGCAGGCCGCGCGTGCCGCGACCAGGGTCGCCTCCGCCATGGCCGGGTTCAGCGCCGGGCTTACCCCGGACAGATGCAGCCACTGCACGCCGTCGAGCAGGGTGTCCCAGTCGTAATCGGCGGCCGTGCCCAGCGAGAACGCCGAATCCACGCGGTCGTAGACCACTTCGCTGGCGCGCTGCACCGCACCGGTGGTCAGGAAGTACAGGCCCATGCGGCCCGGGCGTGTCTGCACATGGCGGATGCCCACGCCGTGCCGGCGCAGTTCGCCGGCCACATGTTGGCCCAGCGGGTTGGCCGGCAGCGTGCTTACCATGTCCACCGTGTGCCCGAAGTGGGCCAGCGACACCCCCACGTTGGCCTCCGCACCCCCGGCGTGCACCGCCAGCTGCCCGCTCTGCAGCAGCAGTTCACGGCCCGGCGCGCTCATGCGCAGCAACAACTCCCCGAAACAGACGACACGACTCATGGCGATGGATCCTTCGTGGTGGTCATGACCCGGGGACAGGCCCCGGATCGCAATGGCTAGCGGTGTCATTCTAGCGGCGCGGCGCGCCCCGTCCACCCGTGCCGTGAGTTGGAACCTTTGTCCCGCAAGCGTCTACGGGACATTGCAAGTCTGTTGCGGTGCAAGATGCTCGATTCCCAACGGACTGTTAACGTCGGCTCTGACCAGCGGTGTCATTGCACTGACACGTCGCCGGATAGCTGTTTCATGTAGCACCTTGGGAGAGGGAAAACATGCAATATCGAAACATCCAGAAAAAGACACCGGTTACCTTGCTCGCCCTGTCGATCGGCCTGGCGCTGAGCGGAACCACCCTGGCACAGGACACGGCCCCGCCGGCGGCCACCGACCTGGACACCGTCACCGTCACCGGCTACCGCGCCAGCGTCGAGAAGGCGCTGGACATCAAGCGCAGCGAATCCGGCGTGGTCGATGCCATTGTGGCCGAAGACATCGGCAAGTTCCCGGACCTGAACCTGGCCGAATCGCTGCAGCGCGTGCCCGGCGTGGTCATCACCCGTGAAGCCGGCGAAGGCCGCAACATCTCGGTGCGCGGCCTGGGCCCGGACTTCACCCGCGTGCGCATCAACGGCATGGAGGCGCTGACCACGGTCGGTGCCGGCGACCAGAGCGGTGGTACCAACCGCGGCCGCGGCTTCGACTTCAACGTGTTCGCTTCGGACCTGTTCTCGCAGCTGATCGTGCGCAAGACCGCCTCGGCCGACGTCGAAGAAGGTTCGCTGGGCGCCACCGTCGACCTGCGCACCGCGCGCCCGTTCGACTACGACGGCTTCACCTTCGCCACCAGCGGCCAGGCCAGCTACAACGCCATGGCCCAGAAGGCCGACCCGCGCGTGGCCGCGCTGATTTCCAACACCTGGGCCGATGGCACCTTCGGCGCGCTGCTGTCGGTAGCCTATTCCGAGCGCCAGGCGCTGGAAGAGGGCTCCAATACCGGCCGTTGGGCCAATGGTCCCAGCAACGGCAACTTCAATGCGGCCTCGCCGTTCGCCGCTGCGCGCAGCGCCAGCGTCTACCATCCGCGCTTCCCGCGTTACGTGCAGATGGAACACGAGCAGAAGCGCCTGGGCGTCACCGGCACCCTGCAGTGGAAGCCGACCGACGCCACCGAAATCTCGCTGGATACGCTGTACTCCAAGATCGACGCCAAGCGCGACGAGCACTACATCGAAGCCATTTCCTTCAGCCGCGGCACCAGCACCACGCCGCGCCTGGTCGGCAAGCCGGCGATGATCGTCAAGGACGGCGTGATCGAGAACAACGCGCTGGTCTACGGTGAGTTCGACAACGTCGACATCCGCACCGAGAACCGCCACGACGAGTGGAGCACCGAATTCAAGCAGATCGCGCTGAACGGCCAGCACCGCTTCGGCGATGACTTCACCTTGTCCGGCAAGGTCGGCATCTCGCGCTCCAAGCACGAGAACCCGATCCAGACCACCATCATCATGGACAAGTACGATGTGGATGGTTACAGCTACGACTACCGCGGCAACAGCCGCTTCCCGAAGCTGAACTACGGCATCGACCCGACCAACCCGGCCGGCTGGGAACTGGCGGAAATCCGCCTGCGCCCGCAGTACGTGGACAATGACTTCGACACCGGCCAGGTCGACTTCAACTGGAACATCAGCCCCGGCTTCCGCATGAAGGGCGGCATCCTGGCCAAGAACTACACCTTCAGCACGGTGGAACTGCGCCGCGCCAGCGAGCTGGCCGTGCCGAACTTCCCCAACGGCACCAAGATCGTGCCGGTGGACATGACCCAGCAGGCGGGCCTGAAGGGCATCACCGGTACCCCGGACCAGTGGGTGGTGCCGGACCTGAACGCCATCGCCAACCAGTTCGACATCTACAGCAACAGCGGCATCTTCGCCGTCGCCCCGCGCGCCAACAACTCGCGCAGCGTCGAAGAAGAAGATCGCGGCGGCTACCTGATGGGCGAGTTCTCCACCGAGCTGGGCAGCATTCCGTTCTCGGGCAACTTCGGCGTGCGCTACGTCAAGACCAAGCAGAGCTCCACCGGTCTTTCCACGCTGGCCACCGGTACGGTCTCGACCACGGTCGACCGTGAGTACGACGACACCCTGCCCTCGTTCAACCTGGTTGCCGAGATCACCCCGGACTTCCTGATCCGCCTGGGCGCGGCCAAAGTCATGAGCCGCCCGGGCCTGGGCAGCCTGACCCCGGGCGCCACCGTGGCCGTGGCCGGCGGTGCGCGCACCATCTCCAGCGGCAACCCGTACCTGGACCCGATCCGCGCCAAGAACGTGGACCTGGGCTTCGAGTGGTACTTCTCCGAAGGTGCGATGGCCGGCATCGGCCTGTTCTACAAGGACATCGAGAGCTTCGTGCAGACCACCCGCGAGGTGGCGCCGTACAGCGCCAGCGGCCTGCCCGATGCGCTGCTGATCGGTACCGGTGCCTCGCCGTCGGATGACTTCACCTACACCAAGCCGGTCAACACCCCCGGCGGTGAGCTGCACGGCGTGGAAGCGAACTACATCCAGCCGTTCACCTTCCTGCCGGGCAACTGGTCGAACCTGGGCATCCAGTTGAACTACACCTGGGTCGAATCGCAGATCCAGTACATCAACTCCAGCGGCCAGCCGGTGATGAAGGCCGACCTGACCGGTCTGTCCAAGTCGTCCTGGAACGCGACGCTGTTCTATGAAGGCAAGGTGTGGTCCGGCCGCGTGTCGGCGACCAACCGCGACGATTACCTGACCCAGGTGCCGGGCACCGAAGCGGGCTTCAACGTGGACGGTACCCACGGCATGACCGGCACCACCTTCATCGACGCCTCGCTCCGCTACGCGATCAACGACAAGCTGGAGCTGAGCCTGGAAGGCATGAACCTGACCAACGAAGCCAGCGACGAGTGGGTGTACTCGCCGGCCACCGGTCGCCTGCCGCTGCAATACACCGAAACCGGGCGGCAGTACCAGCTGGGCGTTCGTTACAAGTTCTGATTGCGCGTACTACGCAGCGGCGTGGGCAACCACGCCGCTGTTGCGGCGCAAGATGCCGCACTGCGTTCCCTTTGCTAGTTTCTGACGGCCCTGCGCAAAGCCGCGGCCGTCGTGATGTGTGGAAAGGAAAGTCACATGGTGCTTTGTGGTGGTGGGGTGTCGAAGCTGCTGACACTGGGGGTGTTGCTCGCTGTTTCCGGCGCCGCCGCCGCACAGACTGCACCGCAGCTGCTGTTCCATGTCTCGGCCGAGCACGGCCTCGAGGCCGACCACGCCGGGGGCGATCGCGTTCCCAACTTCGTGGACAAGGTCGCCACCGTGGCCGACGGCGCGCGTGGACGCGCCATCCAGTGGGAAGACGACGGCGTGCTGGCCTGGAATGCGCCCGGCAACATCCTGGCCCAACGCGGCACCCTGGGCTTCTATTGGCGTTCGCGCTACGCCGTGGGCGAAGCGCCGTTCGTGATCTTCCGCGTCGGCTATGCCGACCACAGCAGCTGGGACATGGCCTGGCTGCGCATCGACTGGAACGGGCACGGATTCGATGCCTTCGTGACCGACGCCAATCTGGCGCGCACCCGCGTGTCATTCAAGCTCGACCAGAATCCCTCGCCCAGCCAGTGGCAGCACATCGCCTTCGGCTGGGATGAAAACCACGGCGTGCGCCTGTACGTGGATGGCAAGGAGGTGGCCCGCGAGGACACCACTGCCGACTACGATGCCGCGCTGGACCAGCTTGGCCTGGCTGGCCGGGTGATGGCGCCGTACCAGGTGCAGAGCCGTTACAACTTCCTGCGCGGCAGCGACTTCGACGAGATCCGCGTGTACGACCGGATGCTGGATCCGGCAGGCATGGCCGCGCTGGCGGCAGGCAAGGCGCCCGCCAGCAGCGTGGCGGACACCGTGCCGATGCGTGCCTGGAACCACCGCTTTGGCTGGGACCGCGCCGCCCCGCCCGCGCTGGCAACGCCGACCACTACTATCCGCAAGATCGAGTTCGCCGACACCAAGGACCACAAGCAGTGGATGTGGAAGGCGACCGACGGCATCGCCGAAACCACCTGGCCCGGCGTGTACAACCGTTCGCGCCTGCCGGGCCGCAACGACTACTTCCAGCTGCCGGACTGGAACACCTATGTGGAAGGCGGGCAGCAGCTCGACCTGACCGTGCCGGCGGGTGAGACCGTCAACCGCATTGAAGTACGCGGCGCGGCCTACGGCGCCCTGGACTACAGTGCCGGCGGGGGTGCCACCACCCCGCTGCTGCAGCGCCCGCAGGGCGTGGTGCGCAGCGTGGACGATATTCCTGCGCGGACCGGTGGCGTGCTGCACTTCCGCAACACCGCGCAGGAAACCCCGATCCAGGAGATCTGGGCCTACCAGGTGAGCGACGCTCCCGAGCCGGAAGGCACGGTGAAACAGCGCTACCTCGTCGACAGCCAGGCCCTGCCCGACTACCTCAACATCACCGCCCTGCGCGAGTACATCGACGGCCGTTACCCGGCCGCTGAACGCAGCACGGTGATGGCGCTGCCCAAGGGCGCCGGTTCGCGCCGGCGTGGCGCCGACACGCTGCCGGCCAACCCGATGCCTATCGTGCACGTCCTGGTGCCCTCCGGCGTGGGCGATGCCCCGGCGGCGCAGCCGCTGATCCGCAGCTGGGCGCACAGCTGGGAAAACATGCATGACGGCCTGGACGGCGTTGCGATCGACCTGCCCGCGCTGGACCTGCCCGCCGCGCGCGATGGGCTGATTCCGCTCAACATCCGCATCAAGGACCCGATCTGGCCGGCGCGCGACATGATCGATGTGTCGGTGTCGGTCAAGCCGAACGAAAAGCGCATGCTGTGGCTGGACCTGCGCGACCGCATCCTCACCGCCGACAGCCTGTGGATCAGCATCGCCTCGGGCGCGCCGGGCTTCAACGCCGGTTCGCTGGACGGCGCGGAGATCCGCATGGTCTACAAGGACCGCACCGAGGCGAAGAAGGAGCATGTGGCCGACCGCTTCAACCAGGTCCGCGACAACTGGGGCTTCCTGGTCGAAGAACACACCACCTCCAAGCGCCAGCGCCTGTACGCGCGCGTCTACGCCGACCTCAGCGACCTGCTGCGGGTCGACCCGGACCACGAACTGGGCCGCTTGTACTGGAACTACATCAGCTACAACAGCCAGGGCAAACCGCCGTTCACCCAGCCCGAAGCGCCGAAGGGCGTACCGCTGTGGGCGTTCCGCCAGACCGAAGACCTGAAGTACGTGCGCCGCTTCGTGGACTGGTGGATCGACAACCGCCAGATCGCCTACGGCGACTTCGGCGGCGGCATCTCCGACGATACCGACCTCACCCAGCAGTGGCCGGGCCTGGCCTTGATGGGCGTGGAGCCGGACCGGTTGAACCGCTCGCTTACCGCACTGTCCGATGCGGTGTATCGCAACGGCATGTTCTCCAACGGGCTGAGCACCATCGAAACCGATGAGCTTCATTCCTATGAGGAAGGCATCAACGCCAACAGCGCGATGCTGTACCTCAACTGGGGCGACCCGCTCACCCTCGAGCGCCTGATGGAAACGGTGAAGGCGTTCAACGAGCGCATCATCCTGCCCAACCCGCAGGGCCACCTGCTGTTCTCCAGCAACTGGTTCGGCGGCAACAAGGTGTACCGCGAGCCGAACTGGCAGTGGCAGAAGCCGTATTCGTTCCCGGCGCTGCACCCGGCTTTCCTGGTCGGCCAGTACAACGCCGACCCGACCGGGCGCAAACTGGTCACCGGGCTGGCCGACAGCTACCTGGCGCATGCCTACACCGACGAGAAGGGTCGCTGGGCGCTGCCGAACGAGATCAACTGGGCCACCGGCAAGGTGCGTGGCGGCGAGCTCAACAACGGCTCGGGCGGTGGCGATGTGATGCACACCTTCTGGGCGGCGTGGCGCTGGAGCGGGGACGACAAGTACCTGAAGGCGCTGGACTACCGCGTGCAGCGCGGTGGCCCGGGCGCGCTGGCCAACCTGGGCGAGAACTACGTGGAGGTGCTGGGCAAGGCAGCGGAATGGAACCCGCGGCTGGTGGCCGACGCCGACGCGGGCAACACCGGGTTCTCCAGCCTGATGGCGTGGCAGGCCACCGGTGACAAGAAGTATCTGGAAGCCCTGCATGCCGATGGCATCCAGGCCAAGGCCCAGCGCGAATACATGAACACCGAAGGCCACTGGTGGTCCGACCGGGTGGAAGCGCCGAGCGAGTTCCTGCAGCGTGCGCGATTGGGTGGCATAGCGCTCAAGCGCAACCAGAGCTGGCCGGGGCACACCGTGAGCTGGCGCTTCGCCCAGCCCGATGCGGCCGAACAGGTGGCGCTGCTGGTGCATGCGCCGTCCACCGAGCGGTTCACGGTGACCGGCTACAACCTGGGCAAGCGCGCAGCGGACGCCGAGATGAGCACCTGGAATGTCACCGCCGGGCAGTGGCGGATGACCTCCGGCGTGGACCGCGACGGCGATGGCCGCATCGACGGCAAGGGCGAAACGCGCGAGGTCACGCTGGAACGCAGCGCTACGGTGCCGCTGCGGTTTGCACCGGGCGTGGCACAGGTGGTGGAGTTCGAACTGATCACCGCCGGTACGCCGGTGGAACTGCGCCCGGACCTGGGCGTGGGCCGCGGCGATGTGCGCGTGGACGGTCGCCAGGTACATGTCACCGTGCACAGCCTGGGGCATGTGGGCACGCCGGTCGGGACCGCCATACTGGAAGATGCACACGGGCGTGCGCTGGCGCGGATCGAGATTCCGGCCATGGACGCGCCGCTGGACCTGGCGCCGAAAACCACCACCGTGAGTTTGCCGCTACCGGCAGGTGATCGCAGCGGGTTGCGCGTGCGCGTGGAGCTTCAGGAAGGTGCGGCTGAAGTCACCCAGCGCAACAACAGCGTAGCGCTGTAACGCTCGGCAACCGCAACGTAGAGCCGGGCTCTGCCCGGCTACGTGCAGCCGGGCAACGTCCCGCCCCGTGCAGCCGGGCAGAGCCCGGCTCTACAGCGTTACGGCTCCTTCAATACACGTCACGCACGCACCTCCGATCCACAACGCATCCCCCTCCCGTTCCACCTGCACCCTTCCGGCACGCCCCAACGCCGTGCCCTGGCTGATGACATACCGCTCAGGCGCCTCGCCCAGCAGCCACCGTGCAATACCCGCGTTGAGGCTGCCGGTCACCGGATCTTCCGGCGCCGCTTCGCCGGCGATGAACGCGCGCGATTCGTACTGCGCATCCACTCCGTCATCGTGACTGCACGCCGCAAACACGCCCACCATCAACCCCTCCAACGCCGCGTAATCCGGCTGCAACGCCAGCACCGCCGCGCGGCTGCGCAGGCGCACCGCCAACCACGGTGGGCCGTTGTCCACCCACTGCGCGTCGATGACCTCGTCTGCGGCCGCGCCAAGACCCGCACGCACCCGCTCGCGCAGCGCAGGCTCCACGGCCCCTGAACGCCGCAGCGGTGGTGCGTCGAACGCAGGTCCTGTCGCCCCCTGGCGGATCCGCACCAGTCCGATCCCACACTCCTGCACGATCTCCCTGCCCTTCGGCGCGCCGCCCCGTGCCAACCACGCATGGCAGCTGCCCAGGGTCGGATGCCCGGCGAATGGCAGCTCACCCCGGGTCATGAAGATGCGCACCCGGTAATCCGCGAGCGGATGGGTCGGTGCGGAAACGAATGTGGTCTCGCTCAGGTTGGTCCAGCGCGCGAATGCCGCCATGCGCTCATCGCTCAGTCCCTCGGCGTCGAGTACCACGGCCAGCGGATTGCCCAGCAGCGGATCGGTACTGAAGACATTGACCTGGAGAAACGGACGGGCGGACATGGGCGAACTCCTGGGGCGCTGGATACCGCTCCATGATGGCGCGCGAGGTGAAGCCGGTCGAGCGCGGAGGCGTGCCACGCGGGTCGTGGCACGCCCGTACATCAATGCGGCGTCACCGGCCCGGGTCGATGAACCAGAGAACTTCCCGGGTGTTGCTGTAGCGGACCAGGACGAAGTCAACGCATTCGTAGATGTCTGACGGCAAGGCATCGTCCGGCAGCTTCAGGCGCCAACTGGGAAACGAAACCCTCGCCGCGGGGAAGCCTATCGGAAGCGCCCAGTACAACCCTGCTGCGTTGGCGATGATCACCTGCGTGCAACCGGTGGCATCCCGGATTTCCACGTGGAATATTCCGTCGTCGAGATACTCCCGTGCCCACCAGCCTTCCGCAACGCGTGATCGTGCGCGTTGAACGCGGGGCGCGCTGTCTCCAGGGGCTCGCGCGGCGATGGCGGCGGCGTTGGTGTTCAATCGGATGCATCCGCATGAGGAGGCCGTGGGATGCTTCGATGCTAGCCGCGCCATTTGAGGCGGGGCTTTGAGGATGTTCCTAGAATTGACGTCAGTATCACCGGTGGCGAGGTCGGCGGCGGTACGTTGGACACGCGTGGCGTGTCGCTACGCGTTACGCCGTCTTCGATCGGGCGGTCAGGCGGCGTCGGTTTCCATTTCCTTGAGGCGGCGTTCGTACCAACCGTTGCCTTCGGGCTCGAAGACGGCGGTACGGGTCATTTCGCCCTGATAGACGTGCACGGAGACCGCGAGCTGGGTGTCGCTGGTGTTGCGGATGGTGTGATATTCGTGCGGTGGAATGAGGCTGCCGGCGCTGCCGCATCCGCCGATCACCGAGGGCTCGGCGCGGAAGCGGAAGCGCTCGCCGTCGCGTTCGAGCAGGGCGTACTGGGTGACTTCCAGCTGGCCCAGCCAGACGCCCTCCACGCACCACAGGCCGCTGTGGTCGTGCAGCGGCGTGCCCTGCCCGGGGGCCCAGCTCATCGCGACGATGCTGTAGCCCAGGCTGGGGCTGCGGTAGAGCTCGCGCCGGGCGTAGTGATCGCTGATCGGCTGGTGCACGCATTCGGGCAGCTGGATGCGGCTGTCGGCGATGGCCGTACACAGCGCGCCACGCAGGGTCATGGCGATCTGCTGGGGATCGTCATGCTGGACCGCGTGATCAACGGCGGCGATCAGTCGGTCGCGTCCGTGGAAGGTCGGAAAGGAATCGCAACAGGTCTGCATGTCGCCAGTCTAAGCGACGAAGGTTAACGGCGCGTTTGAAGTGAATCACGACACATCGACGCGAATTGGCCGAAGAATCGATCGCTTTCCGTTGCTACGCCGTACCGCGCTGCAGGAACGGCGCCTGCTGGTACAGCCGCCGCTCCCCACCGCGCGGGTCGTCTTCCTGCCTTGACTGCGTATCGAACAGCAGGGTCTGGCGGCGCTCCAGGCTGTAGCGATCCCAGCGCGGCAGGCCGTCATGGTTCGGATTACCGGTGCGGGCAAACGCCAGCAGTGCCTCGCTCATCACCTCCGCCATCTTCCGCGCATCCGCACCGCCGCCCGTGCGCGCGCCCGCCGCCCCGGTGTTGTCGAACACCAACGGGATGTCCAGGGTATGGAACGCTCCCAGCTTGCCGCCGTCCAGCGGCGAACCCCAGTCCAGCTGATACGCCCAGGTGGGTGCGCCCTGCCGCGCGCGTGCCTCGAGCTCTTCCACCGCGCCCCGCCAGGAACGCCCGGCGGTGGTGGCGGCGAAGAACACGTCGGAGGGCGTGTAGTGCGGATAGAGGCGGCGATATTCGGCGATCACCACCGAAGGCAGCAGGTCCACGAACTGCTCTTTGTCCAGCCGCGCCGGCAGGGTTTCCCAGGTCAGCGCGAAGTTGGCGGGGTCGTTGCCCAGGAAGGCCCGGGTTTCGTCATGGGTGTTGCCGATCACCATCGGGATCTGCGCGGACTGCGCCGGCGCCTCTGGCCAGAACGGGTGGACCGGCAGGCTGCCGCCGTCGACGACCGGCCCGAAGTACAGGCTGGTGCTTTCCACCCGCGAAGGGTCGCGGGCGCGGGTGGCGGCCAGCAGGGCCGGGGCCGGCAACGCCAGCAATGCCTCTACATCGGTCGCGCCCACCGCCTCCATCGCGATCCGCGCGCGCTGGGTGGCGGCACGCGGGCCGGCCGCGGTGACCTGCTGGCCGCTCATGGTCCACGCGCGCTGGAACAGACCGCGCGCGGCCGGCATGGCCATCAGCGTGGCGATCTTGGCGCCGCCGCCGGACTGGCCGAACACGGTGATGTTGGCCGCATCGCCGCCGAACTCGCCGGCGTGGTCGCGCACCCACTGCAGCGCCTGGATCAGGTCGAGCTGGCCGACGTTGCCCGACTGCGCGAAGCGCGCATCGCCCAGCTGCGCCAGGTAGAGATAGCCGAACACGTTGAGCCGGTGGTTCACGGTGACCACCACCACGTCGCCGCGCCGGCACAGCGCGCTGCCGTCGTACTGCGGGTCGCTGCCGGAGCCGTTGTTGTACGCGCCACCGTGGATGTAGAACAGGATCGGGCGCGGCTTGCCGTCGCGCAGCGCCGGGGTCCAGATATTGAGGTACAGGCAGTCTTCGCTGCCGGGGCCGTCGTCCTTGCTGCCCTGCGGTGCCGCCGGGCCATGGGCCAGCGCATCACGCACGCCGCGCCAGGGCAGTTCCTTCTCTGCAGGCTGGAAACGGCGGGCGGCGGTGTCGGCGCCATAGGCCACGCCGAGGAAGCGGTGCACGCCCTGCGCATGGCGCCCGCGCAGCTGTCCGCCACGCACCCTGGCCAGCGAATCCCGCGGCGCATCGGTGCGCGGAGCACCGGCCACCGCGGCGGAGACCGGCAGCGTTCCTGCCGCCAGCAACAGGGCGTAGCGCGCGCTGTCGCGCAGGAAGCGGCGACGCTGCAGATCGGCCGGACTCATGGCGTGCCCTCCGCGCCCTGCGCCTGCATCCAGCGCAGCGCCAGTGCCGGCCATTGCGTGGTGGTCAGGCCGGGTGGAATGCGTACTCCGAAACCGTGCCCGCCGTGCGCGAACAGGTGCATTTCGCTGGGCACGCCTGCGCCGAGCAGCGCCTGGTAGTACAGCAGGCTGTTCTGCACGGAGACGACGGTGTCGTCCTGCGCATGCACCAGGAAGGTGGGCGGGGTGCGCGAGGTGACCTGGGTCTGCACGGAGAACTGCGTTTCCAGGGCGGTGCTGGGCCGTTCGCCGAGCAGACGGGTGCGCGAACCGCTGTGCGCGTGTGCGCCCATGTCGATCACCGGGTACAGCAGCAACGCAAAGTCCGGGCGCGCACTGACCTTGTCGATCGCATCGCCGCTGCCCGGCAGCACCGTAGCGAACCCGGTGCTCAGGCGCGCCGCCACGTGGCCGCCGGCGGAGAAACCGATCACCCCGATCCGGTGCGGGTTCAGCTTCCAGGTCGCCGCATCCGCGCGGATGACCCGCAGGGCGCGCTGCGCGTCGGCCAGTGCGGCCTGGCGGTCATCGCGTCCCGCCGGCAGCCGGTAGCGCAGCACGAACAGGGTCACCCCGCCGTGTTCGACGAACGCCGGGACCAGCGCGGTGCCTTCCTTGTCCAGCACGATGCGCTGGTAACCGCCGCCGGGGATGACCAGCAGTGCAGTGCCATTGGGCTTCGCCGGCCGGTAGGCCACCAGGTAGGGGGCGCTGACGTTGTCGATATAGCGGTCCGGCAGGGTCGGGTCGTCGCTGCGCTCGACCACGTTCGGCGTGCTGGCCCTGGCCGCCTCGCCGGGTACCTGGCCGGCCGGCCAGAGTTCGACGCGCCCGGGCGCGCCGGGGCCGGGCTCGGTCTCCGGCACTGGCCGCCCGGCAGCGGCAGCCGGGAAAACAGCGGCGCCGATCAGGCAGCCGACCAGCAGGGGCAACAACACAGCGCAGCGCATCGATGGCGGTCCTTGGCATGAGAAACGACAGCGTGCCAGGGCGGTGGCAGGTTCTGACGCGCTGCACATTGCCAATGACACCGGTTTACCATATACAGCTCATCCAAGCGCTGTCGATGGGCAGTGCAACAAAACAACGGGAGACCCGCTTGAGCAACGATCAGGGCAAACAGGATCTGCCAGAACAGGGATTGGGCGAGATCGCCCAGGCGTTCGTTTCGGCCCGCCAGCAGGGCCGGTCACTGCCGGATTTCCCGGGGGACATCCCGGACGACCTGGTCACCGCGTACCGCGTGCAGGACCAGGCGATCGCGCTGTGGGACGACCACGTGGTGGGCTGGAAGGTCGGCTTCATCGCCGCCGAGCGCCGCGACGGTTCAGGGGATGACCGCCTGCTGGGCCCGATCTTCTCGCAGCGGCTCTGGAATGCTACCGGTGGAACAGTGGATATCCCGGTCTTCGTCGGCGGCTTTGGCGCGGTGGAGGCCGAGTACGTGATCCGGCTCGAGCAGGACGCCCCGGCCGACAAGCTGCACTGGACGCCCGAGGAGGCCGAAGCCCTGCCTGCCAGGCTGTTCATCGGCGTGGAAGTGGCCAGCAGCCCGCTGGCCACGATCAACAAACTGGGACCGCGCGTGGTGGTCTCGGACTTCGGCAACAACAACGGCCTCGTCCTCGGCCCGGAGATCCCGGGCTGGACCGCGCTGGACGACGCGGACCTGCGCGCGGAAACCCGGATCGAGGGCGAAGTGGTGGGCACCGGTGGGGCGAGCCTGCTGCCCGGCGGCCTGCGCACCGCCTATGCCTTCGCCCTGGGTCGTTCCGCCCAGCGTGGGCGTCCGCTGAAGGCCGGCGATCTGATCGCCAGCGGAAATGCCACCGGTATCCATGACATTGCCGTAGGCCAACAGGCACTGATCCGTTTCGCCGGTTACGGCGACATTACCTGCAGGGCCATCGCCGCCGGATAACCGGTTGGCCATGGCGAGTACGCTTGGGAGGGCGCAGATGATTACTCGCAGAAAGTTCCTTGCCACCGGCGTGGGCGCGCTCAGCGTGCCCCTGTTGTCGGCGGGGTGTTCACGTTCCACCGGTGCCGCGCCCGATGGCGCGCGCCTGCTCACGGCCAGCGACGTGCACGTGGCGGATTACCCCACCGTGACCGCGGTGAAGTGGATCGGCCAGCAGCTGGAAGCCAGGACCGGCGGCCGGCTGCGGCTTCGGCAGTACCATTCCGGCCAGCTGGGCCGCGAATCCGAGGCGATCGACATGGCCCGCTTCGGCGCCATCGACATCACCCGCGTGTACTCCGGCGCGTTGAACAACGCGTTCCCGCTGACCCAGGCGCTGTGCCTGCCGTACGTCTTCGACTCGGTGGCGCACATGCGCCGCGCGCTGGACGGCGGCATTGCCGATGCGGTGCTGGCCGGCTTTGAAAGCCGTGACCTGGTGGGCCTGGCGATCTACGATTCCGGCGCACGCTGCTTCTACAACACCAAGCACCCGATCGTCGAACCGAAAGACCTGCACGGCCTGAAGCTGCGCGTGGCCTCGTCGGACATCTTCATCCAGCTGATGCGCCTGCTCGGTGCCAACCCGACCCCGATGTCGCTCGGCGATACGTTCTCCGGCATGGAAACGCACATGATCGACGGTGCGGAAAACAACATGCGCAGCTTCCATTCCAGCCGCCACTTCGAAGCCGCGCGTTACTGGTCGCAAAGCGACCATTCCTACGCGCCGGACGTGCTGCTGATGTCGCGCCGCAGCTTTGAAGCGCTCAGCCCGGAAGACCGCCAGCTGGTGCTGCAGACCGCGCGCGAGTCGGTCAGCGTGATGCGCCAGCAGTGGGACGCATCGGAAAGCACCGCCCGCCAGGCGGTGGCCGACTTCGGCATCCAGTTCAACGAGGTCGACATGCCGGCCTTCCGCAAGGCCGCCGACCCGTTGCTGCAGCAGTACCTGCAGCAGCCGGAACTGGCCGCGCTCACCCGTCGCATCCGCGACTTCGCCTGAGGCCCGCCGCGATGTCCGACACGACTTCCGAAACCGCTGTAGACGTTCGCTCCGCGCCGCAGCGCGCGCTCGACCGGATTGCCGACATCACCATCCACGTTGCCGTGCTGGCCCTGCTGGGGCTGGTGGTGGTACAGGGCTGGCAGGTGTTCGCGCGTTATGTGATCAACGATTCGCCGAGCTGGACCGAGCCGGTGACGCTGCTGCTGCTGGCCACGGCGATGAGCCTGGGCGCGGCCACCGGTGTGCACACCCGCCGCCACTTCGGCTTCTTCCTGCTGGCCGCGCACATGGGCCCGGGCCTGCGCCGCGCGGTGGATGTGTTCGGTTCGCTGGTGGTGGCCGTGCTCGGCGTGGTGATCGCCTGGTGGGCCGGGGTGCTGCTGCTGGACGGGCTGGATATCAAGACCGCCGGCGCCAACCTGCCGCAGAGCATCAATTACCTGCCGCTGTGCATCGGCGGCGCGTTGATGGCGCTGTTCGCCGTGAACCAGATGGTGCAGGCCGTGCAACCGGCCGTCGCCGACGCCGAGGGAGACCGCTGAGTCATGGGTATTACGATTCTTTTCACTGTATTTGCGGTGCTGCTGCTGTTGGGCGTGCCGGTGGCCTACGCGCTGGGTGCGGCCGCACTGGCGACGCTGTGGTACCTGGACCTGCCCACGCTGGTGCTGGTGCAGCAGATCTCGGCCGGTACCGGTTCGGCCTCGCTGATCGCGATTCCGTTGTTCATCTTCGCCGGCGAAATCATGATGCGCGGCGGTATCTCCGAACGCCTGATCGCGTTGGCATCGTCGCTGGTGGGACGCCTGCGCGGTGGACTGGGCCAGGTGTCGATCCTGTCCTCGCTGTTCTTCGGCGGCGTGTCCGGCTCGGCGATTGCCGACGTTTCGGCGGTTGGTGGCACGATGATTCCGCAGATGGTCAAGCGCGGCTATGACCGCGATTTCGCGGTGAACGTGAGCATCACCGCGGCACTGGTGGCGCTGCTGGTGCCGCCGTCGCACAACCTGATCCTGTTCTCGGCCGCTGCCGGCGGTGGCCTCTCGATCGCCGACCTGTTCGCTGCGGGTATCGTGCCGGCGCTGTTGATGACGGTGACGCTGATGGTCACCGGCTACCTGGTGGCGCGCCGCCGTGGCTACGGGGTGGAAGTGTTCCCGGGCTGGCGTACGGTGCTGCTGCGCATGGTCTCTGCCCTGCCCGGCCTCGGCCTGGTGGCGCTGATCTTCATCGGTATCCGCGCCGGCATCTTCACTGCGGTGGAGTCTGCGGCCATTGCCGTGGTGTACGCGCTGCTGGTGACCACGGTGCTGTACCGCCAGCTCAACTGGCGCGAGTTCCTGGCCACGGTGACCCACGCCGCGCGCAGCACCGGTGTGATCCTGTTCGTGATCGCCACCGCGGCGGTGTTCGGCTGGCTGCTGGCCTACCTGCAGGTTCCTGCGGCAGCGGTGGCCTTCCTGCAGTCGTTCGCGCACAGCCAGTTCATGGTGCTGCTGATGATCGTGGTGATGTTGCTGCTGCTGGGCACCTTCATGGACCTGGCGCCGATGATCCTGATCTGCACGCCGATCTTCCTGCCGGTGGCCAAGGCCTACGGCATCGATCCGATCCACTTCGGCCTGGTGCTGGTGCTGACCGGCGGCCTGGGCCTGGTGACCCCGCCGGTGGGGTCGGTGCTGTTCATCGGCACCGCGATCGGCAAGATCAGCGTGGGCGAGAGCATGCGCTCGATCTGGCCATTCTGGTTCGCGGCGGTGGGCGTGCTGCTGATCGTGACGTTCTTCCCGCAGCTGTCGCTGTGGCTGCCGGCGCTGCTGCGCGCCTGATCGCGGGGCGGCCCCGGCCGCCCTGCCGTTGATGGAGACACACCATGCACCTGAAGACCCTGCTTGCCGGGCTGGCCACGGCCGGGCTGCTGCTGACCGGCACCGTGCGCGCCGCCGACACCCCGGCCCCGGCCTGGAAGCGCGGCATCGAGAACCAGCGCCAAGCCGACCTGGGCAACGGCACCTTCCTCAACCCGGTGTTCGCCGGCGACCGTCCCGATCCTTCGGTGCTGAAGGACGGCGATGACTACTACCTCACCCTGTCCTCGTTCGATGCCTACCCCGGCCTGCCGATCTGGCACTCGCGCGACCTGGTGAACTGGCAGCCGCTGGGCCATGCGATCACGAAGAACGTCGGTGCGATCTGGGCACCGGACATCGTCAAGCACAAAGGCCGCTACTACATCTACTTCCCGGCGCGCACCGGCGAGACCCGCAGCAATTTCGTGGTGTGGTCCGACAGCATCCGCGGGCCGTGGAGCGAGCCGATCGACATCGGCCTGGGCGGTTACATCGACCCCGGCCATGCGGTGGGCGAAGACGGCAAGCGCTACCTGTTCCTCAGCGGCGGCGCCTACGTGCAGCTGGCCGACGACGGCCTGAGCGTGGTCGGCAAACCCAGGCACGTGTACGACGGCTGGAAGTACCCGGAAAGCTGGGACGTGGAGGCTTACGCGCAGGAAGGCCCGAAGATCAACTTCCACAACGGCTGGTACTACATGACCACCGCGGTGGGCGGTACCGCCGGTCCGCCGACCGGGCACATGGTGATCACCGCGCGTTCGCGCTCGATCCATGGCCCCTGGGTGAACGCACCGAACAACCCGATCACCCGCACCCGCTCCGCGTCCGAACCGTGGTGGTCGCGTGGCCACGCCACGGTGGTGGAAGGCACCGACGGACGCTGGTGGATGATCTACCACGGCTATGAAAACGGGTATTGGACCCTGGGCCGCCAGGCGCTGCTGGAGCCGATCGAGTGGACCGACGACGGCTGGTTCGTGGCCAAGGGCGGCGATCTTGGCCAGCCGCTGGCCAAGCCTTCCGGCGAGTCGGTGGGCCCGCACGGCATGGCGTTGTCGGACGACTTCCGCGGCAGCACGCTCGGTCCGCAGTGGAGCTTCTACAACCCGGCCCAGGACGAATACCAGCGGCTGGGCTTCGGCACCGATGGCCTGACCGTACAGGGCAAGGGCGACACCCCGCGCGACAGTTCGCCGCTGACCGTCATTGCCGGCGACCAGGCCTACCAGTTCGAGGTCGAAATGGACATCGAACCCGGCGCCGTCGGCGGTGCCCTGCTCTTCTACAGCGAGCGGCTGTACGTGGGCGTGGGCAGCAACGGGGAGAAGTTCATCATGCACCGCTATGGCGAGGAGAGGCCCACCCGGCTGGAGCGGAGTGCCAAAGGCGGCAAGCTGTGGCTGCGGGTCACCAACAACCGGCACATCGTGACCATCCATTCCAGCACCGATGGCAGAACCTGGCAGAAGTACCCGGTTCAGATGGAAGTCTCCGGCTACCATCACAATGTGGCCGGGAAGTTCCTTGCCCTGAAGCCGGCGCTGTACGCTGCCGGCGACGGCAAGGTCCACTTCCGCCAGTTCCGCTACCGCGCCCTCGATTGAGTGGCCCGGTAGACTCTTTCGACCTCTCTCGGTTTGAACACATGTCACTGCGCAGCAAGAGCGACCCGGCAACGAACGGGTTGACCAAGGGCAAGGCCGCCACGATCAATGACATCGCACGGCTGTCGGGTGTTTCCAAGAAAACGGTTTCGCGGATCATCAACAACTCGCCGCTGGTGCGCAAGGACACCCGCGAGAAGGTCGAAACGCTGATGCGCGAGGTGGGCTACACGCCCGACCCGCTCGCCCGCGGCCTGGCGTTCCGCCGCTCGTTCCTGATCGGCATGGTGTACGACAACCCCACCGCGCAGTACATCGTGGACATGCAGTACGGCGCGCTGGACGCGCTGCGCGGGTCCAGTTTCGAACTGGTGGTGCACCCCTGCGATTCGCGCAGCCCCGGCTACATCGAGGGCGTGCGCCGCTTCGTGCAGCAGCAGAAGCTGCATGCGGTGATCCTGGTGCCACGTGCCTCGGAAGACCAGGCGCTGGTGGACATGCTGGACGAGATTGGCTGCCGTTTCACCCGCATCGCCTCGGCGGCGCTGGATGAAACCTCGCAGATGGTGGTCACCCACGACCGCGACGGTGCCGCCGAAGCGGCTGACTACCTGCTGTCGCTGGGCCACCGCGACATCGCACTGGTCACCGGCCCCAGTGCCTACCGTTCGGCGCACGACCGCACTGCCGGCTTCCTGGATGCACTGGCCCAGCGCGGCATCGAACTGCCGCCGGGCCGCATCATCGAGGCGGGATACACCTTCGAGTCGGGCGTGGCCGCGGCCGAAAAACTGCTGCTGGGCAAGCAGCGCCCGACCGCCATCTTCACCGGCAACGACGAAATGGCCGCCGGTATCTACAAGGTCGCGCTGCGTACCGGAATCAACATCCCGCGCCAGCTGTCCATCATCGGCTACGACGACAGCCCGCTGGCTTCGCGGCTGTGGCCGTCGCTGACGTCGGTACGGCGCCATACGCGCGACACCGGCCGCACCGCGGCGGCCATGCTGATCCAGCCCGAAGGGCAGCCTGCCCTTCAGATGGCCAGCGTACGCCCGCACCTGATCGTGCGCGATTCGTGCCAGCCCCCTGAGGATTGATCGAGCAATGCCGGTCACGACCAACGGTCGTGACCTACCCGACCACCCGGCCGCCCCACGACATGATTTCACACGGTAGGTCGCGACCGTTGGTCGTGACTTCCCACCGATCCCGCAATGCAAAATGACACCGGTTTCCTCTGCGGCTAGAATGGAGGAAACCGCGCCAGGGCCGACCCGTCGGCCCACCCCTGCTCTGGAGACGCCATGTACTGCAAGACCCACTACGCCACCCATCCCGACGCCATCAAGGGCGCCAGCAACGACGACCTGCGCGAGCTGTACCTGCTCGACGGCCTGTTCAATGCCGACGCGGTGACCCTGAAGTACACCCACTACGAGCGCTTCGTGCTGGGCGGTGCCGCTCCGGTGAGCGGACCGGTTTCGCTGCCGAAGCAGACCGAACCGGCCTCCGCCGCCGGACATGCCTTCCTGGAGCGTCGCGAACTCGGCGTGATCAATGTCGGCGCCGGCAGCGGCACTGTCACCGTGGATGGCACGGTGTACGCGCTGGGTCCGAAGGACGGCCTGTACGTGGCCATGGGCAGCGAAGAGGTGGTGTTCGCTTCGGATGACGCGGCTACGCCGGCGCAGTTCTACCTGGCCTCGACCCCGGCGCACGCGCGCTTCGAGACCAAGCAGCTGTCGATCAAGGACGCGGTCGCACTGGAGCGCGGCGCGCTGGAAACCAGCAACGAACGCACCATCTACCAGTACATCGTGCCGGCCACCTGCCAGTCCTCGCAGCTGCTGCTGGGCCTGACCGTGCTCAAGCCGGGCAGCGTCTGGAACACCATGCCGCCGCACCTGCACGACCGTCGCAGCGAAGTGTATTTCTACTTCGACCTGGGCCAGAACGACCGCGTGTACCACTTCATGGGCGAGCCCGACGCGCAGCGCCACATCGTCATCCAGAACAACGAAGCGGTGGTGTCCCCGCCATGGTCCATCCACATGGGCGCCGGCACCAGCAACTACGCCTTCA
>Ga0105251_10000527_pt1 | contig 36056 bp, 34 predicted proteins | sample KBSS64metaG_FD_80424 | JGI IMG/M metagenome (GOLD analysis project Ga0105251, IMG submission 80424) | Switchgrass rhizosphere microbial communities from Kellogg Biological Station, Michigan, USA - KBS S6-4 metaG | ecosystem: Host-associated > Plants > Roots > Rhizosphere > Soil | place...
CCCGCGCAGTTCCAGCAGGCCGCGCAAGGCGCGGACATGAACAACGCGGAAAAGCAGATGCGCCGCATGGAAGGCATCATCAATTCGATGACGCTGCAGGAGCGCGCGAAGCCCGAGCTCATCAAGGCCGCGCGCAAGCGCCGCATCGCCGCCGGCGCGGGCGTGCACGTTCAGGAAGTGAACCGCATGCTCAATCAGTACGAACAGATGCGCGGCATGATGAAGAAGCTGAAAGGCGGCAATCTGCAGAAGATGATGCGCGGCATGAAAGGCATGCTGCCCGGCATGCGCTGAAACGCCCTCACCGAGCCCGCGCTCTTTCGCCCGACGTGGCGCAGAGCGCGGGTTTATCATATGGCGCACGCCGCCGTTTTTTTCCACACTAAGAAGTCAGCCTCTCCCCCGCTTTCCCTATGAATCGCGAAGAAGCCCTCCATATTTTCAGCCACTCCGAAGAGATCGTGACGGCTGACGAAGTCAACGCATCGATCGGCAAGATGGCTGCGGCCATCAAGACGGCGACGCAAGACGACTTCCCGCTCGTGCTCTCGGTCATGGGGGGCGCGGCCGTGTTCACCGGCATGCTGCTGCCGCATCTCGACTTCCCGCTCGAATTCGATTACATCCACCTGACGCGCTATCGCAACGCCATCAAGGGCGGCAGCGAAATGCAATGGCGCGTGGCGCCGGCGGAATCGGTGAAGGATCGCGTCGTGCTCGTGCTCGATGACATCCTCGACGAAGGCGAAACGATGGCCGCGATCCGCGACCGCATCATGGCGATGGGCGCGAAGACGTTCCTGTCCGCCGTGTTGTGCGAGAAGATCATTCCGAAGGCGAAGCCGCTGCGTCCGGATTTTTGTGGATTCGAGGTGCCGGATCGTTACGTCTTCGGATGCGGGATGGATGCGAAGGGCTACTGGCGGAATTTGCCGACGATTCGGGCACTGACCGAAGGCGCGTAACCGCTCTTCGAAACGACGTAAAAAAAGCGGCCGAGGCCGCTTTTTTTATAGCTGATGCACGAAAGTGCGTATACCCGTAAGCATCATCTCGACGGAAATCGCCACGAGCACGAGCCCCATCAAACGCTCGAACGCCGTGACCGCCCGCTCACCGAGCCACTGCTGGATCTTTTCCGCGAGGACCAGCACGATCGCGCAGACGATCATCGTTACAGACAGCGCGCCGATCCATTCGAGCATCTTGCCGGGCGCCTGCGAAGTCAGCAGCATCACCGTCGCGAGCGCGGAAGGGCCCGCCAGCGCGGGAATGGCGAGGGGCACGATCAGCGGCTCGCCGCCGCGCGAATCGCCGCCCATGGGGCCGTCCGGATGCGGGAAGATCATCCGCAGCGCGATGAGAAACAGCACGATCCCGCCGCCGATGCGCAACGACAGATCCGTGAGATTCATCGCGCGCAGAAACCGATCGCCAGCCAGCATGAAAATCAGCAGGATGACGAACGCGATCGCGACTTCCCGCAGGATCACGACGCGGCGCCGCTCCTTGGCGACACCGCGCAGCGCGTTGATGAAGATCGGAATGTTGCCGAGCGGATCGGTGATCAGCAGCAGCAGGATCGTCGCCGACAGGAAGTTGTACTGCATTACTTCCCGAGCGCGGCTCGCACCTTTGCCGTGACGACGTCCGCCGCTTCATCGACCGGCAGCAGCGTGGCCTCTGTATCGCGACGGCCCTGATACTCGAGCTTGCCTTCCTTCAGCCCGCGATCGCCGATCACGATGCGATGCGGCACGCCGATCAGTTCCCAGTCCGCGAACATCACGCCCGGACGCTCGCCGCGATCGTCCAGGATCACGTCGATGCCCGCTTGCTGCAGCGTCGCGTAGAGCTTGTCGGACTGCTCGCGCACGGCGTCGCTGCGGTCGTAACCCATCGGGCAGATCACGACTTCGAACGGCGCGATGGCTTCCGGCCAGATGATGCCCTTGTCGTCGAAGTTCTGCTCGATCGCGGCGCCCAGCACGCGCGTCACGCCGATGCCGTAGCAGCCCATCTGCATCGGCGCGGGTTTGCCGTTTTCGTCGAGGAAGGTCGCGCCCATCGAATCGGAGTACTTCGTGCCGAGCTGGAACACGTGGCCCACTTCGATGCCACGGCAGATTTCGAGCGTACCTTTGCCATCCGGCGAGGGATCGCCCGCGACGACATTGCGGATGTCCGCCACTTCCGGCTCGGGCAGATCGCGGCCCCAGTTCACGCCGGTCGTGTGGTAATCGACCTCGTTCGTGCCGACAACGAAGTCGCTCATGTTCGCGACCGTGCGATCCGCGATCACGCGCACCGGGTTCTTCGTGCCGATCGGGCCGAGATAGCCCGGCGGCGTGCCGAACCATTCGATGATCTCGGCTTCCGTGGCGAAGCGATAACCCTTCAGGCCAGGCAGCTTGCCAGTCTTGATGTCGTTGAGCGAATGATCGCCGCGCAGCATCAGCAGCCAGATCGTGGGCTCGGCGCCTTCGTTGTCCGTCGCGAGAACGATCGACTTGATCGTGCGTTCGAGCGGAATGTTCAAAAGCTGCGCGACCGCTTCGCACTTCGCTGCGCCCGGCGTCGGCGTCTTCTTCAGTTCTTCCGTGGGTGCGGCGCGCTGCGCGATGAGCGGCAAGGCGTCCGCGGCTTCGACGTTCGCTGCGAAGTCCGAGCTCGGGCAATAGGCGATGTCGTCCTCGCCCGTGTCCGCGATCACATGGAATTCATGCGAGCCGCTGCCGCCGATCGAGCCGTTGTCCGCCGCGACCGCCCGGAACTCCAGCCCGATGCGCGTGAAGATGCGCACATAGGCTTCGTACATCTTGCGATACGACTCGGCGAGACCGTCGAGATCCTTATCGAAGGAATAGGCGTCCTTCATGATGAATTCGCGGCCGCGCATCACGCCGAAGCGCGGGCGGATCTCGTCGCGGAACTTCGTTTGAATCTGGTAGAAGTTCACCGGCAACTGGCGATAGCTCTTGATCTCGCGGCGCGCGATGTCCGTGACGACTTCCTCGTGCGTCGGTCCCATTACGAAGTCCCGCTCGTGGCGATCCTTGAAGCGCAGCAGTTCGGGACCGTATTGCTCCCAGCGGCCCGACTCCTGCCACAGTTCGGCGGGCTGCACGGCGGGCATCAGCAACTCCAGCGCGCCCGCGCGGTTCATCTCTTCACGCACGATGGCTTCGACCTTGCGCACCGAGCGCAGGCCGATCGGCATGTAATCGTAGATGCCGCCCGCGACACGACGGATCATGCCGGCGCGCATCATGAGCTTGTGGCTGACGATCTCGGCGTCGGCGGGAGCTTCTTTCAGGGTGCCGATGAAGAAACGGGATGCTTTCATTCAAATTTTCCAAAAGCGGCGCGCGCTTCGGAGCCGTTGCGGCGCCGGAGCAAGCGAAACGAGGGTGAACGACGGAAACGGTCGACGGCATTGCAAGGAAGAAGATTTTGCCGTCTTCCGCGTGGCCTGGCAAAGCGCCTTGCACCCTGCTCGGGAAACGTGCCCCGAATTCGGGTTCGTGCCGGTGCGCGGGGTCCGTTAACTGTTTATAATCAAAGCAATTTTAAAGGATTTGAAGGTGGCTGTATGCTGGATCGTGAAGGCTTTCGCCCGAACGTCGGCATCATCCTCTTGAACGCGCGCAACGAAGTGTTTTGGGGCAAGCGGCTGCGTGAACATTCCTGGCAGTTTCCGCAAGGGGGCATCAAATACGGTGAGACCCCTGTGCAAGCGATGTATCGGGAGTTACACGAAGAAACCGGCCTGCTACCGGAGCATGTGAAAGTTGTTGGTCGCACGCGCGACTGGCTGCGTTACGAGGTGCCGGACAAGTTCATCAAGCGCGAGGTGCGCGGACATTATCGCGGTCAGAAACAGATCTGGTTTCTGCTGCGCATGGTGGGACGTGATTGCGACATCTGCCTGCGTGCGACGGACCATCCGGAGTTCGATGCCTGGCGCTGGAACGAGTATTGGGTACCGCTGGATGCGGTCATCGAGTTCAAGCGCGACGTTTATCAAATGGCTCTCACCGAGCTGTCCCGCTTCCTGCGGCGAACCAACTCCCGCGGCGAACGCGGCGAGCGAGCCGCGCATCATGGGCCGCGCTATCCACGCGTGCTCCAGACAATGACGATCGAAGCGCCTGCCGTTACTGCCTCCGGCGCGGCGGTTCAGGCAGAATGCACGGTCAGCGAAGAAGTGCATGTGATCGTGCAGCGCTCATCGTGAACCCGGGCGTGCGACTGATCGCAGCGGTTCCTCGCACACTTTGACACTCGACACGACTTCGATCGATGGCACGGCGAACTTCTCGCCGTGCCATTTCGCTTTGTTCCGCCGGGCGGGCGCTTCGTGTCCCGCGCGCATGTTTCCGGGAAAACTCAATTGAAAGTGAATGCCTCACTCGCGGTAATCGCGGCATCCGCGGCAGTGCTTGCCGTGCTCGCCGGCTGCTCCAGCAACAAAGGCCCGTCCACGCAGGACGACGGCGTCTTCACTTATCTGCTCGATCGCAAATCGACCTGGGCCGAGGAGAAGATCGACACCATGCCGCCTCTGCCGCAGGCGTCGAATCTGATCGCGTTCACCGTATCGCAGAACACGCCGCTCACGTTTTCCGTCGACAAGACGACGCTCACGGTCGGTCAGGATGGCGTCGTGCGTTACGTGATCGTCGCGACGAGCCCGGCGGGCGCGCGAAACGTCAACTATGAAGGCATTCGTTGCGACACCTACGAATGGCGCCGCTACGCGAGCATCAACGACGATCAGAACGGCTGGGATCAGGGTTCCGCGTTCGACTTCAAGCGTATCGAGAACGGCGAGCTGAACGCGTATCAGGCGGCGCTGTATCAGGACTACTTCTGCGCGAGCAAGCTGCCGGTCGGTACGGCGAAGCAGATCGTCAACAACATGCAGTACAAGCGCACGCAGAGCTCGATCAATCTGCGCTGATTTCACGGTGCGCCAAAGTGCAAAAAGCCCGCTGGATCAGTGGGCTTTTTCGTATCACACGAGCACCAGGTTGTCGCGATGGATCAGCTCGGGCTCCAGCATGTAACCGAGCACCGTTTCGATTTCGCCGCTCGGCCGCCGATGAATCAGCCGCGCCTCCGAACTGCTGTAATTCGTGATGCCGCGTGCGACCTCCTGCCCTTGATCGTTGACGCAGGCGATCACCTCGCCGCGATCGAACGCGCCTTTCACGTCGATCACGCCGATCGGCAAAAGGCTCTTGCCGTCAGCGGTGAGCTTTTGCACCGCGCCGCCGTCGATCACGACGTGGCCGCGCACCTGCAAGTGATCCGCCATCCACTGCTTGCGCGCCGCGATGCGGGCCGTGCGCGCGATGAGCTGCGTGCCGATCAACTCGCCCGACGCGAGGCGCGTCAGCACATCGGCTTCGCGGCCGCTCGCGATCACCGTGTTCGCGCCGCTGTGCGCCGCGCGCTTCGCCGCGAGGATCTTGGTCAGCATGCCGCCGCGTCCGAGACTCGAGCCCGCGCCGCCGGCCATCTGCTCGAGCTCGGGCGTGCCGGCATCGGCTTGCTCGACGAGCGTCGCGTTCGGGTCCTTGCGCGGATCGGCGGTGAAGAGACCGCGTTGATCGGTGAGAATGACGAGCGCATCGCCTTCGATCAGGTTCGCGACGAGTGCGCCGAGCGTGTCGTTGTCGCCGAACTTGATTTCGTCGGTGATGACCGTGTCGTTCTCGTTGATGATCGGCACCGCGCCGAGGCGCAGCAACGTGAGCAGCGTCGAGCGCGCGTTCAGGTAGCGTTCGCGGTCGGCGAGATCGGCATGCGTGAGCAGAATCTGCGCGGTGCGGATGCCGTGCGCGCCGAAACTGCTTTCGTAGACCTGCGCGAGGCCCATCTGTCCAACGGCGGCGGCCGCCTGCAGTTCGTCGATTTCACGCGGCCGCTTGGTCCAGCCGAGCCGGTGAATGCCTTCCGCAATCGCGCCCGAACTCACGAGCACGACTTCCTTGCCCTGCTCCCGCAGCGCCGCGATCTGCGACGCCCAGCGCGAGATTGCCGCGTGGTCGAGCCCGCGGCCGTCGTTGGTGACGAGGCTGGACCCTACTTTCACTACGATTCGCTTCGCAGCGGCGATGACCGAACGCATCGTGCGCTTTCTCCTCGTGGTAGCGTTTATTCCTTCGCTGCGTCGTCGCGAAAGCGCACGTCGGCGGCGAGATCTTCCGCTTCCGCCGCGCGCGACGCGTCCGAATGCTGCGAAATGTAGTCGTAGATGGCGTAGGTGAGCGCCTCGCAGCCCTGGCCCGTCAGCGCCGAAATTTCGAAAACCGGGCCGTCCCACTCGAAGCGGCCGACGAAATCGGCAATGCGCGCTTCGCGCTCGTCCTCGGGCACCATGTCGAGCTTGTTCAGCACGAGCCAGCGCGGTTTCTCGTAGAGCGACTCGTCGTACTTGCGCAGTTCGTTGACGATGGCCTTCGCTTCGGCGACGGGATCCACGTTTTCATCGAACGGGGCCATGTCGACGAGATGCAGCAGCACGCCGGTGCGCTGCAGGTGACGCAGGAAGCGATGCCCGAGCCCCGCGCCTTCCGCCGCGCCTTCGATCAGGCCGGGAATGTCGGCGATCACGAAGCTCTTGCTCGGCCCGACGCGCACCACGCCGAGATTCGGCGCGAGCGTCGTGAACGGATAATCCGCGATCTTCGGCCGCGCGTTCGACACCGACGAAATGAACGTCGATTTCCCCGCGTTCGGCATGCCGAGCAGACCCACGTCAGCCAGCACCTTCAGCTCGAGCTTGAGCATGCGGCGCTCGCCCGGCTTGCCGTCGGTCTTCTGACGCGGCGCGCGGTTGGTGCTCGACTTGAAATGCAGGTTGCCGAGTCCGCCCGCACCGCCCTGCGCGATCAACACTTGCTGGTTATGCTCGGTCAGATCGGCGATGATCTCGCCTGTTTCCTGATCCGAAATGATGGTGCCGACCGGCATGCGCAGCGTGATGTCGTCGCCGCCCTTGCCGTAGCAATCCGAGCCGCGGCCGTTTTCGCCGTTGCGCGCCTGATGCTTCTTGGAAAACCGATAGTCGATCAGCGTATTGATATTGCGATCGGCGACTGCGTAGACGCTGCCGCCGCGGCCGCCGTCGCCGCCGTCCGGCCCGCCGAACGGGACGAACTTTTCGCGGCGCATCGACGCGCTGCCATCTCCTCCGTCGCCGGCGATGACTTCGATCCTCGCTTCGTCAATGAACTTCATGCGTTGCTCCGTCCCGTGTACTTGCAGCTATTTTGCCGTGACCTGACGTTGCCGGTCACCGATATCCTTGAATTCATCCAATGCGCCGTTTGTACGCATCAAATGAAAAAGGCCCCGCGAACTTCGCGGGGCCTTTTTTCGGTCCTGAAGCCCGTGCGTAAAATTTACGCTGCCGGGACAACGACGACCGTGTGCTTCTTCGCGGCGCCCTTGGTCACGAACTTGACGTGACCGTCGGCCAGCGCGAACAGGGTGTGATCCTTGCCGATGCCGACATTCTCACCCGGATGCATGCGCGTGCCGCGCTGGCGAACGATGATGCCGCCCGCGTTGATTGCCTGGCCGCCGTACACCTTCACGCCGAGGCGTTTCGACTCTGAGTCGCGGCCGTTGCGGGAAGACCCGCCTGCTTTTTTGTGTGCCATTTCATTAGCTCCTTAACCGATATCTGTGCGGAACGATCGCGCCTTAGGCGTTGATCGCGTCGATGCGCAGTTCGGTGTAGTTCTGGCGGTGGCCAGCGTGCTTTTGATAGTGCTTCCGGCGACGCATCTTGAAGATGGTCACTTTCTTGTGACGACCTTGCGACACGACGGTAGCCTTGACGGAAGCCCCACCCACCAGCGGCGTACCGAACTTAATCGATTCGCCTTCGCCTACTGCGAGAACCTGGTCGAGCGTGATTTCAGCGTCAATGTCTGCCGGTATCTGTTCTACTTTCAATTTTTCGCCAACGGCAACCTTGTACTGCTTGCCGCCGGTTTTTATGACCGCGTACATTGAGAACCTCACTCAAAATTCTTTTTCCACGCACCACGCGGGGAAAACACGCGATTATACATAGGGTTACGCTCGGCGTCAAAGTGTCGTGACGTCTCCCGCGCGCGCGGCACGGCACGCGATCCGGCCCCCAACCTCGGCGAAAATGGAGCGAATCATGTCTGAATTTCGCCGACGTCGCGCGAATCGACGCAGCCAAGTCCCGTCGTCTGTCGGATTCGCCTTATAATCCGCCGGATTACCTTTACTGCCGATCATGTCGTCCACCGCCACTTCCTCCCCCAACGCCGCCGCGCTGCTCGCCCCGATCGCCGAGGACATGCAGCACGTCAATCGCGTCATCCGGCAGCGCCTGGCATCAGAAGTGATGCTGATCAACCAGATCTCGGAGTACATCATCGGGGCGGGCGGCAAGCGGCTGCGTCCGGCGCTGTTGCTCCTCGTCTCCGGCGCGCTGGGCGACACGACCGGGCATCGCCACGAACTGGCCGCCGTGGTGGAGTTCATCCATACGGCAACGCTGCTGCACGACGACGTCGTCGACGAATCCGATCTGCGGCGCGGCCGCAAGACTGCCAATGCGCTGTTCGGCAACGCGGCGAGCGTGCTGGTCGGTGACTTCCTGTACTCGCGCTCGTTCGAAATGATGGTGAGCGTCGGCAAGATGCGCGTGATGGAAATTCTCTCCGTCGCGACCAACATCATTTCCGAGGGAGAAGTCCTGCAGCTGCTCAACATGCACGACCCGGACGTGGACGAAGCGCGCTACATGCAAGTGATTCGCTACAAGACGGCGAAGCTGTTCGAAGCGGCCGCGCAACTCGGCGCGGTGCTCTCGGGCGCGGATGCGCGCACCGAAGCGGCGGCGGCGGAGTACGGCCGGCGCATCGGCACCGCGTTCCAGATCATGGACGACTGGCTCGATTACACGGGCACGCCGGAATCGATGGGCAAGAACGCCGGCGACGACCTGCGCGAAGGCAAGCCTACGTTGCCGCTCATCTATCTCGTGGAACACGGCACGCCGGAGCAGGCGGCGCTCGCGCGCGAAGCGATCGAGCAAGGCGGCACGGATCGTTTCGAGACGATCTTCGACGCGATCACCACGTCCGGCGCACTCGATCACACGCTCGAATGCGCGCGCAAGGAAGCAGAAGCAGCGGCGAAAGCGATTTCTTCATTTCCCTCTTCCATCTACAAAGAGAGCCTGCTAGAATTATGTTCTTACTCGACGTCGAGACAGTCTTAAACGAGACTGAGATGGCGTAAGAGTCCAAGTTGGTCGAATTCGGGGTGTAGCTTAGCCTGGTAGAGCGCTACGTTCGGGACGTAGAGGCCGGAGGTTCGAATCCTCTCACCCCGACCAGAATTGCAAAAACCCGCATGGTTCGCCATGCGGGTTTTTTATTTCCGGCAAAGAAAACCGCGTACGCTTGCCAAACGGCCAGGGCTGGCTTTCCTGCCCCGTCTGCTATATTGCCTCCCATCTCCGCCCCTACTCGATCACCGCGTGGACAACCTTCCCTTATGGGCGCAAATTTGCGCCATCTTTCTGCTTCTCTTCCTTTCCGGCTTCTTCTCGATTTCCGAAACGTCGATGATGGCGCTCAATCGCCATCGCCTGAAATATCTGGCGAGCCAGGGGTCGCTACGCGCCCGCACGACGCAAGGGCTGCTCGCCAAGACTGACCAGCTTCTCTCCGTGATCCTGATCGGGAACAACCTGATCAACACGATCATCCCCGTGCTCACGACATCGATCGCGCTGCGCACCTTCGGTCATAACAACCTCGTCCTGTCGATCACGACGGGCGTCATCGCGTTCCTGATCATCGTGTTCGCGGAAATCGCGCCGAAGATCGTCGGCGCGACGTATCCCGAGAAAGTGGCGCTTCCCGCGAGCCTCGTGCTCGCGCCGCTCATGCGCATCGCGCGGCCGCTGATCTGGTTCGTCAACCTGTTCGCCAATGCGATTCTCGCCGCGCTCCACATCAACACGAAAAACAAGCGCGATCAGCGGATTTCGCCGGAAGAACTGCGCACCATCGTGCTCGAAACCGGCAGCTTCATGCCGACCAAGCACCGCAGCATCCTGCTCAATCTGTTCGATCTGGAGAACATCACCGTCGACGACGTGATGATCCCGCGCCGGCGCATCGAAGCGCTCGACTTCGACGCGCCCTTCGAACAGATCCTGCATCAGCTCGAGACGTGCTATCACAACAAGCTGGTCGTCTTCCAGGGCGATATCGACCGGGTGCTCGGCATCCTGCATGTACGCAAGACGCTCTCCGCGCTGCATAACCAGGAGCTCGAACGCGAAACGCTGCGCGAGCTGCTCACCGAGCCTTACTTCGTGCCGGCGGGCACTCCGGTGTTCCAGCAACTGCAGTTCTTCCAGGAAAGCGGTCACCGTATCGCGATCGTGGTCGACGAATACGGTGAATTGCAGGGGCTCGTAACGCCCGAGGACATCATCGAGGAGCTGATCGGCGAGTTCACGACGACGATCCCGCGCGGCACCGGCTCGCGCGGCGGCTGGGACGAGAATGGCGAATGCATCGTCGCGGGCAGCATGCCGCTGCGCGAACTGAACCGCTGGCTGCATCTGACGCTGCCGACGGACGGCCCGAAGACGCTCAACGGCCTAATCCTCGAAACGCTCGAAGACATCCCGGACGGCGACGTGTCGGTGCGCATCGCGGGTGTGACCTTCGAAGTCATGCGCAGCGACGATCAGGCGATCCGCACCGTCAAGATTTTCCGTCCGCTCGGGCCCGAGAAACGCGCGCTGCGTTAGCCATTCGGACGACTGGGCGGGGGCGATGCCGGGCGGGATGATCGGATCATCTCGACTCCGACGTCCCGACGCCCATGACTTACCCTTCCCGCGACGCTTTCGACACGTTCGCGCGCCCGGCCCGCACGTCCGAGGCGGCCCGCGATAGCGCATCCGATCACGAAACGCCCGCCGTCTCGCTGCTCACCGAGACCCTGCGCGAGGCCGCCGAGCGCGGCGCATCCGACATCCATGTCGAGCCATCGGAGCACGACTGGCGCATCAGGCTGCGCGTCGATGGCGCGCTGCATGTGTTGAAGCGTCCGCCGCCGCACCTGCGCGACGCGTTCGTCACGCGCATCAAGGTGCTGGCGCGCATGGACATCGCCGAGCGGCGCGTGCCGCAGGACGGTCGGCTGCGTCTGACTCTTCCGGGCGGGCGGATCGGCGACTATCGCGTCAACTCGCTGCCGACACTCTTCGGCGAGAAGCTCGTGCTGCGGCGGCTCGACGCGCTGCCGCCCGATCTGTCGCTCGCCGCGCTCGGCCTCGATGATGCGCAAAGCGGCACGGTCGAATCGGCGATTCGCGCTCCGCACGGTCTCATCCTCGTGACCGGCCCGACCGGCAGCGGCAAGACCCTCTCGCTCTACTGCTTCCTTCAAATGCTCAACGCCGAAGCGCGCAACGTGTGCTCCGTCGAAGATCCCGTCGAGATCCAGCTCGCGGGCATCAATCAGGTGAGCGTGCGCGAATAGGCGGGGCTGACCTTCGCCGTGGCGCTGCGCGCGTTCATGCGTCAGGATCCGGACGTGATCATGGTCGGCGAAATTCGCGACGCAGAAACCGCGGATGTCGCGGTGAAGGCCGCGCAGACGGGACACCTCGTGCTCTCGACCTTGCATACCAACGATGCACCGGCCGCGATCGCGCGGCTCATCGATATCGGCGTGGCGCCCTACAACCTCGCGTCCGCGCTCAGGCTCGTCACCGCGCAACGGCTCGTGCGCAAGCTGTGCGAATCCTGCCGCACGCCATCGGCGCTGCCCCTCACGGACGGATTTCATCCGTTCGAAGCGCGCGGCTGTCCGGCGTGTCATGGCATCGGTTATCGCGGGCGGGTGGGCGTGCATCAGGTGATGCCGGTATCGGATGAACTACGGGAACTGATCGTCTCACGCGCGGCAACACATGCAATCGCGCGCGCGGCGCAGGCGCAAGGCATGCCCTCGCTACGCGACGCAGCCTTCGCCCGCGTCCGCGAAGGCGCGACGAGCGTCGCCGAACCAGCCGAAGCGACGGAGACCGAATAATGAGTCACGCGCCCGAATTGCGTTTCGCCTGGCGTGGCATGGATAGCGAAGGCCGGCCAAAGCAGGGAAAGATCATTGCCGCCGACGCGCTCTCGGCCCGCAACTCGCTGCGTCGGGAAGGCGTGATCGTCACCGGACTCGACATGCTCGGTGCCGCGCCGCCGCCCAAAGCGAAGACGACGGAGGTGACCGTTTTCACACGGCAGCTCGCCGGCCTGCTGCGCGCAGGCCTGCCGCTCGCTGGGGCGCTCGAATTGCTGGCCGGCAGTGCGACGGGCGGCGGACTGCCGCGCATCGTGCGCGCATTGGCTCGCGACATCACGCGTGGCGTGCCGTTCTCAGCTGCACTCGCCGCGCATCCCGCGGCGTTCGGCCCGCTGTACTGCCAGTTGGTGTCGGTTGGCGAAGTGGCAGGCGCGCTGCCGTCCGTGCTCGCCCGGCTTGCCGACGATCGCGAGCGCGCCGCATCGCAACGCGCCAGACTGCGCGCCGCCCTCACCTATCCGGTCATGGTGCTGCTGCTTTCGCTCGCGATCACCGCAGGTTTGCTGGTCGGCGTCGTGCCGACATTCAAGACGATCTTCGACGGCTTCGGCGCCGCGCTGCCCGCGCCGACGCGTTTCGTGCTCGCACTGTCGGACGGCGTCGCGCATGCTGGCGTGCCGTTCGTCCTCGCGTGCGTATGCGCGGCGGTTGTGGTGTCGCGCTGGATGAAGCGTTCGCCGGATGCGCGCGAAACCGTCGATCGCGCGGCGCTGCGCCTGCCGCTCGCAGGCAGGTTGCTGCGCTCCCTTGCAGTCGCCCGATGGAGCCGCGCGCTCGGGACGCTGCTCTCGGCGGGCACGCCGCTGTCGGATGCTTTCGACTCGCTCACGCACGCCACGGGCAATCGCGTATTCGACGCCGCCACGGTCAACATCGCCGCGCGCCTGCGCAACGGCGAGCGCCTCGCGGTCGCCATGGACGCCGCCGGCTGCTTTCCGCAAGATGTCGTGCAGCCGATCGCGGTCGCCGAAGAATCGGGCTCGCTCGACGCGATGCTCCTCGATCTCGCCACGCTGGCGGACCGTCAGGTGGACGAGCGCATCGGCGCGTTCGCGAGCCTGTGCGAGCCGATCGTCATCGCGGTGCTGGGCGCGCTCGTGGGTGGACTCGTCATCGCGATGTATCTTCCTATCATTCAGCTCGGCAACGTGGTGTAGCATCGCGGGCCAAAGCAACCGTTCGTCCATCATGCAGCCTTCGTTCGATCCGTCCGCCGCGCATTTCGCAAGCCGCTATCTGGCGGCGTTCGCCGCGCTCCCCGTCGCCATGCAGTACGGGTTCGCTGTCGTGTTCGGTCTCGTGATCGGCAGTTTTCTCACCGTCGTCGTGCATCGCCTGCCGGTCATGCTCGAGCGCGCATGGCGCGCCGAAGTCGACGCGACGATTCCTGAAGCTCCCGAATCCGGCAAACGCGCCGCCGCCGATTCGCACCCCGAACGCTTCAATCTCGCCGTGCCGCGCAGTGCATGCCCGCATTGCAAGCATGTGCTGCGCGCGTGGGAAAACATTCCCGTCATCAGCTATCTCGCATTGCGCGGGCGCTGCTCGGCGTGCGGCGCGCGCGTGAGCCCGCGTTATCCGCTGATCGAACTCGCGAGCGGCGCGCTCGCGGCGCTCTCGCTCTACGCCTACGGCCCCGCGTGGCCGGCTCTGGCCGCGTTCGGACTGTGTGCGACCTTGCTGACGGCCGGCCTCATCGATTACGACACGCGCTATCTTCCCGATGTGCTGACGCTTCCCCTGCTGTGGGCGGGACTCATCGTCAATTTCGGCGAAGGCGGATTCGCGACGCTTCACGACGCCGTAACGGGCGCGATCGTCGGTTATCTTTTTCTGTGGTGCGTGTACTGGCTCTTCAAGCTCGTGCGCGGCGTGGAAGGCATGGGCTACGGCGACTTCAAACTGCTCGCCGCGATCGGCGCGTGGCTCGGCTGGTCCGCACTCGCGCAAGTGGTCCTGATCGCTGCCGTAGCGGGCGCGGCGGTCGGCATCGTTGCGACGTGGCGCAAGCGCATGCGTTTCGAGGAGCCCTTGCCGTTCGGGCCGTTTCTCGCGGCGGGCGGAGTCATCACGCTCTTCGTCGGCACACCGCTCTATTCATTGTTGGGATGATCGAAGGGAGCAACGGATGTTCAGCATTGGTCTTACCGGCGGCATCGGCAGCGGCAAGAGCACCGTCGCCGATCTCTTCGCGGCGCGCGGCGTACCGCTTATCGATACGGATCTGATCGCGCACCAGATCACCGCGCCGGGCGGCGTCGCGATGCCGCTCATCGCGAGCGAATTCGGCGACAATTTCATCGCTGAAGACGGCTCGCTCGATCGCGCGAAGATGCGCGGGCTCGTTTTCGCCGACGACACTGCGAAAGCGCGGCTCGAACATATCGTGCATCCGTTGATTCGCGCTGAAACCGAGCGACAGAGACTTGCGGCGCAAGGTGCGTATCACATCGTGGTCGTGCCGCTGCTGGTCGAGTCGGGCGAATGGGCTGCACGCGTGTCACGTGTGCTCGTCGTGGATTGTCCGGTCGAGACGCAGATCGCCCGCGTCATGCGGCGCAATGGCTTCACGCGAGAACAGGTACTCGCGATCATCGCGAAGCAGGCGTCTCGCGAAGCGCGACTCGCCGCAGCGGACGATATCGTCATCAACGACGAAACGGCCACGCACGACGCACTGGCGCAGCAAGTCGACGCGCTGCACGCGCGTTATTTGTCGCTGTCATCCGGATATGGTGAGCCGATCGCCTGAGTTAGCCAAATCGTCGAAAAGTTCCCGAATTTGCGCCAAAACAAGCACTTTCGCGAGCGAATATGCCCCGATTTGCTAGGGTGAGGATGCGGCATTAGAATGTGCTCACTTCCGCTCATGGAAGCAACCGACCCACGCCGAGGCGAGCGCGCTTGATCCTTTACGAGTATCCCTTCAACGAGCGAATCCGGACGCTGCTGCGCCTCGAAGACCTGTTCGAGCGCTTCACGTTCTTTCTGACTCAGGAAGACGCGCGAGAACATCACGTCGCGCTCACGACACTCTTTGAGATCGCCGAAGTCGCTGGCCGCACGGATCTCAAGGCCGACCTTATGAAGGAACTGGAGCGGCAGCGTCAGACGCTCGCGCCGTTCCGTGGCAATCCTGGAATCGAACAGGAAGCGCTCGAAGCGGTGCTCGGCGAAATCGAGCAAACGCTCGGCGGCCTCACCGACATGCATGGCAAGACCGGTCAGCATCTCGCCGACAACGAATGGCTCGCGAGCATCCGCAGCCGCACGATCATCCCGGGCGGAACGTGCAAGTTCGATCTGCCGTCGTATTACGCGTGGCAGCAGTTGCCCGTCGAAGAACGGCGTCAGGACATCGCGAAGTGGGTCATGCCGATGCTCGCGTTACGCGACGCGGCGGCCATCGTATTGCGGCTCGCGCGTGAATCAGGCCAGGCATCGAAAGTCATGGCGATGCAGGGCAGCTATCAGCAGATGTTGTCCGGCCGCACCTATCAACTGATGCAAGTGCGCGTTTCGCCGGACACTCGCGTGATTCCCGAAGCGAGCGCGAACAAGTACATGCTGTGGGTCCGCTTCACGGTGCAGGACGGCGATCTGAAGCCGCGCGCCGTGGACGTGGACGTCCCCTTCCATCTGACGCTTTGCAGCCTTTAAATAGAATCAGCCGGCCCTATATGGATCAGATGTCGAACAAAGCCGGCGCGATTCGCCACGTCTTACCGTCATGACCACTGTCGTCAAATGCCCGACCTGCGGCAAGGATGTCCGCTGGGTTCCGGAAAACCGCTTTCGCCCATTCTGCTCCGAGCGCTGCAAGCAGATCGATCTGGGCGCGTGGGCGGCCGAGAAGTACAAAATTTCGGGTAATTCACAGGAAACGCCGCCGGACGACGATACGCGCGGCGGCCTGAACTGACCTTCACTCGCGCTTATTCGCGCTCTTCCTCTTCGAGCCATTCGAGGATCGGAATAGCCGCAGGCAGAAGCGGAGCGACATCGACAGGAAGCGTTTGCCAGGCAATCGCCTGGCCTTCACGTCCAAGCGGCGTGCCCTTCCAGTCCGTCACCTTGCAGAAAAAAAGACGCACGTACGCGTGCGGGTAATCGTGCTCGAGCGTGCGCCAAAGCTGACATGCGGTGACGTCGATGCCGAGTTCCTCGTGCAATTCGCGCCCAAGTGCCGTCTCGATGCTCTCGCCCGGCTCGAGCTTGCCGCCGGGAAACTCCCAGTAGCCTTCGTACGGCTTGCCAGCGGGCCGCTGCGCGAGCAGATAACGCCCGTCGTGCTGCACCATCACGCCGACGGCCACTTCCGTTACCTTGCGGCCATCGGGCGCGATGTCGCTCTTCGAATCGGTCATTGCTTGCGTCCCGACCAGTCGCGCGCGAATTGCCACGCGACGCGCCCCGACCGCGACCCGCGTTCCAGCGCCCACACGAGAGCGTCGCCGCGAGCGCTTTCGACTTCAGCTTCATGGCAGCCGAAGTGCTTAAGCCAATGCGCGACGATCGACAGATAGTCGTCCTGCTTGAAAGGATAGAAGCTGACCCACAGCCCGAAGCGTTCGGACAGCGAGATCTTTTCCTCGACCACTTCGCCGGGGTGAATCTCGCCATCGGACGTGTGCTTGTACGTCTCGTTGTCGCTCATGTATTCCGGCAACAAATGACGGCGATTCGACGTCGCGTAGATCAGCACGTTGTCCGATTGCGCCGCGACCGAACCGTCGAGCGCGACCTTCAGCGCCTTGTAGCCCGACTCGCCTTCCTCGAAGGAAAGGTCGTCGCAGAACACGAGGAAGCGCTCGGGCCGCGTCGAGATCAGATCGACGATATCGCCGAGATCGTGCAGATCGTCCTTGTCGACTTCGATGAGACGCAGACCGTCCTTCGAATAAGCGTTCAGACACGCCTTGATCAGTGACGACTTGCCCGTGCCGCGCGCGCCCGTCAGCAAAACATTGTTCGCGGGCAACTTGTTCACGAACTGCTGCGTGTTCTGTTGGATCAGGCCTTTTTGACGATCGATGTTCTGCAGGTCGTCGAGCGAGATTTGCGAGATCGCCGGCACGGGTTGCAGGAAACCACGCCCCTGACGCTTGCGCCAGCGAAACGCCACCGCGGATTCCCAATCGATATCGGGCGCCGCCGGCGGCAACATGCCTTCGATGCGCGCCAGCACCGCCTCGGCGCGCGTGAGAAATTGTTCGAGCTTGTCCATGTTCGTATCGATGCGCGTCGCTTTTACGAGCGATAGTCGGCGTTGATGCTGACGTAGTCGTGCGAGAGGTCGCAGGTCCAGATCGTTGCGTTCGCAGTGCCGCGTCCGAGCAGCACACGAATCGCGATTTCGCTCTTCTTCATCACACGCTGGCCGTCTTCTTCCTTGTACTCGGGATTGCGCCCGCCCGACTTCGCGACGAGAACGTCATCGAGATAAAGATCAATCTTGCCGACGTCGAGATCCGTCACGCCCGCATACCCGATCGCCGCGAGAATGCGGCCGAGGTTCGGATCGGAGGCGTAAAACGCGGTCTTCACGAGCGGCGAATGGCCGATCGCGTACGCGATCTGACGGCATTCCGCCGCGTCCTTGCCGCCTTCCACCGTGATCGTCATGAACTTCGTCGCGCCTTCGCCGTCGCGCACGATGAGTTGCGCGAGTTCCTGCGCCACTTCGGTCACCGCGTCGCGCAGTGCGGCGTAGGCGGGCGAGTCCGTCGACGTGATCGCGGGCAGGCTCGACTTGCCCGATGCGATCAGGATGAACGAATCGTTGGTCGATGTATCGCCGTCGATGGTGATGCAGTTGAACGAGCGATCCGCAACGTGCTTGACCAGTTGATCCAGCACGGGCTGCGCCACGTTGGCATCGAACGCGAGGAAGCCGAGCATTGTCGCCATGTTCGGCTTGATCATGCCCGCGCCCTTGCTGATACCCGACAGCGTGACGACGTGACCGTCGATCGTCACCTGACGCGACGATGCCTTCGGCAGCGTGTCCGTCGTCATGATGGCTTGCGCGGCGTCGAACCAGTGCGAGGCCTTCTGATTCGCGAGCGCGGCGGGCAGGCCGGCTTTCAGACGATCGATCGGCAGCGGCTCGAGAATCACGCCCGTCGAGAACGGCAGGATCTGTTGCGCATCGAGGCCCGCAAGCCGCGCGAGTTCCGCACACGTCTCGCGTGCGTGCGCCATGCCCGGCTCGCCCGTGCCGGCGTTCGCGTTGCCGGTGTTCACGATGAGCGCGCGAATGCCCTTGCCGCCCTTCGCCACGGCTGCCAGATGCTCGCGGCACACGGTGACGGGCGCGGCGCAGAATCGATTCTGCGTGAACACGCCCGCGACGCTCGCGCCTTCATCGACGCGAATGACGAGCACATCCTTGCGATTGGGCTTGCGGATATTCGCCTCGGCCCAGCCGAGCGTGACGCCGGCGACGGGATGAAGCGCTGCGGGATCGATCGAGGGGAAGTTGACGGCCATGTTCGCGTCTCGCTGAAGGTGGCGAGTGCCGGTTGGCTGACCGGCACGCTTTGAAAGACTGACGCCGCTCCGCTGAGCGGGACGGCGCCGTGAAATATTGGACCTGCAAAGACAAACGACGCATCGCTGCGTCGCTTGAGTCTGGTCAGCAGCCGATCAAGCCAGCTTGCCGTGACAGTTTTTGTACTTCTTGCCGCTTCCGCATGGGCACGGATCGTTGCGGCCGACCTTCGGCACGTCGTCCGACGGGCGCGTCACGACGCTGATGTCGTCGCCGGCGGCCATTGCCTGGCTAACCATCTGCGCGGTCGCGCTCGCCGCGGCTGTGGCGGGCGTCGGTTCCGCGGCCGGCGCGTTGAAGTCCGCGTGCGTGAACGACACGTTCTCGAGATGGCTGCCCTTCTCTTCGTACTGTTCGGCGGCTTCCTCGAGTTGTTCCGGCGACTGGATCTGCACGTTCATGACGACGCGCGTGACTTCCTGCTTGACCGCATCGAGCATCGCGGCGAAGAGCTCGAACGCCTCGCGCTTGTATTCCTGCTTCGGGTTCTTCTGCGCATAGCCGCGCAGATGGATGCCCTGACGCAGGTGATCGAGTGCGGCGAGGTGCTCGCGCCAGCGGCTGTCGAGCGTCTGCAGCATGATCGAGCGTTCGAACGCGCTGAACGACTCGCGACCCACGAGCGCGACCTTCGCTTCGTACGCTTCGTCGGCGGCGGCGAGCACGGCTTCGCAGATCTCTTCGGCGTCGATCGAGTTCGACTCGTTGATCATCTCCTGCACGGCGAGGTCGAGGGACCAGTCGTTGCGCAGCACTTCTTCCAGTTCCGGCGCTTCCCACTGCTCCTCGATGCTGCCGGCCGGCACGAAGGTGCGCACGACGTCGCCGATCACGCTCTGACGCATCGCGGCGATGGTTTCCTGGACGTCGTTCGCTTCGAGCAGTTCGTTGCGCTGCTGGTAGATCACCTTGCGCTGATCGTTGGCGACGTCGTCATATTCCAGCAGTTGCTTGCGGATATCGAAGTTACGCGCTTCGACCTTGCGCTGCGCGCCTTCGATCGAGCGCGTGACCATGCCCGCTTCGATCGGCTCGCCTTCCGGCATCTTCAGGCGATCCATGATCGCGCGCACGCGGTCGCCCGCGAAAATGCGCAGGAGCGGATCATCCAGCGACAAATAGAAGCGCGACGAACCCGGATCGCCCTGACGGCCCGCGCGGCCGCGCAACTGGTTGTCGATACGGCGCGACTCGTGACGCTCCGTGCCGATGATATGCAGGCCGCCCGCGGCCTTCACGTGATCGTGGAGCGTCTGCCATTCGTCGTGCAACTTCTGGATGCGCGTGGCTTTCTCGTTCTCGGGGATCGACAGATCCGCTTCGATGAACGACGCCTGCTTCTCGACGTTGCCGCCGAGCACGATGTCCGTCCCGCGACCGGCCATGTTCGTCGCAATCGTGACGACGCCCGGACGGCCCGCTTCCGCGACGATCGCGGCTTCGCGCGCGTGCTGCTTCGCGTTGAGCACCTCGTGCTTCACGCCCGCCTGAGTGAGCAGGCCGGACAGCAGTTCGGACGCTTCGATCGACGTCGTGCCGACGAGCGTCGGCTGACCGCGTTCGACGCAATCGCGGATGTCGCGAATGACCGCGTCATAGCGTTCCTTCGACGTCTTGTAGATCTGATCCTGCTTGTCGACGCGCTTCGGCGGACGGTTGGTCGGAATCACGACCGTTTCGAGGCCGTAGATCTCGTTGAATTCGTACGCTTCCGTGTCCGCGGTGCCGGTCATGCCGGACAGCTTCGCGTACATGCGGAAGTAGTTCTGCAGCGTGATGGACGCGAGTGTCTGGTTCTCGGCCTGAATCTGGACGTGTTCCTTCGCTTCGACGGCCTGGTGCAGACCGTCCGACCAGCGGCGGCCCGTCATCATGCGGCCCGTGAATTCGTCGACAATCACGACTTCGCCGTTCTGCACGACGTAGTGCTGATCGCGCAGGAAGAGCGTATGCGCGCGCAACGCGGCATAGATGTGGTGCATCAGCGTGATGTTCTGCGGCGCATAGAGGCTCTCGCCTTCGCCGATCAGGCCCCACTCGGCGAGCAGACGCTCGGCCTTTTCGTGGCCCGATTCCGTCAGGAACACCTGGCGCGCCTTTTCATCGAGCGTGTAGTCGCCCGGCTTCTCGACGCCCGTGCCGTCTGCCTTTTCCTCGCCGATCTGTTGTTCGAGCAGCGGCGGCAGCGCGTTCATGCGCACGTAGAGATCGGTGTGGTCTTCCGCCTGGCCGGAGATGATGAGCGGCGTACGCGCTTCGTCGATGAGGATCGAGTCCACTTCGTCGACGATCGCGAAATTGAGCGGCCGCTGCACGCGCGCGGTGGTCTCGTAGACCATGTTGTCGCGCAGATAGTCGAAGCCGAACTCGTTGTTCGTGCCGTAGGTGATGTCCGCCGCGTACGCTTCCTGTTTCTGCGAATGCTCCATCTGCGACAGGTTCACGCCGCACGAGAGCCCGAGGAAGTTGTAGAGACGCGCCATCCATTCGGCGTCGCGCTGTGCGAGGTAATCGTTCACCGTGACGACGTGCACGCCGCGGCCCGACAGCGCGTTCAGATACGCGGCGAGCGTCGCGACGAGCGTCTTGCCCTCGCCGGTGCGCATTTCGGCGATCTTGCCGTAGTGCAGGACCATGCCGCCGATGAGCTGTACGTCGAAGTGGCGCATCTTCAGCACGCGCTTGCTCGCTTCGCGGCAGACGGCGAACGCCTCGGGCAGGATCACGTCGAGCGATTCGCCGCCCGCGACACGCTGGCGGAACTCGTCGGTCTTGGCGCGCAGCTGGTCGTCCGAGTACTTCTCGACGGTCGGCTCAAGGGCATTGATCGCCGCAACGGTCTTTTGATACTGCTTGACCAGCCGCTGATTGCGGCTGCCAAAAATCTTCTGAAGGAAACCGGTCGTCATCGGATCAGTGTCTGCGTCGCGGCTTCGGACGGGCGCATGTGCAAGCTGCGTCCGGGCTCGGAGAACCTCGGCGACTTAAGTCCATAGGGTGAAATTCGAATCGGGAATTTTAGCACGCGAGTTTGGCAGACCTTGCGTCGGCGTACCCGCGCGCGCGTCGGCGGGGCGCGACAGTCAACGGGTTGAAAGCTTTCCGGCAACCAACGCCGGAAAAGGCTGTCGACCGGGAACAATAACTTGCGTCGCGTACAATCGAACCGTTCCGTCGGGCATCCGCCTAAAAAAATGAGCCGCTTTTCTACAAATTCAAGGTCGCGTTTCGATCCACGCAGGCCGCAAGCCGTCGCAGACGTGCTCGATCGCACCGATGCGTTTCGCGCGCTGCGTGCGGGTGTCGAGCAAGTGGCGGCGCTGCAGCGCGATTTGAGCGCGCTCTTGCCGGATTATCTGGCGTCGAACGTGGAGCCGGGATTCATCAAAGACGGCGTGCTCGCGCTCTTCGCTGCGCATAACGCGCTCGCCGCGCGTCTGCGGCATCTGGAACCGCGTCTGCTCTCGGATCTTCAGCAGCGCGGCTGGGCCGTCAACGCGCTGAAGATTCGAGTGCGTCCTCAATCGATGAAAGAACCCGCGCCGCCGAAGCAGGCCCGGATGTCGCCGGCAGGCGCTTCGGCGTTGCAGGAACTGGCCGAGACGCTGGAGCCGTCGCCGCTGCAGGAAGCGCTCGCGCGGATGGCTTCACGTCATCAGGGGCGCACGCAAAAAAAATGAGCGGTGCTTTCGCTGCCGCTCATCTCTGACCACTGAATCAATGCTTTAAATCAGGCAAATGCCGTCTGCGTATCGAATCCGAAACCGCGCGGCGCCTTCTGCGTATCCTCGAACGTAACGACTTCATACGCGTCTTCGTTCGCGAGCAACTCGCGCAGCAGCATGTTGTTCATCGCGTGGCCGCCCTTGTACGCCTTGTACGACGCCAGCAACGGATGACCGACGACGTACAGGTCGCCGATCGCGTCGAGCATCTTGTGCTTCACGAATTCGTCGTCGTAGCGCAGGCCGTCATTGTTCAGGATGCGGTATTCGTCCAGCACGATTGCGTTATCCATGCTGCCGCCGCGTGCGAGTCCCAGTTCACGCATCATCTCGACTTCGTGCGCGAAGCCGAACGTGCGTGCGCGGGCGATTTCGCGCACGTAGGAAGTCGTCGCGAAGTCCACTTCGAGCGCTTGTCCGGTTTTATCGACGGCCGGATGGCGGAAGTCGATGGTGAAGCTCAACTTGAAGCCGAAATACGGTTCGAGACGGGCGAACTTGTCGCCGTCGCGCACTTCGACGGGCTTCGTCACCTTGATGAACTGCTTCGGCGCGTTCTGCTCTTCGATACCCGCGGACTGGATGAGAAACACGAACGAAGCCGCGCTGCCGTCCATGATCGGGATTTCCTCGGCGGTCACATCGACATACAGGTTGTCGATGCCGAGACCCGCACACGCCGACATCAAGTGCTCGATGGTCGACACGCGCGCGCCATCCTTCTGCAAAACGGATGCGAGACGGGTATCGCCGATTGCCATTGCGGACGCGGGGATGTCGACCGGCTCGGGCAGGTCGATGCGCGAAAAAACGATGCCTGTGCCAATCGGTGCGGGGCGCAGAGTCAGATTGACCTTGCGACCGGAATGGAGCCCGATCCCCACGGTTTTGACGACGGTCTTGATTGTTCGCTGCTTCAACATGATGTTCTTTCCGATTTAAGTTCCCTATAAAGAGAATCAATCGTGCGTTAAATTCTAATAGGTCGAATTATACTCCATTCGTCTCGCGCCGTCCTGATCCAGGAGGTATCAACTGTTTCCCAGTGTTACGTCGCGGTGGCCAATTATGAAGTAGAACGGGCCGATGCCCGGAATGGAGGCATTTCCGGTCATCGGCCCCAAGCTGCAGCTCAGTGCGAGGGCGCGTTTAGCGTTGCGCGCTGGCAACGCGGCGCCGCTGCACTCAGCGCAACGTCGCCAGGATGCTTCGAGCGTCGCTGACTTCGAACTTGCCGGGCGCTTCGACTGACAGCGTCTTGACCACGCCATCGTCGACCACCATCGCGTAGCGCTGGGAACGAATTCCCATGCCACGCTCGGACAAATCCTGATCCAGTCCGAGTGCCTGAGTGAAACGCGCACTGCCGTCCGCAATCATCTTCACCTTGCCCGAGGCTTGAAGATCGCGTCCCCACGCGCTCATGACGAACGCGTCGTTGACGGAAACGCACCAGATTTCGTCGATTCCCGCAGCGGACAGATCCGCTGCTGCTTCGACGTAGCCGGGCACGTGTCTCGCGGAGCATGTCGGCGTAAACGCGCCCGGCAACCCGAAGATCACCACGCGCTTGCCGGCGCACCGCTCGCGCACCGGGAACGCATTCGGTCCCACGGCACAGCCCTCGGTCGCCTCCTCGATGAACTCGAAGAGACGCACATCGGGCAACGTATCACCCACTTTGATCATGCTCGGTCCTTCCCTCATCAGGGCTCGCGAACATCCTCGCGATTGCATCATCCCGCGACCTTGCCGAACGTCATTGCGGCAACTTCGGCTTCGATTTGCTTCCTCGACGTCAGGGGCAAATTCGTGGGGGTCGGCTGGCCACGGCCCGGCGTCCATTTTGCATCCAGGACGCGGCCTTGGACAGTCGCCCCACGCGAAGCCTGCATCATCCGCACGATATGTTCAGCGCGTGCACGCGGTGGGCTGCATGGCCATAGCTGACTCAGCAGCAAATAACGTGCGCCGCTCAGTCCGCCTGCTTGCGCAGGAACGCCGGAATGTCATACGTATCGACGCCCTTTTCCTGCAGAGCCTGCACGTGCGATGCCGCGGTTTCGCGCGTCGAACGCCACACGGCGGGGGTGTCGAGTTGACCGTAATCCGTCGTCGACTGGCCGTGCTGCGCGCCGTACGTGTTGTGCGAAGGTTGATGACCGTGCGCGACCGGCTGGTTATCGGTGCCCGTGCGCAGGAGGGTCATCGGCGCTTGCTGCTGCTTCTTCGCCGCGCGGCCCAGACCAGTTGCCACCACCGTCACACGCAGTGCATCGCCCATCGCGTCGTCGTACACGGCGCCGAAGATCACCGTGGCGTCATCGGCTGCGTAGCTCTTGATGGTGTTCATCACTTCGCGAGTTTCCGACAGACGCAGCGAGCGGCTCGACGTGATGTTCACCAGCACGCCACGCGCACCCGACAGATCCACACCTTCCAGCAGCGGGCTTGCGACAGCCTGCTCGGCGGCGAGACGCGCGCGATCGACGCCGGCAACCGTCGCCGTGCCCATCATCGCTTTGCCCTGCTCGCCCATCACCGTCTTCACATCTTCGAAGTCGACGTTCACGAGACCATCGACGTTGATGATTTCCGCGATACCGGCCACTGCGTTGTTCAGCACGTCGTCCGCGCACTGGAAGCACTTGTCCATCTCGGCGTCATCGCCCATCACCTCGAACAGCTTGTCGTTGAGCACGACGATCAGCGAGTCGACGTGATCCTCCAGTTGCTGCGAGCCGGCTTCCGCCACGCGCATGCGGCGGCCGCCTTCGAACTCGAACGGCTTGCTCACCACGCCGACAGTCAGAATGCCCATTTCCTTCGCGATCTGCGCGACGACAGGCGCCGCGCCCGTGCCCGTGCCGCCGCCCATGCCGGCGGTGATGAACACCATGTGCGCGCCGCGCAGTGCATCGGCGATGCGCTCACGCGCGTCTTCCGCCGCTTCCTTGCCCTTCTCCGGTTTCGCGCCCGCGCCGAGACCGGTCATGCCCAGTTGCAGAACCGCCGGCGCGCGGGAACGCGCGAGCGCTTGTGCGTCGGTGTTCATCACGATGAAGTCGACGCCCTGCACACCCCGGTTGATCATGTGCTGTACCGCGTTGCCGCCAGCACCACCAACGCCCACGACCTTGATGATCGTTCCGTTGGTTTCCGTTTCCAGCATTTCGAAATCCATGTTGCCTCCGTCAAGAATGAAGATCGGCGTTATTCGACGAGAGATCGGGCAACCTTTCGTCGCGCGCCAGCCGCCGGTACCAGCGCGTAGTTCTTAACTGCGTTTTGCTTAAAAGTTCCCGAGGAACCAGTCCTTCATCCGCGAGAACACTTGTCCCATCGAACCGTTTTGCACCGCGACCTTGCGTCCGCGCATACGTTGCGAGCGTCCTTCGGCGAGCAGGCCCATCGCGGTCGAGTAGCGCGGATTGCGCACCACGTCGGCGAGACCGCCCGCGTATTCCGGCACGCCGATGCGCACCGGCTTCAAAAAGATGTCTTCGCCGAGCTCGACCATCCCGGGCATCATCGCCGCGCCGCCGGTCAGCACGACGCCGCTCGACAGCAGCTCTTCGTAGCCCGACTCGCGCACGACCTGCTGCACCAGCGAGAAGAGCTCCTCGACACGCGGCTCCACGACCGCCGCGAGCGCCTGACGCGACAGCGTGCGCGGACCGCGCTCGCCGAGGCCCGGCACTTCGATCATTTCGTCCGGATCGGCAAGCGCCTGTTTCGCGATGCCGTAGCTCACCTTGATATCTTCGGCGTCGGGCGTCGGCGTGCGCAGCGCCATGGCCACGTCGCTCGTGATCTGGTCGCCTGCGATCGGAATCACCGCCGTATGACGGATCGCGCCTTCGCTGAAGATGGCGATGTCGGTCGTGCCTCCGCCGATATCGACCAGCACGACGCCGAGTTCCTTCTCGTCCTCGGTCAGCACGGCAAGCGACGACGCCAGCGGTTGCAGAATCAGGTCGTTCACTTCGAGTCCGCAGCGGCGCACGCACTTCACGATGTTCTGCGCGGCGCTCACCGCGCCCGTCACGATGTGCACCTTCACTTCGAGGCGGATGCCGCTCATGCCGATCGGTTCGCGCACGTCTTCCTGGCCGTCGATGATGAATTCCTGGGTCAGGATATGCAGCACCTGCTGATCGGTCGGGATGTTGATTGCCTTGGCCGTCTCGATCACGCGCGCGACGTCCGCCTGCGTGACTTCCTTGTCCTTGATCGCAACCATGCCGCTCGAATTGAAGCTGCGAATGTGGCTGCCCGCGATCCCGGTGAATACGTTCGTGATCTTGCAATCGGCCATTAGTTCGGCCTCTTCCAGCGCGCGCTGGATGGATTGCACCGTGGCCTCGATATTGACCACGACGCCCTTCTTCAGCCCCTTCGAGTCGCTCTGACCGAGTCCGATCACCTCGTAGTGGCCTTCGCCCTTCAGTTCGGCGACGATCGCGACCACCTTCGACGTTCCGATGTCGAGGGAAACCAGCAGGTCTTTGTAGTCTTTGCTCATAGCGTGCTCATGCCTGTGATGTCTGCTTACTTCTTGGCCTTATCGGTGTCGTTGATGAAGCGCATGTTCGCGGCTCGTATGGCGAAGCCGTTCGGGTACCGCAAATCCGCATATTCGATGTCTTTCCCCCATCGTCCCGTGACGGACGTCCACGACGCGACGAATCGCTTGCAACGGTCGTTCAGCGTGTCCTGGTTGCGCTCGCGGCCGAGTTCGATCTGCGTGCCGTTCGAGAGCTTGACCGTCCACGCAAAGCGCGGCGACAGCGTCACTTCCTCGGGCTTCGCATCCAGCGGCGCGAACCACTTCTGAAAATCGCGATACCGCGCAACCACTTCCTTCGCCGTGCCTTCGGGACCGTCGAACGACGGCAGGTCGTCGTCGAGTTCGCCCTGGTTCGCCGTGAAGAGATCGCCGTCGACGCTCACGAGTTGATCGTTGCCCCATGTGCCGAGCGGCTTGTATTCCTCCAGCGTCACTGCGAGCGCGTTCGGCCACACGCGCCGCACGCTCGCGTGGCGCACCCACGGCACCTGCTCGAAGGCGGCGCGCGCCGCATCCAGATCGACGGTGAAGAAGTTGCCCTTCAGATGACCGACCACGCTCGCGCGCACGACCGGCGAACTGACGTGCGTCGTGTCTCCGTCGATCTGAATCTCGCGCAGGCGAAACTCGGGACGCTGGATCGCCCAGTAACCCGCGGCGCCCAGAAGCAGCAGCACGAGCACGACGTGCAGCGCGTTGGCGGCGAGGTTGAGTTGGCGAACGTTGTTCCACATGGTTTCGCTTGTTCGTATCCTGTGAGTGATCGACCTAATTCTTCAGCGTGAGCGACAGCACCTTCACGACGAGATCCTTGTAGCTGATGCCGACCGCGCGCGCGGCCTTCGGCGGCAGCGAGTGATCGGTCATGCCGGGCGCCGTGTTCACTTCGAGGAAATACGGGTTGCCGTCCGAGTCGAGCATGAAGTCGGCGCGGCCCCAGTCGGTGCAGCCGAGAATCTCGAACGCGCGCTTGGTCAGCTGCTTCATGCGTGCTTCTTCGGCTTCGGTCAGGCCGCAAGGAATCAGATACTGCGTGTCGTCGGCGACGTACTTCGCGTGATAGTCGTAGAACTCGCCCGCCGGCACGATCTTGATGACCGGCAAATCGAGATCGCCCGCGATGCAGCACGTGAACTCGCCGCCGCCCTCGATGCTCTTCTCGACGATCACGATCTTGTCGAAGTTCGCAGCTTCAGCGAGCGCCGGCACGAGCGCTTCCGCGCTCTTCACCTTGATGACCGCGACACTCGAGCCTTCGCTGGCCGGCTTCACGAAGAGCGGCAGCCCGAGCTTCGCGACGATGTCCTGCGCGCGCGCCTCGTAGTCTTCGCCGCGAAAGACGGTTTCGAACGGCGGCGTCGGAATGCCGGTCTGCTGCCACACGAGCTTCGTGCGCAGCTTGTCCATACCGAGCGCCGAGCCGAGCACGCCGCTGCCCGTGTAACGGATGCCGTAGAAATCCAGCGCGCCTTGCAATTGGCCGTTCTCGCCATAGCCGCCGTGCAGCGCGATGAACGCGCGCACGAAACCGTCGGCCTTCAGTTCCGAAAGCGGACGCCGGGCCGGATCGAACGGATGCGCATCGATGCCCGCGTCGCGCAGACCTTCGAGCACGAGGCGCCCGGAATTGAGCGACACCTCGCGCTCGGCGGAATTTCCACCGAGCAATACCGCGACTTTGCCGAAGGCTTTGGGATCGATTTGATTCACCTGATTGCTCATGTTCTTGATACCGCTCTTACTGAGACTGGCCATTTGCCACGTTCGCCAGCTTTCCGCACACGCCGCCGATGGAACCCGCGCCCATCGTGATCACCACGTCGCCGTTGCGCGCGATCGTCGTTACCGCGTCGGGCACTTCGTCGATCGTCTCGACGAACACCGGCTCTACCTTGCCCGCGACGCGAATCGCGCGCGCCAATGCGCGGCCGTCCGCTGCGACGATGGGTGCTTCGCCTGCTGCGTAAACGTCGGTGAGCACGAGCGCATCGACCGTCGACAGCACTCGTACGAAATCCTCGAAGCAGTCGCGCGTGCGCGTATAGCGATGCGGCTGGAACGCGAGAACGAGACGCCGGTCGGGAAACGCACCGCGCGCCGCCGCGATCGTCGCGGCCATTTCGACCGGGTGATGACCGTAGTCGTCGATCAGCGTGTACGCGCCTTCGCCGGTGCTCGCGTTCACTTCGCCGTAACGCTGGAAGCGCCGGCCCACGCCGTTGAATTCGGCGAGCGCACGCTGGATATCGGCATCCGCGACTTCAAGTTCAGTCGCAATCGCAATCGCCGCGAGCGCGTTCTGCACGTTGTGCGTACCCGGAAGGTTCAACACGATGTCGAGCGACGGCGCATCCGCGCGCAACGTGGTGAAATGCATGCGGCCGTCGCGCGCCTCGACATTTACTGCGCGCACTTCCGCTTCGGCGCCCAGGCCGTAGCGGATGATCGGCTTCGAGACGAACGGCAGGATTTCGCGCACGTTCGGATCGTCGACGCACAACACCGCGATGCCATAGAACGGCAGACGATGCGTGAACTCGATGAACGCCTGCTTCAGCCGCGCGAAGTCGTGGCCGTAGGTGTCCATGTGATCGGCGTCGATGTTCGTGATGACTTCGATCACCGGGAAGAGATTCAGGAACGATGCGTCGGATTCGTCGGCTTCCGCGACGATGAAATCGCCCGTGCCGAGCCGCGCGTTCGCGCCCGCGCTAATCAGGCGGCCGCCGATGACGAACGTCGGATCGAGTCCGCCCGCGGCGAGCACGCTTGCGACGAGCGAAGTCGTCGTGGTCTTGCCATGCGTACCGGCGATCGCGATGCCCTGCTTGAGCCGCATGAGTTCCGCGAGCATCACGGCGCGCGGCACGATCGGCACGCGGCGATGGCGCGCCGCGAGCACCTCGGGATTGTCGGGACGCACGGCCGTCGACACGACGACCGCATTCGCGCCTTCGATGTTCTGTTCCTGATGGCCGATGTCGACGCGCGCGCCGAGCGCACGCAACCGCTCGGTCACGGCGTTGTTCGCGAGATCCGAACCGCTCACGTGATAGCCGAGATTGAGCAGCACCTCCGCGATGCCGCTCATGCCGGCGCCACCGATCCCGACGAAGTGAATATGCTTGACGATATGTTTCATTAATGTGCCTCCCGAGCTTGCGCGTTCACACGCGCGCCGGCCACGTCGGCGCATATGCTCGCGACCTTTTCGGTCGCGTCCGGTTTCGCGAGTGCGCGCGAGCGCTCGGCCATTTGCTCGAGCGATGCGCGCGTCTGTACGCGTAGCCAGTCGGCGAGCTTTTGCGCCGACAAATCGCGTTGTTGTATCAGTTCAGCCGCGCCGTTCTTCGCGAGAAAGGCGCCGTTGGTCGTCTGGTGATCGTCGACGGCGAACGGGAACGGCACGAAGAGCGCAGCGACGCCCACCGCCGCAATCTCCGAGACCGTCATCGCGCCCGAGCGACAGATGACGAGATCCGCCGATGCGTAAGCGCCCGCCATGTCTTCGATGAACGGCACGAGTTGCAGATCTTCTCCGCGCGTGAGACCCGCCGCCGCGTAGTTCGCTTCCAGTGCTTCGATATGCTTCGCGCCCGCCTGATGAACGATGCGCGGACGCTCGTCCGGCGCCAGCATCGCGAGCGCCTTCGGCACGGTTTCGTTCAATGCGGCCGCGCCGAGACTGCCGCCGACGACGAGCACATTCAGACGCCCCGAACGCGCGGCGTAGCGTACTTTGGGTGGCAACGCGCTCGTTAGTTCCGCACGGATCGGATTACCGGTCCATTCGGCATTCGGCAGAGCATTTGGAAACGCGACGAGCACGCGTTTCGCAAGATGCGCGAGCACCTTGTTCGCGAGTCCCGCGATCGAATTCTGTTCGTGCAGCACGAGCGGGCAGCCCGCGAGCTTCGTCATGATGCCCGCCGGAAACGTGATGTAGCCGCCCATGCCGAGTACGACATCCGGCTTCACGCGACGCAGCGCGGCGAGGCTCTGCGAGCATGCGCGCAGCAGATTCACCGGCAGCATCAGCTTCGTCTTGATGCCTTTTCCGCGCACGCCGCCAAAGCGCACGTATTCCATCGGAATGCCGTGCTTCGGCACGAGCGTCGCTTCCATGCCGTTCGCATTGCCGAGCCATACCACGCGCCAGCCGTGGGCCTGCATCCAGTGCGCGACCGCGAGCCCCGGGAACACGTGGCCCCCGGTGCCGCCCGCCATCACCATCAAGGTGCGGTCGCGTTGCGCGGTCATACTTTTCCTCCGCGCATGAGAACCCGATTCTCGTAATCCACGCGCAGCAAGACAGCCAGCGCGACGCAGTTCAGCAAAATGCCCGAGCCGCCGTAGCTGACGAGCGGCAGCGTAAGACCCTTGGTCGGCAGGAGGCCGAGATTCACGCCCATGTTGATGAACGTCTGCGCGCCGAACCAGATTCCCACGCCCTTCGCCATCAGACCGGCGAACGTGCGATCGAGCGCGAGCGCCTGACGGCCGATCTCGAACGCGCGGCGCACGATCCAGTAGAACAGCAGGATCACGCAAATCACCCCGACGAAACCGAGTTCCTCGCCGATCACGGCAAGAATGAAGTCGGTATGCGCTTCTGGAAGATAGTTGAGCTTTTCGACGCTGCCACCGAGTCCGACGCCGAACCACTCCCCGCGTCCGAACGCGATGAGCGAGTGCGTCAACTGGTACGCCTTGCCTTGCGCGTAACGGTCGTCCCACGGATCGAGGTAAGCGAAGATTCGCTCGCGACGCCACGGCGATGCCCACACGAGCAACGTGAACGTGCCCACCGCCGTCGCCACCAGTCCGCCGAACAGCTTGCCATTGACGCCGCCGAGGAACAGCACGCCCATCGCGATGGCGGCGATCACCATGAACGCGCCCATATCGGGTTCGAGCAGCAAAAGCGCGCCGACCGCGCCGACCGCCACCGCCATCGGCAGGAAGCCCTTGCCGAAGCTGTGCATGAATTCCTGCTTGCGCACGGTGTAGTTCGCGGCGTAGATCGTCACCGCGAGCTTCATGATTTCCGACGGCTGCATGTTCGTGATGCCGAGCGGAATCCAGCGGCGCGCGCCGTTCACGCCTTTGCCGACGTGCGGAATCAGCACGATGACCAGCAACACCAGCGCGAAGAGAAACAGCTTCGGCGCGTATTTTTCCCAGGTCTTGATCGGGATCTTGAACGCGATGATCGCGCCGACGAGCGCCGTCGTAATCGAGATGAGGTGGCGCACGAGGAAGTGATAGTCGCGGTAGCTCGCGTACTTCGGAGAATCTGGCATTGCGATCGACGCCGAGTACACCATCACGATGCCCAAGCCGAGCAGCGAGATCATCACCCACAGCAGCGAATAGTCGTAGTCGAGCATGCGTGAGCGCGCGGGGCGCACGCCGTTCACCGCGCTCGAAATGCCACCGCGCGTGCCGGAATTCGAGCGGCCCGCGAGCGAGTCGCTCGGCATCGCGTTGCGCTGGCCCGTGAGTTTCGATCCGAAGCGGTCCGACCAGCTCATAGCATCACTCCCCGCGCGGCGGCGATATCTTCGACCGCGCTGCGAAACACGTCGGCGCGGTGTGCGTAGTTCCTGAACATGTCGAGGCTCGCGCACGCGGGCGAGAGCAACACGGCGTCGCCGGCTTCCGCGATGCGCGCGGCGGCATTCGTCGCGGCTTCGAGCGTCGCGTGGTCTTCGAGCACGACGCCCGTCGATGCGAGCGTTTCGCGAATGCGCGGCGCGTCGCGGCCGATCAGCATGACCGCGCGCGCCCAGCGTGCGACCGGCGCTTCGAGCGGCGAAAAGTCCTGGCCCTTGCCGTCGCCACCGGCGATCAGCACGATGCGCTGCGCGAGTCCATCGAGCGCGGCCACCGTCGCGCCGACGTTGGTGCCCTTGCTGTCGTCGACGTAATCGACGCCGTCGATCTGCGCAATCACTTCCACGCGATGCGGCTCACCGCGATACTCGCGCAGCCCGTGCAACAGCGCGGCGAGCGGGAGATCGATCGCACGCGCGAGCGCGAGCGCCGCAAGCGCGTTCGCCGCGTTGTGAAGCCCGCGAATACGCAGCGCATCGACAGGCATCAGTCGCTTCGAGACGACGTTCGGCTCGCTGACTTCCTGCTTGCGGCGACGCGACGGCGAGGGTTCATCGGCGGCGTCGCGATCGACGCCGATGGCGAGCCACGTCATGCCGTTGTCGCGCAGCAAACCATAGTCACCGACATGACACGGCTCGTTCAGCCCGAACGTCACGACGCGGTCCTGCGCGATGTTCTTCGCGAGCGCCATCGTGCGGGCGTCGTCACGGTTCAGCACGCGCGTCGTGCGCAATCCGAAAATGCGGCCCTTCGCGGCGGCATACGCGTCCAGGCCACCGTGCCAGTCGAGATGATCCTGCGTGATGTTGAGCACCGCGGCCGCGTGCGGTGCGAAGGAATGCGCGGTTTCGAGCTGGAAGCTGGACAGTTCGAGCACCCAGACATCCGGGAGGGCGGTTTGATCGATCGCTTCGGTCAGTTTGTCGAGCATCGACGGGCTGATGTTGCCCGCGACCGCGACCGACTTGCCCGCACGCTCGCACAAAAGACCGGCAAGCGCGGTGGTCGTGGTTTTGCCGTTCGTGCCGGTGATCGCGATGACCTTCGGCGCATAACCGTTCGCGCCCAGTCCGGCGAGCGCCTGCGCGAAGAGTTCCAGTTCGCCCCACACGGGAATACCGCGTTCCTTTGCTGCGGCGATCAACGGCGCGAGATCCGGCGCGAGCGGCGAAAGCCCCGGGCTGATCGCAACGAGTTCGATGCCGCCATCGAGCAATGCGGGCGTGAACGCCCCGCCGATGAAGTCCGCATCGATCTTGTGAACCGCGAGTTCGGAAAGATTCGGCGGCGTTTCGCGCGTGTCGGCGATCTTCAGGCGGCAACCGTGCCTGGCGCACCAGCGCGCCATCGCCAGACCGGATTCACCCAGTCCCAGCACGAGCACCATCGGACTTTGCCGACCGACAAACTTCTCGCCAAACATCGCTTTACCTTTCCCAAAAACCTGAAACCGCGAAACCGCAAAAAGATCAACGCAACTTGAGCGTCGACAAGCCGAAGAGACACAGCATCAACGTGATGATCCAGAAGCGCACGACCACTTGCGTCTCGGTCCAGCCGGACAACTCGTAGTGGTGATGCAGCGGCGCCATCTTGAAGAAACGCCGGCCTTCGCCGTAGCGGCGCTTCGTGAACTTGAACCAGAAGACCTGCAGCATCACGGAAAGCGTTTCCGCGACGAAGATGCCGCCCATGATGAAGAGCACGATCTCCTGACGGACGATCACCGCGATCGTGCCTAGCGCGCCGCCGAGCGCGAGCGCGCCGACATCGCCCATGAAGACTTGCGCGGGGTGCGTGTTGTACCAGAGAAACGCGAGACCCGCGCCCCCCATTGCGGAACAAAAGATCAAAAGTTCGCCCGCGCCGGGAATGTGCGGGAACAACAGATATTTCGAATAAACCGAACTGCCCATCACGTACGCGAACGCGCCGAGCGACGCGCCCACGAGCACGACCGGCATGATGACCAGACCGTCGAGACCATCAGTGAGATTCACCGCGTTGCTCGAACCGACGATCACGAAATACGTCATCGCGATGAAGCCCCACACGCCGAGCGGATAGGTGATCGACTTGAGGAACGGCAGCATCAAGTCTGCGCGCGCGGGCAGGCCCATCGACAGGCCGCTCTTCACCCACGCCATGAAGAGATCGAACACGCGCGCGTTGTTCGCCTCCGAGACGCTGAACGCGAGATAAACGGCCGCGAAAATGCCGATCACCGATTGCCAGAAATACTTCTCACGCGAGGACATGCCGCGAGGATCCTTGTGCACGACCTTGCGATAGTCGTCGACCCAGCCGATCACGCCGTAGCCAAAGGTGACGAGCATCACGATCCACACGAAGCGGTTCGTGAGGTCGGCCCACAGCAGCGTCGACACCGCGATGCCGATGAGAATGAGCACGCCGCCCATCGTCGGCGTGCCGGACTTGACGAGGTGCGTCTGCGGGCCGTCCTTGCGCACGGCCTGGCCGACTTTGAGCGCGCTCAGCTTGCGGATGACCCACGGGCCGCAAACCAGGCCGATCAAAAGCGCCGTCGCCGTGGCGCCCACGGCGCGGAACGTGATGTAGGTAAACACGCGCATGAAGCTGGCGTCATTCTGGAGCCATTGCGCGAGTGCGAGTAGCATGCTGGTCCTTCTCTTTCAGTGAATCAATGTGCCGCGGGCGCACTGCCCGCAGCGGATTGTTGGGAAGTCGTCAAGGCGTCCACTACGCGCTCCATCTTCATGAAGCGCGAGCCTTTCGCGAGATACGTTGCGTTGCTGCCGTAACCTGCGCGTTCGAGTGCGGCGACCATTTCGGTGACGTCACCGAAATGCGCCGCGGTTTGCTTCGATGCGCTGGCGTTGAATGCGTTCACCGCATCGACACTGGCTGCGCCGAGCGCGAAGAGCGCATCGATACCGCGCTCGGCCGCATACGCGCCGACTTCGCGATGAAACGCCGGACCTTCCTCGCCGACTTCGCCCATGTCGCCCATCACGAGCACGCGAGGTGCTGCCTGCGATGCGAGCACGTCGATCGCGGCGCGCATCGAATCGGGATTCGAGTTGTACGTGTCGTCGATGACGGTCGCGCCTGCGAGCGCGCCGAGGATCGCGCGCTTCACCTGCAGACGGCCCTTCACCGGCTGGAAGGATTCGAGGCCGCGCTTGATCGCATCGAGCGAAACGCCCGCGGCGAGCGCGGCTGCGGTCGCGGCCATTGCGTTGCGCGCATTGTGTTCGCCGAGCACGTTCGACGCGACATCGAGCGCGCCTTGCGGCGTCTGCATGCGCACCGTCGTGCCTTCGAGCGTGCCGGTGACGGCTGCCTTCGACGCGTCGTCCGTGAGCGCGAAGTCGATGATCGGGTTGCCCGTCGCGGCCGTGCGCCAGAAGACGGCGTATTGATCGTCGGCGGGAAACACGGC
>Ga0105251_10000528_pt1 | contig 36047 bp, 35 predicted proteins | sample KBSS64metaG_FD_80424 | JGI IMG/M metagenome (GOLD analysis project Ga0105251, IMG submission 80424) | Switchgrass rhizosphere microbial communities from Kellogg Biological Station, Michigan, USA - KBS S6-4 metaG | ecosystem: Host-associated > Plants > Roots > Rhizosphere > Soil | place...
GGCCGAAGTCGCCGTCGTGGCCGACGAGCGGTGCTTGCCCGAGCTGCGCGAGGCTTTGGCCGGGACCGGCATCGAGGCGCTGGCAGGGAGCGAGGGGCTGGTCGAAGCCTCGTCGCGTGCGGCCGACATCGTGATCGCGGCCATCGTGGGCTGTGCCGGCCTCGCGCCGACGATGGCGGCCATCGAGCAGGGCAGGGTGGTCGGGCTCGCCAACAAGGAGGCGCTTGTCTCCGCCGGCGAGGTGATGACCGCCGCCGTGCGACGCTGCGGCACTGTGCTGCTACCCGTCGACTCCGAGCACAACGCGATCTTCCAGTGCCTTGCCGGCAACGACTCCGCCGACGTGCGCAGCATCACCCTGACCGCCAGCGGAGGGCCGTTCCGGGACTGGTCGCACGAGCGCCTCGCGGCGGCGACGCCGGCAGAGGCGGTCAAGCATCCCAACTGGGACATGGGCGCGAAGATCAGTGTCGATTCGGCCACGATGTTCAACAAGGGCCTGGAACTGATCGAGGCCTATCATCTGTTTCCCGTGGGGCTCGACCGCTTGCGGATCATTGTCCACCCGCAGTCGGTGGTGCACTCGATGGTCGAGTACCGTGACGGTTCCACGCTGGCACAGCTCGGCCCCTCCGACATGCGCGTGCCGATCGCTTCGGTGCTCGCATGGCCGCGCCGGATGACGACGCCGATGCCGCCGCTCGATCTCGCGGCGATTGGCGAGCTCACGTTCCGGTCGCCCGACGAAGCGCGCTTTCCCGCGACCCGCCTCGCTCGTGAGGCGGCTGAGGCGGGCGGAGCGGCACCCGCAATCCTCAATGCGGCGAACGAGGTGGCCGTCGCCGCATTCCTCGCCGGTCAGATTGGGTTCACCCGCATTGCGGTAGATGTCGAGAATGTCCTCAGTTCCTACGCCGCGCCGGCTCCGGCGTGCCTGTCCGACGTGTTCGCCATCGATACCGAGGCGCGCGCCCGAGCGCGTGAGCTGACGGAGGCGCTGGCATGATCGCGTCGCCCTCCCTGCTGACCATGGTGATCGGCTTCCTGCTCGTGCTGGGGCCGCTGATCATCGTCCACGAACTCGGCCACTATCTCGTCGGGCGGCTGTTCGGCATCAAGGCGGATGCGTTCTCGGTCGGCTTCGGCAAGGAGATCGCCGGGTTCACGGATCGGCGCGGCACCCGGTGGAAGCTCTCGGTGCTGCCGATCGGCGGCTACGTCCAGTTTGCCGGTGACATGAACCCGGCCAGCGCGCCCTCGGCCGCGACCGACGGATTGACGCCGCAGGAGCGCGCGCAGACCTTCCACGTGAAGCCGCTTTGGCAGCGTGCGCTGGTCGTGCTGGCCGGGCCGCTGACCAACCTGCTGTGCGCGGTGGCGATCTTCGCCGGCTTCAACATGATCTATGGCCGCATCACCGCGGTGCCCGAAGTGTCCGCTATCGCCGCCAATTCCCCCGCGCAGAAGGCCGGCTTGCAGGTCGGCGACCGGGTCGTTTCTGTCAGCGGCCACGCCATCGACGACTTCAACGAGATCCCCGAGTACGTCGCGCCTTATCCGGGTCAGATCGTCCCGGTCGAAGTGCTCAGGAAGGGCCGCAGCATCACGGTGCCCGTGCAGATCGGCGCCGAGGTGGAGAAGGACCGCTTCGGCAACGAGGCCACTGTCGGGCGCCTCGGGATTGCGGCCGGACGGGGCGCGATCGTCAAGGTTGGCCCCCTCGAAGCGGTGCGCATCGGCGTCGAGCAGAGCCTGGGGATCATGCGCCTGATGGCGACCGGGATCGCCCAGATCTTCACCGGGGAACGCTCGGTCAAGGAGCTGGGCGGCCCCATCAAGATCGCCAAGTACTCGGGCGAGCAGCTCACTTTGGGCTGGGCGCCGTTCGTGGGCTTCGCAGCGCTGATCTCGATTAACTTGGCATTCATCAACCTCCTGCCAATTCCCGGCCTCGATGGCGGTCACCTAGCTTTCTACGCTGCCGAGGCAGTCCGTCGTAAGCCGCTCGATTTGCGCAGTCAGGAATGGGCGGTCCGCACCGGCGTCGCACTCGTGTTGGCGTTGATGCTGATCGTCACCATCAACGATCTGGCCTCGCTCCCGATTTTCGGGGGTTAGCTCGGAGGTTTTCACCTAGTTTCAGAAGTGCGCCGGGAATGGCTGCTTGATCGGCAAACGTCCATCGGGCAGGGAAGCGGCGGTTTATCTGCGGGAGAAACCCTGGGCGGGGGATCGACCGAACTTGCGCGTGAGCGCTTACGGGATTTGCGTTGATGATGGGATGGGAAATGGTTCGCAGCGATAGGACCCGCTACGCTTCGCGAGTGGTCGCTGTGCTCCTGGGAACCACCGGGTTGACCCTTCCCGGGATCGCCTTCGCGCAGGGCCAGACCGCTCCTTCGGCGCCCCCGGCTGCCGCCGCCAGTGCGCCCGCGCCCCAGCCCGGGGAGACGATCCAGACCATCCGCGTGGTCGGCGCCGAGCGTCTCGAGCCGCAGACCGTGCTCTCCTACGTCAAGCTGCGCGCAGGCCAGCCCTACAGCTCGTCCGCCGCCGACCAGGCGCTCAAGGACCTGTACGAGACCGAGCTGTTCTCCAACGTCCAGATCACGAACGATGCCGCGAGCGGCATCGTGACGATCCAGGTCAAGGAGAACCCGGTCGTCAATCGCATCATCCTCGAGGGCAACAAGCGCATCAAGGACGAGAAGATCCTGCCGGAGATCAAGGTCGCGCCGCGCCAGATCTTCACGCGATCCAAGGTCCGCGCAGACGTCGCGCGCATCATCGAGCTCTACAAGCGCCAGGGCCGCTATGCCGCGACCGTCGAGCCCAAGATGGTCATGCTTGACCAGAACCGCGTCGACATCGTGTTCGAGATCACCGAGGGCGACAAGTCCAAGGTCCGCCAGATCAACATCATCGGCAACGAGAAGTTCTCCGATGGCGAGCTGCGCGGCCAGATGGTCACCAAGCAGGCCGGCTTCAGCAAGATCTTCAGCTCGACGACGAGCTACGATCCCGATCGCATGGCCTTCGACCAGCAGAAGCTGCGCCAGTTCTACCTGACGCAGGGCTATGCCGACTTCCGCGTGGTCTCAGCCGTCGCCGAGCTGACGCCGGACAAGAAGGACTTCATCATCACGTACGTGGTGGAGGAAGGCCAGCGCTACAAGTTCGGCGACGTGAAGGTCGACAGCCAGCTGCGCGACTTTGACTCCGAGAAGCTCGCCGCGCAGCTGCCGATGAAGAAGGGCGACTGGTACAACGCCAAGCTGGTCGAGGACACGATCGACAAGCTGAACGAGACCGCCGGTGCGTTCGGCTACGCCTTTGCCGACGTGCGGCCGCAGTACGATCGCAACAAGGAAGACCTCACGATGGGGATCACGTTCGTGATCGCCGAGGCTCCGCGCGTGTATGTCGAGCGCATCGACGTCAACGGCAACACGCTCACGCAGGACAAGGTCGTGCGCCGCGAGTTCCGCCTGGCCGAGGGCGACGCGTTCAACTCGCTGCAGGTCAAGCGCTCGACCAACCGCATCAAGTCGCTCGGCTACTTCCAGGAGAAGTTCGAAGTCGAGCAGAAGCCCGGCAGCGCCGAGGATCGCGTGATCCTGGAAGCCAACGTCGAGGAGAAGCCGACCGGCGAACTCCAGCTTTCGGCGGGATTCTCGAGCCTCGAAAGCTTCATCTTCCAGGCGTCGATCCAGCAGCGCAACTTCCGTGGTCGTGGCCAGACGGTCGGCCTATCGGGCAGCTACTCGCGCTATTCGAAGAGCGTCGAGGCGAGCTTCACCGAACCCTACGTGTTCGACAAGAACGTCTCGATGGGTCTCGATATCTATCGCCGCGACTTGAACAGCTTCAACTATTACAACTCGAACCGCAACACGACCTACAAGCAGGCGACGACCGGCTTCCAGGTCCGCGCGGGCGTGCCGCTGACCGAGTACCTGACCGCCGTCGCGCGCTACACGCTGAACTACGACGACGTGAGCCTGGACAAGAGCACGTTCTATTCCGACCGCCTGTCGCCGGGCAACCCGCAGTGCGAGCCGCTGCTTGCCGGACGATACTTGTGCGAGGCGATCGGCAAGCGGTTGAGCTCGATTCTGGGCGCTTCGCTGATCTACGATACGCTGGACAACCGCGTACGGCCTACGCGTGGCATTACATCGTCGCTGAACGTCGATGTTGCGGGCCTTGGTGGCGATGTCAGCTACGTCCGTCTCAGGGCGAATGCCTCGAAGTTCACGAACCTAGGCAAGGGCTTCATCTTCAAGCTTTCGGGTGAGGGCGGCGCGATCAAGTCGCTCAACGGAGATGAAATCCGCCTGACGGACCGCTTCTACCTAGGCGAACCGCAGATCGGCGGCTTTGACATTCGTGGCGTTGGTCCGCGCGTGGTTCGCAGGCCTTATGTTGATGGGGATGGCGGGCTCTTGGCCAATGCGCCCAACCCGAACGATCTTCGTGAGGGGCTTTCGAATAAGCGCAGTCAATGGACTGACGATGCTCTTGGCGGCAAGTATTACTACCTCGCCACTGCCGAGATCGAAATTCCGCTCGGTTCGGGTGCCAGAGAACTGGGCTTGCGCCCATCCATTTTCGTCAATGCCGGTTCGGTGTGGGGTTCGGGATTTAACCAGAAGCTGGATGGATCTCTTACGCAAATACCGATTCCGATCCGCGATAGCGCGGGCAATGACCAGTTTTACCAGAACTGCACTGACTCCACCGGGGGAACCAGTTCTACGATCGTCAGCGGGACTGGAACTGCCAAGCCCCCCCCAGCCGCAGGCTGCACGATCGGCGATCGTTATGCTAACAATATCAACGCCTTCCAGGAATTCTACCTGGGCGACACCTGGAAGCCGCGTGTCTCGGTCGGCATAGGCGTGAACTGGAATTCACCGTTCGGTCCATTCCGCATCAACTTCTCGAAGGTCCTGGTGAAGCAGGACGGCGACGATACCAAGCCCTTCAACTTCAACGTGGGAACGCAATTCTGATGAAGACTCTTCTCAAGTCCGCCGTTGCCGCGAGCCTCGCGCTCGGCACGGTCGTCGCGCAGCCCGTGCTGGCGCAGGACACCGGCACGATCGTGCCCGGCCTCGCCATCGCCAACCTTGATGCCGTGATCGCCAACTCGAACGCCTACAAGACAGCGGAGACCCAGCGCCAGACGACCTACAAGGCGCAGATCGACCAGGCGACCGCGCGCGGCAATGCGCTCAACGCACAGCTCAAGCCGCTGGCCGACAAGTTCAACGCCGATCGTCAGGCCGCGAACCCGAACCGCGCCTCGCTCGAGCAGCAGGCTGCGACGATCCAGCAGCTGCAGGAGTCCGGCCAGCAGGAATTGCAGCGGATGATGCAGCCGGTCGCCCTTTCGCGCGCCTACACCGAAGAGCAGATCGACGCCAAGATCGACCAGGCGGTCAAGAACGCCATGAGCAAGAAGAAGATCTCGCTTCTTCTGAGCCCCCAGTCGGTTCTGGCGGTCAGCGCCAATGCCTACAACCTCAATCAGGACATCCTGAACGAGCTCAATACGCTGGTCCCCTCGGTGCAGATCGTGCCGCCGGCCGGTTGGGTGCCCGCGCAGGCGCGCGACCAGCAGGCTCAGCAGGCGGCTCCTGCGGCTGCGCCCGCCGCGACCGGCAAGCAGCCTTCCGGCCGCTGAAGCAGGACCCCGCCTGACGATGTCCGACGCGCCGGTCTACGATCACGCCAAGATCCTCGCGGCCCTTCCGCACCGGTACCCGATGCTGCTCGTCGATCGAGTGGTGTCGGTGACCGAGGAGGAGATCCACGCGATCAAGGCGGTGAGCTTCAACGAGCAGTTCTTCCAGGGCCATTTCCCCGGCCGGCCGATCATGCCCGGCGTCCTCCAGATCGAGGCGCTGGCGCAGGCCGCAGGGATCCTGGCCGTGGAGAACCTCGGCCTCGCGGGGACCGGCAAGCTGGTCTACTTCATGGCCATCGAAGAGGCGAAGTTCCGCGCCCCGGTCGAGCCCGGCGTGCTGCTGAACTTGCGCGCCGGCTTCGTCCAGAAGCGCTCGCGCGTGTGCAAGTTCTGGGGCAAGGCCTCGATCGAGGACAAAGTCACTTGCGAGGTGAATTTCACCGCGATGATCGCGGATAGCTGATCGCCTCGCGCCCACCCCACTGCGGCTTCGGCAGGGTAGGGGGTGGGCTTATGCACGACCTTGCTTTTCTGCCCGGACGCCGCTAATGGCGCCGCTTTCCGAAGGCAGGCCGGTCGGAACCGGCCCAGCGAAAGAGTTGAGACGATGAAGGCCGATACGCACCCCGATTATCACATGATCACGGTCCAGATGACCGACGGCAGCACCTTCCAGACCCGTTCGACCTGGGGCAGCGAAGGCGATACGCTCGTTCTGGACATCGATCCGACCTCGCACCCGGCCTGGACCGGCGGCAAGGCCCAGCTGCGGGACGGCGGTCGCGTGGCGGCGTTCAACAAGCGCTTCGGTGGTCTCAGCCTCAAGAAGGGCTGATCCCGGCGCTATTTGGCTTTACGAAGGGGCGGCTCCGGCAAGGAGCCGCCCTTTTCGTTTGCGCGTGCACTTCGTTGCGGCAATCATTCGACATGCAACCGATGCGCGGGCGAAGACTTGTGTTCTTGGGGCTGCGCTGCTCCTGCCGGGAGAATTGTCGATGAACCGCCTTGCCGTAGTGCTCTGCACCGCCGCCGCCTTCGCCGCCACGCCGGCGCTCGCCGGTTTCCAGATGTCGAACGCCGGCATGGCGGCTAGCCCTGGCGCAGCGATGGTCCATGCAAAGGTGATCGGTGCCGACGGCAAGGAGATCGGCATGGTCATGCTGCAGGACACGCCCAGCGGCGTGCTGGTGACGGCCGATATCAAGGGCTTGCCTGCGGGCGAGCACGGCTTTCATTTCCATGAGAAGGGCCTGTGCGACGCTGCGCAGAAGTTCACGACCGCGGGCGGCCACTTCGCGCCGGGCGCGACCAAGCACGGGTTGATGGTGATGGGCGGGCCCCACGGCGGCGACATGCCAAATCAGCACGTGGGTGCGGACGGCATGCTCGACGTGCAGGTGCTCAATACCGGCGTCACCTTGGCGAAAGGCCCCAAGTCGTTGCTGGACGCGGACGGTTCGGCGCTCGTGATTCACGCCAAGCCCGATGACTACAAGACGCAGCCCTCGGGCGACGCCGGCGACCGCATCGCCTGCGCGGTGATCAAGGCACCCGCCTGAGCCATCGCGATCAGCCCCAGGGCCGCTCGCGGTACCAGCGGGTGATCACGTATTTGCGTCCCTTGCGCACTTTCATGGCGTGGTGAAGCGTGGCCGCGTTCAAAGCTCCGTCAGCGTGTCGATTGTTCCAGGCCAGCAGCTTGCCGCGCTCGGGCTGTACGATCTTGTCGATCGCCTTGAAGCGCGTTGCACCGCCCGCTTCGACATCGTTCAGGTAGACCATGAAGGTCCAGGTGCGCTGGCCCGAGACGGCGCAGTAGGTCTGGTAGTCGGCGTGGTCGGGCTCGAAGTAGTCGGTGTGCGCCTTGAACTCCTGTCCCACCTCGTAACGCTGGCCCTGGAGGCGCTCGCCGTAGATCGGATCGATGCCGGAGACTTGCGCCAGCTTGGCGTCGAGCGCCGCAACCGCCGGATGCTCGTGGTCCATGTCGCATGTCTCACTGGTGCGGAAGGCATCGTCGCCGTTGTGATTGGCGATCGTCGAGGGGCGATGCTCCGCCTCGATCAGCGCGATCAAGGCGTCGCATTCGCCCTGCGCCAGGAAGTCGCGCTTGATGAACATCTCGAGCCGCGGCGATGGCACGCGCTGCATGCCTGAGTGGCGGGTGAGGTAGTCGGCCGATGATTCGCCGGGGGTCAGCATGCCTTGGGCAAATACCGCGCCGTGGTGCTGGCGCAACGGTTCGAAGAGATGGGCGCCGAGTCGCTCAGCTGAACTTCGCGAGGTGCGAAGAGGACGGCGAAACAAAGTTGCGCGGCTCGCGCATCCCCCTCACTTTTTGCTTTGCAAGAACCGGCGCCTTGTGCGAAGGCGCGCTCCCGCATCGATCGCTGCTTGCAGCGGCCTGCGGTGCTACCCTAAGGCGCCCGCTCCGGCATGCGCGCCGGGGTTGTGGCGATCGTAGCTCAGTTGGTTAGAGCGCCGGTTTGTGGTACCGGAGGTCGTGGGTTCGAACCCCATCGGTCGCCCCATTTCCCCTTCATCATCAGCGCACTGCCTTCCTGATGGGGAACGATCCTTGGCTGCCTTCTGGATGCAATCGGATTTCGACGAGCACGAGGGCGTGCACTTCGTGCATGACCGTGAGAGCGGCTTGACCGCGATCATCGCGCTGCATTCCACCCACCTTGGGCCGGGCGCCGGCGGCACCCGCTTCTGGCACTATGCCGAACCGGAGGATGCGCTGCGTGACGCCCTGCGGCTGTCGCGGGGCATGAGCTACAAGAACGCGATGGCCGGGCTGCCGATGGGCGGCGGCAAGGCGGTGATCCTGGCCGGATCGGATCGCCGCAAGTCGCCGGCGCTGCTGGCCGCGTTCGGCGATGCCATCGATGCGCTTGGCGGCCGCTACATCACCGCCGAGGATGTCGGCATGGGCGAGCCCGACATGGTCGCGATCGCGGCGCGCACGCCGTATGTCACCGGCCTTCCCGCCACCGATGCAGGCGCGGCGGGTGGAGACCCGGGCCCTTTCACCGCCAAGGGCGTCTACCTCGGCATCGCCGCGGCGGTACGGCAGAAGCTTGGCCGTGAGAGCGTCGAGGGCGTCCACGTCGCGGTGCAGGGCACCGGCAGCGTGGGCGGCGGCGCCGCGCGGCTGCTCGCCGAGGCCGGAGCGCGGCTGACGCTGGCCGATGTCGACGCCGCCCGGGCGCAGGCGCTCGCAGACGAGATCGGCGCGAATATCGTGGCCGCCGACGCGATCATGGATGTCGAATGCGACGTCTTCAGCCCCAACGCGCTCGGCGCCATTCTCGACCACAAGGGCATCGCGCGGCTGCGTGCGCCGATCGTGGCGGGGGGTGCCAACAACCAGCTCGCCCGGCCCGAGCATGGCGCGATCCTTGCGGACAAGGGCGTGCTCTATACGCCCGACTACGTCATCAACGGCGGCGGGATCATCGCCGTAACGATGGAGTACCTCGCGCGGCGGGACGGGCAGCCCTGCGACGTCGCGGCGGTCCACGCGGCGGTCGAGGCGATTCCCGACCGGCTCCACGCGATCTGGAACGAGGCCGAGGCCACCGGCCGCACGCCCGACGCCGTTGCCGACGCGACGGCCCAGCGGCTGATCGGCCGCTAGCTGGGGAATAGCACGGAGTTGCCGCAAGTAGCTCTTGCGGGCCGCGCGAGGGGGTATAGAAGCGCGCCGATCATGCACGGCTTTGCCAATCCGGCCCGTTTCCTGCGCATCGCCCGATGGTTGACCCCGCTGTGCCTCCTCGCCGGCCTGGTCGTCACGGCCGTGGCGCTGGGCTGGGGGCTGTTCGTGGCGCCCGCCGAGCGGCTGCAGGGCGAGACCGTGCGCATCATCTACCTCCATGTCCCCACCGCCTGGCTCGGCATGGCAGGGTGGATGGGTATCGCCGGGGCAAGCTTCGCCGAGATCGTCTGGCGCCACCCGCTCGCCGCCATTGCCGCGCGGGCCTGTGCCGTGCCCGGCGCGGTGTTCACTGCGGTTTGCCTGATCACCGGCTCGATCTGGGGCCGTCCCGCCTGGGGCACCTGGTGGGTGTGGGACGGGCGGCTGACCAGCATGCTGGTGCTGCTGTTCCTCTACCTCGCCTGGATCGCGCTGGCGCAGGCGAGCCGGGAAAGCGGCCGCGAGCAGAGCATAGTCCCGGCAATCTTCGGGCTGCTGGGCGCAGTCAACATTCCGATCATCCATTATTCAGTCATCTGGTGGCAGAGCCAGCATCAGCCGCCGAGCATCACGCTTGGCAAGTCCGCCATCGCCGGTCCGTTCCTGGCGCCGCTGTTCGCGGCTCTGGTCGGTTTCAGCCTGATCTTCGCCGGCGTCGTGCTCGCGCGGATGCGCGCGATCCTGGCCGAGCAGCAGGCCGAAGCACGTCTGCGCCGCAAGGGCCTGGAGATCGCCTGATGCGCGAGGCGCTGGACCCCTGGACATTCGTGACCGCCGCGTACCTAGTCGGCGTCGGCTCGACGCTGGCGATGGTCGCCTGGTCCTGGCTCGCGATGCGCCGTGCCGAGAAGCGCCGCGACGCGGTTCGGCGGCGCTGATGGCCGGTCCGCTCAAGGCCAAGCACCAGCGCCTCGTGCTGCTCGTGATCGCGCTTGTCGTGCTGCTCGGCGCGGCGCTGCTTGCCACTTGGGCGCTGCGCAACCAGGCAAGCTACTTCTATGTGCCGAGCGAGATCGTCGCGAGACCGCCCGCAAGCGATCGGGCGGTGCGCCTGGGCGGGATGGTCGAGAAAGGCTCGCTGCACACGGCGCCCGATGGCGTCACTGTCGATTTCGTGGTGGGTGACGGCAAGGCGCGGGTGCCCGTGCGCTTCGCCGGCATCGTGCCCTCGCTGTTCGTCGAAGGCTCGGGCGTCGTGGCGGAGGGCAAGCTGGGCCGTGACGGCACGTTCGTGGCCGACAACCTCCTGGCCAAGCACGACGAGAACTACGTGCCGCGCGAGATGCAGGACATGACCAGCGAGCAGGCCAAGAAAGTCGTGGCCGAAACCAAATGACGGCGGAGTTCGGCCTTGCCGCCCTGTGGCTCGCCGCCGCACTCGCGGTGCTCCAACTGGTCGCGGGCGCGCTGGCGCTGACCCAGCGAGGCTCGGATCTCGCGGGCGTCGTGCGACCCGTGGCCGTGGTGCAGGGGCTGCTCGCGCTGGTCGCCTTCGCCGCGTTGATCCGCGTGTTCGCGATCACCGATCTGTCGGTCAAGCTGGTGGCGCTGAACTCGCATTCGATGAAGCCGCTGATCTACAAGATCGCCGGAACCTGGGGCAACCACGAGGGCTCGATGCTGCTGTGGGTCACCGTCATGGGCATGGCTGGTGGCTTCGTGGCGCTGGTCGAGCGGCGGCTGCCCGAGCGCACGATGCTGGCGACGCTCGCGGGGCAAGCTTTCGTCAGCATCGGCTTCTACGCCTTCCTGCTGATCGCCTCCAACCCGTTCGAGCGGCTGAGTCCGGTGCCGGCGGAAGGGAACGGCCTCAATCCGTTGCTCCAGGACCTTGGCCTCGCCTTCCACCCGCCGACGCTCTACCTCGGCTATGTCGGGCTCTCGGTCGCGTTCAGCTTCGCCATCGGCGCCCTGGTGACGCGCGAGGTGGGGCCGGCATTCGCGCGGGCGATGCGGCCCTGGGTGCTCGGCGCCTGGATCTTCCTGACCCTGGGCATCACGGCCGGCTCCTACTGGGCCTACTACGAGCTGGGCTGGGGCGGCTGGTGGTTCTGGGACCCGGTCGAGAACGCCTCGCTGATGCCCTGGCTCGCGGCCACCGCTCTGCTGCATTCCGCCAGCGTGCTGGCGGCGCGCAATGCGCTGCGGGCATGGACGATCATGCTGGGCGTGGTCGCCTTTTCGATGTCGATGATCGGCACATTCCTGGTGCGCTCGGGCATCCTCACCAGCGTGCACGCCTTCGCCGTCGATCCGGAGCGAGGGACGTTCATCCTCGCGCTGCTGGCGATCAACATCGGCGGCGCGCTGACGCTGTTCGGCCTGCGCGCGGGGACGGTGACCGAGGGCGAGCGCTTCGCGCCGGTCAGCCGCGAGGGTGCGCTGGTCCTGAACAACGTGATGCTGTCGGCGATCCTGGGCATCGTCCTGTTCGGCACGCTCTACCCGCTGCTCGCCGAAGCGCTGGGCGCGAAGGTCTCGGTCGGGCCGCCTTACTTCAACCCGATGACCGCGCTGTTCTTCGTGCCGATGCTGTTGGTGCTCGCGGTGGGGCCGCTGCTTCGGTGGCGGCGCGACCGGATGAACCGGGTGTCCCGACCGCTGCTGCTCGCGGCCGTGGTGACGCTGCTTGCGCTCATCGGTGTCGTTCTCCTGGGCGGCGTTTCCCTGCTGCCGTTCCTGGGCCTGACGCTCGGGGCAGGACTTGCGGTCGCGAGCTTCCTGCCGCTGCGCGACCGCAACTTGCGGCGCACTCCGCTCCCGATCTGGGGCATGGTCATCGCCCACTTCGGCGTCGCCGTGTCGCTCATCGGCATGGCGAGCGAGAGCGCCTTCTCGGTCGAGCGGCTCGTCGCCGTGCGCCCCGGCGAAGTCACCAGCGTTGGCCCCTGGTCCGTGCGCCTGGCGCGCGTCGAGCCGGTCGCCGGGCCCAATTGGACGGCGCTCGAAGGAGAGCTGCAGGTCAGCTACCGCAACGCCGCGCCAAGCGTGCTGCGCCCGCAGTCCCGCAGCTTCTGGGCACCGACCCAGCAGACCAGCGAATCGGCGTTGCTGACGCGCTGGAACGGCCAACTCTATACCGTGCTGGGCGAGGAGGCCTCGCAAGGCCGCTGGCAGCTTCGGCTCTGGTGGAAGCCGTTCGTGTCGCTGATCTGGGCGGGCGGATTCCTGATCGCGCTGGGCGGCGTGCTGGCGCTGTTCGGGCGCGTGGCGAGCGACTTGCGCCGCCTGATCGCGCGCGACAAGATCGTCTATCGGCGCGAGAGGCAGGGGCGATGAACGGCGAACCCGGCAAGGCGCCACGCCTGGCGATCTGGCTTCCACTGGCGCTGTTCGTGGCGTTCGTGGCGCTCGTCGCCGTGGGACTGTTGCGCCCGGCCGATCGCAATGTCGCCAGCACGCTGATCGACAAGCCGCTGCCGCAGTTCGTCCTTCCGCCCTCGCTGCCGCAATCCGGCGGGATCAGGAGCGCGGACTTCGTTGGCCAGAAGCCACGACTGCTCAACATCTTCGCCAGCTGGTGCCTCCCGTGCCAGGCCGAAGCGCCGCAACTCGCGCAACTCAAGGCCGCCGGGGTCGAGATCGACGGCATCTCGGTGCGCGACCGACCCGAGACGCTGCGGGCCTTCCTGGCGCAGAACGGCAATCCCTACATCCATATCGGCGCCGACGATTCGGGCCAGGTGCAACTCTTGCTGGGCTCCTCCGGCGTTCCCGAGACTTACGTGATCGATGGCCGCGGTAGGATCCGCTACCAGCACATCGGCGAGATCCGGGTCGAGCATATCCCGATGCTGCTCGAAAAGCTGAAGGCGGCGCAATGAAGCGCGCCAACCTCCTGATCTCGGCGCCGTTGGGGCTGCTGGCGCTAGTGCCGCTGGCCGCGGCGACCGCGCAGGAGATGGAATCGACCGCGCCTTACGCCTATCGCCAGCTGGACAACGCCAGGCAGGAGGCCGCGGCGCAGGCGCTGATGGAGACCTTGCGCTGCCTCCAGTGCCAAGGCCAGTCGATCGCCGACTCCGATGCGCCGATCGCCGGCTCGATGCGCTCGCTCGTGCGCGAGCGGATCGCGGCGGGGGAGAAGCCCGAGGCGATCCGCGCCTGGCTGATCGAGCGCTACGGCGATTACGTCAGCTACGCCCCGCGCGTCACGGCGCTGACCTGGCCCTTGTTCGCGCTGCCTCTGGCGTTGGTGGCGTTGGCGACGTTCCTCTTGCGCAACCGCTTCGGGCGGGCCGCGTGAGCTGGGCCTTCGCCATCCTGCTGGCCATCGGCGCTTTCGTGCTCGCGACCTTGGTCCTGCGCGCCCCGCGCAAGGGCTGGGAGGCGATCGGCGCGGCGCTGCTCCTGGGTATCGCGGGCTACGCCTTCCAGGGCAGTCCTGGCATGCCTGCCGCGCCCAAGGCGGCGCAGGAGAGCGTGTCCGGCGATCCGGCGGCGCTGATAAAGGCCCGAGGCAAAGTCACTCGAAGCGGCATTCCGCCGACCGACCGCTGGGTCGTGATCGCCGATGCCCTTGCTCGCAATGGCCAATATGCCGACGCGGCCGAGATGCTGCGCGGTGCGGTCGATGCCGATCCGCGCAATGCCGAGGCTTGGCTGGCCATGGGCAACGCCTTGGTCGCCCATGCCGACGGGGTGCTGACACCAGCCTCGCTCTACGCCTATCGTCGCGCCGCTGGGGCGGCACCCGATCATCCGGGTCCTCCCTACTTCCTCGGGCTGGCGCTGGCGCAATCGGGGCGGTTCGACGAAGCGTTGACGCTTTGGCGGCGCCTTTTGCAGAACACTCCACCCGATGCGCCCTGGCGCGCCGACCTGACGGACAAGATCGGCCGCCTCCAGACGATCATGGCCACGCAACAAAGCGGCGGGAGGGCGCGTTAAGTGTCGTTGCGAGGGTATCTGCATGCTGCTAACGGCGCGCGATGCCGCAGCTGCAGGACCGTGCTTCGATGATTGACGGTGTGCACGCATGAGTGAACCGCCGGTATTGGGCGGAGCCGACGGCCCGCGTATTATCGATCCCGCCAGCGGCAGGCCGGAGGTCGCCGGCCACGGCGGGCGCGGCCTGGGCAATCTCTCCAAACTCGCGTTCGGCGCCATCGGCGTGGTCTTCGGCGATATCGGCACGAGTCCGATCTACGCCTTTCGCGAAACCTTCGTGGGCCCGCATCCCTTAGCCATCGATGAACTGCACATCCTGGGCGTCGTCAGCCTGATCTTCTGGTCGATGACGCTGGTCGTGTCGGTCCAGTATGTCGGCATCCTGATGCGGGCCGACAACAAGGGGCAGGGCGGCAGCCTCGCCCTCGTCGCGCTGATCTCGGGCAAGCTGAGCAAGTCGCGCTATTCCGGCCTCGTGGTTCTGCTGGGCGTGTTCGCGACCGCGCTGTTCTACGGCGACAGCATGATCACGCCGGCGGTCTCGGTGCTCTCGGCGGTCGAGGGCCTGACCGTCGTGGAGGCGAGGCTGCAGCCGCTCGTGCTGCCGATCGCACTGGTGCTGCTGATCGGGCTGTTCGTGATCCAGAAGAGCGGCACGGCGAAAGTCGGGGCGTTGTTCGCACCGGTCATGGTGATCTACTTCGCCGTGCTCGCGGTGCTGGGCGTCTACCACCTGGTGCAGCTGCCGCACGTGCTGCTCGCTCTGAACCCTTGGTACGCGGTGCAGTTCTTCCTGACCGACAAGATGCTGGCGTTCCTGGCGCTCGGCTCCGTGGTCCTAGCCGTTACCGGCTCGGAAGCGCTCTATTCGGACATGGGGCATTTCGGCCGCGGGCCGATGCGCATCTCGTGGTTCAGCTTCGTGATGCCGTGCCTGCTGCTCAACTATTTCGGCCAGGCGGCGATGATCCTCGGTCTCGACGATTCGTCGGCGGCCGAGGCGATGCGCAATCCGTTCTTCAATCTGGCGCCGGAAAGCCTGCGCCTGCCGCTCGTGATCCTGGCGACTTGCGCCACGTTCATCGCCAGCCAGGCGGTGATCAGCGGGGCGTTCTCGATCACGCACCAGGCGATGCAACTGGGCTTCATCCCGCGCCTGTCGACCCGCCACACCAGCGAGCACGAAGTGGGGCAGATCTACATTCCCTTCGTCAACTGGGCGTTGATGTGGGGCGTGATCGTGCTGGTGCTGATCTTCCAGAACTCGTCGAACCTGGCCTCGGCCTATGGCATCGCGGTGACCGGGGCGATGCTGATCGACACCTGCCTGATGACCGTGCTGCTGGTGGTGCTGTGGGAGTGGAAGCCCTACCTGGCGATCCCGGTGGTCGTGGTGTTCTTCCTGGTCGACGGCACCTACTTCGCGGCCAACGCCACGAAGGTGACCGATGGGGGCTGGTTCCCGCTGCTGATCGGCGGCATCGCCTTCACTCTCCTGACGACCTGGAACAAGGGGCGCCGCCTGATGCGCGACCGCATGACCGAGGCGGCGCTACCACTCAACGTCTTCGCCAAGAGCGCCCACGGCAGCGCCGCGCGCGTGCCGGGCACCGCGATCTTCATGGCCTCCACCAATGTCGGGGTGCCTTCCGCGCTGCTGCACAATATCAAGCACAACAAAGTGCTGCACGAGCGCGTCGTGGTTCTCACCGTCGAAGTTCAGGACGTTCCCTGGGTGGAGCCGACCGAGCGATTCTCGGTGGCGAGCCTGGGCGAGGGCTTCTATCGCCTCACGCTGCGCTACGGGTTCATGGAAGAGACCGACGTGCCCGCGGCGCTCGCGCACACCGATATTTGCGGTGGTTCCTTCGAGATGATGAAAACCAGCTTCTTCCTTTCGCGGCAGACACTGCTTCCTTCGGCGAAGCCGGGTATGGCGATCTGGCGGGAAAAGCTCTTCGCATGGATGATGCGTAACGCCGCGAGTGCGATGGAGTTCTTTCGCTTGCCGACGAACCGGGTGGTGGAGCTTGGCAGTCAGCTGGAGATTTAGGGCACTTGAACCAAAGTGCATGTTGCCGCTGTACAACTAGACTGGAACTACTATCTAGACCGCCGTGGACGGAACGGTCGGGAACCTCGTCGCCCAAGTGGCGCGCTTACTGCGGCGTTCCTTCGACGAACGCACGCGAGACATCGGGGTTACCCGCGCGCAATGGCAAGTTCTTGGGCTAGTGCGCGATAATGAGGGCATAAAGCAAGGTGGACTTGCGGATCTGCTGGAGGTCGAACCGATCACCGCCGCCCGCATGATCGATCGTTTGCAGGAGCAAAAGCTGCTCGAGCGTCGGGCCGACCCCGCCGACCGTCGCGCTTGGCGTATCTATCTTACCGCGCGGGGCACCGAACTCATCGAAGAGATGCAGCCCTACGCTTACAAGACGCACGAAGCCGCGCTGGAGAATGTCTCGGCCGAGGATCGGGAAGTCTTGAAACGCGTGCTCGAGACGATGCTGGCCAATCTCACGCGCAGAGCTACCGGTGCACCCGATCGAAAGCAGGCAACGCGTCACGGGCCTCCCCGCAAAAGCTAATCGCGGCGTTTCCGATCCAAGCGGAAACGCCCTTACATTCGGCCTTACTTCCCGCAACGTGCTGCAACTGCTTCTTCACGCCAAGCGCCACGGTCGGCGCCGAAAAGCGGTAGTTGAGCGGATCTCCTTCGCACTTGCAGCAATATCAATTGACGTGTGCGCTCTTCAAACCTAACCCAGCTTAGTAAGGCAGTTCGGGCTTCTCGCCAGGCTCGTGCGCACCCTGATCTGGAGTATTCCGCCATGAAGAAGTTCGTTGCCCTCGCATCGCTCGGTGCTGTTGCAGCCCTTTGCATTCCGACTGCTTTTGCCGAGACATCGCAGTCCGTTGGCGTGGCCGGTGAAACCGATGCCGCGGCCAAGCTCAAGGCTGGGCAGATGCTGTACAGCAGCGCCGGCTATCGCGTTGCCCAGATCTATCGCGTGAGTGGCGACGGCAACCCGCAGGTCATCTATGACGGCAAGCTCATCACAGTTCCGGCCTCGACGATCAGCGCGGTCGATGGCAAGGTGACCACCACGTTGACGAAGAAGGACCTGAGCTCGGCCAAGTGAGCGGCCGGATCGGTCGACCTCTCGGAAGCAAGGACGGGCGGTGCGCAAGCATCGCCCTCTTTCCTTCCGGTCCAGCCATGCTCGAGCCGGTAACCCCGTTCGAGTCAGCCGCGGCTGACGTTGTCGTAGATCCGATCGAGATAACTGCCGAGTAGTTCGAGTTCTTCGGCGGTGAAGTTCTTGAACATGCGCTTCTCGCCTTCACGCGCGAGCGTGGCGAGACTTTCCAGGAGCGGTTCGGCCGCTGGGGTCAGGTAGACCGCGCGGGCTCGCCGGTCGTCCTTGCGATCGCGTCGTTCGAGCAGCCCTTCGGCGCAAAGCCGGTCGATGAGCCGTCCGGCCGAGGCTTCCGACATCTCGAGCGCCTCGGCAATGGTGCGTTGGGTTGCGCCGGGAACGCGCGAGACGACCGCGATCATCGTCCACTGGGACCGAGTCACGCTCAGGTTCGCCATCATGCGATCGAAATTGTTGCGCAGCATCCGCGCGATGATCGTCAAGCGCACGCTGATGTGGCGGCGCAATTCATGACCGCCCGGGACCGCCGCTTCGGCTTCCGCCGCGCCCTTGAGGTCCTTGCCGATGGTGCGTGGGGGTGCCTCGGTTCCGGTCACGCTCGGTTCCGGTTCGAAATCGAGAGACGCTCGCACTGGACGGCGGGCAGGGCGCGCTTGCCCGCTCCGCCAAGGCGCCGGGAGGTTTGAATGGCATCGATACTACAGGCGTGGGCCACGGTGATCTCCTGAGCTTTACCGCAGGGCCAAGCCGTGCGGGCGAGCCATTGCTTTCAAAGGTTAGCATATAGCGAGCGATGGCGGCGTGCGCCAGTCGCTGCGAAGCGTCTCCCGCCTTGACGCGGGGGCAAGTGGCGTCGACACGAACGTGGGTGAACGAGATAGGACAGTCAGGGAGAATGGGGGTGGAGGAGGCACCATCGGGCGGAGCGTTCGATCCGCTGCGGGAGCCGACGTTCCGGCGCATCTGGTCGGCGAGCGTCCTGTCCAACTTCGGGCAACTGTTCCTCGGCGTTGGCGCGGCGTGGGAGATGACGGCCCTCAGCAATTCGCCGACCATGGTTGCGCTGGTGCAATCGGCGTTGATGGCGCCCCTCATGTTCGTGACGCTGCCGGCGGGCGCGATCGCCGACATGTTCGATCGCCGCCGCATCGCCATTTCCGGCCTTGCCTTCTCCGCCGTGAGCGCCGCCGTCCTGGCCACGATCGCCTACCTTGGCTGGACGACGCCGGGTCTTCTCCTGCTGTTCTGCATGCTGATCGGTGCGGGCGTGGCGCTCTATTCCCCTTCCTGGCAAGCCTCGATCCCTGAGCAGGTCTCGCGCGAGAATCTCCCGTCCGCCGTGGCGCTCGGCACGATCAGCTATAACGTGGCGCGAAGTTTCGGGCCGGCGCTGGGCGGCGTGATCGTGCTGGCCGCCGGCGCGAAGGCGGTGTTCAGCCTCACCTCGCTCCTCTACCTGCCGCTGCTCTTCGCTTTCGTGCTGTGGCAGCGCCGCCACGTGCCCTCCCGCTTGCCGCCCGAGCGGCTGGACCGCGCCATCGTCGGCGGTGCGCGATACGCGCTGCACTCGCCGGGTATCCGCACGGCTCTGACGCGCGTCCTCGTGTTCGGCCTGCTCACCGCGACCGCTTCGGGACTGGCGCCGCTCGTTGCCAAGGATCTGCTCCATGGAGACGCGGCGACCTTCGGCATCCTCCTGGGATCGCAGGGCATCGGATCGGTGCTGGGCGCGGTGTTCGTGCCGCGGGTGCGCGAGTTCCTGTCGACTGAGGGGGCGGTGCGGCTCTTCGTGCTCGGCACCGGCGCCGCGCTGGTCGGCATCGGCTTCAGCACGTCGCTCATCGCAACGTGTGCCTGCTTCTTCCTGATCGGCGCATGCAACATCCAGACGATCGCGATCCTCAACGTCATCGTCCAGTTGTCCGCACCGCGCTGGGTGACGGCGAGGGCGGTCTCGCTCTACTCCTCGGCGATCACCTGCGGCATCGGCGTGGGCGCCTGGGCGTGGGGGGAATTCGCCAATGCCAACGGCGTGTCGCTGGCATACATCGTGTCCGGGATAGCTGCCGCATTCTCGACACTGCTCGGGCTGGTGCTGCCGCTGCACGAGGCCGTCAGTACGGAGGACGCCTCGGTCGAGATGGGGAACGAGCCGGAGGTCGGGATGGCGCTGACACTGCGCTCCGGTCCGATCGTCGTCGAGATCGAGTACGACGTGGACCCGGACCACGCGCGCGAATTCTACGCCGCGATGATGCGGCTGCAGCGCATACGAAAGCGCCTCGGCGGTTTCGACTGGTCGCTCGCCCGCGACATCGAGAACCCGGCGATCTGGACCGAGCGCTATCATTGTCCCACCTGGGGCGACTACTTGCGCATGCGCGACCGCTACGGCCAGGCCGATGTCGAGATCCAGGCCGAGGCGAACGGCTTCGACCGCAAGAGCCGACGGCGGATCACGCGCCGCCTGGAGCGTCCGTTCGGATCGGTGCGCTACAAGGCGGAGTCGCTCGATCCGCAGCAGGAGACGGTAGGCTTCATCACCCCTTGAGACACGCGCGCCCGGGCTGCAGTCGTCGTTCTCGGCAGCGACTTTTCCGCGCTAGGCGTGCTGATCCAGCGTGCCAGGTGGAGGTCGAGAGGCTGATCCGGTCAGCCCGACCGCCGCTTTGCGAGTATCGCCGCCAGCGGGTTTGGCCGGGCCTCGCCCACGCGGTACAGCGTGTTGCGGTCCTGATGTGCGAACGGTGTAACGTTCCCCCTGACCATCAGCTGGGTGTCGGTGACGTAGCTCCACGACCCGTCGGGGTTGAAGGTAATGGTGATGCGATAGCTGTCGGTGCGGAACGCCTCCTCCAGGAACGTGGTGGAGCAGATGCCGTACTCCGTCGTGCCTCGGGTGGCGGTGACGACGATCTTGTCCGCATCCGGCGCGGCCTGGCCCGAGGCCAGCGCCACCTGGCCGCGCGGGATCGCCACGGTCTGCTGGATGAGCCCCGTGGCCGGCTCCCACAGCCAGTAACCTACTTGGTCGTGGAACGTGATGTCCTCCTCCACGGTGGTGACGTGGAGGTGGTAGCGCAGTCCGTAAAACAGCTGCGGGCCGTTAGTCTGCGGGTCGATCGCCTGGAAGTCGATGTTCTCGATGAACGTACGGCGCTCCGGTCCGTCAGGCTTCGGCGCCAGGTCGACACCCTGGCGGGCTTGCCAGCGGCCGGCGAGGCGGCGCAGCGGACCGAGGTTCGCCAGGGTATCCGGATCAACATCCGAGGGTTCGGTGAAGATGTCCTGGTGCGAGAGGGCCATGACGAGAGTCCTGAGAAGTGTGCCGGGTGCACAGACGATATCGCAGCTGACAGGAAACGCCATGCCACGGTCGCAAGTATGCCGCGCCGTACGTGACCTTTTGACCCCGGCGCGTCCGGATCGGCGTATTGCGGCAAGACGCTCGGTGCGCTGAATGAGTGTATTTCGTGAGCTGTGAGGCCGCAGCCTGACAACGGAAGGGATCAGCATGATTGACACGCGTGAACACCAGCGCTTTCCCGTCCTGACCCCGGCGCAGATCGCGAGCGCCCGCCGCTTCGCCAGCGGACCCGAGACGCGGTTTGAGCCCGGCGAGACGATCTACGCAATCGGTGAACATGGCGCGCCGGCGTGGCTGGTCGTGGATGGCACGATCGAGGTCATCCGCCGCGACGGGCTGAGCCACGAGGCGGTGATCACCGTCCACGGGGCAGGGCAGTTTTCCGGTGAGGTCAACCAGCTCGCCGGACGTCCGTCCATCGCGGCCGGGCGGGCGGGACCCGATGGTTGCACGGCGGTTCCGATTGACGCTGCGCACCTGCGCGCGCTGATGGTTGGCTCCGCCGAACTCGGCGAGATCGTCATGCGAGCCCTGATCCTTCGCCGCGTCGGCCTCCTGGAAAAGGGCGGGGCCGGGACGATCCTGATCGGCAACCCCGGCAGCCCCGACTTGGTTCGCCTGCACGATTTTCTCAGCCGCAGTGGGCTGCCCAACCTCGTGCTTGACGTCCGCTCCGACGAGGAAGCGCGGGCCTTGGTGGAACGCATCGGCGTGCTGCCGGACGAACTTCCGCTGGTCGCCTGCCCCGCTGGACCGGTGCTGAAGCGCCCCAGCGTCGAAGAGCTTGCCGCCTGCCTTGGCGTGGTCCCGGAGATCGATCCGGACCGGCGGTATGACGTCGCCATCGTCGGGGCCGGCCCTGCCGGACTTGCCACCGCCGTCTACGCCGCGTCGGAGGGCTTGTCCGTCATCGTGCTGGATGCACGGACGATGGGCGGGCAGGCGGGCGCATCGGCGCGGATCGAGAACTATCTCGGCTTCCCTACCGGCATCTCTGGCCAAGCCCTGGCCGGGCGGGCCTTCAATCAGGCGGTGAAGTTCGGCGCGGAGATGGCGATCCCGGTGGCGGTCGAACGGCTCGATTGCGATACGCCCGAGCTGACCCTGGTATGTTCGGGCAACAGGCGTGTGACGGCGCGCGCCGTGGTGATCGCATCGGGGGCCTGCTATCGCCGGCCCGACGTGCCGGGCCTCGCCGAGCTGGAGGGCGCAGGCATTTCCTACTGGGTATCGGCCATGGAAGCGCGCAGCTGCGCCGGCGAAGACGTGGTCCTGGTCGGCGGCGGCAATTCCGCCGGCCAAGCGGTCGTCTTCCTGGCCCCGCAGGTGCGCAAGCTTCACCTGGTCATCCGCCGCCCTCTGGCCGCGACCATGTCGCGCTATCTCATCGACCGAATTGCCGCGCTTTCCAACGTCGAGGTGCACATCGGGAGCGAGATCGCGAGCCTCGAGGGCGATCGCGAGACCGGCTTGGCCGCGGTCACCTTCCGCGATCGCCATGAAGGTTCGCTCAAGCGCCGCGAGGTGCGGCACATGTTCCTGTTCATCGGTGCCGACCCGAATGCCGATTGGACCAGGGATTGCGTCGAAACCGATGGCAAGGGCTTCATCGTGACCGGCGGGGGCGCCCTGCCGCTGGAAACCAGCCGGGCAGGTGTGTTCGCGATCGGCGATGTCCGAGCGGGGTCGACCAAGCGCGTGGCGGCCGCCGTCGGCGAGGGCGCGGCCGTGGTCGCACAGATCCACGGCCTGTTCGCCGAGCAATCCACCCGCGGGACGCACTCTTGACCTGCCAGCGTTGCTGGCGTCGGCTGCAAGTCATTCCCACTCCGCCGCGGCGTCATGTTCCGGATGCGCGCGTCATCCCATCGTGCCAATTCTTCCGCCATCGACGAAGATGGTGCTGCCGGTCGTGTAGGACGAGGCAGCCGAAGCCAGCAGCAGGGCGGCGCCGACGACCTCGTCCGCATGGCCGAAACGCTGGATGGCGTTGCGGCCTGTGAGGTCCAGTTGCGAATAGGTCTTCAGGGTCTCGCTGTCGCCACCGTCCGGCGTGATCGCGCCTACTGAGATCATATTGACCCGCGTCGCCGGTGCCATCGCCTTCGCCAGATATCGGGTCAGCATGGCGGTCCCAGCTTTGGCCACACTGTAGGCAATCGAATTGCCGATGACCGAAAAACCGCCGCTGCTGCCGATCGTGATGATGCTGCCGCTTTGATGCGCCTCCATGTCGGGATGGACGAGCTCGGCAAGATGAAAAATGGCGGTGATGTTGGCGCCCAGCGCCCTGTCCCACACGTCCGGTGTGTTTCCCCAGATCCCGGCCTCGGGCGCGATGGCGCCGGCCGTGGCGTTGTTGAACAGGATATGGATCGGGCCGAAAGCCTCCCGCGCCTGGTTCACCAGCGCAACCCGGGCATCGGCCTCCAGGATATCCGCGGTGACAGCCAAGGCTTCTCCGCCCGAGGCGCGGATGCCTGCCGCAGTCTCCGTAATCACGCCGGACGATCTCGCCGAGCACACGACCTTCGCACCCGCGCCTGCGAAGGCGGCTGCAACGTGCGCACCGATGCCCGGCCCCACACCGGTGATGATCGCGGTCCTGCCGCTAAGGTCGAATTTTTCGGCAATCGATCTGCCGCGCAGCACTTCCGGCATCTCAGTCTCTCCCCGTCCCCCAACGTACCGTCATCGCGCAGACGGTACTCGATACGCTCGCTCGCCTGACCGCGTCGCTGCCGATCGGAGATTTCCTACTCGCATCGTTCTCTCCCCATCTTGGTTAGTTACCCTGAAATTGATGAAAAATACAGTTTAGCGATTTTTCGTCTTAATACCTTTGATGAGATCGTATCGATATCGATGACTTGGCTCGGCTTGCATCCTATATACAATGACGAACCATAGATTTCTCCTGATAGATTTCTTATCAGTGTCGCCCATTCTGCTGGCGTTATTGTAATATCGGGGAACAATCCCTTCACTTTCACGTGAATGCGCGAGATCATGTCGTAGGTCGTCTGCTCGATGGCCAGTCCGACTGGCGATCGACTGTCGATGCCCTTGATCAAGGCGATCGATGCTGCCTGCCATTTGCTGGCGGCATTCTCTTCAAGGAACGAGATCAAGATCTCCACGCGCTCGTCGAGCGGAAGCGTTGCGGCGTCCTCCGGGATGCACGGGAGTTCGGCGCTGAGTGCAAACTGGTAGAGTTGAACCAGAAGATCGTCTCGCGATGCGAAATGGTGCTGGAGGGCGCCGCGCGTAAAGCCGGCGTGCTCGGCGAGCCGCACTGTGGTCAGGGCGCCGAAGCCCCGGTCGACAAGGAGGTCGATGGCCGCATTCAGCAGCGCCAATCGGGTCGAGGCGCTGTCACGATATTTGGCCTGGATTGCTGTTGTCGCCACCTTGAATTGGGTCCCTATGCTGGTTGCCGCGGCCGTCAGGTGCTGCGAGCGATCACAGCGGACCCGATCACTGGTTGTCCTCGCCCTTTGGCTGCACCAAGGCAGATCGTCAGTTCGAGTAGAGCGAGACGCTCTGCCGCAGCTTAGACGCTATTCTTCGAAAAGCATCGTATCCTTCAAACGAGGGGGGCCAACCGCCCTTAGTGCGATGTGCTGCATGATCGCTGCGGCATCGTCGGTGCCAAGCCCGCAGCACTGGGGTTCCAAGATAGCCCGCGCATCACTTCCCGGAAGTTGGAGCAAGCAAGACCCCTTTGCCCGCCTGCGGAATTAGCCGAGCGTGCCACGCCCAAGGTGCCGAGGCTCAGACCGTCTCGACGGAAATGGTAACATTCATTCTAACATGAACTACTATCATAAACTCATCTTGAGGCGTTAGAATTTTTCTTTAGCATATGGAGATATCGGTTTTCCGGGGATATCCCCGAACTGAAATTGGGCGATTCTGGGTTTTCAAGGCTACCTAGATCATTCATATATGAATGCTAAGGTACAAGATTCATCGGTGCGCATTGCTCGGCCTTTTGCGCCTGCTAGGTGATCCGCTTCAAGGAGCGGCTGCCTGAACAATTGGCGGGGCTGCTCAAATGAGATGTCCTGCGGACTAATAAATGGGAGAGGCGCAATGTCTGAGGAACTCCGTTTTGATGGCAAGGTGGCCATGGTGACCGGCGGCGGAGTTGGGCTCGGAAGGGCCTACAGTCTGCTCCTGGCGGCGCGCGGAGCCAAGGTTGTGGTCAACGGCAATTTTCGGGACTCCGGCGTCGGCCCCGAAGCCGATGTCGCCGCCGAGATCCGGTCCATGGGTGGCGAGGCTGTCGGGGTAAATGGCAGCGTCTCGGACGATGCTTCCGCTCGCCGCATGGTCGCCCAGGCAGTGGAGACCTTTGGCGGCCTCGACATTCTGATCAATAATGCCGGCATCGGCGAGATGGCGCCGGCGATCTTCGACGCACCCACGGCAGAGACCGACCGGTTGATCGAAAACCACCTGCACGGCCATCTCCGGATGTCGCGCGCCGCATTCCCGCAGCTGGCGAAATCGGGAGCCGGGCGAATCGTCACCACCGGTTCTTCGGTCGCGCTCGGCTGGGAAAGCCCGGCCGGCTGGGACGGTTCCTACAGTGTGGCAAAGGCGTCGCTGTTCGCCGCGACCCGTCAGCTGGCCGGCGCCGGCGCCAAATTCGGTATCAAGGTCAACATGATCATGCCTTGGTCGATCACCCCGCTCGTGGAGCGCGAAATCGGCCATACTTCATTCGGCAAGTGGATGAAGGCCAAGCTGCCGCCGGACCGGGTCGCGCCGGTGGTGGCATTTCTCTCCCACAAGTCGTGCCCGGTCACCGGGCAGTTCATTTCAGCGGCGGGGGGGCGGGTTACCCGCATCGTGTTCGCCTCCCCGCCGGGCTATTTTAACCCGCATCTCTCGATCGAGGATCTGCGGGACAACTGGGCCGCTGTCATGGGCGATGTCGACGGCGACGGAAATCTTTCCGGGTTCTACGAAGTGGAGGGCCAGCCCACTGAATTTGCCCGGATCCGCGACCTTGTTGGGGAGTGAAAGGGCAGTGGGACTGGCTGTAGCGGGTCGTCTTTCCGGCCGTATCGCGATCGTCACTGGCGCGGCCTCCGGCATCGGTCGCAGTGTCGCCGAACGGTACCTGCGGGAGGGAGCGGCGGTGGTCGCCGCCGACATCAACGCGCAAGGCCTGAAGGAACTGGCCGACACACAGGACGTCGATCCGGCCAGGATCGCGATACAGCAGTGCGACGTGGCCGATGAAAGCGCTATCGAGGCCGTGGTGCAGACCGCGCTGGAGCGGTTCGGCCAGGTCGATATCATGGCCAACATCGCCCAGGGCGGCCTTGCCGATCATCTCTGCCTCGAGCAGGCCACGGCGCAGCACGCGCTCGCCAGCTTTACCACCGGCCCACTCCAATCGATGCTGTTCATGCAGAAATGCCTGCCGGCGATGCGTGAACGCAACTACGGGCGGATCATCAACGTCGCGTCCCATTCCGCACTGATCGGGACGCCGGGCTTTGCGCCCTACGAAATCGCCAAAGGCGGAGTTCAGGCGCTCACCCGCAATGCCTCCCAGGAATGGGCGCCCTACGGCATAACCACCAACTGCGTGCTGCCGATCGTGCGAACCCCAGCCTATGATCTCACCGAACAGGGCCGGGCGGCCGCCAGGGTGCTGGAGGAATCCATCCCGGTCAGGCGCTTCGGCACGCCGGCGCAGGAATGCGCACCGGTGTTCGTCTTCCTCGCCAGCGAAGAGGCCGGCTATGTCAACGGCCAGATGGTCGGGGTCGACGGCGGATTCAGGCTGTTCGCGTGATCCTGCATCGACCGCTTGACCACGAGGCAGGGTCTTCACTTTTCTGACGTCAAAGGAACGGGAGTAGACATGGCTTTCGACATCACCGGCGGATATCCCCAACACGCGGACTTCCCGCTGCCCGGACCGCCCACAAATTCAGAAATGCGCGAGAGCGCGTCGATGTGGATTTCAGACAATGACGGTCGCTTCGGATTTCCGCGCATGACCGTGGAGTCCCTCGCGATCGATTGGGAAAATCGCGGCATTGAGGCGAACCTCACATTTCCCAACGGCCGGGTTCTGATCGGTTCGGGCGGCTTTCCGGCACAACCAGTCAAGCGCAGCGGCGATCGTGCCTTGTCGACTGGTGGCGGTCCCCTGCGTTTCGAGGTCAAAGAACCGCTTCGCCATTGGAGCATGACCTTCGACGGCACCATGTACGATCGCACTGTCGCCGATCAGATGCGAGGCATTGCGAGTCAAGAGCAGCGCCGCGTGGTCATTGCCGTCGAGGCACATATGGCTGCTCCGCCCTGGAACCCAGGCGAGCAGGCCGGGCGCGACGGAGACATGTCTTCGGCGCTGGCGGTCGGCGGCGTCGGCGGCACGCGCTACGAGCAGTTGTTCACTTGTACCGGCACCTTGTCGATAGACGGCGAGCCGGAGCAGCGTTTCGAGGGCAGGGGGCTCAGGGTCCGCCGCACGGGCATCCGGTCACTTGGCGAGTTCAAGGGCCATTGCTGGATGTCCGCGCTATTCCCGAGCGGCAAGGCCTTCGGGGCCCTCGCGTTCCCATCGCAGGATATCGATGCCGCGCCGGCGTTCAGTGAGGCCTTCATATTCGACGGCAAGACCAAACGGCACGGCAAGGTGGTCCAGGCGCCCTGGCTGACCCACTTCAAACCGCATGGCGGGGAATGCGACCTGGCGCTCGAATTGAGTGATGGCGAAATCGTGAGGATCGGCGGCCTTACCCATGACTCCGCGTTCTTTCCTTCCAATACTCCTCTTCTGGGCGACTGGAGCCTTGACGAGCCCTTGCCGCTGCCATTCCATCGCGGCGGCGTGCGCTACAGCTGGGATGGGGAGGAGACCTACGGCATGATCGAGCGATCGCTCCCGCTCGAGAACTGGCGAACCGAATAACCGAGGCATCGGTACGCCCCGCTATTCCGGGTTGGGGTCCGGCAAGACAATCAGAACAAATCTGGGAGAGGGTTATGACGGGAGAATTGAGCGAACAGCGCCTCTGCGAAACGGCCGAAAGCCTGACGGGATTGCACGATTGGGGCGAAGACCAGAGTTTCCGGACCGGCTTGCGCAAGCTGATCGAGGCGGTCGAGAGGATGCCCGTGGCGAGCGTCCTGCGCGAGCCAGTCGCCAGTCAGGCAGTTGGCCTGCTCGTCACCCGGCTACATCTGCAGGACGACGGACGTCGCCACCCGGAGGTGCTCGAAGGCAAGATCGAGCGTCCGCTGATCGTGACCGGCGCGCCTCGCAGCGGCACGACCTGGCTCTACGAGCTCCTGTCGCTCGATCCCGCGGTCCGGGCCCCGCTGGACTGGGAGGTAATCGCTCCGTGGCCTGCTCCCGAGATCGCTACCTTCGAGACGGATCCGCGCATAGCCAATCTTCAGGCAAGCTACGACCATCTGCTCTCGGAGGTACCCGCGCTCGCCACAATGCATCATTGGGACGCTCGCGCGCCCCAGGAATGCAACTGCTTCACCACGCTACATTTCGTGAGCTCCAACTTCTGGTCATCATTCGGCATTCCCGACTATCTCGACTGGTTGGTTCATGAGCGGCATTCCGGCGTGTTCAACACACACCGCCGGGTGCTCCAGCAATTGCAATGGAGAGGGCCCAGGGGGCGTTGGCTGCTTAAATCCCCGCCTCATATGCTGATGCTTGAAGACTTGCTGGCGGCCTATCCCGACGCGATGATCGTTCAAACCCATCGGGAGCCGCAGGCGGTGATTGCCTCACTGGCGAGCTTGGTCCGCGCGCTGCGGCTGGCGACCTTTCCAAACGTGCCAGAGCTGACCGACCCGAAAGTCATCGGACGTGAGGTCATGATGCATTACGGGGAGGCCCTGGAGCGCGCGACATTGAGCCGCCAGAACCCTGACATCGACCGCCGGGTTTGTGACGTTGCGTATCGCAACACCCTGAGTGATCCGATCAGCACGGTGAAACGCATCTATGACCATTTCGGGCTGGAATTCACCCCGGCCTATGAGCGGCGCCTAGCCGAACTGGTCGCTACCGACCGCCCCTCCGCGGGCGGGCGGCATCGCTACGATCTGGAGGAGTTTGGGATCCCCCAAATGGACATACTCAATCGGCTGCCCGCCTATCGAGCGCGATTCGGCGAACTGCTCTGACGCATCGCGGACAGGGCGATGGTGCCGAGAGCGGAATCCAACGCAAAAAACAATTATCTAGTGATCTGAGATAGCTAGTAGGAGCCATTCGGCTTCATGTACCGTCATAGATACCGTCACGTGCGAACGGTGCCTGTTAAATGCCCGGTTTTTAGCGCTTTTTGCCTAGAATGTTTCGGGCAGGGAGGCAATGCCGTTCTCATAAGCGCTGGTGCTAGACACTCTCATCCCGCGCCTGCGCCTGCAGCTCTCGCATCCCACTATACGCGTGAATGGTGTGTGCCTGCTCTGTAGTGCGAGTGCGAAAGGCAGGGGGTCTCAGGCCTCACCGGCCTGACCGCGCTCTACCTGCGCTGGCGCTCCGGCCGAGCCGCCTTGCGGCGTCTCGTCGGCAGAGCCGTGACGATCGCTGACGCGCTCCCGCGCCGCCTTGAGCGGCCCGGACGGGATGCAGGTGTGCATCCCTTGGCGGACGCCCGCGTGAAGCGCGGGAGGCGCTGAGCCTCCGGCTCCAAGGTGGCCGGGGGGCGTCGCTGCCCTGTAGCCCCCGTCTCGGCAAGCCGCAATCCGTCCGCTGCGCTCCCGGCTCCTCCATTTCGTTCCTGCCCTTCGGGTGCGGCCCGCCTTCAGCCGGCGGGGCTGTCGGTCCGCTCTTGCCGCCCCCCGCCACCCTGGCGCCGGTCAATGGCGGTTGAAGGAAGGAGTAAAGGAGCATGGCCAAGACCCAACGTGCCAGCCTCTATGGTGAGGTCACTGCCAGGATCATTGCCGAGCTGGAGCTAGGCCGCTTGCCGTGGGTGCAGCCGTGGGATGCGGCGAAGTGCCCGTGCTCGATGGAGCACAATGCTGCGTCCGAGCGTAACTATTCAGGGATCAATGTGCTGATCCTGTGGGCCGCCGGTGTCGCGCAGGGATACGGTGCGCAGCGCTGGCTGACGTACAAGCAGGCGGAGAAGGCGGGCGGTCACGTGCGTCGCGGCGAGCGAGGCTCGCACGGTTGCGTTCCTGAAGCGCTTCACCGTCTTCAACGTCGACCAGTGCGAAGGCTTGCCGGGCGCGCTGACGAGACCTGTGAACCCCATCGATCCGGTGCTCGCTATTGCCGAAGCGGACGCGATCATACAAGGTTGCGGTGCTGACCTCCGGGTTGGTGGTGGCGAGGCCTATTATGCTCTTGGGCAGGACTTCGTGGCAGTGCCGCCTCAGATTGCCTTTCATGCGGGCATCGACTGGTACCGCACGGCATTGCATGAACTCGGGCATAATGCCGCGACCCGGATTATGCCGCGCGGCGTCTGGTTGAAGTTGGTTTTCTGGCCATCGGCCGCGCGGCGGTTCGGCATAATCAGAGCCCTTCCAAGAACGCGAGTAGAGTGTCGTCGGGCCGGAACCGGCCTGACGGCGTGGCTGGAGCGGCGACGCGGGCGAGTGCCTTCTCTTTCATCCGCATGTCGGCGTGGATGTAGATTTGGGTGGTCTCGACGTTCTCGTGACCAAGCCAGAGCGCGATCACCGCTGGATCAACACCGTGATGCAGCAGATCCATCGCAGTGCTGTGGCGCAGCGTATGCGGTGTAACCCGCTTCGCGCCGATGCTCGGGCATGTCCGCGCAGCCGTCAGGCAGTGCTTGCGAACCAGATGCTCCAACGCATCGCGGCTCAGCCGTTCGCCTCGGATCGACGGGAACAGCGGCTTGTCGTCGGTTTTGTAGTTGCCGATCCACGCGGCTAGCAGCTTGGCCGTATCACGACGAAGCGGCGTGGCGCGCTCTTTCCGGCCTTTGCCCATGCAGCGGATGTGCGGGCCGGTTCCGAGCACGACGTCGCCGCATCTGAGGCCAACCAGTTCGGATGCCCGAAGGCCGGTCTGGACCGCGAGCAGCAGCAGCGCGTGGTCGCGCCGTCCAGCCCATGTCGATCGATCCGGCGCTGCCAGCAACGCTGCCATCTCGTCGGCGTCGAGGAACGTCACCGACCGCTTCACATAGCGCTTGTTCGGCATGGCGAGGACGCGCTGGCAGTGCAGCAGCCAGGTCGGATCAGTCATCGCGACGAAGCGGAAGAACGACCGGATGGCGGCAAGCCGGGTATTACGGCTGCGCGCGCTGTTGCCTCGCGCGGTCTCGGTGTGAACGAGGAAGTCGGCGACCAGATCGGCGTCGATATCCTCGACCATGAGCTTGACCGGCGGCTTGCCGTGCTGGGCGCTGGCATACCGCAACAACAGCCGGAACGTGTCTCGATAGCCGGCGACCGTATGGCGGCTCGCTTCCAGCTGTGTGCACAGCCTGTCGGTGAAGAAGCGCTGGATCAGCGCGGGCAAGGCGGCGGCGCTCATCGTGCCGTCTCCCCAGCGGTCGCGGTGGCGCGCGCCATCGCCAGATCGAGCAGTTCCGGCACCGCTTCCAGATACCAGTATGTGTTGGAGGGATCGGTATGGCCCAGATAGGTCGTCAGCCGGATCATCTCGCGCGCCGGGTCTTTGTCGGTGCGGTACCAGTCGATCATCGTGCGCACCGCGAAGGTGTGGCGCAGGTCGTGGATGCGTGGCCCCCGGCCATGCCGCTGATACAGCTGCGGGGATCGCATGCCGATCCGCTGGCATGCCTGCGCGAAGTTGTAGCGAGCCGAGCAGTCGGTGAGCCTCGTCGCCTTTTCGGTGACGAACAGCGGCATCGCGGCGTGGCCGATCAGGCGATCCCGCTCGGCAAGGTAGTCGATCAGCCGCGTCGCGACGCCCGGATCGAGTGGCAGCAGCCGCTCTCGACCAAGCTTTCCGCGTCTGACCCTCAGCACCCCCTGATCGAGGTCGCCCCGGTCGAGCGACAGCGCCTCGCTGATACGAAGGCCGGTGACCGCGATCAGCCCGAACAGCGTCGAGCAGGTCAGCCCGCGAAGGCCATAGACCGATGGCAGTTCACTGGCTGCTGCGATGATCGCGCCGACCTCAATGTCGCTATAGATGTGCGGGCGAGACCGCTTCATCGAGTCGGGCAACAAGCCTTGCGGCGGCACCTCGTGTCCCGGATCGAAGCCGCTCAGCCATTGTGCGAACAGGCGCACGACGCGGAGCCTCGTGGCACGGGTCGAGCCGTTCGCATCTGCCAACGTGGCGTGCCAACGCAGGAACAGCGCCGTGTCGATGTAGGCAGCGCCTTCGGCATCGGCATAGCGTGCGAAGCGGCGCAAGATACGTTCGCTCGTGCGCAGGTCGTAACCGAGGCTTCGGCGAACGCTCAGATAACGGTCGAGTTGGGGCGTGAGGCTCATTGCGCGCCTCCCGCCACTGGCCAGGGCATCGCGACGGATCGCAGCCCATCAATGTCGAGCCGGGCATATATCATGGTCGACGAGCGCGAGCGGTGCCGCAGCACATCGCCCACTTCGTCGAGCGATGCGCCCGCGTTCACCAACTGGGTCGCAAGGCTATGACGCAGCAGGTGCGATCCCACATAGGGTGTCACCGGCTTCTGTCCGGTCGCCTTCAATGCCTCTTTGAGGATCGCGTTGACGATCTGCCCGTCTTTGAACGGGCGATACGGCGCGCGATGGGTGACGAACAGCGTGCGGCAGCTGGCCGGGCCACGTTCCTCGCGCAGGTATATGCTCAGCGCATGGCCGACCTCCGGCGTGATCGGCATCCGGTCGTGCAACTGGCCCTTGCCACGCACGATCAGTTTGCCAGCGCGCCAGTCGATGTCGTCGAGCTGGATCGCGATGACCTCGACCGCGCGCAGGCCGAGCCGCGCCATGATCAGCAACATCGCGTAGTCGCGGGCACCGTATCGCGGATTGCTGCGCGCCGAAGCCAGCACCGCCTCGACCCCTTCCGGCGAGAGATGCCGGGGAAGCCGCGCGTCCCATCGCTTGGCCGTCTTGGGAAGGCTCAGCGCCAGATTGGTGGCCGTTGCCCCACGCCCGAACAGATATTGGAGGAAGATGCGAACATGTGTCGCAACCGTCTTGTCGCGGCGTCCCGCCGCCAGAACATGCTCGATGAAGCCAATGACATCGGCGGGGCAAAGGTTCGGGAGATTGATCGCGCCGTCACCAAAGCGATGATCGAGGAACCGGTCAGCGAACCGCACGGTATGATAGATCGTTCGTGGGCTCAGGCCGCGCTGCTTGACGAGATAATCGTCGAAGTTGGCGAGCAGCACCGCTCGCGCGGTCCCCGCCTCTGTCAGTACGTCGGTCATAATCGTGATGCTCCAAGTTGCTGGAGCAATGAAGATTATGCCGAACGGGAAGCGCGTGATCATGCCGCCGACCGCGCCATTTCGATGCCGCGCGGCATAATCCGGGTCGCGGCATTATGGCCATTATGCCGATATCGGCATAAGACCCATTGGATCGGGCACGCCAGCCGTCTCAATCGCGACCAGACAGAGCCTTCCGGTCCGCTGCCTACGCCCGCGAAGAGCTTGTGGCCGAGATGGCGACTGCTTGGACTCGGGGAGGGTGGCTGCGTCGCAACGAGGCACTTGTCTGGGAGATCATGGCGCGAATTGCGCGACACCAGCTGATCTCGTCGGCGCAGACGCCGCCCTCCCGCGAAGGTCAGGCGGTCGGTGCTAAGCTCTTTGCAGAGCTGATCGACGAGATGGCGGACCGGCTTGCAGGTAAGTCGGCCAAGAGCACGTCCGACCCAGCACTCATCAAGCTGAGGTCGTTGCAGCGAGCCGGCGGGAAGAGAGCTGTACCAAGGTGCAGATCATCGAACCGGTCGCGGTGCGCATCCCTGAGGCCTGCCGCATGATCGGCATAGGCCGTTCCAAGCTTTACGAACTCATCGCCGATGGAACGATCGAGATCGCAAAAATTGGAAGCGTTACCGTCATACCCGTAGCGCAGCTGAAGGCGCTTGTTGAAGTCCCAGCCCGGTATCGGGCATGTCATACCTACGTGGAGTGTCTCAGGTCACGGCCTGCCTTTCGGAAGGCCTATGAGGACCACATGGTCCACTTCGCTGCGGGGGACACATGAACGGCAGCAGCAAGGGCCGAGCGACTTGCCGGTTCCTCCGTAACCGGACATTCGCCTCACATTCGTGTGAGCTTGCAAGCAGGCCACGGCTAATCAAGCACAGCTGTTGCAGCTCTCAATCGCACAGAACATGTGGCGTGGTTCTAAGGGTGCGGGAGCCGATGGCCTCCCGGGCCTGCTGTATGCGGCAGAATGTCAGCTTATTGAGCTTCGACGAACGAGATTTACGATCGCAAGCAAGATGATCGCACCAACTAGCGAGACCAAGAATGTCATGACCGTAAGCTGCGCGTTGTTGATATTTCCTTGGGAAAAGATCAGGCCGCGGATGAAGGAACATATGATGCTGACCACGATATCAAGGATGATGCCCTGCTGACCATCTGTCCGCATGATGATACTGGCGAGCCATCCGATAACGCCGGCAACGACGAGCTACATGATAATTCCATAACCGTTCTCCTGCGATCCAAGACAATTGGGCCGCAATTGACGCATCGTGCCCGGAATATCTGCTAACTCCTGAGCTTAGCAAAACGTCCTACAGGCTCTGGATGCACAAGAAATGAAACAATTTTGGCATTACTCATGATATTAGGATGAAAAATAAAAATAAAATCTACCGGCCGTAACTTTTCTGACGTGGTGATCGTTATCTGAATGCTCTCAGCGGTGCTTTCCATTCTGGATGGTGCGCTTCCAGCCCAACAACAGACGCCGACTTCACACAGGAAAAAGCCTGTACGTGCCGCGTCTGTAAGGAATAACACCATGAAACATACTGTTTTCGCCGTCCTCGTCGGGACCGCAGCACTCGGCGCCGCGACTGTTGCGACAGCCCAATCTACGACACCGGCTACCACAGGCAGCTATTCGAGCATGAATGTGGGCACCGCTCCCGTCCATGGCCTGGACGGTCCTGCCTTCTCCGCCGCCGCATCCGATGCCAATGGGTTCCAGATTGCGGCAAGCCGCCTCAGCCTGACGCGTTCGCAACGCAGCGATGTCAAGGATTATGCCCGACGCGTAATCTCGGAATCTCAGATTGCCCAGCAGACGCTGATGGCGTCGCTGAGCAACGACCAGCGCAAGATCGCCCGGCCCAGCACTCGCCTGTCAGCTGAGCGCGCCTCGATGCTCAAGATGCTTCGCAGCACGCCGCGCGGGTCATTTGACAATCTCTATCTCACCCAGTCCGCGCAGGTGCAGCAGGGCAACTGGGCGACCTACAAGGGTTATGCCGAAGATGGAGCCGACCAGTCGCTGAAGCAGGTGGCCGGCAACGGCGTGCCGATCATCGAACAACAGCTTCAGCAGGGCAGCGCGCTCCTGCCTTCGTCACTCTCTGCGAACTGAGTGGTCCGGCCGGCCAAGGAAAAGGCCTGGCCGGTCAGCCGCCTTCAAATCAAGGATACTGACATGAACGACAAGCATGATATCTCCGTCCTCAATGGACTGATCACCACGACCCTCGACAGCATGAAGGGGTTCGAGGATGCTGCCGGGGACGCGAAAAGCACTCGTTTTGCGGCGATGTTCGCCGATTTCGCACGTGATCGCGGACAGGTCGTCTCCTCGTTGCAGGCCGAAGTGCGCGAGCTCGGGGGCAAGCCCGAAGACAACGCGAGCTTCCTTGGCGCCGCCCATCGTAGCTTCATGGACCTGAAACAGGCGTTCACCGGCAAGAACGACAAGGCGATCATCGAAGAGGTCGAGCGCGGCGAGGACCACATCAAGGCGAAATTCGAGATCGCGATGAAAGATGCCGATCTGGCGTCGGCAACGAGGTCCATCATTCGCGATGCTTTCACCTCGGTAAAGGCCGGCCATGATCAGGCCAGCGCACTGAAGCACAGTCTGGCCTGACCCTGGGCACATTCCCGGAGCGGTGTGCAATCGCCTGCCGTCCCGGAGATTACTGACGGAGAATGGCCATGGCTATCAATGCAGAATTATCCGCCGCCGCGCCTTTCGGAGTTCGCGCGCTGATTTCCGCCGACGATGTGCGGGGCAAGATAGTGCATGGCCGCGATGGTGACAAGCTCGGCACCGTCGACA
>Ga0105251_10000534_pt1 | contig 35913 bp, 33 predicted proteins | sample KBSS64metaG_FD_80424 | JGI IMG/M metagenome (GOLD analysis project Ga0105251, IMG submission 80424) | Switchgrass rhizosphere microbial communities from Kellogg Biological Station, Michigan, USA - KBS S6-4 metaG | ecosystem: Host-associated > Plants > Roots > Rhizosphere > Soil | place...
CAGATAGGGATTCACCGCTTCGGCGCCAAAACCAGCCAGAACGCAGAAGTGATGCACTTCGCGTGCTTCGCCGGTTTCCACGACAAGGCCGGTCTGCATGCGCAGGCCCTGGCGCACGAGGTGGTGGTGAACCGCGGCGGTCGCCAGCAGCGCCGGCATGGGGATGCGGTCCGGACCTTGCGCGCGGTCGGACAGGATCAGGATGTTCTTGTCCGCCAGCACTGCTTCGGTCGCGGTCCAGCACATCTCCTTGATCGCCATCTCCAGGCCCTCGGCACCGGCGGCGGCATCCCAGGTCATGTCGATCGTGGCGGTACGAAAAGCGCCGTCGAGCGCAGCCTCGACCGAGCGGATCTTGGCCAGTTCCTCGTCGGTGAGGATCGGCTGGCTGACTTCCAGGCGCTTGTGCGTGCCGGCGACGTGGCCAAGCAAGTTCGGCCGGGGGCCGATCATCGACACCAGGCTCATCACCAGCTCCTCGCGGATCGGGTCGATCGGCGGGTTGGTGACCTGGGCGAAGTTCTGCTTGAAGTAGTCGTAGAGCAGCCGGCCCTTGCGCGAGAGCACGGGGATCGGGGTGTCGGTGCCCATCGATCCGATCGGATCGTCGGCATTGACCGCCATCGGCTCGAGGAACTTGCCGGTGTCCTCCTGGGTGTAGCCGAAGGCCTGCTGGCGATCCAGCAGCGAGCCGGTGGGCTTGGGCAGTTCGGCCAGCTCGGGCTCGATCACGTCGAGATCGGCGAGCTTATACTGCGCCTGGTCGAGCCACTGCTGATAGGGGGCCTCGGACGCGAGCTGGGTCTTGAGCTCCTCGTCCTCGATGATGCGGCCCTGCTCGAAGTCGATCAGCAGCATGCGCCCGGGCTGCAGCCGCCACTTGCGCACGATGTTGTCTTCCTTGATCGGCAGCACGCCGCTTTCCGACGCCATGACGCACAAGTCGTCGTCGGTGACGAGGAAGCGCGCGGGGCGCAGGCCGTTGCGGTCGAGCGTGGCGCCGATCTGGCGGCCGTCGGTGAAGGCGACCGCGGCGGGTCCGTCCCACGGCTCCATCAGGGCGGCGTGGTACTCGTAGAACGCCCGGCGCTCGGGCGTCATCAGCGGGTTGCCGGCCCAGGCCTCGGGGATCAGCATCATCATCGCGTGGCTGAGGCTGTAGCCGCCGGCGAGCAGCAGCTCGAAGGCGTTGTCGAGGCAGGCGGTGTCCGACTGACCGTGCGGGATCAGCGGCCACATCTTGTCGAGATCGGAACCGAGCAGGTCGGATTCCAAAGTGCGACGGCGCGCGTTCATCCAGTTCACGTTGCCGCGAACGGTGTTGATCTCACCGTTGTGCGCCATGAAGCGGTAGGGGTGCGCGAGCTTCCAGCTGGGAAAGGTGTTGGTGCTGAAGCGCTGGTGGACGAGGCCCAGCGCGGAGACGCAATCCGGGTCCCGCAGGTCGTCGTAGAACGAGCCGACCTGGGTCGCCAGCAGCAGACCCTTGTAGACCACCGTGCGAGTCGAGAAGCTGGGCATGTAGAGCTCTTTCAGCCCCGGAAGCCCGTGCTTCTCCGCCATCTGCTCCAGCGGGTTCTGTGTCTGCTTGCGAATCGCCAGCAGCTTGCGCTCGAATGCGTCCTGGTCCGAGCAGTTCAGGCCACGCGCCACGAAGCACTGCCGGATCACTGGCATCGATTCGATGACCGCCTTGCCCAGACCATCCATGGTCGTCGGCACGTCGCGCCAGCCGATCAGCGACTGGCCTTCCTTGGCGATGAACTTCTCGAAGATCTGCGTGATCAGGTCGCGGCTGGCCTGGTCCTGCGGCATGAAGCACATCGCCACGCCGTAGTCGCCCAGCTGGGGCAGGGTCAGGCCTTCGCCCTGTGCCCACTTGCGGAACAGCGCGTCGGGGGTCTGGATCAGGATGCCCGCGCCGTCGCCAAGCAGCGGGTCGGCGCCCACCGCGCCGCGATGGTCCAGGTTTTTCAGAATCTCCAGCGCCTGCGATACGATGGCGTGCGATTTGATGCCCTTAATATGAGCGACAAAGCCCACACCGCAGGAATCGTGTTCGTTGCGCGCATCGTAGAGGCCCTGGGGCTCCGGAAATCCCATCGATAAATCCCGTCCTGTCATTTGCCGGGGCCGCCCCTCCGCGCCACCCTCACGCGGCTTCGACTGGCTCGGTCGGACTTTGCGGGAGTCGCTCGCTAGGCGAAATCCGGCGCGGTCGCGCCCACAGACGGCGAATCGCGACAAGCGCGACACGCAGCGAGGCTACCCTGATCCTCCCCATGACGTTTACGCGCCCGCTTTGCAACTGCGAAGCCGGGCGCTGCGCACGATCTGGGCGATTCGTGCGCTGGAGCGGGAACTTTTGTTATTCCATGACGCCGCGGCAGGATGTCAGGCGGCGCCGCTCATGCGCTGCAGCGTGGCGAGCGCGGCGCGGAGCGCCCGCTCGGTGGGATCGGTCTCGCTCTCGGCCTGAGCCTCGGCGTGTATGACCGGTGTGCTGGCGACAGGCTTGAGGCTCGCCGGACGCGAGAAGCGCGGCAGCGATGCGGCGGGCTCCAAGGGAGCCTGCAGTTCCTCCAACTCGCCAAGGCTCGGGAAAGGCTGGCGAGGCGTGGCTGGCCGGGACAAGTTGAGCAGCGAGGAGTAGCCTTCCTCCAGGACGTCTTCCTGCTCGTCCTCGTCTTCCTCGTCGGCCGCCGCCCGGCTCATCGGCGTCACGTGATGCAACGGCCGCGTCGCCATGGAGATGTGCCGCGGGGGGAGGTACCCGGGCAGTTCCTCCTCGTCCTCGTCCGCATCGTCGATGAAGGACAAGGGGCGCAGGGCGGCCGGCATCGGCTGGGCTGCAGGTGCCGGTGCAGGCGACGGCGCGGAGAACGGCGAGGGCGCGGCGAAGGGCGCGAAGGTCTGAACGGGTTCGGGGATCGGTTCGGCAATGGGCTCCGCGATCGGGCCTTGGTCGGTCCCCGTGGTCTTCGGCTCGGCGGCGATCTCAGGCGCGCGCTTGGCGGCGATCTCTGCCTCGGCGGCGGCCGCGGCAGCAGCAGTCGCGCGGCGGCGGGCGATCGTCTGCGCGAGACGCTCGAGCAATTCGACGGGGGAGAGCTCGTCCAGTGGCGCCGACGCGATGCGCTCGGCTGCGGAGAGGGAGAACTCTTCGGCCTTGGTGGCGATCAGGGGCGAGGCATTCTCGTCCGGGCGATCCTCATCCTCGTCTTCGACGGGCAGGAGTTGGAAGCCCGGCGCGGCGATGGCGCTCATGCTTTCGGGTGCGGACGGCTTCACGTCGCCAGCTTCGTTGCCGCGAACGGCACTGGCATAGCTGTCGAACAGGCGACTTGGCGCAGGCGATTCGCTCCCGGGGGCTAGCGATGCATCGGCAAGGGGCGAGAACGACGGTTCCGCATCGAAGTCGTCTTCGAGCGCAAGCTCGGCCATGTCGAGGATCTGCGGTTCTTCGCTTTCGGTGACGGGGTCCCTGTCCGTGTCATGCGCATCGCGTGCGAACGAAGGCAGGCGGCGTCGGCGCGGCGCGGCGACTTCTGGCCTCGGCGTGCCGTCCAGCGCTTCCTCGGGCGCCGAAACGCCGAAACCGGTGATGGGAGACTGCTCGTCGGATTCAGCGCGCATCCGCGACCGGTAGGGGGCCGGGCGCGGCCCAGCGAGACGCCGTGCCAGCAGTCCGCCCAGGGCGGCGCCGAAGAGCGTCGCGCTCAGCGTCATGACGACGCGCATCGTCGTGCCGAGCGGCGGTGCCGTCATCGGAACGACCCGGTCGATGCCGAGCGCCAGGACGATATGTTCGATCACGGAGGGGCGAATCGCCACGCTGATGAGGCCGAGCAAGGCTCCAGACCACAAGGCGACGATGATCGGGAACAGCGGGTGGCTGCTGATCGGCTGCTTGCCCCCCGCGGTCTTGCGCGCTGTCTCGGCCAAGTCTGTTACCCCGTTCGTTTTCTCGTGCCGGTGCGAGGGCTTAGGGCCGATCAGGCCGCCGCTCCCAGCTCCGCTGTGGCAGACCGGCCTAGGAGCGTTTGGTAAATAACTTCATAACGCTGCGCGTTTACGGCCCAGTCGTGATGCGAGGCGACGTGACCGCGCCCGTTGGCGCGCAGTGTAGGCCAGCGGTCGCGATGCGTCAGCAGCGAAGAGAGGGCGCCAGCGCAGGCCTGCGGATCGTCGGGCGCGAAGAGGCGCCCGGTCACGCCGTCCTCGATCAACTCGCGATGACCGCCCACGTCCGAGGCGCAGACGATCTTGTCTTGCGCCATCGCTTCGAGCGGCTTGAGGGGGGTGACGAGGTCGGTCAGCCGACTGCGCTTGCGCGGATAGGCCATGATCGGCGCCAGCGCATAATAACGCTCCACCTCATCGTGCGGCACTCTGCCGACGAAACGGATGGCATGCGCGGCGCTTGAGGCGGCCGCGCGCTGGCGCAAAGCGTCCTCGCAAGGCCCGCCGCCGACGAGCAGGAGCCGGGCCTCGGGATGATAGCGGACCAGGAGCGGCATGGCATCGATCAGGTCATCGAGCCCTTCATAGTCGTAGAAGCTGCCGATGAAGCCCACGACAGGGTGCAAGGCGCCTTGCGAATCGAGCAAGTCGAGTTCGCGAGCCAGCTCGAGGTCCGGCTCGGGCGGAGTGCCGAACAGCGAGAGGTCGACGCCATTGGGCACGATGGCGATGCGCTCGGCCGCGGTTCCCCGCGCGATCAGATCGTCGCGCAAGCCGCCGCAGATCGTGACGATCGCATCGGCTTGGGCGACGACGAAGTTCTCGAGCTGGCGGGTCAGCCGGTAGCGCAGCGACCCGGCCTTCGAGACGCCGTTGCCGACCGCCGCGTCTTCCCAGAAGGCGCGAATCTCGTAGACCAGCGGAATGCCGTGGCGACGCGCCACGCGAAGCGCCGCCTGGCCGCACAGCGCCGGCGAGTGGGCGTGGAGCACGTCGGGCCGCCATTGCCCCACCGCCGTTTCGATCGCTTCGGCGAACATGGCGACCTCGCGCCATTCGCGCAGGCCAGACATGCCGCGAGGGTGGCCGAAGGTGCGATGAAACAGCAGGCCGTCCGCCTCCTCCGCGGCAGGTCCCTCCTGGGTATGGCGCAGCCCGGTGATGCCGCGCACGTCGATGCCGAGTGCCTGCTGCGCCTTCAGGATCGCGCGCGTGCGGAAGGTATAGCCGCTGTGCATCGGCAGCGAGTGGTCGAGGACGTGCAGCACTCTTGTCATGGTGAGCAAACCTATGCCCGCAAGGCTTAACGCGGCGTCAACTCCGCTGCGCTAACCCCTGGCGCATGGTCGACGCTTTCGCCCTCGCCGTGGCGCACGGCCTGCTCGTGCTCGCGGCCATCCGGCTGTTGATGCGCGACGATCTCGACGACGATCATCCCAAGCCGCGCGGGCCGATGGGCGGGCGCCGGGCAGGCAAGAACCCTGGGCAGGACGAGCGGCCGTGATCGACCTGTGCCTCACCGGCTTCCTGTGCTTCTACCTCGCGCTTGGGAGCCGGCGGCCGTTCCTGTGGGTGCTGGCCTATCTCTACGTCGACATCGTCGCGCCGCAGATCATCTCCTGGGGCATCCTTACGCGGATTCCCACCTCGCTGATCTTCTTCACGGCCGCCTTCCTCGGCTGGCTCCTGTTCGACGACAAGCGCGATGCGCGCTTCACCGGGCGCCAGTTCCTGCTGTTCCTGCTCCTGATCTACTGTGGCTACACGACGCTCACGGCCGACTGGCCGGTGGAAGCGGCGGAGAAGTGGTCCTGGGTGTGGAAGGCGCTGGTGTTCGCGATCTTCCTGCCCCTGACTTTGCGCACCCGGCTGCGAATCGAGGCGGTGATCCTGGTCATGGTGCTCTCGGCCAGTGCGATCATCATAGACGGCGGGATCAAGACGCTCGGCGGCGGCGGCGGCTATGGCGAGCTGCGCTTCTTTGTCGACAACAACACCGGGCTCTACGAAGGCTCGATCATCAGCTGCGTCGCCATCGCCATCATTCCGCTGATCCTGTGGCTGGCCAAGCACGGCACGGTGTTCCCGCCCGACTGGCGCGTCTGGGCTTTCGCGGCCGGGCTGATCTTCGCTTGCGCCCTGATCCCTGTGGGCACCCAGGCGCGCACCGGACTGATCTGCCTCGGCATCCTTTGCGTGCTCTACTTGCGCACCGCCAAGCGCCGCGTCCTGATCGTCTCACTGATGGCGGCGGCGGCGATGATCGCGACCCCGTTCCTGCCGGCCTCCTATACCAAGCGCATGGGCACGATCGAGAACAACCAGTCCGACCAATCCGCGAGCACGCGAATCGCGGTATGGAAGTGGACGCTGGGCTATGTGCGCGACCATCCGTTCGGTGGCGGCTTCGAAGCGTACATGAGCAACACGCTGCGATTCGAAACCGTGCACACCGTCACCACCGGCAGCACCACCACCGTCGAGCGGCAGGTGATCCAGGATGGTGGCCGTGCGTTCCACTCAAGTTATTTCGAGATGCTCGGGGAGCAGGGCTTCCCCGGATTCGGCCTATGGCTGACGCTGCAGCTGTCGGGGATCGTGCAGATGGAATTGCTGCGGCGGCGCTGGCGCAAACGCACCGGAACGGATGAGCAATGGCAGGCCCCATTGGCGGTTTCGCTGCAGCTCGCGCATGTGATCTACATGTTCGGATCGCTGTTCGTGGGCATCGCTTTCCAGCCTTTCGTGCTGATGCTCATCGGCGTGCAGTGCGGGCTGTGGAGCTATCTCAAGCGTACGGATACACGCGTATCGGTAAAAATGGCGCAGCGTCGCGCGGCAACGGTGCAGGGGATGGCCCAAACCACCTGAAAACGGGGCTCTCCCTACGTCGCGCCGCTTAAGGTGCCCTGCCGATTGGTCTTTACAGCATATTTACCTTTAATGTTCATAGCTCCTATGGTTAATTCCTGGCGGCACCCGATCGGGTTGGGGCGAGAACCGCGGGAGCAGGGCCAACAAAGGGGATGACCCAATGCGTGTGCTGTTGATCGAGGATGAGCCGACCACCGCGCGAGCCATCGAGCTTATGCTGACGGCGGAAGGTTTCAACGTCTACTCGACCGATCTAGGTGAAGAAGGCCTCGATCTCGGCAAGTTGTACGATTACGATATCATTCTTCTCGACCTGAACCTGCCTGACATGCATGGCTACGACGTGCTCAAGAAGCTGCGCGTGGCCAAAGTGCAGACGCCGGTGCTGATCCTTTCGGGTATCTCCGAAATGGACAGCAAGGTGCGCAGCTTCGGCTTCGGTGCCGACGATTACGTCACCAAGCCGTTCCACCGCGAAGAGCTGATTGCCCGCATCCACGCCGTTGTGCGCCGTTCGAAGGGCCACTCGCAGTCGGTGATCAAGACCGGCAAGCTGATCGTCAATCTCGATGCCAAGACGGTGGAGGTCGACAGCGCCCGCGTTCACCTGACGGGCAAGGAATACGCGATGCTCGAGCTGCTCTCGCTGCGCAAGGGCACGACGCTGACCAAGGAAATGTTCCTCAACCACCTCTACGGTGGCATGGACGAGCCCGAGCTCAAGATCATCGACGTGTTCATCTGCAAGCTGCGCAAGAAGCTGGCGCATGCCTGCGGCGGCTCCAATTACATCGAGACGGTCTGGGGCCGCGGCTACGTGCTGCGCGATCCGGACGACCAGGCCGAGGCGGCCTGAACCCCAGTTACCCGTTGCGGGGAAATGCGAGCGGCTCGCCCATCCTGGAGGGCGGGCCGTTTTCGTTTTGAGATGAGAAACAAGAGAGGCGCGCGCGAAGGCGCGAAGACACTAAAAGGCGTGTTGTTGGCAGAAAGCCTCGGCCGATTCGGGCCTCCGTTCTTAGGTCGCGTCAGCTTGGAGTGCGGCTCAGTCGCGAAAGCAAGATCCTCTTAGCGCCTTAGCGCCTCCGCGCGCGCACTCCGCGTCTCGGCGCGGGTCCACTCTTTCCTTGCCTTTTAAACCGCTCATCGCTAAGCGCGCGCCCTTCAATCGGCACGGTTGAACCTCTCACCAAGAGATTCGCGCGCCGGCCTGGCTAACTAGGGCTGCCAGGGCCGGCCGAACGTGTCCCCGACCAAGGAGACGAAAATGCCCAAGCTCAAGACCAAGAGCGGCGTGAAGAAGCGCTTCAAGCTCACTGCCACCGGCAAGGTGAAGCATGGTGTCGTCGGCAAGCGCCACCGCCTGATCAGCCACAACGCCAAGTACATCCGCCAGAATCGCGGCACCGACGTCATCTCCGACGCCGATGCGAAGACGATCAAGAAGTGGGCGCCCTACGGGCTGGGCTGACAGGAGCTTTTAGAACATGAGCCGTATCAAGAGGGGTGTCACCACCCGCGCCAAGCACAAGCGGATCCTGGACCAGGCCAAGGGCTATCGTGGCCGCCGCAAGAACACCATCCGCATCGCGCGCCAGGCCGTCGAAAAGGCCGGCCAGTATGCGTACCGCGACCGCAAGGTTAAGAAGCGGACCTTCCGCGCCCTGTGGATCCAGCGCATCAACGCCGCCGTGCGTAACGAAGGCCTGACCTACTCGCAGTTCATCCACGGCGTGAAGCTTGCCGGGATCGAGCTCGACCGCAAGACCATGGCCGATCTCGCCATGAACGAAGGCGGCGTGTTCAGCGCGGTGATCGCCCAGGCGAAGGCCGCGCTCCCCGCGTAAGCGCGACACGCTGGCGACACAGATCAGGGCGCGGGTGGCGAAAGCCTCCCGCGCCCTTTTCGTTGGCGCCGACACGAATTGCGATTCGCCCCGCGCCCTCCTAAGGACCGCGGCTCGCGACAGAACCGATAGGCAGGACACGTGGACTACGCACAAACCGGGCAGGATGCGCTTTCGCGTATAGCGGCGGCGAACGATCTCGACACGGTCGAGAGCCTGCGTGTGTCCTTCCTGGGCAAGCAGGGCACGATCTCCGGCTTGCTCAAGACGCTCGGCGCGATGAGCCCCGAGGAGCGCAAGCTCGAGGGCCCGAAGATCCACGGCTTGCGCGAGAGCGTCACCGGGGCGCTGGCCGCGCGCAAGGCGGCGCTGGAGAGCGCCGCGCTCGAGGCGCAGCTGGCGTCCGAGACGATCGATCTCACGCTGCCGGCGCCCGATGCGCCGCGCGGAAGCGTGCACCCGATCTCCCAGGTCATGGACGAGATGGCCGAGATCTTCGCAGACCTGGGCTTCGCGGTCGCCACCGGTCCCGAGATCGAGGACGACTGGCACAATTTCACTGCGCTCAACATGCCGGAAAGTCATCCGGCGCGGGCCATGCACGACACGTTCTACTTCCCCGATCGCGATGCCCAAGGCCGCGAGATATTGCTGCGCACGCACACCTCGCCGGTGCAGATCCGTGCCATGCTCAGCCAGGGCGGGCCGCTGCGGCTGATCGCGCCGGGACGGGTCTACCGCTCGGACAGCGATGCCACGCACACGCCGATGTTCCACCAGATCGAAGGGCTGGTGATCGACAAGGACATCCACCTTGGCCACCTCAAGTGGACGCTCGAGACGTTCCTCAAGGCCTATTTTGAGCGCGACGACATCGTCCTGCGCCTGCGGCCCAGCTATTTCCCGTTCACCGAGCCGTCGGTCGAGGTCGATGTCGGCTATGCCAATGCGGGCGGACGCCGCGTCGTCGGCGGATCGGGCGATGCGCCGGGGCACGCGTGGATGGAGCTCCTCGGCTCGGGCATGGTCAACCGCAAGGTGATCGCTGCGGGCGGCCTCGACCCGGACCAATGGCAGGGCTTCGCCTTCGGCGTGGGTGTCGATCGCCTTGCCATGCTCAAGTACGGGATGAACGACTTGCGCGCCTTCTTCGACGGCGATGTGCGCTGGCTGTCGCACTACGGCTTCTCCGCTCTCGACGTGCCGACCCTGTCGGCCGGCGTCGGCACGGCCGCTTGAGGAGGGTTGCACGATGAAGTTCCCGCTCTCCTGGTTGCGCAGCTATCTCGAGACCGATGCATCGCTCGAGCAGATCTGCGATGCGCTGAATGCGATCGGCATCGAGGTCGAAGGCGTGGAGGATCCGTCCGCCAAGCTCGCCGGCTTCCGCGTGGCCCGGGTGCTCACCGCCGCGCGCCATCCGGACGCCGACAAGCTGCAGGTCCTCACCGTCGATACGGGAGAGGGCGCGCCGCTCCAGGTCGTCTGCGGCGCGCCGAACGCGCGCGCGGGATTGGTCGGCGTGCTCGGCTTGCCCGGCGCGACGGTGCCGGCGAACGGCCTGGTGCTCAAGAAGTCCGCGATCCGCGGCGTCGAATCGAACGGCATGATGTGCTCGACCCGCGAGCTGGAGCTTGGCGAAGACCACGACGGCATCATCGAGCTGCCCCAGGACGCGCCGGTCGGCACTGCCTTTGCGGACTATCGCGGCGCCGATCCGGTCATCGAAGTCGCGATCACGCCCAATCGGCCCGACTGCATGGGTGTCTACGGCATCGCCCGCGACCTTGCGGCCAAGGGCATCGGGACGCTCAAGCCGCTGGACGCGGTGACGGTCGCAGAGGCTTTCCCCTGTCCGGTCGAAGTGCGCACCGACGATCCGGAAGGCTGCCCGGCGTTCTACGGCCGGGTGATTCGCGGCGTCCGCAATGGTCCCTCGCCGCAGTGGCTGCAGGATCGGCTCAAGGCGGCAGGCCAGCGGCCGATCTCGGCCATCGTCGATGCCACCAACTACCTGATGCTCGGCCATGCCCGCCCGGCGCATGCCTACGATCTCGCCAAGCTGAACGGCGCCGTCGTGGCCCGCCGCGCGCGCGACGGTGAGCAGGTCCTCGCCCTCAATGGCAAGACCTACACGCTCACGCCGGAGATGACGGTCATCGCCGATGCGCGGGGCGTGCACGATATCGCCGGCATCATGGGCGGCGAGGATTCCGGCTGCGACGAGATGACGACCGACGTCTTGCTGGAGATCGCCTATTTCGATCCCGAGCGGATCGCGCGCACCGGCCGCAAGCTCAACCTCACCAGCGATGCGCGCAGCCGCTTCGAGCGCGGGATCGATCCCGCCTTCCTTGACGAGGCCCTCGATCACCTCACCGCTCTGATCCAGACGCTGTGCGGCGGCGAGGCGTCGCAAGCGGTTCGTGCGGGCGCGCCGCCTTCGACTCCCAAGGTCGTGCACTTCGACCCGGCGCTGACCGAGCGGCTCGGCGGCGTGACCATCAACCCTGCCGAGCAGCAGCGCATCCTCGCGAGCCTCGGCTTCGCGGTCGTCGAACAGCAAGCCGGCTTCGAGAGCGCCTGGTCGGTGACGGTGCCCGGCTGGCGGCCCGACATCGACGGCGCGCCCGACATCGTCGAGGAAGTGGTGCGCATACACGGCCTCGACCAGGTGAAGAGCGTCGCGCTGCCGCGTGCGGACGGCGTGGCCCGTCCCACCGCCACGGCGGCCCAGAAGCTCGAGCGCCGCGTCCGCCGCGCCGCTGCCGCGCGCGGGCTGCAGGAAGCCGTGACCTGGTCCTTCCTGCCCGTGAAGGAGGCCGCTGCCTTCGCCTCGGACGAGGCCGCGCTATGGACGCTCGCCAATCCGATCAGCGAGGACATGAAGGCGATGCGGCCGTCGCTGCTGCCCGGGCTTCTGTCCGCCGCCAAGCGCAATCTCGATCGCGGGGCCAAGAGCCTGCGTCTGTTCGAGATCGGCCGCCGCTACTTGCGCGGGGAAGGCGGTGCGAGTGACGAGCGGCTGGCGCTCGGCATCGTCCTGGCGGGCGACAAGGCTCCGCGTGGCTGGGCGACCGGGAAGGCGCGCGCATTCGATGCCTTCGATGCCAAGGCGGAGGCGCTCGCCCTGCTGGCCGAGGCGGGCGCACCGGTGGACAAGCTGCAAGTGATGGCCCCTGACGCGCTCGGGCCCGGGCCGCAGTTCCATCCCGGGCAGTCTGCGACCTTGCGGCTGGGGCCGAAGACGGTGTTGGCGCGCTTCGGAATGCTCCACCCGGCGACCGCGCGCCTGTTCGACATCGACGCCAGCGTGGCGATGGTCGAGCTGTTCCTTGACGCGATCCCGGCCCGCAAGGGCGCCTCGACGTTCGCGCGAACCCAGTTCGCACCGCCCCCGCTCCAGCCGGTATCGCGCGACTTCGCGTTCCTGGTGCCTGCGGCGTTGCCGGCGGGAGATCTCGTGCGTGCGGTGCAGGGCGCGGACAAGGCGAACATCGTTGCCGCGCGCCTGTTCGACGACTTCCGCGGGGCCGGCGTGCCCGAGGGCAGCAAGTCGCTCGCCATCGAGGTGACGCTGCAGCCGGGCGAGAAGAGCTACGCCGAGGCCGAGCTGAAGGCTGTCGCGGACAAGATCACCGCGGCGGCCGCCAAGCTGGGCGCGACGCTGCGGGGGTGATGCGATGACCGAACTCGTCTCGATCGCCTCGGATCAGTTGACCGCCCGGATCAATCCCGTGGGCGCGGAGCTGTGGTCGCTCACCGACGGGCGCGGGCGCGAGTACATGACCGACGCCGACCCGGCGTTCTGGACCGGGCACGCGCCGATCTTGTTTCCGATCGTCGGCATGCTGCGCGACGGGTGCTATCGTCTGGGTGAGACGACTTACGCATTGCCCAAGCACGGTTTCGCGCGGCACTCCCGGTTCGCGGTTCAGGAAGCAACGGCGGGTAGTGCGCGCTTCCGGCTCACCGACAGTATCGAGACTCGCGCTTCCTACCCGTTCGCCTTCGCGCTCGATGTGCTGTTCCGGCTTTCTGGTGCGACGCTGCAGGTGGAGAGCCGCGTCACCAACACCGGTGACGAGGCGATGCCCTTCAGCTTCGGCTACCATCCCGCGTTCGCCTGGCCGCTGCCTGGCGGCGCTGCGAAGCAGGACCACCGCGTGGTGTTCGCCTCGCCGGAGCCGCAGCCCATCCGTCGCATCGACCCGGCCAGCGGGCTGCTTCTGAATGAGGCGTTCGCGACTCCGGTGGAGGGAACCACGCTGACGCCGGATGCGGCGCTGTTCGAAGCCGACGCGCTGATCTGGGATCACCTTGCCAGCCGTTCGGTCCGGTTCGGCGCGCCCGGAGGGACATCTCTGGAGATCGCCTTCCCCGACACGCCGATGCTGGGGATCTGGCAGAAGCCCGGCGCCCATTACCTGTGCATCGAGCCGTGGCAAGGCATCGCCGACCCCGTCGGCTTCGAAGGCGACTTGCGCGACAAGCCGGGCGTCGTCTCGCTCCCGCCGGGGGAGGCGCGCAGCTTCCGCATGGACGTGACCGTCGTACAGGAGGGCGCATGAAGACCGCACTGATCACCGGCGCGACCTCGGGCATCGGCGAGGCGTGCGCGCGCGCCTTCGTCGGCGCCGGCTGGCAGGTGATCGGCACCGGGCGCAGGGCCGAGCGCCTCGATGCTCTGGCCGCGGAACTCGGCGATCGCTTCCAGCCTTGCGTTTACGACGTGCGTGACGATGTCGCGCGCGACGCGGCCCTGGAAGCGCTGCCCGACGGCTTCCGGGGCATCGACTGCCTCGTCAACAACGCCGGCCTGGCAGTCGGCATCGCCAAGGCGCAGGAAGCCGATCTGGACGCCTGGCGCAGGATGATCGACACCAACGTGACCGCGCTCGCCTCGATCACGCACAAGCTGCTGCCCGGATTGATCGAGCGCAAGGGCACGATCGTCATGCTGTCTTCGGTGGCGGCCTCGTACCCTTATACCGGCGGCAACGTCTATGGCGGCACCAAGGCTTTCGTCCGCCAGTTCGCGCTGGGGCTGCGCTCCGATCTCGCGGCTGCGGGCGTGCGCGTGACCTCGATCGAGCCGGGGATGGTCGAGACCGAGTTCACCGTCGTGCGCAATGGCGGCGACCAGGCGGCATCGGATGCGTTCTATGCCGGCAGCAATCCGCTGACCGGCGCCGACATCGCCGATGTGGTGCTGTGGGTGGCCACCCAGCCGGCACACGTGAATATCAACACGCTGGAGATCATGCCCGTTTCCCAGTCCTTCGCCGGCTTCCAGGTCGCGCGCGAGGGCTGATCTCAGGCCGAGAGTTGCAGCGGCACCGCCGCGCTTCTATGTCGCGCGCATGAGTTCCCATGACAACCGGCGCACTTTCGCCATCATCTCCCACCCGGACGCCGGCAAGACCACGCTTACGGAAAAGTTGCTGCTGCAGGGCGGCGCGATCCATCTCGCCGGCGAGGTCAAGGCGCGGGGGCAGGCGCGGCGCGCACGGTCGGACTGGATGAAGATCGAGCAGCAGCGCGGCATCTCGGTGACGAGCTCGGTCATGACCTTCGCGCGGCAAGGGATCACCTTCAATCTGCTCGACACGCCGGGCCACGAGGATTTCTCGGAGGACACCTACCGCACGCTCACCGCGGTCGACTCCGCGATCATGGTGATCGACGCGGCCAAGGGCATCGAGCCGCAGACTCGCAAGCTGTTCGAGGTTTGCCGCCTGCGTTCGGTGCCGATCATCACCTTCATCAACAAGGTCGACCGTGAGGGTCGCGCGTGCTTCGATTTGCTCGACGAAGTGGCCGACATGCTGGCACTCGATGTCTGCCCGATGTCCTGGCCGGTCGGCATGGGCGGCCTGTTCGAAGGCATCTACGATATCGCGAGCGGGACGGTCAGCCGCCCGGAAGGGCCCAGCAAGGAGTTCCTGGGCACCGTCGAGGCGGACGTGACGCTGCCCCCGCAAGTCGCCGAGGAGATGGAACTGGCGCAAGTGGGCTATCCGGAGTTCGATCTCGACGCCTATCGCGGCGGCGACCTGACGCCCGTGTACTTCGGCTCTGCGCTCAAGAACTTCGGCGTGGCCGAGCTGATCGACGCCATTTCCCGCTACGCGCCGCCGCCGCGCCCGCAGCCCAGCGAGCAGGGCACGATCGAGCCGTCGAAGGACGAGGTCACCGGCTTCATCTTCAAGGTGCAGGCCAACATGGACCCTCAGCATCGCGACCGCATCGCCTTCATGCGCCTGGTTTCTGGTACCTTCCGGCGCGGCATGAAGCTCACCCCTTCGGGCCTGGGCAAGCCGATCGCCGTCCATTCGCCGATTCTGTTCTTCGCGCAGGACCGCGAGATTGCCGACAGTGCCGAGCCGGGCGACATCATCGGGATCCCCAACCACGGTACGTTGCGGGTGGGCGACACCCTGTCCGAGCGCAACGACGTCCGCTTCACCGGCCTGCCCAACTTCGCCCCCGAAATCCTGCGGCGCGTGGCGCTGAAGGACCCGACCAAGACCAAGCAGCTACGCAAGGCGCTGGACGACTTGTCGGAGGAGGGCGTGATCCAAGTTTTCTATCCGGAGATCGGCTCGCAGTGGATCGTCGGTGTCGTCGGCCAGCTCCAGCTCGACGTGCTGATCAGCCGCCTCGAAGCCGAGTACAAGGTCGAGGCCGTGCTGGAGCCATCGCCGTTCGATACGGCGCGCTGGCTCAAGGGCAGCGACCAGGCCCTTAAGGGCTTCACCGATTTCAACAAGATGAACCTGGCGCGCGATCGGGACGGCGATCCGGTGTTCATGGCGCGCTCGGCTTGGGACGTCGGCTACCAGCAGGAGCGTAATCCCGAGCTTGCCTTCAGCGCGACCAAGGAACGCTGAACCGGCGCTTCAGAGCTACGGCGACCAGCGCGGACGCGAGCTTCCACGCGCCGTTGACGATCCCGCCGGCCGCTGCGCCGATCGCGAGGCCGGCGCCGACGTCGGTCGGATAGTGGGCGCATCGCGGAACCTGCGCGCCGGCGACGGCACTCGCCGTCAGCAGAGCGGGCACGCTGTATCGAGGGTAAGCCGAGGAGAACGCAACCGCCGCCGACATCGCCCCGGCGCTGTGGCCGGACGGGAAGCTGCTCTCCTCCTTGTCGGAGGAACTGCCCGAGCGAGGCTTCTCCTCCGCCTTGCCCGACGCGCTGCGCGGGCGACGCCGATCGACCCGATGTTTCACCGCGCTCTTCATCGCTGTGGCCAGTTCGTGGGCCAGCAACATCCGCGCGCCGGCGCCAAGCAGGCGCATGTCCTTGCGCAGCAGCCCGGCCGCGATCGTGGCAGCACAAAGGAGCCGCATCTGCGGCTGATCGCCAATTTCGCTCAACGTGCCCGTGGCTTTCACGAGGCGGCTCCCGCGATCCTGCTCGACAGCCTTGTGGACGCGGTGGTCGGCATCGAGCAGCCGCTCCCCGGCATTTTGTGGTTCCTTCATGGCTTTAGAACACGCTCGGGTCGCTGCGGTGCCGCGAAGCGTGCTGCCCTTTCGGACGGGAGCATCGCGGAACACCGGCGCGGTTGAGCGCTTAGGAAGACTGCGGCTTGGCACTTGTACGATCCGCGCTATCCTGAGCCCCTCATTCGCGATCCGCCAGCCCGTGCAACTCACCCTCGCCAGTTACAACATCCATAAGGCCGTGGGCCTCGACCGCCGCCGCGATCCGGACCGCATACTCGCGGTCCTCAACGAGATCGGGGCGGACGTCGTCGCGCTGCAGGAGGCGGACCGACGCTATGGCCGGCGCATGAGCGTGCTGCCGCTCGAGGCGATCCATCACGCCGGCTATCGCGCCGTGCCGCTTTCCATGAAGCCTGACAGCCTCGGCTGGCATGGCAATGCGCTGCTTGTCCGGCGCGACATCGAGCTGCTCGAGGCGGTGCCGGTGCCGCTGCCGGTGCTCGAGCCGCGTGGCGCGATCCGCGCCGATCTCGCGGTTGACGGGCAGCGCCTGCGGGTCGTTGGCATGCACCTCGACTTGTCCGGCTTGCGTCGCCGGCACCAAGTGCGCTCCGTCATCGATCATGCCTTGGCCTGCGCCGAGCCGGCGCCCACGATCATGATGGGCGACATGAACGAGTGGGCGGTCAAAGGAGGATGCTTCCGGGAGTTCGACGGCGCTTGGACCGTGCTTGCTCCCGGTCGCAGCTTCCCCTCGCGCCGCCCGGTCGCGGCGCTCGACAGGATCATCGTTTCGCGCGGGTGCCAAGTGGTGCGATGCGGGGTGCATCACTCCGCGCTCGCCGCGCGCGGATCGGATCACCTGCCGGTCTTTGCGTGCATCGAGCTGCCCAAGAATTAGGCAGCCTGCACAGCGATTAGGCGCGGAGACGTACGTATTCACGCTCCGCGGACATGCGGCAGCTTGATTCGTTGACCGATTATAAACTGGCACATCCCTTGCTTCACGTAGCCAGCCGGCGGGTGGCCGGTGGCTAACAGGGGATAGGCATGAAGTTCATCATCGCCATCATCAAGCCGTTCAAGCTCGACGAGGTGCGCGAAGCCCTTGGCGCCATCGGCGTCGCAGGCATGACCGTCTCGGAGGTGAAGGGCTTCGGCCGGCAGAAGGGGCAAACCGAGATCTACCGCGGTGCGGAGTACTCGACCAACATGCTTCCCAAGGTGAAGATCGAGGTCGCGGCGCCGGACGACCTCGCGGCCAAGATCGTCGAGACGATCCAGCAGGTCGCCAGCACCGAAGCAATCGGCGACGGCAAGATCTTCGTACTCGATCTCGCATCCGCCGTGCGCATCCGCACCGGCGAATCCGGGGACACCGCGCTGTGAGGGGGAATTCCATGATGAACCGCAAGCTACTTTGCGGCGCGGGTGCGATGATCGCGTCCCTGTGCGTCGCGTCGGCCGCGTGGGCGCAAGCCGCCGCGCCGATCAAGGCTCCCGATGCCGCCGCCATGGCTGGCATGGTTAACAAGGGCGACACCAGCTGGATGCTGATCTCCTCGGCCCTGGTGCTGATGATGTCGATCCCTGGCCTTGCGCTCTTCTACGGCGGCCTCGTCCGCTCCAAGAACATGCTGAGCGTCTGCATGCAGGTGTTCATGATCGTTTCGGTCGCGGGCCTGCTGTGGTGCTGCGTGGGCTACTCCATCGCGTTCACCTCGGGTGGCGAGAACCACTTCTTCGGCGGCCTGTCCAAGGCCTTCCTCAAGGGGGTCGACGGAACCACGCTGGGCGCGACGTTCAGTAACAACGTCTACATCCCCGAGCTCTCGTTCGTCGTCTTCCAGATGACCTTCGCGATGATCACCCCGGCCCTCATCGTCGGTGCTTTCGCCGAACGCGTGAAGTTCAGCGGTCTGATCGTCTTCGTCGTGCTTTGGTCGATCCTGGTCTACTACCCGATGGCGCACATGGTGTGGTACTGGGCTGGCCCGGACTTCCTGGCCGATGCACCGACCGACTACGGCCTGCTCTGGGGCTGGGGCGCGCTCGACTTCGCGGGCGGCACCGTCGTTCACATCAACGCCGGTATCGCCGGTCTCGTGGGCTGCCTCATGCTCGGCAAGCGCACCGGTTACCCCAAGGAGCCGATGCCGCCGCACTCGCTGGTCATGACCATGATCGGCGCCAGCCTGCTGTGGGTGGGTTGGTTCGGCTTCAACGCCGGCTCCAACCTTGAAGCCAACGGCGTCACGGCGGTCGCCTTCATCAACACGATGGTCGCCACTTGCGCCGCCGCGGTCAGCTGGTCGCTGATCGAGCAGTTCCACCACGGCAAGGCCAGCATGCTGGGTGCCGCAACCGGCGCGGTCGCGGGCCTCGTCGCGATCACTCCGGCCGCGGGCTACGGCGCCCCGATGACCTCGATCGTGCTCGGCTTCGTCGTCTCGCCGATCTGCTACATCTTCGTCACGCAGGTGAAGATCAAGCTCGGTTACGACGACACGCTCGACGTGTTCGGCGTGCACTGCATCGGCGGCATCGTCGGCGCCATCGCCACCGGCATCGTCGCCTCGCCGGCGCTCGGCGGGCAGGGCGTGTTCGACTACACGAAGTTCCCCGCCGCGTTCGACGCTTCGACCTACTCGATCGGCACGCAGGTCGTGACCCAGATCAAGGCGGTGCTGCTGACGCTGGTCTGGTCCGGCGTGGTCTCGGCCATTCTCTACTTCGTCATCGGCAAGACCATCGGTCTGCGCCCGACCGTCGAGGACGAGAACCAGGGCCTGGACATCACCAGCCACGGCGAACGCGCCTACAACTACTGAGTATCAAGAGTTTGGCGGGGGCGGGAAATTCCTCCTCTCCTCCTTCCCACCCCGCCATCCGTTGTTCCTCCTGCGAACACAAACTCAAAGGGCCGGAGCCAGCCGCTCCGGCCCTCTTTTCTTGGCCGCGAAATGCTTGGAAAAAAGGGGAGCGCTCAGCGGTTCCCGGCCGCGAGCATGTCCATCACCTGCCGTACCGGGCCGACATCGTAGCCGGCCTGCGCAGCTTGCTGGGCCAGCGTTTCGGGATCGCCGCCGGCCTGCGCCTGGGCGAGCGCCCACAGCAATGTCGAACGCGTGCCCGAGCGGCAGTAGGCGAGCACCGGGCCTTTGGCCCCGGACAAGGCGTCGGCCATTGCACGCACCTGGCCTTCGGCGAAGCCGGCGTGGGTAACCGGAATCGCGACGTATTCGATCCCCGCCTCGGCCGCTGCCGCCGCGATCGCTGCACCCTCTGTCTGGTCCTCGCTCTCGCCCTCGGGGCGATTGTTGACGATCAGGGCGATCCCCAGGGCTTTTGCCTGCGCCACATCGTCGAGCGAGATTTGCGGGCTGGCATAGACATCGTTGGTCAGTTTACGGAACATGGTTCTTTCCTTATCCCTTGCTTCTGGCGAGCGGAGCGGGGGTGCGCTGATCTGTGACGACATCGTCCCAACCCTGCGGTGACGATGGAGAACCGCCATTTTCGCGCGTAATTGTATTCGCCAAGGCCTGTCCAGTAGTGTATATGGGCAATTCGCAGGAGAGGGCCGAGCATCTTGCCGGTTCACTTTGCCTGACGCCCGGCGCGCCTCGTCCACGCGACCGGGCGAATGCATGTGGGGCGGAACGAAGGTAAGTTTTCAGAGATGGGTTTCGACAGAGGACGTCGCGGTAGGGGACGTGACAAGCGCGATCGGTTCGGTGAAGAGGAAGGGGGCTTCGATCCCTTCTACGCAGGTCAGGACCGGTTCGGCGGTGGTGGCGGTGATCGCTTCGGCGGCGGCGGTGGTTTCGCCGGCGGTGGCGGCGGCGGCTTCGGCGGTGGTCAGCGCAGCGGCGGCTTCAGCGGCGGCGGCGGCGGCGGTTTCGGCGGTGGCGGCGGCGGTGGTCGCGGCATGCCGGCCCAGGTTGTCGGCCAAGGCAAGGGCGTCGTAAAGTTCTTCAACTCGGCCAAGGGCTTCGGTTTCATCCAGCGCGAAGAAGGTGGCGACGATGTGTTCGTCCACATCAGCGCGGTCGAGCGTGCGGGCCTGGAAGGTCTGGCCGAGGGTCAGCAGCTGGAATTCCAGCTCGTCGATCGTGGCGGCAAGATCTCGGCCAGCGATCTGAGTGTCGTGGGTGACGTGATTCCCGTCGCCAAGAAGGAGCCGGCCCCGCAGCGTCAGCTCACCGGCGACAAGGCGACCGGCACCGTCAAGTTCTTCAACTCGATGAAGGGCTTCGGCTTCATCACGCGTGATGACGGCCAGCCCGACGCCTTCGTGCACATCAGTGCGGTGGAGCGCTCGGGCATGTCCGGCCTCAACGAAGGCGATCGCGTGGAGTTCGACATCGAAGTCGACCGACGAGGCAAGTACTCGGCGGTCAACCTCGTTCCGCGCCAGGGTTGATCCCGCCGGCACCGTCCTCGGTGATTTGACCGGGGACCTGCACACGTAAACATGCGCGCAAATGGCGGCCCGTGATGGGCCGCCATTTGTCGTTTGCGACAGCCCGCACTTCTTCCAGCTACGATTTCCAGGACCAACGACCATGTCGATCACTCCGCTGATGCCCGTTTACCCCCGGTGCGACGTTCGGCCGGTGCGCGGTGAGCACTGCCACCTCATCAGCGAGGACGGCCGCCGCTTCCTGGATTTCGCCAGCGGTATCGCCGTCAATGCGCTCGGCCATTCGCACGAAGGCCTGATCGGCGCTATCCAGAGGCAGGCGGCGACCCTGATGCACGTTTCCAATCTCTACGGCAGCCCGCAGGGTGAGCATCTCGCCAAGCGGCTTGTCGATCTGACGTTCGCCGACACCGTGTTCTTCACCAATTCGGGCGCCGAAGCGGTCGAATGCGCCATCAAGACGGCACGGGCCTATCACCAGTCGGCGGGTTCGGACCGCTACGAGATCATCACCTTCAACAATGCCTTCCACGGCCGGACCCTGGCCACGATCAGCGCCTCCAGCCAGGAGAAGATGCACAAGGGCTTCCTGCCCCTGCTGCCGGGGTTCCGCTATGTCGAGTTCAACGACCTGGAAGCGGCCAAGGCGGCGATCGGCCCGCAAACCGCGGGCTTCCTGGTGGAGCCGATCCAGGGCGAAGGCGGCATCCGCATTGCCGACGAGGCCTTCCTCCAGGGCCTGCGCACGTTGTGCGACGAGCACGACCTGATGCTGATCCTGGATGAAGTGCAGAGTGGCGTCGGCCGCTCGGGCACGTTCTACGCTTACGAGCAGTACGGTATTACGCCTGACATCCTCGCCACGGCGAAAGGCATCGGCGGCGGCTTTCCGCTGGGCGCTTGCCTTGCCACCGAGAACGCGGCGCGCGGCATGGTCGCGGGCGCACATGGCTCGACATACGGCGGCAATCCGCTTGCGATGGCGGCGGCCGAAGCGGTCCTCGACGTCATCGCCGACGAGGCCTTCCTGGCCGCGGTGCGTGCCAAGGGCGAGCGGCTGCGTGGCCGCCTCGAGCAGTTCCTGGGCAACTATCCCGAGTTGTTCGAACTCGTGCGCGGGCGCGGCCTGTTCATCGGCCTCAAGATGAAGGTCGAGCCGCGCGGCTTCGTTGCCCATATGCGCGACAATCACGGGCTTCTCACGGTCTCGGCCGGCGAGAACGTGGTGCGGATCGTGCCGCCGCTGGTGATCGACGACAGCCACATCGACGAGTTCATGGACAAGCTCTCGGCCGCCGCGGCGAGCTACCAGCCGGAGGGCGTGGCATGAGCGCGCGGCACTTCCTGGGCCTGTCCGAGGCCGGCGGGGACGGCATAGCTGCGATCATCGGCGACGCGCTCGATCGCAAGCGGGCGCGGCTGGGCTGGCCCAAGGGCCGGCCGGACGAGGATGCGCCGCTTGCCGGGCACGTGCTCGCGATGATCTTCGAGAAGAACTCGACTCGCACCCGGGTGTCGTTCGACATGGCCATGCGCCAGCTCGGCGGCAGCGCGCTGATCATGGAATCGGGTAGCACCCAGCTTGGGCGGGGCGAGACCGTGGCGGACACCGCGCGCGTGCTCAGCCGCATGGTCGATGCGATCATGATCCGCACCGATGACCACGCCAAGATCGAGGAGCTGGCGCACTACGCCGACGTGCCGGTGATCAACGGCCTGACCGACTTGTCGCATCCGTGCCAGATCGTTGCCGACTTGCTGACGGTGATCGAGCGCGGCTTTGCCTTGCCGGGTCTTCAGGTCGCATGGCTGGGTGATGGCAACAACGTCGCCAACTCGCTGATCGAGGCGGCCGGCCTCATGAAGTTCACCGTGCGCGTCGGCGGGCCGGAGGGCTATGAGCCCGACCCCGGCTTCATCGCCGCCGCGCGCGAGCGTGGCGGCGCGGTGCTGCTCACGCAGGACGCGCGCGAGGCGGTGCACGGCGCGCAAGTGATCGTCACCGACACCTGGGTCTCGATGGGCCAGGCCGGTGGCGAGGCGCACCTGGCGGCGATGCAGCCCTACCAGGTCGATGCGGCGCTCATGGGGCAGGCGGAACCCGGGGCGGTCTTCCTGCATTGCCTCCCTGCGCACCGGGGCGAGGAAGTGACCGACGAGGTGATCGACGGTCCGCAATCCGCCATCTGGGACGAGGCGGAGAACCGCATCCATGCGCAGAAGTCGATCCTGCGCTGGGCCTTGGGACAATTGTGAGCAACGACGACACTCTGATCCGTTCCGAACGTATCGGCTTCGACCAGGTCCTGGGTTTCACGATCACCGACCGCCACGCGCGCGGACGGGTGGTGCGGCTCGGGCCGGTGCTCGAAACGGTGCTGTCGGCACACGACTATCCCCCCGCGATCAAGCACCTGTTGGCCGAAGCGCTCGTGCTGACCGCGCTCATGGGCTCGTTGCTCAAGGAAGAGGACAGCCAGCTGACCGTGCAGGCGCAGGGCAAGCACGGCCCGGTCGACTTGCTGGTGTGCGACTACCTGCGCGGCGAGCTGCGCGGCTATGTCGGCTTCGATCGGGACATGGCGGGCGCCGGGGCGACCAGCCCGAGGCTGGAGAGCCTGTTCGGCGAGGGTTATCTGGCGATTACCTTCGACCTTGCCGCCAGCGGCGAGCGCTACCAGGGCGTGGTGCCGCTGGAGGGCACTTCGCTCACGCAGTCTTGCGAGGCCTACTTCGCGCAGTCCGAACAAGTACCGACCGTGCTGCGCGTCGCGATCCGCTCGGAAGGGCGGCACTGCATCGCGGGCGGCCTGCTGGTGCAGCACTTCCCGGAAGGCGAGGAGGGGCGCGAGCGGCTGCACGTCAAGGAAAGCCACCCCGAGTGGGAGCATGTGGCGATCATGGCCGGCAGCATCCGTCACGACGAGCTGGTCGATGCCGATCTGGCGATGGAGGACCTGCTCGTCCGCCTGTTCCACGAGGAGCGGGAGGTGCGTGTCGAGCCTCTCTCACAGCTCACGCGCGGCTGCCGGTGCACGGTCGAGCACTATCAGAACGTGCTGGGCCGTTTCCCCGAGGACCAGCGCGCCGAAATGCGCGATCCCGATGGCACGATTCCCGTGGATTGCGCGTTCTGCTCCAAGATCATCCGCGTGCCTGTGTAGCCTCATCGGTTAAGTGCGCGGTTCGTCGATGAATTCGGGCGTTTGGACGAGCTGAGCTCGAATGCTATAGTGATCCTCGCATTCAGCGCCGGGGTCCTGACCGCGCGCGAGGAAAGACTGTCCATGGCCTTTAAGTTCGCCTTCCCCTGTGTGCTTGCTGCTGCGCTCGTCGCCGCGGGATCGAGCGGTGCTATGGCGGCGCGGCAGCGGCTCGCGATGCTCGACAGCGTCGAAGCCGGAGAGTGGGAGCTGCGTACGCGCGACGGGGCCAGCGCGCCGCGCCGGATGTGCCTGCACGATGCCCGCCGCCTGATCCAGCTGCGGCATCCCGATCTTCCTTGCAACCGCCTCGTCGTCACGGACACACCAAGCGAAGTGACGATTCAGTACACCTGCCCAGGGCAGGGCTACGGTCGCACCCATATCCGGCTCGAGAACGAAGGCCTGCTTCAGATCGACACCCAGGGTATCGCCCAGGGCCTCCCGTTCTCGTTCGATGCCGAAGCGCGGCGCGTGGGCTCCTGCCCGCGCTGACGGCAGCCGATTGCCAAGGGCGGCGGCGGAGCTTAGCTCGGCACGATGGGTATGATGGAACAAGCCGAAGGCCGCTCTGCGGTCGTCCTTCTGTCGGGTGGGCTGGATTCGATGGTCTGCGCCGGGTTGGCGCGCGAGGCGGGCTATGCCGTCCACGCGCTGACGATCGACTACAACCAGCGCCACCGTCGCGAGATCGAGGCGGCGCGCACGATCGCCAGCCACATGGGCGCGCGGCGCCATGTCATCCTGCCGCTGGACTTGCGCCAGTTCGGCGGCTCGGCCCTCACCGACGACATCGCCGTTCCCAAGGGCGGCGTCGACGAGACGCAGATCCCGGTGACCTACGTGCCGGCGCGCAATCTGGTGTTTCTCTCGCTCACTCTGGCCTGGGCCGAGGCTCTGGGTGCGCGCGATGTCTTCATCGGGGTGAATGCCCTCGACTATTCGGGTTATCCCGATTGCCGGCCCGAGTTCATCGCCGGCTTCCAGCAGCTAGCGGAACTCGCCACCAAGGCGGGCGCGGAAGGGCGGCCCTTCACGATCCATGCGCCGCTGCAACACTGGGGCAAGGCCCGGATCGCGGCGGAAGCTCAGCGTCTCGGGCTCGACCCGGCGATGAGCTGGTCGTGCTACGACCCGATGCCGAGCGGCGAGGCTTGCGGCCTGTGCGACAGCTGCCGCTTGCGTAAGGCCGGCTTCGCTGAGGCCGGGGTGCTCGATACGACGCCATACGCCGCCTGATCGGCGGCGTTCTTCCCAAGTCATCCGCTCGAAGAAGCCGGTTCGCCGGGATGACTTCGCACGCCCGTAGCGTCCCGTCGCGCGACCGTGTGCGCCGAACCAAAGAAAAGGGGCCGGATTTCTCCGACCCCCAATCTTGTACCGTTGCCGGTTCGCTTACATGCCCGAACCCGGACCGTAAGTGATCTCGACGCGACGGTTCTGCAGCTCGCGCACACCGTCCGCAGTCGGGACGCGCGGGTTGGCTTCACCGAACGCCTGGCTCGAGATCGAACCATCGGGGATGCCGTGGCTGGTCAGGTACGAACGGACCGAGGCGTTACGACGCGCCGAGAGGCCCAGGTTGTACTTGTCCGAACCCGAACGGTCCGTGTAGCCCGCCAGCATGATCGGCACGCTGTCGCAATTGCCGTACGCGCTGATGGCGCTGTCGAGGATCGTCGCGGCCTCAGGCGTGATGTCCGACTTATCCCAGTCGAAGAACACGATGTACGGACCCTTGTTGCAGACCGGAGCCGGCGGCGGGGGCGGAGGAGGCGGCGGCGGCGGGGGCGGCGGCGGCGGGGGAGGCGGCGGAGCCACTTCACCACCGAAGTTGTACGAGATCGTGCCCATCAAGCTGTGCGAACGGAAGCGCGTCTCGATCGGACGACCGAACGATTCGACCAGGTTCACCTTGTCGGCGTTGAAGAAGCGATACTTCAGGCCGAGGTCCACGTGCTCGCCGATGGGAGCGCGAACGCCCGCCAGCAGCTGCCACGCGAAGCCGGTGTCGTTGTCGTCGACCGGGGTGTAGGTCGGGATGGTGACGTTGTAGTGCACGCGCGCCACGCCGACACCGCCGCCAGCGAAGCCCTGGATGCCGTCATCCGAACCGAAGTCGAGCAGGCCGTTGACCATCGCCGAAAGGGCGCTGGCGTGACCCGAAGCGTCGAACGTTCCGGAGATCGGCGAACCCACGCCCGGGATGGTCGTGTATTCGTCGTTCTTGGCACGACGGTAGCTGCCTTCCGCTTCGAGGCGGAACGGACCGAAGTCGTAACCCAGAGCGACGCCGCCGTCGAAACCGTACTTGGAGTCGAGCGAAGCCGCTTTGTTCACGCCGCTGATGTCGAAATCGGAGTCTTCGACGATCATCGCGCCGAAGTCGCCTTCGATGTACCAGGAGTCAGCCCTGGCGAAGGCAGGCGTGGCGATAGCTGTAGAAGCTAACGCCAGGCCAATGACGAGTTTCCTCATGTTTGTTTCCCCTATAGTAGAGATATGGAGCCACCGAGTGAATGGGTGTCTACCGCCTCCGTAGACTCCGCGCAAGCGCACAATGACGAACACTGTTGCAATAATGCCGCGTTTCCGGGGCTTTGAGCGCGACCGCCAACGCGATATTGTTGTGCGATCACCACACATTACCCCTGTTTTCGTCACTGCCGTCAGGCAGAGGGACAGATACCTGCAGCCCGCAGAGCCGAGATCAGCGCTCCGATAGCGGCCCGAGCCTCGCTATCAACAATCAACCCTCCAAATGGTTCCTCAACTTGTTCAGCTTTTTGCCAGGTTCCCGAGAACCAACGGAATTGGCCGAGCGAAGCGTCGTAGGCGAGCATGCCCGGGCGCGGGTCGACGAACAGCCACTGGCCCTGCTGGCGCAGCGCAAGCCGATCCTCGTGGCTGGCCCAGTCTCCCTCCGCCGGCGCGGCCACGATCCAGCATTCGCCGTCCGCGGGCGTCGTGGGCGGCGTGGCGCTGTATCCAGCCACGCTCGGCTGGACCAGCCCGTCGAGCCGCGCCAGCGCTTCGTTGAGGAAGGCCTCCTTGCGGGCCTGCGCGGCGTGCAACAGCGGCAGCGCCAGCCTTGGCGTGGTGGCCGCGAACGGGTCGTCGAGGGGCAGTGCGTCGGGCATCGTCTATCTCCATGATTGGCTTGTTCAGGGCAGGGTGGCGAGGAACAGTGGCGGCGAGATGCCGCGCGTTCCCTGCTGGCGCACCGTGAGCACGGTCCCCGCCGCCAGCTCGGCAAGATCGGCCGTGGCGAGGCTCAGCAGTGGTTCCAGAGCCGTCCAGCCGCGCAGCACGGCGCCTTCGTGCTCGGCGGTGACGAGGTAGCGCTCGCTCTCCTCGGCCACGGGCACGTCGGTGCCGTCGACCCAGCGCCAGTCGCCCCGAGCGCGGCGGGTCCAGTTCAGCACCATCCCACCGTCCAGGCCGGAGGCGGCGCGGCCGTGGACGGGGCGCAGCGGGCGCTGCGAGAGGCCGGCCAGATGAGTCGCGGAGAGGGCCGGCTCGGTGTCCCCGCGCCCCAGCGCCGCGACTGTTTCCGGGGAGCCTGCGGTGCCCGCATCGATCAGCACTGCGCGACTGTCGAGCAGCGCGAACGCTTCTCCGGCGACATGCGTGGAAATTGCCGGCTGCGTGCCCCTGCAGCCCCGCAGCAAGTGCGAGAGACGCCAGCGCCCGTCGCCGAGCGGCTCGGCGCGCAGGAACTGCACCAGCTCCTCGCCGATAAGCGCAAGGTTGCTCTCCTCGGTGATCGAGGCGAACGGCAGACTGGCAAGCGAGAGCGAGGGATCGGCGAGAGTGACCGTCACGCGCGAGACGCGGTCGAGCAGCAGCGAGCCGGCCGGCGGCAGCGCTTCCGCGACGGTGCCGAGAGCGGCCGGCCGGCGGCTCGCCCCGCCCAGCGGCCAGAGCTGGCCCGCTCTGTCCTCGGCATAAAGCGCCGCGCCGGTCCAGCCGGGGCCGGCACCGCTCACCGCGACGGCAAGGTGCGCGCGGTCCGGCAGGGCACCTTGCGCGTTCCAGGGCAGTTCGCACGCGACCACACGGGAGCGCTCCGGCAGGAGGTCGGCGGGCGCGGCAAAGCGGCCGGGCGCACCTTCGTCGCCGCCGGGCAAGGGAAGCGGGCCCCAAGCGGCAAGCTCCAGTTCGACGCCGGTCCCGCTCCATTGCCACTGGGCGACGCGCCAGGTGCCCGGCGGGTCCGCCAAGCGCACCAGCGTGCCGGGCGCGACGGCGGGATCGCACGTGGCGCTGCGCCAGGATAGCCGGTCGGGGGTGCGCAGTTGCCGGGCGGCGGCCCGCTGCACCAGGGCGCGCGCTTGTCCCGCATCCATGGTCGCGGGCAATTCGAGCATGCGCGGCTGCCCGGTCGCGGCCCGGCCGCTGGGGTACTGCAGCGCCGGCAGATAGTCGCGTGCGCTGTCGAAATAGCGCAGCACCGCCGGCGCGCCCGCCTCGGGTGGATCGCGACGGCGCGCCTCGCCGCTGTCCTTTCCAAAGCCGCGGTCGTCTCCGGCGCGGGCCGGCTCGGCGAGGACGATCGGCGCCGCTCCGTCGTCGCCAAAGACGATACGCGGGCGTTCCGCCGCGCCGTCCACCGACACCGGAACGACCGGCGCGATCGCCGCCAGGGTGTCGGCGAGGGTGTCCTCGACGCTGAAGCCATCGCAGGCACCGCGTTCGTCGCCTGCGAGGTCGGCGCCGCCGAGCAGTTCGAGCGCCGGGCGGCCAAGGTCGCACACGGCGTCGGCGACGACTTCGAAGGTCAGCGACGGAATGCGATTGCCGAACGATGCGAGTTCGAGCTGCTCGAACACGACGTAGGCCAGGCCGCGGAAGGCCGGGGATTGGTCCGCGCCCTCGTGTGCCACGATCAGCGGGTCGGGCTGCTGGCCTTCGCCGCCGGCATGCAGGCGCAAGGTTCCGCCGACCTTGAGGTCGCCCGCGGCGCCGCGCAGCAGCTTGCCGTCTGCCCAGATGCGCCCGAGCGAGACGAGCGGCCGGCTCGCCAGCGCCACCGCGAAGTTGGCGGTGTAGCTGTATCCGCCGCTGCCGCCGAGCAGGCCTCCGCTCTCGATGTGCTCCTCCAGTTCGGTCGCCCAGATCACCGAGCCCGCGACGCGCATGCGGCCGTAGTGGCGCGGCAGCGGCTGGCCATAGCTGGAGAGGGTGACGTCGAGCTCGCGCAGCCGCGCGCCGCCCGCGCTGCCGCCGAACAGCGCGGCGTCCACGCTGCGCCCGACGAATGCGCCGATGTTGCGGCCGATCGGTCCGCCGACCGCGCCGCCGATGCTGCTGAAGACGATGGTTGCCATGGGATCCTCGCGAAGGTGGGGGTCAGGGAAGGCGCCAGCGGCCGAGTTCGTGCCAGTCGGGCGCGGGCGGGCCGAGGACGACGCGCCTGGCGGCGGCGTGGGCGTGGACGACCCGGCTCGCCGTCGCATGGATGGCGAGGTGCACCTGCAGCGGCGCGGGGCGGACCAGCAGCACGTCGCCCGGCACCGCCAGCCCGCTTGTCACCACCAGCCCGGCCGCTTGCGCCAGCGCGTCGAGGTCGGGCAGGCCGGTGCGGCGCAGCGGGTAGCGTCGCGGCAGCACGACCGGGCGGCCACACCGCGCCAGCGCCGCCACCAGCACGCCCAGGCAGTCGAGCCCTGTCGCCGGATCGCGGCCGAGCCAGCGGAACCGCGTGCCCACCAGCTCCAGCGCGGCGTGTGCGAGATCGGCCCCGCTCATGCCGGGTCGGGATAGCGCGCGAGCATGTCGTTGCCCGGCAGGAACGGCTCGCCCCGGAAGTTCACGGCGTTGCCGAAGCGCTCGGCACACGTGGCCAGCGTGTGGTCGCAGCCCTGGCGCAGCCGCGCGCGCGCGCCGGGCAGCGGCGCGCTCGGCTCGGGTTCGACCGGGATGAGCGAGCCTTCGGGCGTCACGTCCACGATGACCCGGCGCAGTCCCGCACCAGCTCCCTCGAGCCACACCAGCGTGCCGCCGACGAAGCGGTCGGCCGGTGCGATGCCGGCAAAGCCGCAGGCGCCGCTCTCGGGATCGACGCTCGTCAGCACCGCCTCGGTCGTGAACGCCTGCGGGTTCAGGTTGCACCCCGGCCCGCAGAAGGCGGCGCGGCACACCGGGCTGGTGCGAGGCACCGCCTGGCGCAGCAGCTCCGCCTTGCGCGAGGCGAGCGTGGCGGTGAAGCGGCCGTCCTCCTGCCCGACCGAGCCGATCGTGCCGACGAACAGCGCCGCGTGCTCGCCGCTTTCCCAGTCGACCAGGCCGACGCGCACGTGCGCGCCATCGAAGCGGCGGGCGGCAAGATCGGCCGGCGCGATCGTCTCGTGCGTCAGCGCGCCGCTGACCGAGAGGCTGTCCTCCTCCAGACCGGCGTTGCGGCGGACCGAGGAGGGCGCCATGCCGGGCGAGGCGCGGTGCAGCACGCCATCGAGCCACACGTCGCGGTCGTGCGAGGTGAAGCCCAGCGTCACCCCGTCCTTGCGCTGGATGCGCCAATACGTCGCCACTGTTTCGAGTGGCCCTGCGAACCAGACCCGGGTCATGCCGCCTCGCGGATTTCGATCAGCGGCACGCTCGGCGCCTCGCCGGCGGCGAACGTCGCGCCCGAGATATCCAGCCGGTCCTCGGCAAAGCGCACCGGCACGTCGAACAGGAAGCCGGCGCGCACCAGCACCCCGCTCGCAGGGGTGTTGTCGAACTGGAGGACGCCGCCCGGCGCGAGGCTCCAGCCATCCGGTCGCGCCACGCCGTCGAGGCTGACGAGCAGCGTCGCCGCGTCCGGCCGGGTGATGCGCCGCACTTGCGCCTCGTCGCCTTGGCCATAGCGCTTCACCAGCGGGAAGGCGCTGCGCACGCCATCCCCGTTGCCGAGCACCTGGTCGAGCATCGTCGGCGTGCCGGTCATGCCGTTCGAGCTGAAGTCGGTCGGGTCGCGCAGGCGGAAGCCGCGCGCTGGACCGCGTCGCGCACGAAAGAAGGCGATGAGTTCGCCCAGCTCCGCCTCGGACCGAACGCCTGGCCCGACATCGAAGCGCAGCCGCGCGTCGGACCACAGCGCATTGCGCCGTTCGAAGCCCGAGGCGGTCACCGCCACCGTGGTCGAGAACTCGGGGTGGACGCTGGCGGCAAGGCCCAGCGCCAGCGGGTAGGGCACGTCGTCGAAGGCTTGCATGTCGCTCTCCAGGGGGTCGGGCAGGCGCACGAAGCCGTCGCGCGCCACTTGCGGCAGCGCCCAGACGACGATCTCGTGCGGGTTGCGGGCGCGGGCCTCGTCGATGCCGGCGTCGATCGCGCGCCATTGGTCGCGGTCCTCGGGCGCAAGGACGAAGCCGGCGAGGTAGTCCTGTTCGTGCGGCGGATAGCCGAGCCGCGCATCGATCTCGGCGTAGGCTTTGCGCCGCAGGGCGTCGGCGCCTGCGGTCAGCCAGTCGTAGTCCTCCACCTGCAAGCGGTCGAACGCGGGCGCTGCCCAGCCGAGCGGCAGGTTGGCGCGGCGCGCCTCGGGCGTCGCAGGGTCGAGCAAGGTCGGCGCGAACACGAGCAGGTGCGTCTCGACCGGCTGGGGCGCCACCGCCGTGCGCACCGCCGCCAGCAGCGCCTCGGTCGAGGCGGCGAGCGCCGCGCCGGCCTCGTCGAGCAAGGCGGTCTGCCCGGAATCGAGCGTCGCGCGAAGGTCGGCGATGATGGGAGGCGCGCCGCCGAACGTGGCCACCGCCGCCGCGTCGAAGAGGCAGATGCGCCCGTCCGGGTTGGTCCACCACCACGGCTCGCCGACCTGCACCCGCACCGGCACCCCGGCCCCGACCATCAGCGCGGCCATGGCGCTCGCGACTGAGCGCAGCCAGGCCATCGCCGCGCCGTTCGCCGGCGAGAGCAGCGTCGAGGGCGGGTCGTACCCGGTCAGCGCCGGCGCGCCGAGGTGGTCGCGCTGCAGCCATGCCGAAGGGCAGTGCTGCGCCAGCACTTCGTAGCTGATCGAGGCGATCGGGCTGAACCCGGCGCGGGCGCACTCGGCGAAGAAGGCGTAATGCCACGCGCGCGTCGGCGTGTTGAGCGGATCGCCCGCCGCGCCCACGACGAAGCCGCCATCGGCCGCGCTCAGGCGGAAGTGGTGGCTCATGCCGATGTAGTGGACGATCGAGCCGCGATAGCCGAGCTGCAGCACGTTGCGCACCAGTCGCGCCGGCGTCTGCACGCCCTCGTCGTCGAACCCGGTGGCGATGGCGAGCCCGGTGGGGCGGATCACGACATTGCCGATCTCCAGCATCGCGCCTTCGCCCTCGCAGCGGATGTCGCTCAGCTCCGCCCAGCCCTCGACTTCGGCGGCGAGCGGCGCCTCGCTGCCGGCGACGAAGCCGGGCGGAGCGAGCGAGACGAACATGCGGTCGATATCGCCCGGCCACACCGGATCGGCATCGCCGGGCAGCGCGAATCCGCCCGACAGCGCGGAGAACGGCAGCGTCACCTGCGCGTCCTCGGGCGTGCCGGTCGCATAGTTCCACAGCCGCACGTACCAGGTGCGCGGGGCGCCATCGGCGTCGCGCCCCTCGATCGTCAGCGTCGGCCCGGCGATCGCGTCGAGCGCGATCACTCCGTGCGAGCGCCAGCGGAACGAGAGCGTCGCGCCCGCGTAGTCGGCCCTCGCCTCGTAGGCGAGCAGCGGATGGTCGTGCCGGTCCTCGCTCTCCCAGATCAGCCCGGCCAAGTCGCCTTGGCGCAGGAACGCGACATCGACGCGCAGCGCGTCGGGCGCGGTCGAGACGACGCTCGCCATCATCGGGCGCGGGAAGTTGACGGTCCAGAAGCGCGGATCGAAGCGACAGATCCAGTCGCTGTCCTGCCCTTCGCGGCGCTCGGCCAGCCAGAAGCTCATGCCGGCACCACGGGGCCGGAGCTTTCCAGGCGGATCGCGTACGTGCGCTCGCCGTCGTGGTCGCCCGCATAGTCGAGCTGCTGCACCAGGAAGCGCCCGCGCAGCCGCTCGCCCTCGGCGAACGCCAGCTCATAGTCGCCGAGCGTCCCGGCGAGCACGCCGGCGCGGACCTGCGCCTCGGCGGCGCTGCCCAGGAACAGGCCCGAGGCGGCGACCGATACCGCCCGCACCCCGGCGCCCGAGAGCAGCTCGCGCCACCCCGCGCTGGCGCGATGGGTGATGACCACCGCTTCGCCGGTGACGCGCAGCTGCGTCGTGCGTATGCCCGCGAGCGTTCGGTAAGTGGGCGGCGTCGCCCCGTCGGACAGGCGCAGCAGGAAGTCGCTGCCGGATTGGGCGCTCATGCCGGGTCTCCCGTGGTTGCAAGCAGGCGGAACACATATTCGAGCGTGACCAGGCGCCGGCTCTCGGCCTGCTGCTCGGCCCGCGCGCGCAGGAAGCGGCGCGAGACGACCGTGAAGCCTGCCTGCGCGCGTGGCAGCGAGGCGATGCGCGCCTCGATCGCGGCGACGAGATCGCCGGCGCTGCCCGGCACGTCGCCACGGGCATGGAGCGCGAAGGTGACTTGCACCTCGCGGCCGCTTTCCGTCTTCGTGCTCCAGTCGCTGCTGGCGCTGGCGGCCAACGCGAGGAACGGGGGGCTGGCGCGCGCGGGCGCTTCCTCGAAGACCGCGTTCAACTGGCTGGCGAGCGTGGGGTCGGCCGAAAGCCAGGCGATCAGCGCGGCGCGCAAGGGCACTTCCATGGGACGGCTCCTTCGATGTTCAGGAAAGGCGCAGGCGGCGCCAGGGCCGCCACAGCGCAGCGACCGAGGCGGGCGGCAGCGAGGCCGCACCGCTGGTCTCGCGTTCGCGGTGCTGGTGCGCGGCAAGGCGGACGATGCCGTGGCGCAAGCCCTCGGGCAGCGCGTCCCACTCGGCGGCGAGTCCGGCGGTGAAGGCGACGGCGACGCGACCCTCGCCCGGCGCGAGCACGCGCAGGCGGCCGGCGCCGTCGTCGTCGAGCTCCAGCGCGTAGCCCTCACCGGGCAGCGCGGTGCGCGCGCCGTCCAAGCCGATTCGCGCGACGCCGGTGATCTCCAGGACCGGCCGGGTCGCCAGCGCCTGCCAGCAACCGGTGTCGCGCAGCACTTCCTCGCAGCCCTGCACCAGCGGCATCGCGCCGGTGAACGCCTCGCAGACCTCGATCGCGGCGCGGAGCAGGGCGGCGAGCGGCGCGTCGTCGGCGGCGATGGTGATGCCCAGCCACTGCTTGAGCTCGGCCAGCGCCGCCGATGGCAGCGCGGCCGGAGTGATGATGGTGCGGTTCATGTGAACTCCTGTTGTCCTCCCCGAAGCGGGGCGGTGGCAGCCGCGCCAGCGGCTGACGGAGGGGACTCGCGTACGCCAGCGAGCTCTTGTGAGGACGAGAGTCCCCTCCACCACCGCCTGCGGCGGCGGTCCCCCTCCCCGTTTCCGGGGAGGACGGCGTCAGGCCGAGATCTTCAGCAGCTTGATCGCGTCGCTATCGAGCACCTGCCCGCCGATCCGCTTGGTCGCGTAGAAGTTCACGAACGGCTTGTTGGTGAACGGATCGCGCAGGATGCTCGTCACGCTGCGCTCGGCGATGAGGTAGCCCGCACGGAAGTTGCCGAAGGCGATCGGGAAGGCGTTCGCCGCGATGTCCGGCATGTCGGCGGCTTCGACCACCGGATAGCCGAGCAGCCGGTCGGGCTGGCCCTCGGTCAGGCCCGGCTGCCACACGAAGGCGCCGTCGCTGGTCTTGAGCTTGCGCACTTGCGCCAGCGTGCCCGCGTTCATCACGAAGCTCGCGCCCTGGCGATGGCCGGCCTTGAGGCTGTGCACCAGGTCGATCAGCGTGTCCTGCGGCGCGGTGCCCAGGCCCGTGGCGTTGCCGCTCGCCAGGAACTGCAGCGTGCCGAAGGCGCGGGTGGCATCCCCGGTCGCGGCGGTCGGCCCGGCGAGGAAGCCCTTGGGCTGGTTGGTGCCGCTGCCGCTGACGAAGGCGGCGCCTTCCGCGCGGGCGAACTCCATCGCGATCTCGTCCGCCAGCCAGCTTTCGAGGTCGAACACCGCATCGTCGAGCATCGCCTGGCTCGCCGCCGGATTGGCGTAGAGCTCGCCCGAGGGCGGCGCGACTTCGGCGAAGCTGGGGGTCGCGGTCTCGGCTCGGGCCGTGGTCTCGCTCACCCAGCCCGAGGCGGTGCCGCCGGTGCTGATGAGCTTGCGGTAGCCGGCGCTGCCGGTCTGCACGACCTGGGCGATAGAACGGATCGGGCTGACCGCCTTGAGGCGCCGCGCGATCTCGGCATCGATCTCGCGCGGGACGGCATAGCCGCCATCGCTCGCCACCGCGCCCGAGAGCGACTTGACCTCGCTCTCGCGGCCCTGGCGCAAGTAGCCGTCGACGAAGCCCTTCACTTCCGGGCCCCTCGCTTCCGGGCTGGCACCGGCGCCGCCCAGCATCGGGCGAGAGGCGGCGCGGCTGACGCGGTCGAGCCGGCCTTTCACGTCCTCCACGTCGCCGCGCAGGGAATCGATCGCGGCATCGGCCGCATCTGCGCGCGCGACGAGATCGAACGAGGTTTCGAGAATGTCGTCTTCCATGGGGTAGTCACCTTTCCTTGGGGAACTTCTTCGCCCCTCCCCTCCAGGGGAGGGGATGCGGGTGGGGGCTATCGGTACGGAGCGGCATGGGCCGGCGAGCTGGCGTCGAGCCGCGAACCCCCACCCCAACCGATCCGATGCACCCGCGCGCCGTGTTGCAGGGGGTGGGTGACGAGGCTGACCTCGAACAAGTCGATGGCGATGAGGTCGCGGCCCTGTGCCGTTCGCGCCGCCTCGCGCGCCCGGTAGCCGAAGCTCAGCCCGGTCACCGCGCCGCGCTTGAGCGCTCGCGCCGCCACGCCGTCGTCCTGATCCAGCGTCGCGATCACCCGCAGCCCGCGTGCATCCTCGCGCGCGGCCTCGATCCAGCCGATCCGCTGCGCCGGGCGGTGCTGCCAGTACAGCGGCAGCCGCTCCGAGCGCCCGGCCAGCGTGCGCGCGAAGGCGCCGGGGCGGATCGCGTCGTGCGCGGCGTCGCGCTTGCCGAACAGCGCGGCGTAGCCGGCAAAGCGCAGGCTCACCGCAGCAAGTCCGTCGCGCCGAGCCGGACCGCGAGGCCCAGCAGCAGCAGCGCGCACAG
>Ga0105251_10000535_pt1 | contig 35838 bp, 32 predicted proteins | sample KBSS64metaG_FD_80424 | JGI IMG/M metagenome (GOLD analysis project Ga0105251, IMG submission 80424) | Switchgrass rhizosphere microbial communities from Kellogg Biological Station, Michigan, USA - KBS S6-4 metaG | ecosystem: Host-associated > Plants > Roots > Rhizosphere > Soil | place...
CGAAATCCGCATTGCCACCCGTAAAAGTGCCTTGGCCCTGTGGCAGGCCGAATACGTCAAAGCCCGCCTCGAGCAGGCCCACCCCGGTCTGCTGGTGACCCTGGTGCCCATGGTCAGCCGTGGCGACAAGCTGCTCGATGCGCCGCTGGCGAAGATCGGCGGCAAGGGCCTGTTCGTGAAAGAACTGGAAACAGCGCTGCTGGACAATGAAGCCGACATCGCCGTGCATTCGATGAAGGACGTGCCCATGGACTTCCCCGAGGGCCTGGGGCTGTACTGCATCTGCGAGCGCGAAGACCCGCGCGATGCCTTTGTCTCGAACTCCTTCGCCAGCCTCGACGCGCTGCCAGCCGGCAGCATCGTCGGCACTTCCAGCCTGCGCCGTCAGGCCCAGCTGCTGGCACGTCGGCCGGACCTGAAAATCCACTTCCTGCGCGGCAACGTCAACACGCGCCTGGCCAAGCTCGATGCCGGTGAGTACGACGCCATCATCCTCGCCGCAGCGGGCCTGATCCGCCTGGGCTTCGAGGACCGCATCAGCGCTTCCATCAGTGTCGACGACAGCCTGCCAGCCGGTGGCCAGGGCGCGGTGGGCATCGAGTGCCGTAGCGCCGACAGCGAAATTCATGCGCTGCTGGCGCCGCTGCACCATGCCGATACCGCCGACCGCGTGGTCGCCGAGCGTGCCTTGAACAAACGCCTCAACGGTGGCTGCCAGGTGCCGATCGCCTGTTATGCGGTGCTCGAAGGCGACCAGCTGTGGCTGCGCGGCCTGGTGGGCCAGCCAAGTGGCGGTACCCTGCTGGTGGCTGATGCCCGTGCGCCGCGCGCAGCCGCAGAGGCGTTGGGCGTGCAGGTTGCCGAAGACCTGCTGGGGCAGGGCGCCGAAGCCATCCTCAAGGAAGTCTACGGCGAGGCCGGGCATCCGTGAGCCCTTGGCGCCTGTTGCTGACCCGGCCTGAAGAGGACTGCGCGGCACTGGCGCAGAGCCTGGCCACTGCCGGTGTGGCCAGCAGTTGCCTGCCGCTACTGGCCATCGAGCCGGTCGCCTTGGCTGACGGGCAGCTTCGCCAGCTGGCCGGGCTGGCGCAATGCCGGGCCATCATCGTGGTCAGCAAGCCGGCGGCCCGGTTGCTGCTCGAGCAGCTGCAGCGGGCCGGCCTGCAGGCACCGTCAACCGGCTGGTTCACCGTGGGTGAGGCGACGGCGGCGGTGCTGCAGGGCGCGGGCCTTCAAGTCACATTCCCCACACAGGGTGACGACAGCGAGGCGTTGCTCGCGCTTGCGGCCCTGCGCCAGGCTGTTGCGGTGCCTCAAGCGCGTGTGCTGATCGTTCGCGGCGTCGGAGGTCGCGAACTGCTGGCCGAGCGTCTTGCAGAGCAAGGTGCTAGTGTCGAATATCTGGAACTGTATCGTCGCTGCCTGCCGGAGTACCCGGCGGGCACGCTGATGCGCCGCATAGAAGCGGAACGCCTCAATGGCCTGGTGGTCAGCAGTGGGCAGGGTCTTGAACATTTGCAGCAGATGGCCGCCGCCGACTGGCCGCGGTTGGCCAGCCTGCCGTTGTTCGTGCCGAGCCCGCGGGTCGCAGAACAGGCCCGGGCCGCCGGGGCCCAACAGGTTGTGGATTGCCGTGGCGCGAGTGCCGCGGCCTTGCTGGCAGCCGTGCAGCGCAGTGCTGCACCTGCCTCTCAAGGCGCTTCGCACTAGAGCGAGGAGCCCCCATGCAAAGGATGGATACGTGAGCGAAACTGTCTTGTCCAACAATGATCAGCCGTCGGCGCAGGAGCCGGCGCAACCCGTCACCGACAAGCCCGTGAAGCGCTCTGGCAGTGGTCTGGCCGTGCTGGCGCTGCTGCTGGGCGCCGCCGGGGTCGCAGTAGGTGGTTGGGGTGTCTGGCAGGTGCGGCAGCTGCAAGGCAGTGAAGTGAACCAGGGCCAGCACCTGGAAGCCCTCAACCAGCGCGCCGCTGCACTGCAGCAGCGCGAGCAGCAGATCAGTGCGCAACTGGCCAGCCTGCCGGCGGCCAGCGAGCTGGAAGACCGCCGCCGCCTGGTGGCGCAGCTGCAAGGCGACCAGCAGCGTCTGAGCCAGCGGCTGGAAACCGTACTCGGCGAGAGCCGCAAGGAGTGGCGCCTGGCCGAGGCGGAGCACCTGTTGCGTCTGGCTACCCTGCGCTTGTCGGCATTGCAGGACATCACCAGCGCCAAGGCCCTGGTCGAAGGTGCCGACGAGATCCTCCGCGAGCAGAGCGACCCGGGCGCCTTTGCCGCCCGCGAGCAACTGGCGCGCAGCCTGGCCACGCTCAACAGCACCCAGCAGCCTGACCGCACCGGTCTGTTCCTCAAGCTCGCCGCCCAGCGTGATCTGGTGCAGCAGCTCAGCGCCCAGTCGCCGGAGTTCGCCAGCAACGCCGATGCGCTTGGCGCGTTGACCGCCGACGGTGACGGCGCCAGTCGCCTGTCGCAGTGGTGGGCAGAAATCTCCAAGTACTTCCAGATCGACTTCAATGCCGACGATAATGTGCGGCCGTTGCTGGCAGGCCAGCAGCTGAACCAGCTGCGTCTGGCCCTGAGCCTGACCATCGAGCAGGCGCAGTGGGCTGCGCTCAATGGCGAGGCCAAGGTCTACACCCAGGCCCTGGATGATGCGCGCAGCGTGCTGCTGGCCAACTTCAATGCCGACAACCCGCAAAGCAAGGCGATGCTCGACAGCCTCAACGCGCTGGCTGAGCAGCCTGTCTCGGTGGTGACCCCGGACCTGAGCGAAAGCCTGGCTGCGGTACAGGCGTACATCCAGCGCCGCCATCTGCCAGCCGAGGCACAAGGGGGCAAACCATGAAACGTGTCTACCTGCTGGCCGTGCTGGCGATCGTGATTGCCGCAGCGCTGGGCATTGCGGTGGCCAAGCACAGTGGTTATGTACTGATCGCCTACGGTGGTTTCCGCTACCAGTCCGGATTGTGGGCGGCGCTTGCGGCGCTGGCTGCCGTGGTCGTGCTGCTGTTTGTGCTGCGTTATCTGGTCAGCCTGGTGCTGACCTCCAGTGGCGTGGTCAACCCGTGGTCGCGGCGCAACCGCAGCCGGCGCGTACGGATCGCCATCGAACAGGGCCAGCTGGACCTCGCCGAAGGCCGCTGGGCCAGTGCCCAGCGCCACCTGCATCGCGCGGCTGAGGCCGAGCGCCAGCCACTGCTGTATTACCTCGGCGCCGCCCGCGCCGCCAACGAGCAGGGTCGCAAGGAAGACAGTGACAACCTGCTGGAGCGTGCCCTGGAGCGTCAGCCCCAGGCCGAGCTGGCCATTGCCCTGACCCATGCGCAATTGCAGATGGACCGCGGCGAGCGCGATGCTGCACTGGAGACCCTGCTGGCCATGCAGGAGCGCCATCCGCATAACACCCAGGTACTGCGCCTGTTGCAGCGCCTGCACCTGGAGCGTGGCGACTGGTCGGCGCTGATTCGCCTGCTGCCGGACCTGCGCAAAGGCAAGGTGTTGCCTGTCGACGAGCTGGCCGCGCTGGAGAAGCGCGCCTGGGGCCAGAACCTTGGCCTGGCGACCACCCGTGGCGAGGATGCGCAAAGTGCCCGCCAGGCGCTTGAGCGCGCCTGGCAGCAGCTGACCGCGGCCCAGCGCCAGGAGCCGCAACTGGTGCTGGCCTATGCCGAACAGCTGCGCCAGGTGGGTGCCCAGGGCGAAGCCGAGCAGGTGCTGCGCACTGCGCTCAAACGTGAGTATGAAAGCCACCTGGCTCGCCTGTATGGCCTGGTCCGCGGTGATGACCCGGCGCGTCAGCTGCAAACCGCCGAAGGCTGGCTGAAAGCCCACCCTGATGACCCGAGTCTGTTGCTCACACTCGGCCGCCTGAGCCTGCAGAACCGCCTGTGGGGCAAAGCGCGCGACTATCTCGAAAGCAGCCTGCGCATGCAGCGTAATCCGGAAGCCTGTGCCGAGCTTGCGCGCTTGCTCGCCAGCCTGGGCGAAACCGAACGCAGCAATCAGCTGTTCGAGGAAGGCCTGGGCCTGCTCGATGAGCGTCTTCTGGCATTGCCGTTGCCAGAAGCTGTTCGCGCCTGAACGTCCCATGGGCCCGCGCAGGTGCGCGGGCTCATGGGGTCGGTAACTTATTTCGCGTCATAAGTTAATTCTGCAGCCTCTTCTTAAGAAGTTTCCTACAGCTCGGATGGAAACTTTCCTTGCAATACAGCGACTTGTCATTCCAGTAGTGCCTTGAAACAACCCCGGCCTTTCCTCTACCGTTCCAAGCCACTTCAACTTTCCCGGGACCTTTCTGCCCATGTCGATGGCCAGTCTGCGCACGTTTTTCATTCCAGCATGCCTTGCCGCGCTGGCGGTGCTGGGCGCGTCTTTCTATCTCGAAAGTGTCCTAGGGCTTGTGCCTTGCCCGCTGTGTTTCAGCCAGCGGGTACTGCTGGGTGCATATGCACTGGTTTGCCTGTGTGCGGCGCTGCATGCGCCCGGTATTGCCGGGGCACGGCGCTACGCGCAAACGGCGCTGCTGTGTGCCGCCAGCGGTGCCTTGCTGGCCGCACGGCATGTGTGGTTGCAGGGCGCGATCGATGCGAGCCACCTGTGCTCGTTGCCAATCGGGCGCATGTTCGAGCTGCCCTGGCGCGAAGCTGCGCGGCAGCTGTTGCTTGGCGGCCCCGATTGCAGCTCGCTGACCTGGAGCTTTCTCGACCTGACCTTGCCGGAGTGGAGCTTGCTGGCGTTTCTGCTGTTGGCGGCGCTGCCCTTGTGCTGCCTGCTGGCGTATCGTTTCCGCTCGCTTGGCAATCCTTGACCTGGCGCATGCCGGTGGCCGATAGCGCGACCAATGGTGGTGCATCGGGGTATTAAACACTTGTATGAACTTTGTCTGCTGCGTACCTTGATGCTAAGCACGCGCGGGAATAATCTCCCAGCACGCATACCGAAAACACAACTGCTCGATGCCGTCCTGCTGATGTCACCTTTGTGCTGCACGGTCGTGGTGCGAGGTGCAGCGGCATCTACCCAGAAGGGAAGAGATCGCCATGCTCGATAGTTGTCAGAACGCCCAGGAACGCTGGGGTGGGGTTCACAAGCTGATCGACCGTTGGCTCGAGGAGCGAGAGGAGCTGGTCCAGGCTTTTCGCACCTTGCGCGACGCCAAGCCAGCCTTTGCCGACAAGGACACCAATGGAGATTTTTGCGCTCTGTTGGTCGACTACGTTTCGGCGTGGCACTTCGAGGTCAGTGAGCAGTTGGTCAGCGAAGCCAAGGCATTTGGCGATACACGCGGCCTGGAGCTGGCTACGCAGATCAATCCGCGCATTGATGAAAGTACTCAAATTGCGCTGGCCTTCAATGACCACTGCGCCAAGGGCGAGTGCAAGGACACCGACCGCTTCGCCGAAAAGCTGACCAAGCTGGGTGCCCTGCTGCACGAACGCTTCGAGCTCGAAGACTGCCTGATCGAGGTGCTGCACAACGCGCACAAGGAAGAGGGCACGGTCGAAGCCTGAAGGCCGGCGTCAGTCGCCGGCCGCCAGTAACTCGATTTCGAACACCAGCGGCGTGTAGGGCGCGATCAGGTCACCCGCGCCCTCGGCACCGTAGGCCTGTGCCGAGGGGATCACCAGCCGCCAGGTCGAACCCGCTTTCATGTGTGGCAGCGCCACCTGCCATCCTTCGATCACCGAGTCCAGGCTGAACCACTGCGGTTGCTGGTTCTGGTCGAACACCGTGCCATCCGGCAGCCTGCCGACATAGCGCACCTGCACCTTGCCCCCGGCCTTGGGTTGCGCACCATTACCCGCTTTCAGCTCACTGTACAGCACGCCTTGCGGCAGCTCGTGCACGCCAGCTCGGGCCCGCTCGTTGGCCATGAAGCGGGTTTCCACGGCCTGCAGTTTGGTCACTTCGGCTTGTTCGGCGGCGCTGCTGGCCTGCTCTTCGTGCTGCTGGAGAATGGCCTCCATCCGGGCCTTGTCGAGCTTCAATGGCTGGCCCTGATAAGACTGGCGCAGGCCTTCGACCAGCGCATCCAGTTGCAAACCAGGCACTTCCTGACGCAGGCGTTCACCCAGGCTGGCACCGAGGCTGTAGGCCAGATCGTGATCATTGGCAGGAGCGGTATCGGCCGCAGCCAGGGCGTATGGCGCCATCAGGCACAGGCCGAAAACAAGATAACGCGGCATGGGTAACTCCAGCTCGATGAGCACGGAAGTATGCCAGCCTTGTTGCCTGGACATGTGTAAATATCAGCAACGTCTTGTTAAGCAACTACACTTGCACGGAGCTGCAAGATAACAACTTTGCCCAGGCATGCAACGCGGCGCCATCAATACTGTCAACATGCCCTAGCGGCGGTAGCAGCAGAAGCATAGTATGAGCCGCAATCTCGTCAGCCAGGAGGTAAACCATGTCGGCTAAAAAGAAGCCAGTAAATACGCCGTTACACCTGCTCCAGCAACTTTCGGGCAGCCTGCTCGAACACTTGGAAGAGGCCTGCTCGCAAGCGCTGGCTGATGCGGAGAAACTGCTGGCCAAGTTGGAAAAGCAGCGCGGCAAAGCCCAGGAAAAACTGCACAACGGTCGCCTGAAGTTGCAGGACTCGGCCAAGGCAGGCAAAGCCAAGGCACAGAACAAGGCGCAAAAGGTTATTGGTGAACTTGAAGCATTGCTCGACTCGCTCAAGGAACGCCAGACCCAGACGCGTACCTACATTCAGCAACTCAAGCGTGATGCCCAGGAAAGCCTGAAACTGGCTCAAGGTGTCGGCAAGGTCCGCGAGGCCGTTGGCAAGGCGCTCGACCAGCGTGCAGCGGCTGCCAAGACCGTGAAACCGGCTGCTGCCAAGGCACCGTCGCGCAGCGCCGCCAAGCCTGCTGCCGCCAAGGCCCCGGCCAAGCCGGCTGCGACCAAAGCCCCAGCTCGCGCCGCCGCTGCCAAGCCAGCCGCGAAACCTGCTGCTGCCAAGCCAGCAGCAAAAGCCCCAGCCCGCGCCGCCGCCGCCAAACCTGCCGCCAAGCCAGCTGCGAAACCCGCTGCTGCCAAGGCGCCAGCCAAACCAGCGGCCGCCAAGCCTGCAGCTGCCAAAGCCCCGGCCAGAACCGCTGCCGCCAAGCCAGCGGCCAAAACTGTCGCCGCTAAACCCGCAGCCGCCAAGCCTGCCGCCAAACCCGCTGCAGCCAAGGCCCCGGCCAAGCCAGCGGCAGCCAAGCCAGCCGCCAAGCCTGCTGCTGCCAAAGCGCCGGCCAAACCTGCTGCAGCCAAGCCAGCAGCAAAACCTGCAGCGAAGGCCCCAGCAAAACCGGTCGCCGCCAAACCTGCCGAAGCGAAACCGGCTACTTCAGCCGCCAGTGCGCCAGCGACCAATTCGGCCGCTCCCGCCACTTCCTCGGCACCCGCCAGCACCCCAGCTCAGACGCCGTCTTCGGCCTCCTGAAGCGCTGCGGCCGCGACGCGCAGGCTAACCAGCGCGTCGTGGCCACGGGCCTGGTCCGGCGCCAGCCGGTCCAGCCAGTCGTCCGTGGGCTCATGCAAGCCTGTGGGCCATGGTTGCGCACAGGTTTGCAGCCGTTGCAGCAACTGCTTCTCCGCTTGCAGCTCCAGCCCCTTCACGTGCTCACGCAACGCCGCCAGGTGTGGATCGTGCTGCGCGGGCGTGCGCCATTGCTGGCGCAGGCTGCGTAACGGCGCAACCACATCCTGTTGCCACGGCCCGGCAATCGCACGCAGAGCCTGGGCGCGCTCTTCGCTGAAGGTGACCGCACGCGCCTGCAGCCAGGTTGCACACAGCAGCAGGCAGACGTCGCCCCCCAGCGCCTGTACCTCCAGGCAGGCTGTTTCGATTCCCGGGCGGGCATACAGCGCCAGGGCGTGATTCCACAGGTCGGTGTACATGATTCCACTCACGCTGCGGGCCGAGGAAGCTGGTAGACTCCGCGACCACTATGATCAGACTATCCAACCTCACTTTACAGCGTGGTCCGCAGCGCTTGCTAGAAGGCGCCGAGATGACCCTGCACGCCGGTCACAAGGCCGGCCTGATCGGCGCCAACGGCGCCGGAAAATCCAGCCTGTTCGCCTTGCTGCGCGGTGAGCTGTCGCCCGATTCCGGCGATTGCCAGCTGCCTGGCGACTGGCGCATTGCCCACATGCGTCAGGAAGTCGATACCCTCGACCGCCTGGCCGTGGACTATGTCCTCGACGGCGACGCCCGCCTGCGCAAGGTCCAGGCTGAACTGGCCGTGGCCGAGCAGGCGCACGACGGCACCGCTCTGGCCCGCCTGCACAGTGAGCTGGAAGTCGCCGACGGTTATACCGCCGATGCCCGCGCACGCAAGCTGCTGGCTGGCCTGGGGTTCACCAACGAGCAGATGGACCGCCGCGTCGGTGACTTCTCCGGTGGCTGGCGGATGCGCCTGAACCTGGCCCAGGCCCTGATGTGCCCGTCCGACTTGCTGCTGCTCGACGAGCCGACCAACCACTTGGACCTCGATGCGATCCTGTGGCTTGAGGACTGGCTCAAGGGTTACCCGGGCACGCTGCTGCTGATCTCCCACGACCGCGATTTCCTCGATGCCGTGGTCGACCATGTGCTGCACGTCGAGCAGCGCAAGCTCAACCTTTACAAGGGTGGCTACAGCGCCTTCGAGCGCACCCGTGCCGAGCGCCTGGCGCAACAGCAGCAGGCCTACGAGAAGCAGCAGGCGCAGCGTGCGCACATGGAAAAGTACATCGCCCGGTTCAAGGCCCAGGCCACCAAGGCCCGTCAGGCGCAGAGCCGGATCAAGGCCCTGGAACGCATGGAAGAGCTGTCGGCGGCGCATGTCGATTCGCCGTTCGACTTCGTCTTCCGTGAGTCGCAGAAGATCTCCAGCCCGTTGCTGAGCCTGTCCGAAGGCCGCCTGGGCTATGGCGACAAGGCGATCCTCGACAAGGTCAAGCTGCAGCTGGTCCCAGGTGCGCGCATCGGCCTGCTCGGCCCCAACGGCGCCGGCAAGTCGACCCTGATCAAGAACCTTGCCGGTGAGCTCGAGCCGCTGTCGGGCCGCCTGGTGCGTGGCGAGAACCTCGCCGTCGGTTACTTTGCCCAGCACCAGCTCGACTCGCTGGACGACAAGGCCAGCCCGCTCTTGCACCTGCAGCGCATTGCGCCGGCCGAGCGCGAGCAGACCTTGCGCGACTTCCTTGGCGGTTTCGACTTCCACGGCGACCGCGTCGATGAGCCGGTGGTGAACTTCTCCGGTGGCGAGAAGGCCCGCCTGGCCCTGGCGCTGATCGCCTGGGAGCGGCCGAACCTGCTGCTGCTCGACGAACCGACCAACCACCTCGACCTGGAAATGCGCCTGGCGCTGACCATGGCCCTGCAGGAATTTGCCGGTGCCGTGGTGGTGGTGTCCCACGACCGTCACCTGCTCAAAAGCACCACCGACGATTTCTTGCTGGTGGCCGATGGCAAGGTCGAGACCTTCGATGGCGACCTCGACGACTACAGCCGCTGGCTGGTCGAGTACCGCCAGCGCAGTGCGCCGTCCAGCAACGCCCCGGCCAACCCGGACAAGACCGACAAGAAGGCCCAGCGTCAGGCTGCCGCCGCCTTGCGCCAGCAGTTGGCACCGCACAAGAAGGTGGCCGACAAGCTGGAGAGCGAGCTTAACCAGGTGCATGCGCAGCTGGCCGAGATCGAGACTGCGCTGGGCGATGGTGGTGTGTACGAAGCGGCGCGCAAGGATGAACTGCGCGATCTGCTGGCTCGGCAGACCAAGTTGAAGCAGCGCGAAGGCGAGCTTGAGGAAGCCTGGATGGAAGCGCTGGAGACCCTGGAGAGCATGCAGGCCGAGCTTGAGGCGTTGTCCTGATCGCTTGATGTTGCCTGTAGCGGCCTCTTCGCGGGCAAGTCGGACCGCCGCACCGCCGCTCCCACAGGTTCATCACAGGCTTTGAGACTTGTGGCATTCCTGTGGGAGCGGCGGTGCGGCGGTCCGACTTGCCCGCGAAGAGGCCGCTACAGGCAGTAGAAATCCCGCAGAATTTGCTGGTTATTTTTTCGCCAACCCCTTAGCTTAACGTTTTGCAACAATTGTTGAGCGAGGTGTGTGATGTCGATGGAAGTGTGGTTGGGCTTCTTTGCCGCGTGCTGGGTGATCAGCCTGTCGCCGGGTGCCGGGGCGATTGCCTCGATGTCCAGCGGGCTACAGTACGGTTTCTGGCGGGGTTACTGGAATGCCCTGGGCCTGCAACTGGGCCTGATCGTGCAGATCGCCATCATTGCCGCCGGTGTCGGCGCCATCCTCGCCGCGTCTGCCACCGCCTTCCAGGTCATCAAGTGGTTCGGTGTCGCCTATCTGGTCTACCTGGCCTACAAACAATGGCGCGCCTTGCCGATGGACATGGCCGACGAGTCCGGCGTGCGCCCGATCGGCAAGCCGTTGAGCCTGGTGTTCCGCGGTTTCCTGGTCAACGTCAGCAACCCCAAGGCGCTGGTGTTCATGCTCGCTGTGCTGCCGCAGTTCCTCAACCCGCACGCGCCGCTGCTGCCGCAGTACATCGCGATCACCGTGACCATGATCAGCGTCGACATGCTGGTGATGGCGGGTTACACCGGGCTGGCTTCGCGGGTGCTGCGCCTGCTGCGCACGCCCAAGCAGCAAAAGCGCCTGAACCGCACCTTCGCCGGGTTGTTCATCGGCGCGGCGACCTTCCTCGCCACCCTGCGCCGGGCACCGATCTGATCCAATACCGGGGCTGCCATGCAGCCCCGGTCATTTCTGCTTGTCCACCAGCCCTTTAAGCAAGTCGATCGGCACCGGAAAGACGATGGTCGAGCTCCTGTCCCCGGCAATCGCCCCCAGCGTCTGCATGTAGCGCAACTGCATGGCCCCCGGCTCCTTGCTGAGCATCTGCGCGGCCTGCATCAACTTTTCCGACGCCTGCAATTCACCCTCGGCATGGATCACCTTGGCCCGCCGCTCGCGCTCGGCTTCTGCCTGGCGGGCGATGGCGCGGACCATCGATTCGTTGAGGTCGACGTGCTTGATCTCGACGTTGGCGACCTTGATGCCCCAGGCGTCGGTCTGTGCGTCCAGTACCTGGCGGATGTCCGAATTCAGCTGCTCGCGCTCGGCCAGCAGCTCGTCCAGCTCGTGCTTGCCCAGCACCGCACGCAAGGTGGTCTGGGCCAGCTGGCTGGTGGCGACGAGAAAGTCCTCGACCTGGATGATCGCCTTTTGCGGGTCGAGCACACGAAAATACAACACCGCATTGACCTTCACCGACACGTTGTCGCGCGTGATCACATCCTGTGGCGGCACATCCAGCACCACGGTGCGAAGGTCGACCCGGACCATCTGCTGGATCACCGGGATCAGCAGGATCAGCCCCGGGCCTTTGACCTGCCAGAAGCGCCCCAGCTGGAACACCACGCCACGCTCGTACTCGCGCAGGATGCGGAATGCCGACAGCAACAGCATCGCCAGCACGATCAGCACCGCGCCGAAACCCACTTGCATGAACATCATCTGTCTCCTTGCGCCGCAGGCGCGGCGGCGCTCACTTCCAGCATCACGCCATGGCGTGCCATGACCCGGACGTTCTGCCCGGCCTGCAGTGGCGTCGCGCACTGGACTTGCCATTGTTCGCCCTGGGCCTGTACCGAACCACAGAACGGGTTGTCCGCCATCACTTGGGTGACCGTCACCAGGCTGCCGACCAGGCCGGCGTCGCCGCTGACCAGCACCCGTCGCCGCGCCTTGATGGCCATGCCCAGCACGCCGCCGATCAGCAGCGCCGAGAGCACGGCGAGCGTGCCGATCAGCACCAGCGGGATGCCGAAGCCCGGTGCATCGGTGTCGATCAGGATCACGGCGCCGGCCACGAAGGCCGCGATGCCACCGAAACCGACCACGCCGAAGCTGGGCAGGAAGGCCTCGGCGATCATGAAGGCGATGCCGAGCAGAATCAGTGCCACGCCGGCGAAGCTCACCGGTAGCAGCTGCAGGGCATAGAGCCCCAGCAGCAGGCAGATGCCACCGACCACGCCGCCCAGTGCCGAGCCGGGGTTCATGAACTCGAACAGCAGGCCGTACACCCCGATCATGATCAGGATCAGCGCCACACTGGGGTTGGTGATGACCGCCAGCAGGCGCGTGCGCCAGTCCGGCAGGTGCTCGATCAGGGCCGCATCGCGTGTTTGCAGCAGCAGCGGTTGGCCGGCGGCGACCAAGGTCTTGCCATCGAGCTGGCGCATCAGGTCGGGCAGGTCGTTGGCTACCTGGTCGATCACGTGCAGACGCAGTGCTTCACTGGCAGGCAAGCTGACCGCCTCACGCACCGCCCGTTCCGCCCAGTCGGCATTGCGCCCGCGCAGTTGGGCCAGGCCTCGGATGTAAGCGGTGGCATCGTTGACCTGTTTGCGGGCCAGGGTCTGTTCCTCGTCGCTCGGCTTGGCCTTGTCGTCCTTTGACGTACCGGGCAGGCCACCGATCTGCACGGGCGTGGCGGCGCCGAGGTTGGTCCCCGGGGCCATGGCGGCGACGTGGCTGGCATAAAGGATGTAGGTGCCAGCGCTGGCGGCACGGGCGCCACTGGGGGCGACGAAACTGACGACCGGCACCGGGCTGGCGAGGATCGCCTTGATCATCTGGCGCATGGCACTGTCCAGCCCGCCGGGTGTGTCCAGGCGCAGCACCACCAACTGGGCGCCCTGGGCCTTGGCCTGTTCGAGGTTACGCAGCAGGTAGTCGGCGCTGGCCGGGCCGATGGCGTCATCGATGCCCAGCACCCAGATGCTGCCGGGCGCTGCGTGGCCGGCCGCGGCAAGGCCAAGCAGCAGCAACAGCAGCAAGCCGCGGCAACATCGAGTGATCACCTGTCGTCACCTCGTTGGCCTCTCTACTTGAAGTTTAGCCATGCCTGCCAGCCCAAGGCCTAAAATTGGATGTTGGGGGGCGAAACCGGAGGTGCATCATGCGTATGGCCAAGACTTTGCAGCAGCGCCTGGACCAGGCCAACTGCGATTACGACATCATTCCCCACCCACACTCGGCCACCAGCCTGGAGTCAGCGCGCACGGCCGGGGTACCCGCAGAGCGGGTTGCCAAGTCAGTCATGCTCGATGACCGCCATGGCAATTACATCATGGCCGTATTACCGGCCAACCGGCACATGGACATGAGCAAGGTACGCATGTCCGGCGCCTGGCAACTGACCCGCGAAAGCGCCTTGCCGATGCTGTTCGGCGATTGTGAGCGGGGCGCCATCCCGGCAATGGGTGACGCCTATCAGATCAAGATGCTGCTCGATTCGAGCCTAACCCGCCAGGGCGATGTCTACCTGGAGGCGGGTGACCACGATCACCTGATCCACATGAGCATGGAGCAGTACCTCAAACTGGTACCGCAAGCCGAAGTACGCGAGCTGTGCTGATGTTCTCAAGCCAATGCCGGGCCGGCGTCGTGGACGGCCAGCCCGGCACACAGGAGGAACCATGGACGCACCGATCCATCCATTCGCCGAGCTGTTCAAGCAACTGGGCCTGCCTGACGATGCGCAGAGCATCGACCAGTTCATCACCAGCCATTCGCCGTTGAAGAACGAGATCAAGCTGGTGGATGCACCGTTCTGGAGCGATTCCCAGCGCGCCTTCCTGCAGGAAAGCATCATTGAAGATGCCGATTGGGCGGAGCCTTTCGATCAACTCAACGAGGCATTGCGCCGCCCCAGAAAATAAAGTGCCGAGCGGCACCTGACGAGTGATTGGCCGTTGCTATGCTCAGGAAAAACAAGAGGGGTTAGCGTGATGAAAGATCCCTACGCACCAGGCTTCTGGTGCTCCGTGACGATCCTGGGCACCCTGACGGCCAGCTACTTCTACGGCATCCGCCAAACCCAGCAGATGAACCAGGCAATTCAGTTTCTCTACGCTGCTGCCGCGGTTACAGCTGCAGTCGCGTTGGTGGCACTGACCTGGATTGCCTGGCAGCAGTTGCACCTGAACAAGCGTGAAGTGGTCCAGGGGCGAACGTTGCTGACCATCTGGAACACCAAGGTCGCGCTACGCCGCGTCGAGACGGTGTTCGACCGCTATTTCTGGGGCAGCTACTGGCATTCCGGGCGCACCTTCGAGGAGGTGATGGGCGAGCTCAAGGGCACCCCGCTGGAGCAGAGCCTGGATGCGCTGAAACGCCAGTGCCGGGCCCTCGACCGTGAAATCCACGACCACCACCATCACTGGCTGGCCAATGCCCGTGACCTCTCCAGTGTGGCCACGGCCATGGCCCGCGAACGTTATCAGCTGGACTTGTGCGAGCCGTCGAGCAACGGCCATGGCAACACCGCCGTGCTCAACCGTGACCTGGAGGTACTGGTGTACACCTGGTCGGCGCGACTGCGCAGCTTCGACCATCAGCTGGACGAGCTGGAGCGCGCCTACCACTGAGGCGCCATCATTCGCCGCGGATGTACTGCTCCAGTTGCTTGATGAGGTTGGCCTGTTCGGCGATGGTTTCCTTGACCAGGTCGCCGATCGACAGCAGGCCGAGCAGCTGGCCGTTTTCGACGACTGGCAGGTGGCGCAGGTGGCGGTCGGTCATCTGCTGCATGCAGTAATCGAGGTTTTTCTTGGGCTCTACCGTGATCACCGGCGCGCTCATGATCTCGCGCACCGGCGTGGCGGCCGAGGAGCGGCCCTTGAGCACCAGCTTGCGTGCATAGTCCCGTTCACTGACGATTCCTACTACCTGGTCGTTTTCGACCACAGGCAGCGCACCGACGTTTTTCTCCGCCAGCAGTTTCAGGGCGTCGAGCACCGAGTCATCCGGGCCGATGGTGTACACGGTCTGGTGCTGGGACTTGGTCTTGAGGATTTGTTCGACGGTCTTCATACGGGCCTCTGCGGGTGGAAAAGACGAACGCTTGGAGTAAATAAAGCATCCGGCACGCCGGCCTGCACGGCAATGCAGGAAACGGCATGGAGTCGATTGAAAAACGTCATCAGAGCGTCAGTGTTGGTCAAAGAAACGGGTCCAGTCTTTGATCAAGGTATGACGGATTTCTGATCTATCAGAAATTGCCTACGAATTTTGCCCTCATCCAGCATCGGACTCCGAATTTACCCATCGCAATCAAAGGCTTAATTTCCATAACTTGCTGAGATCCTCACGCCCGTAGTGCCGCGCACACGGGCGTTGGTCTTTCTGGGGTGGAAAATGCTCGCGATGGAAAACAAGAAGTCATGGAGAACTCACCATCACCCAAGCGAAGCGCATTGCAAGATGCCTTCATTGCCTTGGTTGAAATTGCGCTGGCCCGTCGTCGCTCCTCTGACCCTAGGGTATATGACGAAGGTATGCCTTCATTCTCATACTTGCTCACGCCTAAGCAATTTGATCGTGTCAGGAAGATCTGCAGGGAGAGTGGCTGGGATGTGCCGAATCAGAGAGGCATTCTCATTGATCTGGAAGCGGTCGCTCATCCTCTGGATGCGCGGATGACCAAGGATGGGTGCACGGCTGCGCAGGTCGTGGGAATTCTGCTCGCGGCCTATTCGCCGCAAAGCCAGGTTGGCTTGAACAAACCGAAGCATGCACAAGCGATTGTCTTCAACACGCGACAGAAAGTCCGCATTGGCAAGGCCAGCTTTTATGCGGTCGCCGTGGTCAAGGTACGAGTTAAGGGAGGTAGAAAGTACTTGGCCCCGGTTACTGCATATCATGCAACCGAGGCCAAGATCAGGAATATAAGCTGACTACGCGGAAGGACGGCTTTGGAGGCGAATCTCCCACACTCAAGTGGAACGATCCATTTTTGCCTGCAATCTCCCTTCATATGACCCCAGTGTTCTGAGGCCTTCGCAGCACCGCCGACAAATTTTCTGCTGTCGTCGTAGTCAGGGCCAATGGTAGTTGGATGCTTGCACCGCTGCAAGCATTGCTCAGAGCTTCGGCATCTGCCCGATCCGCGCCACCGTTTCGCTCACGATCTGCAGGTCGAGCATGAACTGTTCCACGGTCTTGAACTCGTTGTCGTTGTGCCCGGTGTACTTCACATCCGGCATGGCCAGGCCGAACTGCACGCCGTTGGGCAGGTCATGCACCGAGGTGGCGCCGGCCGAGGTGCCGAACGCGTGTTTCATGCCCAGGTTCTCGCTGGCCACATCGAGCAGGGCCTTGACCCATTCACCTTCCGGGTTGCGGAACATCGGCTCGTCGAGGCTGTAGTCGAAGGCCACCGAGGTATGGCTCTGGCGGGCCCATTTGCCCAGCTTGTCGGCCACCTGGTCCTTGAGGGTGGCCAGTGGTTTGCCTTTGGGAATGCGCAGGTTCACGGCCAGCTTCAGGCCCTTGTCATCCACGCCGACGAAGGTCAGCGAAGTGGTCAACGGACCCATGAACGTGTCTTCGAAGCCGATGCCGAGCTTTTTGCCCAGGTAGTCCAGGCCCCAGTTGTCGGCGGCATAGCGGGCGGCATCGGTGAAGTGGTTGTGCTTGAGCGGCACCTGCTGGCCCAGGCCATTGAGGAAGTCGAGCATGCGCGCTACCGGGTTGACGCCGGACTCTGGCTCCGAGGAGTGGGCAGAGACACCGGTCACGGTGAGCAGCACATTCTTGCCATCGGCCTTGGCGTCGATGCTGAAGTCGCCGCCGTTGCGCTTCACATAGTCGACACCTGCACTTTGAAGGCGTTTGGCCAGTTCTTCAGGGTTGTCGCCAACCAAGGTCGCCACTGACGTGGTCGGAATCTGGTTGGTCGCCAGGCCGCCGGTCAGGTTGACGATTTCCGCACCCTGGCCGGTGGCCGGGCGTTTGCTGAAGCTGGCCATGACCGTGCCGTAGCCTTTCTCGGCAATCACCACCGGGTAGCCGCCATCGAGCGCCAGGTTGTAGTCGGGTGTGGGGTTGCGCTCGAAGTAGTAGGGGATGGCGTCGCCGCTGGTTTCTTCGGTGGTGTCGATCAGCAGCTTGAACTGCCGGGCCAGTGGCAGGTTCTCGTCCTTGGCCACTTTCAGCGCATACAGCGCGACGATGATGCCGTTCTTGTCATCCTCGGTGCCACGGCCGTACATGCGGTCGCCGACCAGGGTCACCTTGAACGGGTCAAGGCGGGTGCCGTCGGCCAGCTTCCAGTTGTCCGGGTTGACTGGCACCACGTCGGCGTGGGCGTGGATGCCGACCACTTCCTTGCCTTCGCCCAGCGAGATCTCGTAGACGCGGTTATCGACGTTGCGGAAGGCCAGGCCGAAGCCCTCGGCCAGGGCCTTGATCTTGTCGGCGATCTTCAGGAATTCGGGGTTTTCGTGCTGGGGTATGCCGTCGACGCTGAAAGTGGGGATGGCCACCAGCTCACGCAGGTTTTCCGTCGCAGCCTTGGCGTACTTGATACGGGTGTACAGGCCGAGCAGGCGGTTGATCTCGTTCTGTTGCTCCGCTGCCAGCGGCTTGCCGGCCAGGTAGGCGTCGAGGGTGGCAGTGAGGTTGTCGGCCTTGGCCAGGTCGCTGCCCTTCAGTTTGCCGAGGAACTGCTTGAAGTCTGCCGGGTTGCTGCCGTCGAAGGCTTTGACGATGGCGGCGGACTGTTGCTGGGAGAGGTTGGCCTGGGCCGGTAGGGTGAACAGGCCGATGCTGGCCAGCAGCAGGGCGGTGGAGGTGAGCTTTTTCAGGTGCATGGGCACGCATTCCTTCGCGAATCATTGTTATGGGGTACCCGTCGGAAACGGGAAGGGGCCCACGCTAACACCAATGACCCACGGCACGGGAGTGCCAGAAACGCGACATGTCGCACAAATGAAAAAGCCCCGGGAATGATCCCGGGGCTTTCGGAGATGGCGCACTCGGCGGGATTCGAACCCACGACCCCTGCCTTCGGAGGGCAGTACTCTATCCAGCTGAGCTACGAGTGCAACGCGAACGCATGATACCCATCTGATTCGGCGGCGTCCATCGCCTTGATCTATGGCTGTTTTTCCTGATTGGCCGTTCGCGGCCAAAGCCGCTCCCACAGGTTCTGCGCTGTCTGTAGGAGCGGCTTTAGCCGCGAAGGGCCGGTACAGGCAACGCAAATCCATCTATCCATATGCGATATCAGTATTTCCTTACGCGCTCTTATGCCCTCTATGCTCTGGTTACAACTTGTTATAACAAGTCATCGATCAGCGAAGAGACCCATGGCCGAACTGCTCCCCCTGTCCCCGGTACCGCTTTACACCCAGCTCAAGGAACTGCTGCGCGAGCGCATCCTCGATGGCACCTATCCACCGCATAGCCGCATGCCCTCGGAAAGCGAGCTGGGCAAGGCTTTTGATGTCAGCCGCATTACCGTGCGCCAGGCGCTGGGCGACCTGCAAAAGGAAGGGCTGATCTTCAAGATCCACGGCAAAGGCACCTTCGTCGCCAAGCCCAAAGCGTTCCAGAACGTCAGCACCCTGCAGGGCCTGGGCGAGTCGATGACGCAGATGGGCTATGAAGTGATCAACCGCCTGCGCAGCTTCCGCCATGTGCCGGCCAATGCCCTGGTGGCGGCGCGGCTGCAGGTCGAGGAGGGCAGCCTGGTCACCGAGATCCGCCGGGTGCGGCTGATCAACCGTGAGCCAGTGTCGCTGGAGCTGACCTGGCTGCCCAAGGCTGTCGGCGAAAAGCTGGAAAAGGCTGACCTGGTCACCCGTGACATCTTCCTGCTGCTGGAAAACGACTGTGGCATCGCCCTGGGGCACGCCGACCTGGCCATCGATGCGGTGCTGGCCGACAGCGACCTGACCCAGGCGCTGGAGGTGGAGGAGGGCTCGCCGATCATGCGCATCGAGCGCCTGACCCACACCGCCGACGGCACGCCGCTGGACTTCGAACACCTCTATTACCGCGGCGATGCCTTCCAGTACCGCCTGCGCATCGACCGCCAGAAGGGGAGCAAGGCATGAGTATCGAAACCCAGGATTACGACATCATCGTCATCGGCGGCGGCACCGCCGGGCCGATGGCGGCGATCAAGGCCAAGGAGCATGACAAGCGCCTGCGCGTGCTGCTGCTGGACAAGGCCAACGTCAAGCGCAGCGGCGCCATCAGCATGGGCATGGACGGCCTGAACAACGCCATCATCCCCGGCCACGCCACGCCCGAGCAGTACACCAAGGAAATCACCGTGGCCAACGACGGCATCGTCAACCAGGCCGCCGTGCATGCCTATGCCACCCACAGTTTCGAAACCATCGAGCAGCTCGACCGCTGGGGCGTCAAGTTCGAGAAAGACGAGACCGGCGACTACGCGGTGAAGAAGGTTCATCACATGGGCGCTTACGTGCTGCCCATGCCTGAAGGCCACGACATCAAGAAGGTGCTCTATCGCCAGCTCAAGCGCGCCCGGGTCGAGATCAGCAACCGCATGGTCTGCACCCGCGTGCTGCTCGATGCCGAAGGCGCCGCAGCCGGTGTATTGGGTTTCGACTGCCGCACTGGCGAATTCCGTGTGGTCCGCGCCAAGGCGGTGATCCTCGCCTGCGGTGCCGCCGGGCGCCTGGGCCTGCCATCGTCGGGTTACCTGATGGGCACCTACGAGAACCCGACCAATGCCGGTGACGGCTATGCCATGGCCTACCACGCGGGTGCCGAGCTGGCCAACCTCGAGTGCTTCCAGATCAACCCGCTGATCAAGGACTACAACGGCCCGGCCTGCGCCTACGTGACCGGCCCGCTGGGCGGCTACACCGCCAACAGCAAGGGCGAGCGCTTCATCGAGTGCGATTACTGGAGCGGGCAGATGATGTGGGAATTCCACCAGGAACTCGAAGGCGGCAACGGCCCGGTGTTCCTCAAGCTCGACCACCTGGCCGAGGAAACCATCCAGAACATCGAAGAGATCCTGCACAGCAACGAGCGCCCCAGTCGTGGCCAGTTCCATGCCGGGCGTGGCACCGACTACCGCCAGCACATGGTCGAGATGCATATCTCCGAGATCGGCTTCTGCTCGGGGCATTCGGCCTCGGGGGTGTGGGTCAACGAGAAGGCCGAGACCAGCGTCAAGGGGCTGTACGCGGCAGGTGACATGGCTGCGGTGCCGCACAACTACATGCTCGGCGCCTTCACCTACGGCTGGTTTGCCGGGGTGAATGCTGCGCTGTACGTGGCCGGGCGCGAGTTCTCCGAGGTCGATGCAGGGCAAGTCGAGCGCGAGCGCGCGCGGGTGTTCGCCCCGTTGCAGCGTGAGCATGGCCTGCCGCCGGCGCAGGTGGAATACAAGCTGCGACGCATGGTGAACGATTACCTGCAGCCGCCCAAGGTGACCAAGAAGATGGAAATCGGCCTGGCGCGCTTTGCCGAGATCGAGCGTGATCTCGACCAGATGAAAGCCAGCAACCCGCATGAGCTGATGCGTGCCATGGAAGTGTCGGTGATCCGCGACTGCGCCGAAATGGCGGCGCGGGCCTCGTTGTTCCGTGAGGAGAGCCGCTGGGGCCTGTACCACCACCGGGTCGACTTCCCCGAGCGCAACGATGGCGAATGGTTTTGCCACTGCCACCTGAAAAAAGGCGAAAACGGTGAAATGACCAGTTTCAAGAAATCCGTCGAGCCCTACCTGATCGCGCTGGATGCCGAAGAGCAGACTGCCTATGACCGGTTGAGAGTCAAAGCCAATGCCGCCTGAGCGACACCTCACCTTGTGGCAGCGGGTTCACCCGCGAACACCGGCGAAGCCGCTGCCATCCACCGTGTTGGATGCTTCGCGGGCAAACCCGCTGCCACAGGGAAATGTGCAAGCCACTAGATGAAAGGGTGCCCATGAAGGCCCCAAGGACCCCGTGAAATGGCCTATCAGCCCCAGGAAATCTTCTTTCGCAGCAGCGCGCCGGTAACCATCGACGAAGACAAGTGCATCGCCGAAAAAGGCTGCACCGTCTGTGTCGAGGTCTGCCCCATGGACCTGCTGGCGATCAACCCGGCCACGCAAAAGGCTTACATGGCCTTCGACGAGTGCTGGTACTGCATGCCCTGCGAGAAAGACTGCCCCACCGGCGCGGTCAAGGTCGACATCCCTTACCTGCTGCGCTGACTCATCCCCGCCATCCGGCGAACCACCGGACGCGCCTTCCTGCAATGCCCCTCGTTTCCCACCCCCCAAGCCGGGCGGCGGAGACGATTCCAGCACTCAAAACGATTCGAGGGGAAACACCCATGCGCCTTGTAGCTACCGTGGCCGGCCTCGCGCTGGCGCTTACCGGCCTGAATGCCAGCGCCGAAACCATCCGCATCGCCATCGGCACCCAGGACACCACCATCAACTGCGCCACCGGCGGCCTGTTGATCCGTGAGCTGGGCTTGCTCGACAAGTACCTGCCGCACGACGGCAAGTACAAGGACGCCCATTACCAGGTGGAGTGGAAGAACTTCACCAGCGGCGCGCCGCTGACCAACGAGATGGTCGCTGGCAAGCTCGACTTCGGCGCCATGGCCGATTTCCCCGGCTCGTTCAACGGCGTCGCGCACCTGGATGCCGGCAAGCGCAGCCTGTTCATCAGTGTGCTCTCGGGCAGTGTGCATGGCAGCGGCAACGGCATTGTCGTACCGGCGGCATCCAAGGTGCAGTCGCTGGCTGAGCTCAAGGGCAAGACCATCTCCGTACCGTTCGCCTCCACCGCCCACGGTATGCTGCTGCGCGCCGTCGCGGCCCAGGGCTGGGACCCGCAGAAGGACCTGCGAATCATCGCCCAGGCCCCGGAAATCGCCGGTTCCGCCTTGCGCAGCAACCGCATCGAGGCCCACGCCGACTTCGTGCCGTTCGCCGAGCTGTTCCCCAACCGCGGCTTTGCCCGCAAGATCTACGACGGTGCCCAGGCCAACGCGCCGACCTTCCATGGCGCCCTGGTCGATGCCGACTATGCGAAAAAGTACCCGGAAGTGGTCACCGCCTACCTGCGCGCCAGCCTCGAAGCTGACCGCCTGATCGCTGCCGAGCCTGAGAAGTACAGCGAGCTGATCGAGAAGGTCACCGGCATCGAGGCCGAGGTCAATTACCTGTTCCACGGCCCGCTCGGCCTGCAGACCCGCGATCTGACCTGGAAGCCCGAGTACCGCCAGGCGGTGGCCACGTCCATTGATACGCTGAAGCTGCTGAAGAAGACCGATCGCGGCCTGGACACCGACCAGTTCATCGACGACCAGTACATTCGCGCGGCCTTCAAGCAGGCCGGCCTGGACTATGACAAGGCGCTGACGAACTACCAGCCGCTGCCGCTCAAGGCCAACGACGCGCTCACTGGCAAGCCGATCACCGACGTCAGCCGCCTGGCGCAGATCTGGGTGCGCGGTGAAGACAAGGTACGCCACTACGCCTCGCCGGAAGCCGCCCTCGGCGCGCTGGCCCAGCTGGAGCAGGAAGGCAAGGACATCCGCGCCATCTACGCCCAGGCTGCCGACAGCGGCATCAAGCTGCTGGCCAACCAGGCCTGGTTCGTGCGCAACGCCAAGGGCGAGCTGGCCGCCTTCCTGCTCAAGGATCAGGCCGAGCAGTACGCCAAGGCCCACGGGGGTGAAGCGCTGGACTTCGTCAGTGCCAACCAGAAGCTGGTCGCCCAGCGCTGACCGGGAGGCATCGACATGACCCGCGACCTCAAGCGCTGGCCCGTGCGCCTGGTTTCGCTGCTGGCCTGCCTGCTGTTCTGGCAGGTGGCGGCCAGCGTCAAGCTGGACCTTGGCCTGCTCACCTTCACCTACGTCCCCACGCCGCAGGCGGTGCTGGAGGCGGCCTGGCAGTTGCTGACCAGCAGCACCCTGCTGGCGCACCTGGGCAGCAGCCTGTCGCGGGTGTTTGCCGGTTATGCCGCGGCGGCGCTGCTGGGTGTGGCCCTGGGGCTGCTGATCGGCCGCTCGAAATGGGCCGAGGACACCTTGCTGCCGCCGCTCGAAGTGCTGCGGCCGATACCGGCGGTGGCGTGGATCCCGTTGGCGATCCTGATGTTCCCGTCGTCGGAACTGTCGATGGTGTTCATCACTTTCACCGGCGCGCTGTTCCCGATCCTGCTCAATACCGTGCATGGCGCGGAGGCCGTCGACCCGCGCCTGGTGGCCTCGGCGCGCAGCCTCGGTGCCGGGCGCTGGGCGATCCTGCGCGAAGTGGTGCTGCCCGGTGCGCTGCCGAGCATCGTCACCGGCCTTGCCATCGGCATGGGCACCTCGTGGTTCTGCCTGGTCACCGCCGAGATGATCGCCGGGCAGTTCGGCATCGGTTACTACACCTGGGAGTCATACACCTTGCAGAACTACCCGGACATCATCGTCGGCATGCTGCTGATCGGCGTGCTGGGCATGGGCAGCAGCGCGCTGGTCAAGCGCCTCGGCGCATTCGCCACACCCTGGTACCGCACGCGGAGGGCCGGCTGATGAACAGTCATCAACAGGCGCCCGGGCGCATCGATGGGCATGGCCTGTCGATTCGGCTGGGGCAGGGCCGTGAAGCTTTCGAGGCGGTGCAGCGCCTGGACTTTGCCGTGGAGCCGGGGGAGTTCGTGTGTATCCTCGGGCCGTCTGGCTGTGGCAAGTCGACCTTGCTCGGCGCCCTGGCCGGGCACCTGGTGCCCAGCAACGGCCAGCTGAGGGTGGATGGCCAGGCTATCGCCGGGCCGTCACCGCAGCGTGGCATGGTGTTCCAGCACCACACCTTGCTGCCCTGGCGCAGTGTGCTCGACAACGTCGCCTTCGGCCTGAAGATGCAAGGCCTGGGCAAGGCCGAACGCCGCCAGCAGGCACGCGAAATGTTGCAACTGGTGGGCCTGGCCGACTTTGCCGAGCGCTGGCCCAGCCAGTTGTCCGGTGGCATGCAGCAGCGCGCCGAGATCGCCCGGGTGCTGATCAACCGCCCGCGCCTGCTGCTGATGGACGAGCCTTTCGGCGCCCTGGATGCGCAAACCCGTGCGCGCATGCAGGAGCTGTTGCTGGATATCTGGGCGCGCATCCGCACCACCGTGGTGTTCGTTACCCACGACATCGACGAAGCCTTGTTCCTGGCCGACCGCATTCTGGTGATGAGCCCGCGCCCCGGTCGCTTCATCGAGGACCTGCGCCTGGATTTTGCGCGCCCGCGCCGCGCCAGCCTGCTGACCAGCCCTGCATTCACCCACCTCAAACGCCATTGCCTGGCCTTGCTGCGCCATGAAGAGGGTCGCGAACTGCCGCGCCTTACGCCGCTTGGCCTGCCAGCCACCGACCATCCACCGCTCAGGATCGCGCTATGACTCAACGAAGCACCGACAACCCCGAAATTCTCGAACTGCTGCCACGCCTGCAAGCCGACGACGCAGGCGTGCGGCGCATCGCCTTGATCGAACTGGCCGACCTGGAGGACCCCGATGCCTTGCCGTGGCTCACCGATGCGCTGTTGGTCGATGCCGCCGACGAAGTGCGCGCCGAGGCTGCACGCCTGCTGGAAGCCTGGGAGGAACCGGAAGTGGTGCAGGCCTTGTGCGCCGCGCTGGCCGATGCTGCCGAAGCGGTACGCCTGGCTGCCGCGCAGAGCCTCAGCGAATTGAAGAGCCCGGAAGCCGGCCAGTTGATTCTGCCGTGGGTCGGCCATGCCGAGGCCTTCGTCCGCGCCAGTGCCTTGCGTGCCCTGCGCGAGCTGCGCCTGGAAGACGCCGCCGGGCCTGCGCTGCGGGCGCTGGAGGACCAGGACGCGGCAGTGCGGCGCGAAGCCGTGGGTATTCTGGGGTGGCTCAAGCACGCGCCCGCGTTGCCTGCCTTGGCGAGGCTGGCCGAGCACGAGCCCGACACCGAAGTGCGTCGCGCAGCGATTGGCGCACTGGGGCTTGGGCGTGACCTCGCGGTATTGCCGGCGCTGGTGGGGGCGTTGCGCGATCCCGCCTGGCAAGTGCGTGAAGAAGCCGCGACGACGCTGGGCAAGGTTGGCCATGCTCAGGCGGGGCCGGCACTGGTGGCGGCGCTGGGCGATGGCTTCTGGCAAGTACGCTTGCGCGCTGCCCGCTCGTTGGGCCGCTTGCGTCATGCCGAGGCGCTGGAGGCCTTGGCCGACTTGCTTGGCCACGGCATCGCCAACCTGCGCAAGGAAGCCGCGCTGGCGCTGGGTGAACTGGGCCTGGCGCGGGCCTTGCCTGCGTTGCAGGCGGCGGAGGCGGACAGTGACCCAGAAGTGCGCAAGGCCGTGCGCATCGCCCTGACGCAGTTGCGTGGGGCTGCCTGATGGACGCGCCGAGCGCGATTCGCAACCAGCGAGGGCCTGGCTTGCTGGCCCTGCAATGGGCCGATGCCGAGGCGATCATCAGCCATGCCCGCCTGCGCGGCGCCTGCCCCTGCTCGCAATGCCGGGCGGCACGCTTGCAGGGGCGGGTGTCAGTGGTCAGGGACGACGTTCGCGTCGAGCGGGTGGTGGCGCAGGGATACGGCGTGCAATTGATATTCAGCGATGGACATGAGCGGGGTATATACCCCTGGGCCTACCTGCGCACGCTTGGCGAGCCAGCCCCTACAGGGCGATCAACTCGGGCCTCAGGCCCTCCACCCGACGGGCCGGTGGCGGCAGGTAGCCGCCATCACCGGTGATCTGATGCAGGACCTTTTCGCGCAGCCCATGCAACGCCACACCAGTGCGCAGGCGTGGGTGCGGCAGGTCGATTTCCACCACCGCCTTGATTCGCCCGGGGCGTGGCTCCAGCACCACCACGCGGTCGGCGAGGTAGGTGGCTTCTTCGGCATCGTGGGTCACCAGCAAGGTGGTGATGCCGGCGCGCTCGCGGATGGCCAGCAGTTCGTCCTGCAGTTGCTGGCGGGTCAGTGCATCGAGCGCGCCAAAGGGCTCGTCGAGCAACAGGATGCGCGGGCTGGCCACCAGGCCACGGGCAATCGCCACGCGCTGGGCCATGCCGCCAGACAGCTGGTGCGGGTAGGCGGACTCGAAACCGACCAGGCCCACCAGTTGCACGAACTCGTGCACACGCCGGGCACGCTCGCCCTGGGTCAGGCGTTCGTTGACCAGGCCCAGGCCGATGTTCTGCTCTACCGTCAGCCAGGGGAACAGGCGATGCTCCTGAAACACGATGCCACGTTCGCCGCCGATGCCGCTGACCGCCTGGCCATCGACGTGGATACTGCCGCTGTAATCGGTGTCCAGCCCGACCAGCAGGCGCAGCAAGGTCGACTTGCCACAGCCCGAGGCGCCGACGATGGCGATGAACTCGCCTTCGTTGATGGCCAGGTTGAAATTGCGGATGGCCTCGAAGGGTTGGCCATCGACGCTGAAGACTTTGCCGACGCCTTCGAAGCTGACCAGCGGCGGCGTGGTATCGGCCTGATTGGCCGCGAGCAGGTGTGAAGCATTGAAGGCGTTCATGCGGTTCTCCAGCGCGTGGCGCGTGATTCGAGGCGTTGACCGAGGGTGCCGAGCAGGGCGGCGACCAGGCCGATCAGGAGCATGGCGGCCATGACCTGGTCCATGCGGAACAGTTGCTGGGCGCCGATCATCAGGCTGGCGATGCCGCCGTCCGAGGGCATGAAGTACTCGGCGCCGATGGTGCCCAGCCAGGCATAGATCAGCGACAGGCGCAGGCCGGCAAAGATGGCCGGTGCAGCCCCCGGCAACACCAGCAGACGCAGGCGTTGCCACAGGTTCAGGCGCAGCGTGCGGGCCGCCTCGCCCAGTTGTGGCGACAGGCTGGCAATGCCCCGCTGGGTGGCGATCAGCAGCGGGAAGAACGCGGCCAGGCCGACGAACACGTTCTTGGCCCCTTCGCCGAGGCCGAACCAGGCGGTGAGCAAGGGTACCCAGGCGAACAGCGCCACTTGGCGCAGGGCTGACAGGCTTGGCCCGAAGAGGCGTTCGGCGTTGTGGCAAAGCCCTAGCAGCAGCCCGCTCAGCAAGCCGGCGCCGCCGCCCAGGAGCAGGCCGGTCAGGGTGCGCTGCAGACTCAGCAGCATGGCCTCTGGCAGCGAGCCATCGGCCAGGCCGCTGAACAGGGTGCGCAGTACGCCCAGCGGGGAGGCGAGGATGTTCGGGTCGATCCAGCCAAAACTGTTGCTCGCCTGCCACAACGCCAGCAGTGCCGCCGGTAGCAGCAGGCTTTGCCAGCCCCGTGGAACGGGCCCGCGCTGTTGTTCGCCGGTGGCCGGTTGCGGCCAGTACAGCAGGCGCTTTTCCAGGCTTGAGAAACCCCGTTCCAGCAGCGCGCCGACCAGGCCGATCACCAGGATGCACAGCAGCACCAGGTCGAGCATGAACAACTGCCGGCCCCAGACCATCAGGTAGCCAATGCCTTCGCTGGAGGCAAGCAACTCAACGGCCAGCAACGAGGTCCAGCCAGTCGCCAGGGCCAGGCGCACACCAGTGAGGAAGGCGGGCAGGGCGGCGGGCAGCAGCAGGCGCAGGAACAGCAGGTGGCGTGGCAGGCGCAGGGCGGCGGCGGCTTCGCGCAGCTTGGGCTGGGCATCGCGCACGCCGACCAGGGTATGCAAGGTGACCGGTACCACCACGGCCTTCACCAGCACCACCAGCTTGAGCAGCTCGCCGATACCGAAGAACAGCATGAACAGCGGGATCCAGGCCAGGGTGGGGATCTGCGCCAAAGCCACGAAGGTCGGCAACACCAAGGTCTGCGCATGGCGTGAGCTGCCCAGCCAGGTGCCGAGCAGCAAGCCGCTGCTGACACCCGCCAACAGTCCCCAGAACAGCCGCTGCAGACTTATCCACAGGTGCCCCCAAAGCTCACCGGAGCCGTACTCCAGCGCGCTCTGCCACACCAGCGACGGTGCCGGCAGGATCTGCTCGCTCATCCAGTGCTGCCGGCTCGCCACCACCCATAGAACGGCAAGCGTCACCGGCACCAGGTAGGAGCGGCCTCGTGTCGCGAAAGGGCCGCGCAGCGGCCCCAGCTGCCACCACGATCTCCTGCTAAGAACTCCATTCATCGGCCATCTCTCGTAGCGTTCCAATGTTATTCACTTATGGAATTAAAAAATCACACAAGTAGCTTTCAAGAGATAAGAGCATGCAAGCCTTGCATGCGGAACCCCCTCGCCATTGCGTTCTGCTCATATTTTCGATGCGTTTCCCGCAAGCCGTCCCACGGCCCGCATGGATGCTCGTTTATGTCTTTCAGTTACTAAAAAATGAAGTTTTGATCTTTGTAGGTTCTAACCAGACCTGCCTAGCTTCTGGCCTAAGCGCCGGCCATCGCCGGTGGCAGCCTGCCAAGGAGCCTTGCCATGAAAACCCCATTGCGCCACCTGATTACCGCCCTCGGTCTGGCCTTCACCCTGAACGCTCACGCTACCGAGCCGGCCAAGCCCGAAAGCATCCGCATCGCCGTGCCCGACCTCAGCGCCGGCAGCAAGCACAGTGCTGGCGGCGTGGTCGATGTACTGCGTGACCAGCAACTGCTGGAAAAGGAGTTCGCCAAAGACGGCATCCGCATCGACTGGCACTTCTTCAAGGGCGCAGGTCCTGTGGTCAACGAAGCCCTGGCCAACGGCCAGGCCGACTTCGCCTACCTGGGCGACCTGGCGGCGATCGTCGGCAAGGCCAACGGCCTCGACACCCGGGTGCTGTCAGCCGGCGTGCGTGGGGTGAAGAGCTACCTGGGCGTGGTGCCGGGCTCCGGCATCAAGACCCTGCACGACCTCAAGGGCAAGCGTGTGGCGGTATTCCGCGGCACCGCCAACCAGCTGTCGTTCGCCAGCGCGTTGGCCAGCCAAGGGCTGTCCGAGCGCGACCTGAAAGTGATCAACCTGGATTTCAACGCCGCCAACGCTGCACTGGCCGCCAAGCAGATCGACGCCACCTGGGGCCTGTCCAACCTGCTGTCGCTGCGTGAGCGCGGGCTGGTCGAGCTGCCGGTCAACTCCCGCGACCTGGAAGGTGCCGGCAGCACCCAGGCGGTATTGCTTGGCACGGGCGACTTCATCCGCAAATACCCCGAGCTGGTGCAGCGCCTGGTCAATGCCCAGGAACAGGCCGCCAGCTGGCTGCGCGACGAGCACAACCGCGATGCCTTCGTCGACCTGGTGGCAAGCAACGCCAACTGGCCACGCAGCATCCTCAGCGATGACTTGGCCAAGGAAGACCTTGCCCATTACTTCGATCCTCGCCTGGACACCGACTTCGTCGCCCAACTGCAGCAGGGCGTCGACCTGGCTGCCCGCGAGCGCCTGATCCGCCGTGGCTTCCAGGTTTCCGAGTGGATCGAGCCACGCTTCCTCGATGCTGCACTGCAACACGCACAGGCCGTGCAGGCCGCCCGCTGAACCCTCAACCCGACCATGACCGCAAGGACCACGACCATGAGCAATGCCGCACTGGCCTCCGCGCCACACGCCCTCGAACTCGACATCCACCCGGTCGCCGGCCGCATCGGCGCCGAAATCCGTGGGGTGAAGCTGTCCGCCGACCTGGATGCCGCCACCCTCGACGCCATCCAGGCCGCCCTGGTGAAACACAAGGTGATCTTCTTCCGCGGCCAGACCCACCTGGACGACCAGAGCCAGGAAGGCTTCGCCAAGCTGCTCGGCGAGCCGGTCGCTCACCCCACCGTGCCGGTGGTGGACGGCACCAGCTACCTGCTGCAGCTGGACGGTGCCGAAGGCCAGCGGGCCAACTCCTGGCACACCGACGTGACTTTCGTCGATGCCTACCCCAAGGCCTCGATCCTGCGCAGCGTGGTGGCGCCGGCTTCCGGCGGCGATACCGTGTGGGCCAACACTGCAGCGGCCTATCAGGAGCTGCCCGAGCCGCTGCGTGAGCTGGCCGACAAGCTGTGGGCCGTGCACAGCAATGAATACGACTATGCGAGCCTCAAGCCCGATGTCGACCCGGCGAAGCTTGAGCGCTATCGCAAGGTGTTCACCTCGACCGTGTACGAGACCGAGCACCCGGTGGTGCGGGTGCACCCGATCAGTGGTGAACGGGCGTTGCAGCTGGGGCATTTCGTGAAGCGCATCAAGGGCTATTCGCTGGCCGACTCGCAGCACTTGTTCGCGGTATTGCAGGGGCATGTGACGCGGCTGGAGAACACCGTGCGCTGGCGCTGGGCGGCAGGGGATGTGGCGATCTGGGATAACCGCGCCACGCAGCATTATGCGGTGGATGATTACGGGACCCAGCCACGGGTGGTGCGCCGGGTGACATTGGCCGGTGAAGTACCCGTGGGAGTGGATGGCCAATTAAGCCGGACTATCCACAGGGCCTGAGCCCTGTAGGGCAACTACTGTGGGAGCGGGCTTGCCCGCGAAGCAGGCACCGCGGTGGATGGCACCGGCCGTGCCGGTGTTCGCGGGCAAGCCCGCTCCCACAGGGGCATGCGGTCAGCTCTCTAGAGCTCGGTATCACAGGCAATCAGCTGCCTGACCAACCCCTGAGCCAACGGCGACAAGCCATATCCCACTCGGCTCACCACCCCATAGCGGGTATAGAACGCCTCTTCCTGTTCCGCTGCCAGGTCCACCAGTTTCAACGCGACCAGCCCCCCCTCCATCTGGTAAGGCCGCAAGTTGGCATTGCAGGCGATGCCAATGGTGTCCGAATGCATCACCACATTCAGCAGCGCATAACCATGCTCGCATTCCACCGTCGGCAGAAAGTCCTGCCGCCCGCTGAGGTCACTGAGGATCTTGCGGATGTTCGGCGGCCGGAACGTGGTCGCCAGCGGGTAATCGAAAACGTCCCGCGCCCGCACTTGCGCCTGCTCGGTCAGCGGGTGCCCGGCCCGGCAGCAGAAATGCCAGCGCTGCGGTGCCAGCTTGTGCACGCGGTAATCCGGGTCGGACTCGAACTGGCGAGTGTCGGCAACGAAGAACTCGATCTCCTCGGCGATCAGCTTGCGGTTCAGCGCCTGCCAGTTATCCACCTGGAAGCAGGTGCGCGCCGCCGGGTATTCGGCGACGAAGCGCGCCACCGCCCGTGGCACCAGGCCGCCAGCGGGTGCCGGGCCGGAGCCGAAGCGCACCACGCCGGTGGTGGCGCCATTGAACTGATGGATCTCGTTGACCAGGTTATGCGCGCCATGCACCAGGCGTCGCGAGTGCTCCAGCACCAGCAAGCCTTGGCGGGTGGGGGAGAGCTCCTTGCTGGCGCGGTCGACCAGGCGGCAGCCGATGTTGTGCTCCAGGGTCTGGATGCTGCGGCTGAAGGCCGATTGCGACAGGTTCACCGCAGCCGCCGCGGCGACGAAACTGCGGTGCTCGACAAGGGCGATGAAGTGGCGGAGCTGGCGGAGGTCGATATGCATTTTCTACATGGAAACTTTCGGTCGAATGCAATTGATGAAGAGGGTTAGCCACCTTATAAAGGTTGTTACTTATTCCACAAAATATGAATTACACATATTTATATCTCTTAAAAGAATATAAGCCCAACTGACCGCGATTCGGTTCCGCCAACGGAAATGCTCGCCCAGGGCCCCTGCCTCAAGGAGCATTTGCATGTCCGGACTTTCCCGTTGGCCTGCGCGCGCGTCGCGTCTTACCTTGCAACCCTTGGCCGCCGGCGTGTTGCTGGCGGCCTCCAGCGGCAGCTTCGCCGAAGAACCCGTCAGCGCTACCCCGGCTGTGAAACTGGACGCCAAGCTTGGCACGGTCACGGTCAATGCCCGCCGCCGCGAAGAAACCGCGCAGAGCGTGCCCACGCCAATCAGCGTGCTCAGCAGCGAGACCCTGGAAACCCAGCGCATCTACCGTGTGCAGGATCTGCAGCAGCTGGTGCCGAGCACCAACGTCGCTTATGTGCATGCGCGCCAGTCGAGCATCTCGATTCGGGGCCTGGGCAACAACCCGGCCAGCGATGGCCTGGAAGGCAGCGTCGGTATCTACCTGGACAACGTCTACCTCGGCCGCCCGGGCATGGCCGTGTTCGACCTGCTCGATGTCGAGCAGCTGGAAGTGCTGCGCGGCCCGCAGGGCACGCTGTTTGGCAAGAACACCACGGCGGGCGTGCTGAACATCACCACGCGCAAACCGACCTTTCATACAGAAGGCAGCGTCCAGCAATCGATTGGCGAAGACGGCTACCTGCAGACCCAGGGCAGTTACTCCGGGCCGATCACCGAGACGCTGGCTGGGCGCATCAGCGCCTATCACACCGAAGACGATGGCTATGTGAAGAACATCCACAACGGCGACGAGCTCAACGGCGGCAAGCGCCAGGGCTTTCGTACCCAGTTGCTGTTCAAGCCGAGCGAAACCTTCAACCTGCGTTGGATCGGCGAATACAACGAGGAGGACTCCAACAACGGCATCCTCAGCCTGTACAGCACCGGGCCGACCATCAATGGCGTCAACCGCTACGAGAGCCTGGCCGCCCAGGCTGGCGCGACACTGGTGTCGGGCAAGGACCGCAAGGTCAACTTCGATGCCGAGCAAAGGGTCACGGTGTTCCAGGGCGGTACCTCGGTAGAGGCCAACTGGACCCTGCCCAACGACTTCACCCTGACCTCGATCAGCGCTTACCGCTGGTGGGACTTTACCCCGCGCAACGACGACGGCCTCGATGTGCCGGTGTTCTACAGCGCCGGGGTGTCGGTGCGTGACAAGCAATATTCTCAGGAGATCCGCCTGGCTTCGCCTACCGGTGGCCTCTTCGACTATGTGCTCGGCGCGTACTACTTCAAGCAGGACCTGGACAACAAATCCTTCACCTATTACGGCCCCCAGGCCGACATCTGGAACATCACCCCGGCCGGTGCCCTGGCCAACGTCAATACCATCGGCAACGGCCATATCGATACTGACAGCTACGCGCTGTTCGCCCAGGGCACCTGGCACCTCACCGACCGCCTCGACTTCACTGCGGGCGTGCGCGGTACCTACGAAGAAAAAAGCGCCTGGGTGACCCGCGATGCGCCAACCGGCGGTGCTGCCGTGACCGGTGCTGCCGCTGCTGCACGCCAGGGCAGGGTGGGGGCGTACGATTCGGGCGACCTCAACCAGTACAGCTTCAGCCCTTCCGGGCTGCTGGGGCTGAGCTACCGCTTCAACGACCAACTGCTCGGCTACGCCACCCTGACTCACGGCGAGAAGTCTGGTGGCGTGAATCTCACTGTCGGCGCCGCGCCACGCCTGGGCACCGACTCACTGCTGGTCGGTACCGAGCGGGCCAACAACGCCGAGTTGGGCCTCAAGAGCACGCTGTTCGACAACCGCCTGCAGCTCAACACTAACCTGTTCTGGACCGAGGTGCATGGCTACCAGGCCAACGTCTACGACCAGATCAACCGCGTGCAGTACCTGGCCAACGCCGGCAGCGTGCGCTCGCGCGGCCTGGAATTCGAGGCCACGGCGCTGCCGATCAATGGCCTGACGGTGAACTTCAACGGCTCGTGGAACGACGTTCGCTACCTGAAGTACGACGACGCTCCATGCCCGCCAGAGGTGAGCCTGGCCAATGCCACCGCCACCTGCGACCTGTCCGGCCACCAGGTGGTCGGCGCCTCCAAGTACATCGCCAACCTCAACGGCGAATACAAGTGGCAAGCCAGCCAGCACGTCGAGCCCTACGTCACTGCCAGCTACGCGTTCCGCTCAAGGGCGGTGGGCACCATCGACGATTCCGACTTCGGCCAGATCCCCAGCTACGCGCTGGTCAACCTCTCCGCCGGTGTGCGCCTGGACCAGGGCGACGGCGTGGTCGACCTGTCGCTGTGGGTGAAAAACGCCGGCGACAAGACCTATTTCACCAGCCTGTGGAACTCCGCCAACGGTGGTTATGCCGGCGTGCTCGGTACCCCGCGCACCTTCGGCGCCACTGCCCGTTACGACTTCTGAGCACAAGGAGCTTTGCCATGAATGCCAAGACTGAAACCCCCGCACTGCCTGAAGGCGCCTGCCTCACTGCCAAGGTCCCCGAGCGCGCCGAGGCGCTGCTCGGCGATGTGGTGGTCAATCCTTACCGCCTGGCGCCGCTGACCGCGATCATCCGCGACGGTGGGCGCAGCCTGAGCGCGGCCCATGTGCGGGTGCGCGGCAAGGGCGAGCGCGGTGTGGACATCGCCTACGAGGTGTCCGAGCGCTCGCTGTGGACCTATGGCGGCATCCCGGTATTCGGCCTGTACCCGGATCACGTCAATCAGGTGGAAGTGACCTACAAGCTCGACGGCGAGCGCATCCGCGAGCAGTACCAGATCTACGCCCCGGCCGTGCGCCTGCCGGTGGTGGCGAAACAGACTGCCGCACTGCCGGAGGTGGAGCCGGTCAAGGTGGCGCCTGGTTTCGAGCAGCGCCTGTACCTGTTCAACCATCTGCAAGGTGACATCCCCGGTGGCCGCGCCTTCAAGTGGAACGGACTGGGCGGCGCCGCCGAGTGGGACCAGGTCGGCAACAACTGGATCGCCGACAGCAACGGCGACGTGCGCTGGTACCTGGACATCGAGCAGATCCACGACTCCAACCGTCGCGACGGCCTGGGCGGGACCATGGGCTTCCAGCAGACCCGCGACGGCAAGCTGATCTGGGGGCAGGGCCAGACGTACTCCAAGTTCGACCTGCTGGGCCGGCGCATCTGGCAGCGCAACCTGCCGGACAAATTCGCCGACTTCTCCCATGAAATTCGCGAAACGAGCAACGGTACCTACCTGCTGCGGGTCGGCACAAGCGATTACCGTCGCCCCGATGGCAAGCGGGTACGCTCGATCCGTGACCACATCATCGAGGTCGACGAAGCCGGCGATGTGCTGGACTTCTGGGACCTGAACCAGATTCTCGATCCCTATCGTGGCGACTTGCTGGAAACCTTGGGCAAGGCGGCGATCCAGCTGCCCGACGGTGTGCCAAAGCAGGACGATCGGCTGGCCAACGAACTGGCCGAAGGCGACTTGCCGTTCGGCGATACCCCGGGCGTGGGCACCGGGCGTAACTGGGCGCACGTCAATGCCATCGACTACGATGCCGATGACGACAGCATTATCGTTTCAGCGCGCCATCAGGGTGTGGTGAAGATCGGTCGCGACAAGCAGGTGAAATGGATTCTCGCTTCTCCACAAGGCTGGCCACAGCCCCTGCGCGAGAAGGTGCTGACCCCCGTCGAGAGCGAAGGCTTCGACTGGTCGTGGACGCAGCACACCGCCTGGCTCACCGGCAAAGGCACACTGACGGTATTCGACAACGGCTGGGGCCGCGACTTTGCCCCGACCAGGCTCAGCGGTAACTACAGCCGGGCGGTCGAGTACAAGATCGATGAAGCCAATGGCACGGTCGAGCAGGTCTGGGAGTACGGCAAGGAACGCGGCGACGAGTGGTATAGCCCGGTGACCTCGGTGGTGGCCTACCGGCCAGAGACCGATACCCAGTTCATCTATTCCGCTTCGGTGAATTTCCTCACGCCCGAGAAGCTGACCACCACCGTGCTCAATGAAGTGCGCCGCGGCACTCAAGAGGTGCTGGTGGAACTGAAGGTGCACAGCCGCCAGCCGGGCTCCGTTGGCTATCGGGCCCTGGTGATCGACCTGGCCAAGGCATTCTGATCGCTTCCTGCCGGGAGGGCCGTCGGTCCTCCCATCACATTTCCTTCAGCTGCATCGTCTAACCTGTACCGGCCTCTTCGCGGGCAAGCCCGCTCCCACAGGACTGCACGGATTCTGAATCCTGTGGGGTACTTGTGGGAGCGGGCTTGCCCGCGAAGGGGCCAGTTGCCACTGTGCAGAATCATGAATTCTTGCCCAGTCTGTTCGACCATTCGTTCTTTTTTTCGAACAGCCTATTGTCCAACACCCCAGCAGCCGCTTAGCATTCGTTTGAGATTTCAAACGCTCGATGCCCTGCCTTGGGCGCTTTTCAAACAATCAACAATTCGGGAAGCCGACATGCAGCTCAAAGACGCTCAGTTGTTCCGCCAGCAAGCCTTCATCAACGGTGAGTGGCTGGATGCGGACAGCGGCCA
>Ga0105251_10000539_pt1 | contig 35683 bp, 33 predicted proteins | sample KBSS64metaG_FD_80424 | JGI IMG/M metagenome (GOLD analysis project Ga0105251, IMG submission 80424) | Switchgrass rhizosphere microbial communities from Kellogg Biological Station, Michigan, USA - KBS S6-4 metaG | ecosystem: Host-associated > Plants > Roots > Rhizosphere > Soil | place...
GGATCAGGGCTATTTCATGTCATCGATTCAACTGCCTTCAGATGCCACTATGGCGCGGACGCGCGAAGTGGTGGAGCGCTTCGAAGCTACCATAGCGACGCGTCCGGTTGTCGCGAACAATATCTCGATCCTCGGTTTTGGCTTTTCGGGGTCGGGCCCCAATACGGCGCTGGCGTTTACCACGTTAAAAGACTGGCAGTATCGAAACGGCCAGACCGCTCAGGACGAAGCCGATTTTGTTCAGACAGCCTTAAGCAGCATACCGGACGCCACCACCCTAAGCCTGTTGCCACCGGCCATTTCTGATATGGGGACCTCATCGGGGTTCACGCTGTATATTGAAGATCGTGCCGGAAAAGGTTATTCCGCGTTGAGGCAGGCGACGGAAAAGCTTGTCGAGCTTGCCAATCAAAGTTGGGTATTAATGGATGTTTACATTGATGGCTTAGCGGAGGGTATCAGTGTTTCACTGAATGTCGACAGGGAAAAAGCGGAAGCCTTCGGCGTTTCATTTGACGATATTAGCCAGGCGATCTCCGCCGCTTCGGGTTCTTATTATGTGAATGACTATACGGACAACGGCCGTGTTCAGCAGGTTATCGTCCAGGCCGATACTGCTTACAGAATGCAGTTAACGGATTTACTGAAGGTTTCCGTCAAAAACAAAACGGGCGAAATGGTGCCGCTTTCCGCTTTCGTTACTGCTGCCTGGGCTCAGACACCACGCCAATTAAACCGATATCAGGGGTATCCTGCGTTAAAGGTGACGGGCAGCGCTGCGCCTGGCGAGTCCAGCGGTGCCGCCATGGCGGAAATGGAGCGGTTGGCGAGCGAATTGCCCCAGGGGTTTAAAGCCGAATGGGCCGGCAGTTCATTGCAGGAAAAAGAATCCACCGCTCAGCTCCCCATGCTTATTTTGCTCTCTATCCTGGTCGTATTTATGGTGCTGGCCGCGCTTTATGAAAGCTGGTCAACGCCTTTGGCGGTGATGTTGGTCGTGCCATTGGGCCTGGCTGGGGCGGTATGCGCGGTCATCGTGGCGGACATGTCGAATGATGTCTTTTTTAGAGTGGGGATGATCACCATCATCGGACTTTCTACCAAAAATGCCATTTTGATCGTCGAGTTCGCCCGGCAGTTGCGTGCTCAGGGTATGGATATCATTGCCGCGACATTGCTGGCGGCCAAACAACGGCTGCGGCCAATTATGATGACTTCACTGGCCTTTACGCTGGGCGTCGTACCATTGATGCTCGCGACCGGTGCCAGCGACAAGACCCAACACGCCATTGGCACAGGCGTCTTTGGCGGCATGATCAGCGGGACGTTGTTGGCGATATTCTTTGTGCCGGTGTTTTATATTTCCGTCATGCGTCTGTTTGAAAAAAAGTAAATGCGTATACCCTGCAGCGGAAATGGCCCGGTGCAGGGTAATGGCTCATGATGACAAACTGCGGCTGCCGCCTTGGCCAGAGAAGAAACGCGCCGGCCGATAACTTTCAAGCATTTCCAGCGATTTACCGGTGACCAACTCCTCACTTATCATTCTCCCCAAGGTGGCTGCGCAGGTCACTGCCGGATGCATCACCGCCACATAAACGCCTGTTGCATCCCCCATGAATCCGATGACCGGGCATCCATCTTCCGGCACAGGCCGCAGCCCTACCGATTGGCTAAGCAATTGCGCCGACTCTGTGCCTTTTAAGGCGACTTTCATCGCCGTGAGCGTGTCAGAGGCGACTCCATCCATTCCGCCGGTTGCCGGATAATCTTCCACGGCTAAAATATCCCCGTTGCGGGTATGGCGAACCTCTATGTCATGGCCTGAAATCAGGGTGTTAACTACGTGGCCTGTCGCGCCGTACCGCAATAAAATGGCCGGCGAGGCCATGATCGGCAGCGGGGTACCCATGGCATCGAGCAGGGGCGATATACCTGTTCCGCACGCCAGGATGAGGCAATCCGCCTTCAATACGCCCTCTGACGTCTCGATGCCGGTAATTTTGCTTCCTGCTCGGGTAAACCCGATTACCGCCGTCTGGGTTTTGAGCGTGGCCCCGAGACTACAGGCTTTATCCAGCAGGACACGAGTGGCGTCTATGGGATCGACAGCCCCATCTTGCTGCGCATAATAAGCCCGTTGCGGCGGGTTATTCAGCGCGGGTTCAAGTTGGGATATGCCCGGTTGCCGAAGCAAGCTATCGTCGGCCTGGCTCTCCAGTGAAAAATCGTCGTAACTGAGCGCTCCCGTCCAGTTCACCCAGAGTTCCGGTATCTCTTTTTCCAACCGATGCCAGTCCGCCACCGAGGCGCGACGAAGAAGGGCATCTGGCGCATCATCACTCACCGTAGTGTGTATCCAGCCAAAAGAGCTGCCGGTGGCCCCAGCAGCCGGGTGATCTTTATCGATAACGGTCACTTTTATCCCGCGGCTGGCCAGGTGATAAGCTATCGAAGCACCCATAATTCCCGCACCTACAACAATCATGTGTTTTTCTGTGGCACACATACCGAATCCCTCGTGTCACTGTCCGTTCAATAAAGAATTTTGCCAGCTATCATTCCGGGAGCACCATCTGGATTGCGCGAGTGCCAATCTCGGCCCCAGTGACGGTATCAATGGCTATAGCGTTGACTTCAGTTCCCGCCTCGGCATCCAGCAGACGGAGCAGCTTGCCTTCGCCGCGGTGCTTTTTACCCCAGGCGCCAATCATGATAAGCACCGGCAGAAAGTCGCGGCCAGCCTCGGTCAAAATATACTCTTCGCGCAGCGGACGCTCTGAATACTGCCGCTTCTCAAGCAGATTCTCTTCGGTCAACATCGCCAGCCGTTTGGTCAGCATGGTGGGGGCAATCCCCAGGCTTTTGCGGAACTGGTCAAAGCGCGTCATCCCGGAGTTGGCATCACGCAGGATCAGCATTGTCCAGGCATCGCCGAGAAAAGCGACGCTGCGGGCGATAGGGCAGATGTTTTCAGAATAGGAATTTGTGCTCATAATTTTCACCTCACTAACTACTGAAACGATACTATCACGCAGGCTTGCCTCAGCCGACTCCTTTTTAACTATCATTTTAGTATTGACTAACTACTAAAACGATACTAACTTAAGGCGGGTCATCACTGCGACCTGGTGGTTCCGGTACGTGCCAGCGGCACATTTATCCATCACTGATATCTCTATTGCACTGCGGAATGTGAAACCACACCGCCTTTTGGAAAAGCTCATTATGAAAAAGACCGTCTTAATTACAGGTGCATCATCGGGTTTTGGACTGATGCTCGCCAACAGCCTTCACCAGCAGGGGTTTACCGTTATCGGCACCAGTCGCGAACCGGAAAAATACGCGGCTAAAGTCCCGTTCAGGTTGTTGAAATTGAATATTGACGACGACAGCTCAATTACTTCGTTTGTTTACGAATTATTCCAGTTCACTAAACAGTTGGATGTGCTAATTAATAATGCCGGTTATATGGTGACCGGCCTTGCCGAAGAAACGCCGATTGAACTGGGCAGACAACAATTTGAAACCAACTTCTGGGGCACGGTTAAGCTGACCAATGCCTTGCTGCCTTATTTCAGGGCGCAAAAGCAGGGGCAAATCATTACGGTCAGTTCTATTGTTGGCCTGATCGGCCCACCAAACCTGTCTTATTACACGGCTTCCAAACACGCCGTTCAGGGTTATTTCAAATCCCTGCGCTTCGAGCTGGATCAATTCAATATCAACGTCAGCATGGTCGAGCCGATGTGGTTTAAAACCAACCTGGCCCACAATGCCGTTTCCGCGCAAGACCGTAACATTGCCGACTACAACACCTATCGCAAGCAGGCCATGGCCGCAACGCAGAAGGGCATTGATGAAGCCGAAGCGCCTGATGCGGTGATCAAAACCATTTCCGGCCTGATAACGGCGAAGAAACCGAAATTCAGCAACCCTGTGGGGAAAATGAGCAGAATAATCCTGTTCCTTCAGCACCACATGCCAAAAATCTTTGAAGGTGAAATTCTGAAAAGCGTGAAGTCTGCATAACAGAAATAATGTCTGCGACGTTTAAATGACTTCAATGAGGGACTGACCATGAAATATTACTTGTGCAAATTTATACCGCCGCGAGTTAATTTCCTGACTACGATGTCTGCCGACGAACAAAAATGGATGCAGCAGCACGGTGACTTTCTAAACGAGCTGCTTGCCCAAGGCCTGATCGTGGCTCATGGCCCGGTGATTGATGAAAAGGGTGGCTATGGCGTCTCGCTCTACCAAATTGCCGATGAACAGGATATCGCGGCCATTACAGCGGAAGACCCCATTGTGAAGAATGGTGTCGGCCATTACGAACATTACTCCATGTTGCATTTGAAAGCCCGCGGTTAACCTCAGCCGGCGAAACGTTATCGCCCGTGAGAGGGAGTTATCCCGTGACCAGACCTCGAAGGGTAAAGATTGCTCTTCGAGACCTGGAGCCGACAGCTGAAAATTATCGGCTCCACCCCTATCTGGCAACTGCATCGGGGCTATTGTGCGCCAGTGTTAGTGCCGCCAAATTGTTCTCAATCCAGTCCGCTAAATCCCGAACTTTGGCCGCAGCTTCTTTTCCAAGTGGCGTGAGCGTGTATTCCACGCGTAGCGGGACGATGTTGTAGTCATAGCGGTTAATCATGCCGTCTTTCTCTAATAACTGCAAAGTTTGAGCCAGCATTCGCTCACTGACTCCCCCGATCCTGCGGCGAATTTCACTGAACCTCAGTGTTCCGGGCAGCAACGCGATCAGAATAAGTACCCCCCAACGGCTGGTAAGATGGCTCAAGATTTCGCGTGAAGGACAGGCCGCGACCATTACATCGCCACGCAACATTTTTTCGGATAAAGGTTCAATCAAGGGGTTTGTCATAACGCCTCTTTGGACAGGTGAAATAATGCCTTACTTACCTTTTTGTACGTACTTACTATAAATTAGTACATGGTCTATAGTCGAGTTGTGATTAACCTGCACAATCAAATTTCAAGGAGTTTTGCCATGACTATTGCCATCACCGGTGCCACAGGCCAGTTAGGCCGTATCGTTATTGATAAGCTTAAACAGAAAGTGGCGGCCAGCGACATCGTTGCTTTGGTACGCACCCCGGAAAAAGCGCAATCGCTTGGGGTTAGCGCGCGTGCTGCCGACTATGCGCAACCGGACACGCTCGACGCAGCGCTGGCCGGCATCGACAGTCTTTTGTTGATCTCTTCGAGTGAAGTCGGTCAACGTACCGTCCAGCACGCCAATGTGATCGCCGCCGCGAAGAAGGCGGGCGTGAAGCACATTGTCTACACAAGCCTGCTCCACGCGGACGTCTCGCCTCTGAACCTGGCCGGCGAACATATGGCAACTGAGACCGCGATTAAGGCCTCTGGCCTTTCCTACACGATCATGCGCAACGGTTGGTACACTGAGAACTACACTGGCTCCGTCGGCGCAGCACTGGCCAATGGTGCCTTTATGGGAAGCGCAGGTGAAGGCCGGATTTCATCGGCCAGCCGTGAAGATTTCGCAGAAGCGGCAGTGGCGATTTTGAGCAGTGCCGGCCACGTGAATGTGACCTACGAATTGGCCGGCGACACGGCATGGACACTGAAAGATCTGGCAGATGAGGTATCCCGCCAGACGGGCAAGGACATCGCCTACCATAATCTTCCTGAAGCCGAGTATGCGGCGGCACTGCATAGCTTTGGCCTGCCGGCAGGGCTCGCCGATGCGATCGCATCTTGGGATGTGGGCGCTTCGCAGGGCGCGTTATTCGATGCGGGTTGTGAGTTATCCAGGCTTATCGGCCGCCCGACGACCCCGCTGGCAACCAGCGTTGAACAGGCTCTGAAGGCGAGCTGATTTTTCGGAACTAGCCTGGCATGGCGAGCCGTTGCCTCTTGAACAAGGGCCCGCGCATGCAAGGCTGGTACCAGGATCAGTCCCCGGCGCCAGGGTATTGAGCAGCTGTTGCTCCCACAGCAAGGCCACCTACACTTATTGCTGACTAAAAGCATCCAGTGATCTCAGTAAGTCAGCCAAGCGGCGATCTAATTCGCCCAGTGTTTCGGCAGAGATCCCCGACAATATGTGTTTTTCGTTCTCAACGTGCTTTTCTACGGCACGATCGATCAGCAACATTCCATCATGCGTTAATTGCACCAGCATACTTCGCGCATCATTCGCATTAACCTGCCGGCTGATCAAACCTCGGGATTCCAGGCGTTTGAGCCGATGTGTCATGGTACCAGAGGTCACCATTAACGTTGAAAACAGCTCTGTTGGACTGAGACTATAGGGCGTACCCGAGCGGCGCAGCGTTGCCAGCATATCGAACTCCCACGTACTCAGCTCAAATTCCGCAAACGCTAATTCAAGCCTCTGATCCAGCAGCGCCGCACAACGTTTTACTCGCCCAATCGGCCCCATAGGGCTGCAATCCAGGTCTGGACGTTCACGCTGCCACTGCTCAAGAATGGCATCAACGGCATCATGTGATGGATTAATAAGATCGCTCATTTATCTTGACTTCAAGTTAATTGGTGGACAAACTGATTTTATCTTGAATTGAAGGTAAAGGCAAAATTATGAGTACTCCATTTTCTCTCTCTCACTGGCGTGACGTGCTCCTGACGGCTCTGGCTCCGATTATCTGGGGGTCAACTTATATTGTGACAACGCAACTTTTGCCACCAGACCGACCATTCACTGCGGCACTGATCCGGGTTCTTCCTGCTGGGATCTTGCTATTGCTGTTCACACGCCGCATTCCTGCGCACCGTGAAATAGGGCGATTGTTGATCCTCAGCGCACTTAATATCGGCGTTTTTCAGGCGCTATTATTCGTTGCTGCCTATCGGTTGCCCGGCGGCCTGGCCGCAGTGCTGGGTGCGATCCAGCCGCTTCTGGTGATGGTGCTACTCTGGGCGGTTGACCGCCACTCGCCAAACAAAATCACGTTATGGGCTGCATTGTCGGGGGTATTTGGCATGGCAATATTGCTACTTTCACCCCAGACAATATTTGAGCCTATTGGCATAGCCGCAGCTTTGCTGGGAGCGGGGTGCATGGCAACCGGCGTCTGGTTAACACGCCGCTGGCAGATAAACATGCCGGTAATGGCGTTGACTGGTTGGCAACTGGTGTTGGGCGGAATGATGTTAGCACCCGCGGCGTGGCTTTTAGACGCACCTTTACCCACACTGACCGCTTCACAATATGCCGCTTACACCTATTTGAGCCTTGCCGGCGCGTTTGTGGCTTACGGCTTGTGGTTCCGTGGCATCACCCGTCTTCCTGGTGTTGCGGTGGCTTCATTGGGATTACTCAGCCCGTTAACTGCCGTTTTGCTCGGCTGGATCATGCTTTCTCAGACCCTCAGCAGCGCGGCTCTCTTTGGATTCATCATAGTGCTGATTAGCGTGCTGGTTGTACAGCGCTCATCAGTTCGCGCTAATTAAAACCATCAACTCTTCATTTAAACAGGATATATAAATGACAATTTCGGTGCTTGACGCAATCACCTCACGCGTTTCCATTAATCGTTTCCAACCCGATCGCCCGCTTGAGGATCAAACTATTGCTGAACTGGTGCGCCAGGCAACCAAAGCACCTTCAGCCTATAACATGCAAAACTGGCGATTTATCGCGGTGCGTACTCAGGAAGGGAAGGAAAAACTGAAGGATGCAGCGTTTGCCCAGCAAAAAATTGCCGACGCCTCTGTTGCGTTCATTGTCTGTGGTTCGTTGGCGGCATATCGTCCTCTGCCCGCAATACTTATGCCGAGTGTTGAAGCAAAAATAATGACGCAACGCACCGCAGATGCCTGGTTATCCCAGGCCATAACAAGCCATGAAAATGATCTGATCCTTCAGCGCGATGAAGCTGTGCGCTCTGCATCACTCGCAGCAATGACGTTGATGCTGGCTGCACAGGGAATGGGGCTGGGTTCGTGCCCAATGGTTGGATTTAACCCGCAGGAAGTTGGGGAGGTATTCGGCTTATCAGACAATGAGTTACCCCTGATGATAGTTGCAGTGGGATACCCGGAAGATGACTGTTTGACGCAAAAAATCCGCCGGCCGCTTAGCGAAGTACTGTCTTTCGTTTAAGTGTTGCAATGTACGCTGATAAAGATCTTTGCCAGATTTTCTCTATTTTTATCAACGTTATGAAAGAGATCTAGCAACAACCATTTGCGGCTCGTGGCAGTTCAGGTCAGCCAATGACAGTGGCCAGTAAGGATCGCGTTATGGACTAGGGGGGCCAACAATGGCATTTAGTGACGATGTCACTAAGTTATGTTAAATGGCAGGCTAGATAACCAAGTGAATGACGCGGATGATATTCTGGTATTTCACCTGAACACGTTGAAATCGCCCCTGAGGCTTTTGGCATGCTTTATGAGGAGAAGCTGGCCAGAAGCCGTCAGAATTCTGCGAGCTACGGCGAAAAACCCAGGGCATTAAAGAATGCCAATAGTTACAGTGAGGAAGTGCTGAGGTATCGGCTGATTTAGGGGGAATTAACGGTGCGTTTTGGCGAAATCTGCAAGGTTATGGCAGCCAGTTAATTTCAGATTTCACGTAGCGCGATCAAAAAAGAAGGGCCTTTTGACCGATTACACCGGTTTCTTGCCCGTGCTTCAATCACTGGAAGGCCCAGATCCATCTGCAGGCGACGCGTAACAATGCAAATATCGTCGACGAATTACTGCATGACGATTTTGAAGAAACCAGGTGCTTGGACAACGCTATGACAAAAACGGTAAACAGTTGCCGCGCTGGAAAATGGAAACTGACCATCCGCAGGGTCAGCTAACGATGATTGCCGGGAGCATTGCTGAGATATAAAGTTTTCAGCTTGATGCAGACGGCAAGGTGGCTCGTCACATAGCGCGTTCGTCAATCTGGTTGTGTTGTCTTCATTAGAAAGCGGTGGTTATTGGCAAACGCTTTTTCATCAGGACACGGCGATCGATGAGTGAGACCGGGATGTTTAAACCGGGATGTGCCTAAGCAAATTCTGCGAAAGAAGCCGGCAAAGACTGAAGGTGAGGAGAGTTAGAGTCTAAAGGAATAGCCCGGTGCGTATCCATTGACGCTATTTAACATAATATACATTATGCGCACCCAGATAAGGATACGTAGATTCTGAGGTTTTGGCCTTTGTCATGACCTTATCCGCATCTCGCTTCAGATTGTGCTTTGCGCTAGCCATACTGTTCTTCCTCCGCATTCAGGATCTTCGAAAACCATCTTCACAACGCGAAAGCCATTTTCATTCAGCAACTGCCGATACTCTGCCGGCGCCAGGCTCGAATGTACGCCAAAACCTTGTCGAATGAAATATTCGGCGATCGGCGTTCCATTACCACAACCGATATCCAGGAGCCTTGCATTTGTCGGTACCAGATTCAGGAATCTATCCAGCCAAGGCCGCTCAAACAGATCCGTTGCCCGCAACCTTTTCCAGGCTTCGGCATGCTGTTCGTATAAAGTGATGATCTTCGCGGCTGCAGAATGTGTCATTTGCCCTCTTCTTTTTGATCGCGCTACGTGAAATCTGAGAAATATTGGCATACTTGGCCTTACAGAATGCGTCAATAACACGTCACTTTTTGCTCTTTCAGCCATTTTTGGCCTGCAGATTTCACCAAAATACGTCGTTTAGATGCTGAAAATTAACACGCATGGCCCACGTTAAGTGACATTGTCACCTGAAATCACCTGCGTAAGCAACGGTTCTGCCAGGAAATGTGCCGACAGATTATCAATAACCAACTGGACCGTTGCGGCAATGGCCTCGGGAGATCGCCCGGCGATATGCGGCGTTAAAATAACGTTGGTTAACCGTGCAAGCTCCGGCGGTACGGCAGGTTCGCCCTCTACCACATCAAGAGCCGCGCCGGCGATGCGTTGACGTTGCAGGGCGTTGATAAGTGCCGGGGTATCCACCACGCTACCGCGCGCAATGTTGATCAGAAAGCCGTTTGGGCCCAGAGCTTCAAGCACCTCCGCGTTAACAATGTGGCTGGTTTGCCCGCCGCCAGGGGTTGCGATCACCATAAAATCGGCCCATTCGGCTAAGGCAACCGGGCTTGCACAATAGCGATAAGGCGTGTCGTTACGTGGTTGGCGGTTGTGGTAAGCCACGTGCATCTCAAAGCCCCTGGCCCCGCGTTGGGCAATCTGCATGCCGATATTACCGAGACCGAGGATCCCCAGTTTTTTGCCGAAAACCATCGGGCGCGGTTGCCGTGCTTGCTTCCATTCCCCCCGGCGAACGGCCGCATCGGCCTGCGGGATCCCGCGGGCAATGGCCATCAGCAGCGTTAACGCGTGGTCGGCAACCGAGGCATCATTGGTGCCGGGGCCATGCGTCACGACAATACCCCGCGCCTGTGCGGCCATAAGGTCAATATTTTCGTAGCCCGCACCGAGTGCGCAGATGATTTCAAGCGCCGGCAGCGCGGATATCTCGTTTGCGCTGAGCCCAATGGAACCGTTGGTCAGTACCGCCTGTACATCGACCCTTGGTTTTTGCGCCGTCCATGCCGCTATCGAGCTGGCGGCATGGACGCTAAAACCAGCCTGTTCGAGGCAGGTATGATGTTCGTGCGCAAGTTCAACCAGTATCAGAAGATGGCGTTTCATAGAAAATGTTCCGGCGGCAAGAATGGCTATCGCCAGAATACCGCGACGGTGCCCGGACCTTAAGCCGGAAAGTGCTGACTACGAATCTGCGCTGTATTAAACCAACGACGCGAGGAAAGGCTGTTCCCGCAGCCAGGCGATCGTTAACTCCCCTATTACTTCCATTAATAAATCAGCCGTTAGCCCACTGCCGCGACGATATGCTCGCGCAGCCATTGATGCGCCGGATCGCGATGGGATCGTTCGTGCCACAGCATGGCCATTTCAAATCCGGGGACCTCGATAGGTGCTTCAACCACCTGTAGCGCCCGGTTATTGCGCACCAGCCGCCAAGGCAGCATGGCCACCAGATCGGAGCTGGCCAGAACAGACATGATGAACAGGAAATGAGGAACCGAAAGCACCACCTGGCGCTGCAGGCCAGCCTCCGACAATACGCTGTCCGTATTGCCGAAAAATCCCCCGCCGTCCGGCGATACCACTACGTGCTCCAGCCGGCAGAACTGTTCCAGCGTAGGGGTTACCGCCAGTTGAGGATGACCGGCGCGGCCTGCCAGGACGTAACGTTCACTAAACAGGGTGCGCCGCCGCAGATTCTCTGGCGCTCCTTCATGAGTATGAAAAGCAAGATCAATTTCCCCTTGCTCCGCCTGCCGGGCCAGGCGAGCGGGCACGGCTTCGAACACCGCCAACCGGGTGCCTGGAGCCAAAGAACGCAGGCCAATCAAGGCGGGCAAGACGATGGTCGACTCACCATAGTCTGAGGCGGCCACTCGCCAGGTATTGCCGGCGCTGGCGGGATCAAAAGGGCTTGCGGGCGCCACGGCTTGCTCCAGCGCCTCAAGCGCCTGCCGCAAAGGCTCGCGCAACGCCTCGGCTCGCGCGGTCGGCCGCATGCCTCGTGGCCCCGGCAGCAACAGCGGGTCGCCAAAAATCTCTCTCAGCTTGGCGAGATGCACGCTAACCGAGGGCTGAGAGAAATTAAGGCGTTGCGCCGCTCGCGTCACATTATGTTCGGCGAGCAAGGCATCCAGCGTCACCAGCAAATTGAGATCCAGCCGTCTGAGATTAGTCATGGTAATACCTGGAATATCAGAAATTCATTTCTACTATACCTGACAAAAACCTACCCTGCTTTTATCTTGCAACGGAGGTCTACCATGAATGTTCTTCTTGTCTACGCACACCCAGAACCGCAATCGCTGAACGGTTCACTAAGGGATTTTTCAATCAAGCGGTTGGAGGATGCCGGGCATACCGTTCAGGTATCCGATCTTTACGCCATGCAGTGGAAAGCCGTGCTGGACGCGGATGACAGCACAGCAACACAAACGGGCGAGCGGTTCGATCCTGTACGCGATTCCCAACGTGCATTTGCCGATGGGCTGCAAAGCAAAGACATTGAACTCGAACAGCAAAAGCTGCTGTGGGCCGATGCGGTGATCCTGCAATTCCCGCTGTGGTGGTTCTCGATGCCGGCGATCCTCAAAGGCTGGGTTGAGCGGGTTTACGCCTACGGTTTCGCCTATGGCGTGGGGGAACACTCCGACACCCATTGGGGCGATCGTTATGGTGAAGGCACGCTGGCCGGCAAGCGCGCCATGCTAATGGTCACCGCCGGTGGTTGGGAAACGCATTACGGCCCGCGGGGCATCAACGGACCTATGGATGATATTTTATTCCCGATCCAGCATGGGATTTTGCATTACCCCGGTTTTGACGTACTGCCGCCGTTCGTGATCTACCGAACCGACAAGATAGACCCGGCGCGATTTGCCGCGGCCTGCGAGGTACTCGGGCAACGTTTGGACAGCCTGTGGGATACCCCGCCTATTCCGTTCCGGCGGCAAAATGCCGGGGAATACCATATTCCCGAGCTGTCCCTGAAAGAGCATATCGCGCCAGGCCGCTCGGGGTTCACTGTGCATAGCAGCGATAATCAATAACTCTACCGCGCGCGCCATTTAATACGGCGCGCGCGGTACAGGGCTAGTTCAAATTGGCGATAAAGGCTCGATACTCTGACGCGCTGCGTTCAATATCATGATGATTTAAGGGTTCAACTTCGGCGTCCGGGGTATTTTCCTTGCCGTAGAATGCGTGGAATGAACCGTATTTTGCCCGCACGTAGTCAACTGTGATTTCAAAAGGCCGCAAAATCTCATCCAGTGAATACTTATATTTGCCCTCCTGCGAGTAACCTTTAGCGCTGATCCCCGCCGTGACGGCCAGTGCCACCTTGCGATCTTTCATCTTATAACCGCTGCTTGAACCATAGGCCCAGCCATAGGTCAGTACATCATCCAGCCACTTCTTCAGGAGCGGCGGCGAACTGAACCAGAATACCGGAAACTGCAGAACGATTTTTTCATGTTGCTCAATCAGTTGCTGCTCTTTTTCGACATCGAACCGCCAGTCTGGATAGACCTTATACAACTCATGAATGGTATAAAGATCGGGATATTTCCTCAGCTCGGTCAGCCAGGCTTTATTTATCATCGAGTTTTCAATATCAGGATGCGCGACTACTACCAGCGTTTTCATTCAGACTTCCCCTTTCAATGAGTTCACCGGGGCATCATATGCTATGCTTTATTAATGTAAAATACGCACACTGACTACATATACTAACCTTTAGGAAAGTATCAAATGAACGTTGAAGATATCTGCAGCCCAACGGGCATCGACCTCGAACAGACCGGATATGGCTATACGCTGTCGGTGATCAGCGGGAAATACAAAATGATTATTATGTACTGGTTGGCGCAATATAAACCGGTATTACGCTTCAACGAATTGCAGCGCTGCATCGGCACCATTTCTTATAAAACGCTAAGCTCGACGTTAAAAGAACTGGAAAGAGACGGCATCGTCATCAGAAAGGAATATCCGCAGATCCCGCCCAAGGTCGAATACAGCCTCTCGGAGCGAGGCCGCACGTTGATCCCGGTCATAGATATGATGTGTGCCTGGGGGGAAACTCACCGCGCTGAAGCGCTCAGCCCTGCGGACGAATAAATAATTGTTCGGTCATCGGTTGGCCCCACTGTTCACCCTGCTGCTCTTCTGCAAGGACAAAACCGACGCTTTCATACAGATGCCGGGCCGCATCCAGCCCTTTGAACGTCCACAGGTGCGTTTCACGGAATCCGCCTTTATCGCAAAAGGCCACCGCCCGGTTCAGCAATCTCCGGCCCACGCCGCTGCCGCGCAGGCTGTCATCGATGATAAAGGCACGCAGATGGGCGCGATTATCGCCCAGTGACTCGCCGTCGATGGAAACCGAACCGACAATTCGGCCGTCGCTGAGCGCAGACCAGGTCTCGTTCAGCGGATGAGACAGGCGCCCAGCGAGATCGGCCAGCGCCACCCCTACTGTAGATTCAAAAAATGCGCCGAACCCAACCGTCCGCGAATAATACTGCATATGCATTTCCAGCGTTCTGGCGACAAAACCGGGCCGGTAACCACTGGCAATCTCTACCTCAGGTACCGGCAACGCCCCGTCACCGACCCGGTGCGCGCGCAATGCGGCAGCATAGGTTTGCAGACCGGCGGCAATGCCGGCACCGGCCGCCGCCGGCAGAGTGCCCAGCGCATTCAGCACCTGCCGTTCGGCAAAGCGATTAATCCCCGCCAAGGTTTGCCGCCCTTGTTCCGTCAGCCGCAGAATTTTCTCCCGCGCGTCGCGCTCGCTGGGTTGCGTAACCAGTTCCCCTGCCTTGATTAACTTGTTCAGCATGCGGCTTACGCTGGATTTTTCCAGATTGAGCACCGTACACAGCTGCGCGGCGGTATCAACCTGCCGATCGCCGATTTCGATCAACGCATGCACGGCGGAAGGCGGCAAATCTGTCCCCGCCAGAGTGCTGCCCATAAAACCCAGCTCGCGCACCAGATGGCGTGACGCATCCCTGATAGGCTGCAAATAAAGACGGCTCTCGGCGGTGGGCATCATAATGGCCTCTCCAATAAAGTTGCATAATACAACCATATCAGAGAAAGCCACAAATTCAAGAGTACGAATCAAAACCCCTGCTCTGGCCGTTGCAGGCGGCGTCCGTTTCCTATCACTCCTGCCGCCAGCATCAGTAAAACTGCGCCGCCGATCAACGGCGCGGCCACGCCGATGGTATCCAGCAAATGCCCGCCGACAGCCCCGCCCAGCATGATGGCTAACTGAATGGATGCCACCATCAGGCCACCGCCGCTCTCCGGTTCGTCATTAATCTCTCTGGCAAGCCAGGTAGACCAGCACACCGGAATAGCCGCGTTCAGCATGCCCCATCCGACCATCATCAGCGCAACACCAGCAAATACATGGCCCGCGCCGACCATGCCGAGGGTCACCACCGCCAGGCCGACCGGCAACCAAACCAGCAGACGATACAGGTGATTGCGCTGCAGCATGGCGCTGGCGAAATGCGTGCCTGCGAAACCTGCTGCCCCCAGGCCCAACAACAGCAAGGAGAGTTTGTTTGAGTCAACACCGGTCGTGCCTTCCAGAAAAGGACGGAAATAGGTAAATGCGGCAAAGGCACCGGCAAAGGTCAGCATGACCGCGAGCATACCTATGGCGACATGGCGGCGTTTGAGCAAACCGAACAGGCGTGTGAGCGGAATGCTGGCCTGTGGCGGCATCGACGGCAGGCTTTTCGCCTGCCAGACGAGGTTGATCAAAACCAGAGGAACCAGGCTCGCAAACACCCAACGCCATCCGAAGTGCCCCCCCATATAAGCGCCAATCGGCGCTGCAAATGCGGTGGCGACCGCATTACCCATGTAAATGGTGCCGAGCGCGTTGGGGACCCGGTGCGCAGGAACCAGGCGGATCACCGTAGCGGTAGCCAGCGACCAGAAACCGCCCACGGCCAAACCCAGCAGTGCGCGGGCGACCATTAGCAAGGAAAAGCTGGGTGCCAGAGCGATCAGAATCAGTGACAGCAGCATAAGCACCGTCATGCTCATCAATACATAGCGGCGATCAAAGCGGCCTGCTATCGGGCCGATAAACAAGCTGGCCAACACGGCGAACAAACCTGAGATGGAAATTGCCTGCCCGGCCATGCCCTGCGTAGCATGCAGATCGCCCGCGATAGGCGTCAGCAGGCTGACAGGCATAAACTCTGAAGCGATCAGTAGCGCAACGCACAGCGCCATGGAGCCGATGGCACTCGCCAGAGAACTTCTTGACGAGGATCGGGTTGAGGTGGTCATGGGTTACTCCGAAATGAAAATATCCCCGTTAAACGCCAAGGGCATATTATGGGCAATGAAGATGAATGAACGCAGTCAAACACATCAGATTCAATTCCCAAGGGAGATTGTTACGCGCATGATCCCCGGTCGGTTAAGGGCATCGATGCCTGAAGTGATTTTGCCAATTTTGATAACCCCTGCGGCTTCAGGTCCCGGACCTCGGTAGAAAGCAATGTTTCCCCACGGGGCATAATAAGCAATATCCCCGGTGGCGCCGGCATCAGACTCGGGGGCCGCGTCTTGCGAAAGGCGATGTGGCAGCGAGCCACTGATTTTCTCCGCATCACCGTAGTCTTTCAGCGTTAAGGTGAGTGGCAGCAGCTTGACGAAGCTCCGCGCCGTCGGATTATCCTCAAGCGTTGCCGTCAGAGAGGTGGAACCCATGGCTATCCGAATATCATGCATTTTTACCTGCCTGGTAGCATTGGAACTGTCCTGGGCCGCTTGTAATGTGCTGACTGTCAACAGCATAAAGAGCAGTGCCGCATATTGGCTAACCCGCATAGAAGTCTTTTCCATGGCCTGTCCTTTATATTCGACGTGCTGTTAAGCTCAGGTTACAGGCCGCGCGGACCAACGCGGCCTGGGGGGCGGAGACGAAACGCTTACTTCAGATTGCTATGGAAGAAGGAAGCCAGCTTGGCGAACGGGATCAGGTCGGTACGGTCATACAGATCCACATGGCCGGCACCCGGCACTATGACCAGTTCTTTCGGTTGACCGGCCAGTTTATAGGCCTCTTCGCTGAACTCACGCGAGTGAGCTTCAGAACCCGTGATGAACAGCATCGGGCGAGGAGAGATCGTCTCAATGTCGTTGAACGGATAGAAGTTCAGGAATTTGACGATACTGGTCAGCGTCGGATGGGTAGTCAGCGTCGGTGACGAACCTTTAGGGGTGAATTCGCCGCGCGGCGTGCGGTAGAAGTCATAGAACTCACGTTGAATAGCCGGCGTGTCCGCTGTCAATTCATGCACAGTACCACTGACGTATTCGGTTTTTCCGCCCGCGAACTCCACATCACGCTGTTCGGATGCGGCAGCGATCATCTGCTTTCTCTGCTCCAGCGTTTGCGAGTGTTTGAGTCCATTGCGCGCTGCCGCACCCATATCATACATACTGACCGTCGCAACGGCTTTGATGCGCGAGTCGATTTTCGCGGCACTGATGACGAAGCTGCCGCTTCCGCAAATGCCCAGCACGCCAATCTGCTCTTTATCAACCCAAGGTTGGGTTCTCAGGTAGTCAACCGCTGCGCTGAATGCTTCCGCGTAAAGGTCTGGCGCAACGACGTTGCGGGGTTGCCCCTCACTCTCACCCCAGAAAGACTGATCGATAGCCAGGGTGACAAACCCTTGCTCAGCGAGTTTCTGCGCATAAAGGTTCGAGCTCTGCTCTTTCACCGCCCCCATTGGATGCCCGATGACTATCGCGGGATAGTCGGTGCCCTGCTTCCGATTCTTGGGCATATAAAGGTTCCCTACAATCTTCATTTTGAATTGATTGTTAAAGGTGACCTTTTGCGTCGTTACCTTCTCGCTCCGGTAAAAGTTATTTGCGCCGTTAGACATATCGGCTGCTATAGAGGTGAATGAACTGACCAGCAGGGCCAGGGATAACGCTATTTTCTTCATCGGATTGCTCTCGGTTGAAATAGTGAAGTCGATTTCTTCGGTATTGGTATAAGTAAATCGGGGAATCAAAAATCAAACCTGAACGGGGGGCATTTATGTAAACGCCTCACTTCAAGTTTTATTTAAAGGGCCTGTCGACGCAGTCAATATAACAACAACGATTAGAACAATTAATGCCAAAAATCTTTACGCTTTTGTGAGAGAAATTCATCAATAGTTTTCCCTCAGCCTGCATTTGGGTAAGATGATACACACTCAGGCACCCGCCCAATCAACGCCTGAACCCAGCCCCAGAGGAGAGGCAAAGTGGATGATCTAAAGGCGTTTCTGTGCATTGCCAGATTGCAGAGCTTTACCAAAGCGGCGGCGGAGATTGGCGTTACCCCTTCGGCCCTGAGCCACACGATCAAAACGCTGGAGGAAAAACTGGGGTATCGGTTGCTGACCCGAACCACCCGCAGCGTGGCCCCCACCGAAGAAGGCGAAATGCTTATGCGTAGCCTGGGGCCCTTATTCGAGCAGATAAACGATGAGCTGGAAAAGTTGGGGGCGATGAGGGACACACCGAGCGGGACGATTCGCTTGACCGGTGCCGATGATTCCGTTCAGTACCTGATTCGGCCGGTGTTGGCGGATTTTCTAAAAAAATATCCTGAGATTAATATTGAAATCGGTATCGATTACGGCTTTACCAATATCGTCCAGGAGCGCTTTGATGCGGGTATCCGTCTGGGAGAGTCTATTGACAAGGACATGGTGGCGGTAAGGATCAGCCGGGACTGGCGATTATGCGTTGTGGCGACGCCCGCTTATTTCCAGCAATATTCCGCCCCGCAAACCCCTAACGATCTTATCCGGCATAACTGCATTAATATCCGTCATTCAACCACCAGCGGCGTTTATGCCTGGGAATTTGAAAAAGGCAAACGTCAGTTCAGCGTAAAAGTTAAGGGGCAATTCACGGCAAACAGCACTCTGCATCAGTTAGACGCCGTGCTGGCGGGTATCGGCATTGCTTACCTACCCGATTACCTGGTCGCCCCTTATCTCCAGAGCGGGCAACTGACAGAAATTCTCTCTGAATGGTGCCCGTATTTTCAGGGGTATCACCTTTATTATCCTCATCGCCGCCACGGTTCGCCGGCCTTCATGGCCTTGGTTGACATCCTGAAGGACAATTACCGCAAGACTCTTTAGCCACTCGCAGAAGTTCACCTTCGTTATCCCCGCCAGAACTGGCGGGAAGTTTCCCCTAAAGCCAGATCGTTTTTTGGTAAAGATAGAAGTTCTTATATGGAAGTAATTGCCTGACTACGTCATCCCTATTTTATTTTTTTCCTATAATAAATAGGAAAAACCTTAAATTTCAAGTGCTGAAAGTTTGTTTTATTATAAACTTATGGTGTGTGGTTATATAACTTCCCTGCGAACAATACTCAATATGAAATTTACTCATCGACAAAGGTCAGAATTTACAGCTGATGTTTTTCAGGTAAACTGCGCACAGTCACGGAAATGCTCACTCTTGTGATTACTTTACTTATTTAAGTGCAGTCTATCACCCATTGATCGCAGCCTGATATTTATGATGGGGATATCCGTATATTTTACATGAGAATGCCGGCATGTCCGTACTTAAAACCTTACCCAAACAAATATCGTTATGGGATTTAAACTTGTTCTTCCTTGTAGCTAAATGGCTTAGCTTCAACCGGGCAGCTCAGGAAATGGGTATTACACCTGGATACGTAACTAAATGTATCCATTCGCTTGAAAAAGCTCTGGATACCAAGCTTTTTGTTCGTACTACCCGTCAGGTGATGCTGAGTAAAAGCGGTGAGTTCTTTTTTATTAAAGTTAAAGATATTCTTGGCGACGTTGAAGATGCCATTTTTGGCATAAATGCCTTGCAGGACGTGGCCAGCGGTAATGTGAGGATCAGCTGTAATACTTATTTGGGCCAAAACTATCTGGCACCGGTATTGTCTTTAATGGAGCGGCAAAACCCCGGCTTAAACATATGGCTGGATCTGACCAATCAACAGAACGATTTGATTGCAGACGATATTGATATCGATATCCGTATTGGCAGCGTGAAAGAGCCACACCTTGTAGCTTACAAAATAGCCACCAGCTTTCGTGTGCTTTGCGCCTCGCCGCTCTATCTCAAACGCCACGGCACCCCTGCGGAGCTTGACGATCTCAGCAATCATAACTGTATCCTGTACCGCCCTCGCGAGGAAAGTATGGGACTGTGGAGGCTTGCGGACAGCCGCTGCGGGACAGAAAGCAAGGTTAAAGTGAGCGGTACGCTGTCCGCCAGTCACAGCGACGTAGTCAAAACCTGGGCGATTAAAAATCACGGTATCGCCATGTTGCCGCTTTGGGGGGCAGCCCCAGAATTGGCCTCTGGGGTCTTGGTCAGAGTTTTACCGCACTACCGGCAATCTGCCGATATCATCGCGGTAATCAAAAATCAGGAGAAGAAGACGCACCTCATTCGTAGCTGCGTAGATTTTATAAAAACTCACTTACAGATCGGCCTTCCCCCCAATAATCATCTTGATGATTAAAAATAGGGATGCACTTCGTTAACGCAATAGCATGGAGCGAAACCGCAATGAAGCAAGGTATAGACATCAAGATTTTTGGCCTTACCGGCAACGTGGAAGATATCAATGCAGAAGTCTATGCAATATTGGATAAATGCTTTTCCTATATCGCCGCAGGAAAAAAAAACCGTCAACAAATCAGGCGTATTGGCCTATTTAGTGGAGGAAATAGAAGCGCAATCCTGTGATTACACCAGGAAACTGTACCGCGTTGCGATTGAAATGGTTGGAATGGCGCCATCTGAATAACCATTTGTTTTTATTTTCTTCAAAACAATTACTTCCTGTTTGGAAAGTTACTTTTTCCCTCGGAAGAGTGTACAGCACAAAGAGTCATGACTAGATTTTCTGGATTATAAAAGTGATTCAATCACATGTAATAGCATTATCGATTTATTTTGGCGTATCCTTTAGCCCCTCTTCCCCACCAGCGATATATCCTCGTTCACCGTGGCATTAGCAAATGCACAGGTGGCCGAACAAACCGTAACAGTAGGTAAAATGAGGGGCAGCAATGAGTGGGAAAAACTACATCTATAGCCAATATGATAAGTCCGTTTTGGCTGACGGCAATGATCCATCCGTTTATAAAAGTATCGATCTCTTCTGGCATTATCAGGAACGCGGCAGTTTTACCCTGAATGGTAAACCGTCGCAGAGCGCCGAGTCGGCAGGGATCAACCTGGCTCGCCCACTGCTAACCTGGAATGGCACAGGTCAGGAGGCGACAGGCAAAGGCGCAACGGTCACTTTTGCCTTCCCGACCTGGAGTGAGCATGATAAAAATGGCTATGGTGATGGCGGGTTAAGCGGGTTGGACGCTACGCAAAGGGCTTTTGCCAAAGCATCACTGCAAGCCTGGGCCGATGTCGCCAACCTGAAATTTAAGGAATTGCCCGCTTCTCAAAGCCAAAATGCGCAAATCAAATTCGGCAATTTTACTCAGGTTAAAGATGATGACTTTAACTATGCGTCGTATCCGCATACGTTAGAAAATAACCAACCTATCCTCGACGATTGGGGCAATGACATCTCAGGCCAGGTATGGGTTCTTGATCTGCCAGAAAACCGCGATCCTGCCTCTGGCGGGGGTTACGGCGCACAGGTTTTTACCCATGAACTTGGCCATGCGCTGGGGCTTGATCACCCGGGAAGTTATAACGGCGGCGCTCCCACCTATCGAAATGACGGAGCCTACGCGGAAGACACCAACCAGTTTTCCATAATGAGCTATTTCTCCGAGGTTAGCCCGGCGTCCAACCCCACTATCGGCGACTTCAAAGGCTATTACGCGTCAGCCCCGTTGATGGATGATATTGCCGGTATGCAATACCTATACGGTGCCAACACCACGGCGTTTAACACGAGCACCGTTTATGGCTTCCATTCAAATACCGGGCGCGGTTATCTGTCGGCCACCGACAGCAACAGCAAACTGATTTTCAGTGCCTGGGACACCGGTGGCAATGACACCTTCGATTTTTCCGGCTTTGTCGGCAAGCAACGCATTAACCTTAACGAAGGCGCGTTTTCTGACGTTGGCGGGCTGAAGGGCAATGTGTCCATTACTCAGGGCACCCACATTGAGAACGCCATCGGCGGCAGCGGTAACGATATTCTGGTCGGTAATGCACTGAACAACCAGTTGAAAGGGGGCGCCGGCAACGACTTTATCTTTGGCGGTGCAGGTGCGGATACCTTATGGGGTGGAGCAGGCAAAGACACCTTCGCTTATGCCGCCGCCTCGAATTCCACCGCCAAAACGCCAGACTGGATCAAGGACTTCACCACCGGCGTCGACAAAATTGATTTGAGCGCGTTTGCCGGTGAAATCAACTTCGTCAAGGCGTTCACTGGCGAGGCCAACGAAGCGACCTTAACCCTCAATAGCGGCAACAGCGTTCTGGCATTGGATCTGCGCGGTCACGATGCAGACAACACCGGCTGGCAACCGGATTTCCTGCTCAAGATCGTCGGCCAGGCTAACGCCAACACGGATTTTATCGTTTAACCCTTTACTGAGGCATAAGCGGGGATCCTCCCGCTTTTTCGGCGAGGGCTTCTCAGGGAGCACCCTCGCCTTTTTTTAGCTCTTTCAGATACTTGTAGACCGTTGCGCGGCCAAGGGATAATACGTTGGCGATATAATCGGCGGCGCTTTTGGCCTTGAATGCGCCTTCATTATAGAGATCGATCACCAATCGCTTTTTTTGCTCACGGCTTAATGATGACAGCGAGGTGTTCTGAAGGCGGATCCACTCATGCAGGAAGGTATTAATCTTCTCTTGCCAGTCATCCTTGAACAGCTGCTGCGGCTGTGGCTGCAGACGAGTCACCGACAAGAACATGTCCAGCGCGTTTCTGGCGTCCTCAAAGATGCTGGTGCTCAGGTTAATGCACAGCAGATAGCTCGGATTGCCCTGTTCATCGCGGGCGGGAATGCTCACCGAGCGCATTTTTTTGCCATCCCAGTTGAGCTTCTCGTAAGGGCCGGTGACCGGCGCGCCGCTGTTGATATCAAAATCGTCCAGGCCGGCATCGTCACCCGGTTTGCGTTTCGACAGATTATTGGCGAGGTAGGCGACTTTGTTGGTCGACAGATCGTGTATCACTACTTCCACATTAGGGAAAAACAGGGCTGCGATACCGTCGGCGACCGACTGCAATAATTCAAGTTGAGACGTGGGTTTCAGCACCGGGCTGTTTCTCCGTAGCGATAAGCATGATGATATTGGCCGATTTTCATCATCTGGACAGCCGCTTAGCATACCTTACTTGCCGTGGAATGCCGAGCGGGAGAGCGGCCGTCCTGCTGCTGCTTGCTCCTCGATTCGCCGCTGCGTTGATAGAATATTTGGAGCCAGAAGCGGCAAAATTGCCACCCGCCATTTTGTTAACGGAAAGTGAATATCGCCACAGGCCATAAAACGACGGTGCGGACTGTGCTGTAGCCCACATTTTGCGTGAACAGTCCGTTAACGGCATAAGATTTTCGATATATCAGCCAGTTGAAGCCGATTTCGTTTAATAAAAACGCGATATCAGGCCGTTTTAACAGGAATTCCCCGCGGCCGTCAGGAAACGGCATTGTCAACATGGTGGTTAAATAAAATGAAACTTTTTGATCACATTCAAGCTTCTGACAAATAGGTAAAGGCAAAAATTATGCGTTTTTTGTGCATAAAGTATGAATAGCTCGCCCAACCTCTCGACAAAAGTAATTAACTATTCATTTTTACCCGTCAAAACCCATTGGAAACCGGCCTGCAGCCCGATCAGGGGGGGCTAACAACCGGCAGGTTTAATGGTAAATTTAGCGTCGCAAAAGTGTTATGCACTTAGTAATCCACGGTTAAACAAAATAAATACCTATATAAAAAAAGGTTGGTTATGGAAAAGCTATCCTACGCTTCAGAAAGCAGCACAACGGCCTGGGCCACCTACTTGCAACAAATCGACCGCGTTGCACCTTACCTCGGTGACCTGTCTCGTTGGGTTGATACCCTCCGTCATCCCAAGCGTGCGCTGATTGTCGATATCCCCCTGCAGATGGACGACGGTTCTATCCGCCACTTCGAAGGTTTCCGCGTTCAGCACAACCTGTCGCGCGGCCCGGGTAAAGGCGGCATCCGTTACCATCCGGATGTTGATCTCGATGAAGTCATGGCGTTGTCAGCATGGATGACCATCAAATGTGCGGCGGTCAACCTGCCTTACGGCGGTGCCAAAGGCGGTATCCGCGTCGATCCTTTCAAACTGTCTGAAGGCGAGCTGGAGCGACTGACCCGCCGCTACACCAGCGAAATCGGTTTTATCATCGGGCCGCAGAAAGATATTCCTGCGCCGGACGTCGGCACCAACTCGAAAGTCATGGCCTGGATGATGGATACCTACTCCATGAACCACGGCACCACTATCACCGGCGTGGTTACCGGCAAGCCTATTCACCTCGGCGGTTCTCTGGGCCGTGAAAAAGCCACCGGTCGCGGCGTGTTCGTCACCGGCAGCGAAGTGGCCAAGCGTCTTGGCGTTGAAATTGAAGGCGCTAAAGTCGCGGTACAGGGCTTTGGTAACGTAGGCAGCGAAGCCGCTCGTCTGTTCGTTGGCGTCGGTGCCCGCGTAGTGGTGATTCAGGACCACTCGGCCACCCTGTTCAACCCGGAAGGCATCGACCTGGCCGCGCTGACCGAATGGCAGACCAAGAACAAGCAGATCGCGGGCTTCCCTGGCGCCAAAGAGATTGAAAGCGAAGCCTTCTGGTCGGTTGACATGGATATCCTGATCCCTGCGGCGCTGGAAGGCCAGATAACCCGCCAGCGCGCAGAAATCCTGAGCGCCAAGCTGGTACTGGAAGGCGCTAACGGCCCAACCTATCCGGATGCGGACGACGTGCTGCGTTCACGCAACATTACCGTAGTGCCTGACGTTATCTGTAACGCCGGCGGCGTGACCGTCAGTTACTTCGAATGGGTGCAGGATATGGCCAGCTACTTCTGGAGCGAGAGCGAAATCAACGAGCGTATGGACAAGATCATGACCGACGCTATGGTTCACGTCTGGAACAAGGCCGAAGAGAAAACGTGCAGCCTGCGTACAGCGGCTTATATCGTCGCCTGTGAGCGTATCCTGACCGCACGTAAAGAGCGTGGCATTTACCCGGGCTGATGCCTGGTTTCCCGGCTTGCCTTTGCAGGCCGGGATTTCATTCCTAGCGCAGACAGCGCTTCAACACCTTTCCGGTGCTGGTCATCGGCAAACGTTCGACAAACTCCAGAATGCGCGGGTATTTGTACGCCGCCAGCCGCTCCTTGCTCCAGGCGATCAGTTCATCTTCGGCAATGCCGTCGTCCCCCTCCTTCAATACCACCACCGCTTTAATTTCCTCGCCCAGCGAGGGATGCTCTACGCCGATCACCGCCACCAAAGACACCGCCGGATGGCGCATCAGCACCTCTTCAATCTCGCGCGGGTAGACGTTAAAACCGCCACGGATGATCATGTCCTTGGCGCGGTCGACGATAAAATAGAAACCGTCGGCATCGCGGCGGCCCAGATCGCCGGTTCTGAACCAACCCTCGTTATCCAGCACCTCGGCCGTCGCCTCCGGCCGGTTCAGGTAGCCCTTCATGATGTTGTAACCGCGCACCGCCAACTCGCCAACCTGATCGACGCCGTCAATCGGCTGGCCGGTCACGTCCAGCAGCCGCACTTCCACGCCCCAAATCGGCTGGCCGATCGAGCCGGCTTTGTTCTGCCTGCGCGGATGATTAAAGGTGGCGACCGGGCTGGTTTCCGACAGCCCGTAGCCTTCGAGAATATTGATGCCGAAGCGGCGGGAGAAATCCTCCAGGATCTTCACCGGCAGGCTGGCGCCGCCGGATACCGCCATGCGCAGCGTGCTGCGCAAGCGCGCCAGGTCCACCCTATCGTCCAGCGCGTTCAACAGTGCCCAGTACATGGTCGGCACGCCGGCGAAGAAGGTAATGCCATGTTTTTGCATCAGCGCGATGGCCTGGGCGGCGTCAAAGCGCTCCATCAACACCAGCGTGGCGGCGCTGGCGAAACCGGCGTTCATTTGCACGGTGGAGCCGAAAGTATGGAACAACGGCAGCGTCACCAGATGGCGATCGGGATCCGTTTCCGATCCCTCGAACAGCCGTACCGACCCCAACGCATTGAGCGTCAGATTGGCATGGCTCAGCTCCGCCCCCTTGGCGCGCCCGGTGGTGCCGCTGGTGTAGAGCACCACCGCGGTGTCGGTCTCCGCCGTGGCCGCCGAACAAAACGCGGCGGGCTGCTCGGCGATCGCCTGATTGAAACGTTCCCCGCTCAGCGGCAACCGGTCGCCGATAATCAGAAAGTCGCGGCAATGCTCGGCGTTGTCAAAAGCGCGCCGCGCTTCGGCCGCCAGCGGCAACCCCTCGCTGCCCTCATGGCAGAAGAAGGCCACCGCCGCCGAATCCGCCAGGTAATATTCAAATTCGGCGCTTTTCAACAGGGTATTCAGCGGCACAACGGTGGCGCCGATTTTGAGGATGCCATAGTAGATGGCCGGAAACTCCGGCCGATTAGGGCAAGCCAGCGCCACCCTTTCACCGGCCCTTACCCCGCGTGCGATCAACAGATTTGCCACCCGGTTGGCCATCTCATTCAGCGCGCGGTAGCTGAGCGGAGTATCGTCCTGTACCACCGCCGGGCGGTCTGGCCAGGAACGCGCGCTCTCTTCAAGCAAGGTAGCCAAATTAAGCATCGAGGATTCTCCGTGAAAATTGAGCGGCCGGCGAAGCGCCGCAGTATCACGAGTATAGAATCAGGGAATGGAAACAATGCCTTAACCATCACAATTTGGTTAGATAAATAGAGGCAAAAGGAGATTATATTCAAACAGATTTCATTGGGTTATCTGTCCCTGCTTAATTTACCCCCCAGGAGACGCAATTGATCCTCCAGGAGATTGGTGATTTTATCGGCCATACTTAGGCTTTATCCCTATTCCCGGAGCACAGCCATCATGAGCAAGAAGAAGATTTTGATGCTGGTCGGCGACTATGCCGAAGATTACGAAACCATGGTGCCGTTTCAGGCATTGCAAATGATTGGTCACCAGGTGGATGCCGTCTGCCCCGATAAAGTCAAAGGCGACTACATCATGACAGCTATCCATGATTTTGACGGTGCGCAGACCTACAGTGAAAAACCCGGCCACCGCTTTATCCTGAATGCCGATTTTGCCGCCGCACGGGAGGAGGATTATGACGCCCTGCTGATCCCCGGCGGCAGAGCGCCCGAGTACCTGCGCCTCAACCCGCAGGTGATCAAGTTGGTGCAGGCGTTTGACGCCGCACGCAAACCGATAGCCGCCGTGTGCCACGGCCCGCAACTGCTGGCCGCCGCCAATGTGTTGAAAGGCCGAACCTGCAGCGCCTACCCGGCCTGCGCTCCTGAAGTGCAGTTAGCCGGCGGGCATTATGCGGATATCGGTATCGATCAGGCCCACGTCGACGGCAATCTGGTGACCGCCCCAGCCTGGCCGGCGCATCCGCAGTGGTTGGCGAAATTTGCCGAGGTGTTGGAACAATAAACCCGGTGCAAAAAAGGCCCGCAATCGGACATGCGGGCCAACAATACAGCACAAGGCATCTATTCTGATGCTGCCTCTATCATAAGAAGTTCTCTTTTCCGCTGGCGTTAATTTAGCGTCCGGGAACAGAAAATAATGCGTTATGTTATCCGCACCGGTTTCGCATCATTTTAATTGTTCAATCAGAAAATGGATATCATAAAGCCAGCGCTTGGCCCGGGCGGATCGTACCAGCATGTAAACATACAGCGGCCGGATCCTTTCCATTTCCAGATCCCAGTCATTCACGCGGCGAGGCGACGCGGAGAATAATATCCCCGACTTTGCTTCTTGCCGAAAATACAGATCGTGATTGTAACTGCTGTTGTCTATGTTGAAGGTGTCGAAGTAGCCGCGCATCAGCGTCTCAGCCATCGGCAAGGTCAGGTTAAGCTCTTTGTTTATCTCGGTATTCAGAGTGACGGCGATGCCCTTTTTAAGAAATCCGGGGGTGTTATATCTGTCGATAACGGAAATCACTTGTTGCTGAATATCACTGTCCATTTCAACCTCAATATATTTGGCCGCGGGAAAGAAGCGATATTTCTCTGACCTTTCTTATTGTATCGAGTTCTTCGGGTCGGGGTTATTTTCCTTTTCTTTACATTTCTCTCACCGGATAAATATAAAAACGCAGGGTGATAACATCCCCCTGCGTAATCGGTTTATTGATTGCGAATAAAGTTAACGGGTCAGGGTCGCGCTATTGGCGACCACGCTATCCCCCTGCTTCTCCGCCGTAATGCCGCCCCCCAGTACCTTATACAGCGTAATCAGGTTCTGGTACTCGGTTTGCTGCGCGCTGATCAACGATTGGCGAGCGGTGTACAGCGTCCTCTGCGCGTCCAGCATGTTCAGGTAGGTATCCACGCCGTGCCGATAACGCAGTTCAGCCAGGCGGTAATATTCCCGCGAGGCAGCCACGTAGCCGGTTTGCGCCGCCAGTTGCTCCCCAATGGTGCCTTTGCGCGCCAGCGCATCGGCCGTTTCCTGGAACGCCGTCTGCACCGCTTTCTCATAAGTGGCGACGTACAGATCCTTTTGCGCCTTGGTGTAGTTAAGCTGCGAGGTGTTATAGCCGCCGGTGAAAATCGGCAGGCTAATGCTCGGTGCAAAGGACCAGACGCCGGCGCCCTTGCTGAACAGGGACGACAGCTCCCCGCTGCCCACGCCGCCGCTGGCGGTCAGGCTGATCGACGGGAAGAACGACGCGCGCGCGGAGCCGATGCTGGCATTGGCCGACTTCAGATTATGCTCGGCTTCCAGGACGTCCGGCCGGTTCAGCAGCACCTGCGACGACACATTGGCCGGCATGTCTTTCATGATGCCGGACAGCGCCTCGATCCCGTTCGGCAACAGGCTTTCGGGCACGCTTTGCCCCACCACCAGATCCAGCGCGTTTTTCGCCTGTGCGACGCTGGTGGTGTAGCTGGCGACGTCTGAACGCGCCTGCTGATAAACCGTGTCCGCCGAAGCCACATCCACCATCGACAAAATGCCGTTTTGCTGGTTTTTACGCGTCACTTCCAGCGACAGCCTGGCGCTTTCCATCGTGTCTTTTGCGGCCGTCAACAGGCTGCGTTCCGCCGCCACGCTCACCCAGTCGGTGACGATATCGGCGATCAGCGTCAGGCGCGTACTTTTTGCCGCCTCGGACTCCGCCAAATAGGTCTCGAATTTTGCGCGCGACAGGCTGCGGTTTTTACCGAACAGATCCAACTCAAACGAACTGGTGCTGGCGCTGGCTTCGTAGCTCTGGCTGATCGCGGTCGCATTGCCGTTGCCGGTCAAAGAGCGTGAACGCGTGCCGTCCACCCCTGCGTTGATGGTTGGGAACAGTTCGGAACGTTGTTCGCCGTATAACGCTCGCGCCGACTCAATGTTGGCGATCGCTTCACGCAGATCACGGCTGCTGCTCAGCCCCATCGCCACCACCTGCCGCAGCTGGGCATCCACCACATAATCGCGCCACGGGATATCCGGATAGCTCAGCGAAAGCTTACCGCTCGGCGTGGCATAGGCGGCACCTTGCGGCAGGTTTGTCGGCACTGGCGCCTGCGGCCGCTGGTAGTCCGGATCCAGTGAAATACAGCCTGCCAGTAACAGGGGGAATGTCAGAGTTATCAAACGTTGCAGCACATTATTCTCCTGCCTGTGGCGTGGTGCTTTCTACCTGTTTGGCGGCGACCGGTTTACGTGCAAATACCCGGCGTACCAAAACGTAGAACAAAGGAACAAAGAAGATCGCCAATAGCGTCGCGGTAAGGGTGCCGCCGATAATCCCGGTGCCAATGGCTATGCGGCTGTTGGCGCCGGCACCGGTGGAGATTGCCAGCGGCAATACCCCGGCGGTAAACGCCAGCGATGTCATCAGGATGGGGCGCAAGCGCATACGGGATGCTTCGACCGCCGAGGCGATCAGCGTTTCTCCGTGCTGGTACTTCTCTTCGGCAAACTCCACGATCAGAATGGCGTTCTTGGCCGACAGGCCAATAATGGTCAACAGCGCCACCTGGAAGTAGATATCGTTTTCCAGACCGCGCAGCGTGACCGCCAACAGCGAACCCACCACGCCCATCGGCACCACCATCATGACCGCGAACGGGATCGACCAGCTCTCGTACAACGCCGCCAGGCACAGGAACACCACCAAGAGCGCGATGGCATACAAGGATCCCGCCTGGCCGCTGGTCAGGCGCTCCTGATAAGAAAGCCCGCTCCAGGAGTAGCTGCTGCCCGCGGAGAACTTCGCCGCCAGTTTTTCCATTTCATCCATCGCGGTGCCGGAGCTGGTGCCCGGAGCGCCTTCGCCGGTGATTTCGAACGACGAAAGCCCGTTATAACGCGACAGGTTTTCCGGCCCGTAGATCCAGCGCGATGAGGCAAAGGCCGAGAACGGCGTCATGCTGGTCGTGGTCGTGCCTGAACTGGTGCTGGTTGAGCTGCCGCGCACAAACCACTTATCCAGATCCTCCGGTTTTGAACGGAACTCCACATCCCCCTGCATATAGACTTTCTTCACCCGGTTGCGGTCGATAAAGTCGTTAACATAGGTGCTGCCGAAAGAACTGGTGAGCGTGCTGCTGACGTCGCCGGCGCTCAGGCCCAACGCTTGCAGCTTGTCATTATCGATATCCACCTGCAGCTGCGGGGTGTCCGGCAAGGTGTTGGCGCGCACGGCGATCAGGCCAGAGTTTTTACCGGCGGCGGCAATAATCTGGTCACGCATCGCTTGCAACTCAGCACGGGTCGTTGCGCCTTTGGCCTGCAACTCGAAGGTGAACCCGTTGGACTGGCCAAATCCGTCGATCGACGGCGGACTCATCGAAAACACCTGAGCATCGCGAATGCTGGCGAAGTGCCCCATGGCGCGTTTGGCAATCGCGTCGGCGGTGTTCTCGCTGCCGCTGCGCAGGCTCCAGTCCTTGAGGCTGACGAAGGCCATGCCGGCGTTCTGGCCACTGCCGCTAAAACCAAAGCCGTTGATGGTAAAAATGCTGTTGACGTTGGCCTTCTCATTGTTGAGGAAGTAATCCTTCACCTCGTCGCTGACCACCGAGGTACGAGCGTCGGTAGCGCCTGCCGGCAGCGTATACTGCACCATCACCATCCCCTGATCTTCGTTAGGCAGGAAGCCGGTCGGCAGGCGCATATACATGACGGCGGCCGCGATCAGCAACAGACCATACATCAGCAGATAACGCATTGGGCGGTGGATCACCCTGCCGACCTTGTCGGCATACTTCGCCTGCAGCCGGTCATAACCCCGGTTAAATTTGCCCAGCAGGCCTTTGTCGGTCAGTTCCTCATGCGCGGGTTTCAGCAACGTGGCGCACAGTGCCGGTGCCAGCGTCAGCGCCATGATCACCGAAAGCGCCATGGAAGAGACGATAGTGACGGAGAATTGGCGATAGATAACCCCGGTGGACCCGCCGAAGAATGCCATCGGCAGGAACACCGCAGACAGCACCATCGCAATGCCCACCAACGCGCCGGTGATCTCTTTCATCGACTTTTCCGTCGCTTCGCGCGGCGGCAGTTTTTCTTCACGCATCACGCGTTCGACATTCTCGACCACCACGATGGCGTCATCCACCAACAGCCCGATGGCCAGTACCATGCCAAACAGCGTCAGGGTGTTGATCGAATAACCGAACACCGCCAGCACGCCAAAGGTGCCGAGCAGCACCACCGGCACGGTAATGGTCGGGATCAGCGTCGTACGCAGGTTCTGCAGGAAGATGAACATCACGATCACCACCAGCACCACCGCTTCGAACAGCGTCTTCACCACTTCTTCAATCGAGATATTGATAAAGTCGGTGCTGTCTTTCGGGTATGCGACCTTGTAGCCGTCAGGCATGGATGACTGGTATTCGGCTACCTTGGCCTTGACCAGCTTGGCGGTGTTGAGCGCATTGGCCCCTGCGGCCAGCTTGACCGCAATGCCCGCCGCCGGGTGACCGTTCAGGCGGGCGCTGGAAGAGTAATCCTCGTTGCCCAGCTCAACCCGCGCCACATCGCCCAGGCGAACCAGGGCCCCGCTGCTGTCGCTTTTCAGGATGATATTGCGAAATTGCTCCGGCGTTTGCAGCCGGGATTGCGCCTTGACCGTGGCGGTCAGTTGCTGATCGGCGCCCGCCGGCAGATCGCCGACCTTACCCGCAGAAACCTGGGTGTTTTGCGCCTCAATCGCCGTCTCCACATCGGACGGCATCAGCGAATAAGACGCCAGCCTGGTCGGGTTCAGCCAAATGCGCATGGCGTATTCCGAGCCGAACACCTGCACGTCGCCCACGCCGTTAATGCGCGACAACGGGTCTTGCAGGTTACTGACCAGATAGTCGGCGATGTCTGCCATCGTCGCTTTATCGGTCTCATCGTACAGACCGACGATCAGCAAAAAGCTGCTCTGCGATTTCTTGACCGTTACCCCTTGCGAGGTGACCTCAGACGGCAAGCGACTTTCCGCCTGCTGCACCTTGTTCTGCACCTGCACCTGGGCGATGTCCGGATCGGTACCTTGATCGAAGGTCACGTTGATGCTCACCGAACCGTCGGAACTGCTGGTCGACGAGAAATACAGCAGGCCGTCCAGGCCGGTGAGCTGCTGCTCAATGACCTGCGTCACGCTGTTTTCCAGGGTTTCCGCATCAGCGCCCGGATAGGTAGCCGAAATGGCGATCTGCGGTGGGGAGACGTCCGGGTATTGCGAAATGGGCAGCGAGTTGATCGACATCAGGCCACACAGCATGATGATGATCGCGATCACCCAGGCAAACACCGGCCGCCGAATAAAGAACTGCGCCATGATTACTGCTCCCCACCGTTAGCCGTACCGGTCGCCGTCTGCTTTTGCACTTCAACCGCTTTAACGTCGACCCCGGAGGCCACCTTATTGGTGCCTTCGACGATCAGGCGATCGCCGTCGTTCAGCCCTTTACTGACCAACCAGTTGCTGCCGATCACCCGTTCGGTGGTGACCGTGCGCTGTTCAACCTTGTTTTGCGCATTCACCACCAACGCAGTGGCCTCACCTTTGGCATTGCGGGTGATGCCCTGCTGCGGTGCCAGAATGCCTTTCGGATCGACGCCGTTATCTACCCTGGCGTGAACGTACATGCCCGGCAGCAATTCATGCTCCGGGTTAGGGAATACGGCGCGCAGCGTAACTGAGCCGGTAGACTCATCCACAGACACTTCCGTCAGTTCCAGTTTGCCGTCATGCGCATAAGGCGTGCCGTCTTCAAGCTTGATGACGACCGGTGTGACATCGTCACGTTTTAAGGATGCCTGCAGTTTGCGCAATCTGAGCAGTTGGCTGCTGGACTGCGTGAGATCGACATAGATGGGGTCCAGCGCGCGGATAGTGGCCAGCGCATCGGTCTGGCTGGCGGTAACCAGCGCACCCGGCGTCACCGAGGAAATACCGATACGGCCGGAAATAGGCGCGCGCACCTGGGTATAAGCGAGATTGATTTTGGTGGTTTCCAGCGCCGCCTGATACTGATCGACGGAAGCGACCGCCTCCAGATAGGTCGCCATCGCATCGTCCGCATCCTGTTTGGAGACGCCATTCTCTTTCACCAGCGCCGCGTAACGTTGTGCTTTCAGGCGGCTGGATTTCACCGTCGCCTGCGCGCTTTTCAACTGTGCGGCAGCCTGGTTATAACTGGCCTGATAAGTGGCGGGATCGATTTGATACAGTACCTGGCCGGCTTTTACCTCGGCCCCTTCGGTAAACAGACGCTGTTTGATAATGCCGTCAACCTGTGGACGAACGTCCGAGGTCATGGTGGCGTTCACCCTGCCGCTCAAATCGCTGCTCAGCGTGACCGGTTGGCCGTGCAGCGTCGCGACCCCCACCTCCGGCGTGCCGCCCGCTCCCATCGGGGCTCCGCCGGGTTTGCCATCACAGGCGGTCAGCAATAACGCCAGGCCGACAAGAAAAATCTTTTTGCTCTGCATCGAGTATCTATCCTATTGAGAACGTTTATTCTCAATATATAGATTCCGATCTTTTTAGTCTGACAGGGTTACGTAAGGATTCGGTAAAAGTCCTTCGCAAAGCATGAGAGACGCCCTATTTTTGCCGCAGCGGCACGTCTTTCAGCAACCAGGTCAGCGCAAAGGCCAGCACCATGACCCAGGCGGCAATCTGGTACACCGAGTGGATCGCCCCGCCGAAAGCCTGCAGATAGTCTTGCTGCAAGGCCGCCGGCAAATGGTGTACCGCCGCCGCGCCCAGAGAACGCGGCAGTTGCGTGCCCTCCGGCAACAACACGGCCAGGCGGCTGTGCAGCACGTTGGTAAAAATCGCGCCAAACACCGCCACGCCGATCGAACCGCCAATCGAACGGAACAACGTAGCGCTGGAGGTCGCGACCCCCATATGCTGCGGCTCCACGCTGTTTTGCGCCGCCAGAATCATCACCTGCATCACCATGCCCAATCCCAGCCCCAACAGGCTGATATAGAGATACAACTGGTGCACCGGCGTCGAATTTGTCAGCGTGCCGAGCAGGATCATGCCTGCCAACGCACACAGGGTGCCGATAATCGGGAAGATACGGTATTTGCCCCTTTTGCTGATCAGCCTGCCGCTGACGATCGAGCTGATCATGATGCCGCCCATCAGCGGCAACAGCTGCATCCCGGCCTGCGAAGGCGTCGAGTCTTTCACCACCTGCAAATACAGCGGCAGGAAGGTCACCGACCCAAACAGTGACATGCCGATGATAAAACCGATCAAACTGCACAATACAAAGGTGCGATTACGAAACAGCCCCAGCGGAATGATCGGCTCGCTCGCCAGCCGCTCTTCGTAGATAAACCCGCCCAACGACACCAGCCCAAAGGCCAGAATGCACCAGAGCTGCCCGTCCGACCAGGCCATGACAGTACCGCCCTGGCTGGTAAAAAGGATGATGCAGGTCAGCGCCGAGGCGAGATAAGCCGCCCCCAGATAGTCGATTTCGTGTTTAACCCGGTTGACCCGCGACTGGAACACCGCGCCGATCACCAACAGGGCGAAAAGCCCCAGCGGCAGGTTGATATAGAAGATACATCGCCAGGAGAAATGCTGCACCAGCAGCCCGCCGATCAGCGGCCCAACCACCGTCGCCAGGCCAAATACCCCGCCGAACAACCCCTGATAGCGTCCGCGATCGGCCGGCGGGATCACGTCGCCCACCACCGCCATGGTCACCACCAATAAACCGCCGCCACCCAGCCCTTGTAACGCGCGCATCAGGATCAATTGCGTCATGTTCTGCGCCAATCCGCACAGCACGGAACCGAGCAAAAACACCACGATGGCGATTTGCAGCACGATCTTGCGGCCGAACAGATCGCCGAACTTGCCATACAGCGGCACCACGATGGTCGAAGCCAGCAGATAGGCCGTCACGACCCAAGACAAATTCTCCAACCCGCCGAACTCGCCGACGATGGTCGGCAGCGCGGTCGAGACGATGGTCTGATCGAGCGCCGCCAGCAGCATCACCAGAAGCAGCGCGGAGAACAGCAAACGGATCGAGGGCGCCTGTTCAGACGCCCTGCCGTTATCTTCGTGGCCTGCGGTGTTATCAATGCCCATTTGAGTGAGTCCGCTTGTAATTAATTAACTGAGTAATTAATATATGAGTTATTCTTTTCTCCGGTCAATGGATCTCGCCGCGATGACAGCACAAAACGTTAAAAAAAACCCCTCTCCACGCCGCCCTGGCAGGCCCAGCGGCGCGGCCAACGGGGCAGAAAAACGGGAGCATTTGCTCGACACGGCGCTGAACTTGTTCGCCCGTCAGGGCATTGCCGATACCTCGCTGAACGCCATTGCCCGCGAGGCCGGCGTTACCCCGGCGATGCTGCACTACTACTTTCACAACCGTGA
>Ga0105251_10000540_pt1 | contig 35672 bp, 33 predicted proteins | sample KBSS64metaG_FD_80424 | JGI IMG/M metagenome (GOLD analysis project Ga0105251, IMG submission 80424) | Switchgrass rhizosphere microbial communities from Kellogg Biological Station, Michigan, USA - KBS S6-4 metaG | ecosystem: Host-associated > Plants > Roots > Rhizosphere > Soil | place...
GCCCAAGGCAATCAGGACCGCGACGGCGGCGAGACCCAGCAACGTCAGCACGGTGACGACGAAGCCTGTGGCGCGCAAGGGATTGGTCGTCGTGCGATCCATGCCTAGGCCGTGGGAAATCCTGGCGAGCATGTAGATGGAACCGACGATCGCCAGCCATGTGCCTCCCTTGCCGGTCAGTTCGATCGCGGCGATGAGGATAAGCACGAAGGGCGTGTTCTCGACGAAATTGGCTTGTGCACGCATCCGCTGGAGAAGCAACGGATTGCCCCCATCGCCGTGCAGCACCTTGGCGTCGTAGCGCAGCTTGCCGGTGCGAAAGCCCAACCAGAAGTTGATCACCGCCGCAGCCGCGGCCAGGCTGAGCGTCGTTTGTAGAATCATGCTGATCACCCCCACTTGCGGCGATCAGCATGCGGCAGCCGACAACGGGTTGCAACCTGCACGGAATCCGCTATAGGCGCGCCTTCGCAAAGCCGCCGGCCCCTTTGAGGTCCCGGCGGCGTTTTTTACCGTAACGCAAGTTTCAGGAACAGGTGCCGAAATGGCTGTCCCTAAGAGAAAAACCAGCCCGTCTCGCCGGGGCATGCGCCGCAGCCACGACGCACTCAAGGTCGAGGCTTTCGCCGAATGCACCAATTGCGGCGAACTGAAGCGTCCGCATCACCTGTGCAACGCCTGTGGTCACTACAACGGCCGTGAGATCGTCGCGGTCGAAGCCTGAGACCTGACGCTCTTTAGGTCTGGAGAGGTTCGATGAGCTTGCCGCGTATCGCCGTGGACGCGATGGGCGGCGACGAGGGCGTGCGCGTGATGGTGGAGGGCGCAGCACTCGCGCGCCGGCGTCACGATCGCTTCAAGTTCCTGCTGGTGGGTGACGAGCCGCGGATCAAGGCCGCGCTCGAGAGCCATCCCAACTTGCGCGCTTCGTCCGAGATTCTCCACACCGATCAGGTCATCAGCGGCGAGGCCAAGCCGAGCCAGGTCCTGCGCCGCGCCAAGCACACCTCGATGGGCATGGCGATCAACGCGGTAAAGGCGGGTGACGCAGGCGCCGCGGTAAGCGCAGGCAACACCGGCGCGCTGATGGCGATCGCCAAGCTGTCGCTACGCACGATGCCCGGTATCGACCGTCCGGCACTCGCGGCGCTGCTGCCGACGCTGGGCGACAACGATGTCGTCATGCTCGACCTCGGCGCCAACACCGAGTGCGACACGCGCAACCTTGTGCAGTTCGCGGTGATGGGTGCAGCCTATTCGCGTGTCGTCACGGGCCGGGAGGCGCCGCGCGTGCGCCTGCTCAACATCGGCACCGAGGAGATGAAGGGCACCGACGAGGTGCGCGACGCCGCCACCCTTCTCAAGGCCGCGGCGGACGATCTGTCGATCTCCTTCGATGGCTTCACCGAGGCCGACAAAGTGTGCCGCGGCGATGTCGACGTGGTCGTCACCGACGGCTTCTCCGGCAATGTCGCCTTGAAGGCGATCGAGGGTACCGCACGCTTCGTCGGCGACCTCCTGCGCCGCAGCTTCGCCAGTTCGCTGCGCTCGAAGGTCGGCTTCCTGGTGTCCAGGCCCGCTACCGAGCTGCTCAAGCACCATCTCGATCCCAACAATCATAACGGCGCGGTCTTCCTGGGACTGAACGGCATCGTCGTGAAGAGCCACGGCAGTGCCAACGCCGCCGGCGTCGCCAATGCCGTGGCGGTGACTGCGCGGCTGCTGGAGGAAAACGTGACGGAGCGGATCACCGCCGACCTTGCCCGGACGGGAGTCGATTCGCTGCGCCACACGTCCACTGCCGCAAGCCCGCAGGAAGAGCGCGCCTGATGCGCCGTTCGGTCATTACCGGAACCGGGTCGGCCTTGCCGCGCACCGTCGTCACCAATGCCGATCTCGCCGCGCGCGTCGACACCACCGACGAATGGATCGTCGAGCGCACCGGCATCCGCCAGCGCTACATCGCCGAGCCCGACGAGACCACGTCGAGCCTTGCCACCGAAGCCGCACGGCGCGCGCTCGAAGCCGCCGGTGTCGAAGCGAGCCAGATCGATCTCATCGTCCTGGCGACCGCCACGCCGGACCAGACCTTTCCCGCCGCCGCCACGATCGTCCAGCACAACCTCGGTTGCCACGGCGGCATGGCCTTCGATGTCGCGGCGGTCTGCTCGGGCTTTCTCTATGCCGTCGGCGTCGCGGACTCGATGCTGCGCAGTGGAATGGCATCGCGCGCGCTGGTGATCGGCTCGGAGACATTCAGCCGTATCCTCGATTGGGAGGATCGCACCACGTGCGTGCTGTTCGGCGACGGCGCCGGCGCTATCGTGTTGGAAGCACGCGAGGAATCCGGCGATGCGCCGCGCGGCGTGCTTGCCACAAGGCTCCATGCCGACGGCAATCACAACGAGTTGCTCTACGTCGACGGGGGCGCTTCGACGACCGGCACGGTCGGCAAGCTGCGCATGCGGGGGCGCGAAGTGTTCCGCCATGCAGTGGTGAACCTGGCCGAAGTGCTGCGCGAAGTGCTCTCCGAGGCGAACCTCACCACTGCTGACATCGATTGGCTGGTGCCGCACCAGGCCAACGCTCGCATTCTCGAAGCGACCGCGCGCAAGCTCGACATGCCACGCGAGAAGGTGGTCGTGACGGTTGACCAGCATGCCAACACCTCGGCCGCCTCGGTTCCGCTTGCGCTCGATACGGCAGTGCGCGACGGCCGTATCAAGCAGGGTGATCTGGTGATGCTGGAGGCCATGGGCGGCGGCTTCACCTGGGGTGCCAGCCTCGTTCGGATGTAGTAATTTGTAACTGTGTACATTTACACACAAGCTTGCATTGCGTTTCCGTCTTCCGTCGATTATCAAATGTTTGGGGATTGGGAACTTAGGTAGGGGGCTTGTGACTCGCTCTACGGAGACGCTCACGCGCGCGGCGATTGCCGATGCCATTCACGCAAGCCTCGGCTTGTCGCGAGCGGAATCGCTTGCAATGGTCGAATCCATCTTAGGTCATATGTGCGAGGCGCTCTCGAGGGGTGAGAACGTCAAGATATCGGGCTTTGGCACGTTCCTCCTTCGCGACAAGGGCGAACGTGTCGGCCGCAATCCCAAGACCGGAGTGGAAGTGCCGATCACGCCCAGGCGTGTGATGACCTTCCGCGCCAGCCAGATGCTCAAGGACCGTGTCTCCGGCACCTGAGCTTGCGGGAGGGATTGATGTTGCCTGCCTTCAACGACGGCAAGGAACCGGGTGCGTTGCGCACCATCGGGGAAGTTAGCCGTGCACTCGACATTCGCCAGCATGTGCTGCGCTATTGGGAAGAGCAGTTTCCCATGCTGCGTCCGATCAAGCGCAGCGGCGGGCGCCGTTACTATCGGCCCGAGGATGTGATGCTGATCGTCAAGATCAATCGCCTCGTCCATCAGGACGGCTACACGCTGCGCGGCGCCAAGGCCGCACTCGGCGCGCCTGCCGCCAAGTCGCCGCGTGCTGCGCGTTCGATCAAGGTCGCGGCGCCGGTGCCGGTGGTCGGTGGAGCCGGTGATGCGCTACGCGCGATCCGGAACGACCTGGAGCAGGCCCTTTCTCAGGCGTGACCCCGCTCGCCGGAACCGGCTGGCGTTACAAATAACGGACTTCGAAAAGCCAGGCCTGATCCTATGCGAACGGCGCGCTTCCTTGCGTCGAGTTCTGGGACTCCGCCAGCCCCGGCGTCTACTCCGACGCCCGAAAGCGGCGATGCCGGTAGCGATCAGGGTGTCGACGGGGGCGACGGTTCGGGATCAGACGATCAGACATCGCAGGACCAGAGCGGCGAATGGCAGAGCGATGGCCAGCAGACCGCGGAGGACCAGCAGCCCGCAGTCTGATGCCTGCCCGATGGCCGCTCAGACCGGTTCCGGTCCAAGCCCGGCGTCGAGGTCGCGCGGGCGGGTCAGATGGATGAGCCGGGCGCAGCCGTCGTCGATGTCGCTCCAGGCGTCGATCGCGAGCTCGAGAACGGCGAAGGCGGCGGTCGGGAACTTCTCCTCGACGATGTCGAGCAAGGGGCTGCTGCCATCGTCGGGCACGAGGTCGAAGATCAGGTCTTCGAGGCCGGGATTGTGCCCGACCATCAGCAAGGCGGCCGGGTTGCCCTCCTGCTCGCGCAGCAGTTCCATCAACGTTGCCGAGCTTGCTAGGTAGATGCGTCGGTCCCAGTTGACCGGCGGCGTCTGGCCCGCGGCCTCCGCCGCCAGTTCGATCGTCTGCGTCACCCGCACCGCCGGCGAAGCGAGGACGCGCCGCCATTTCACGCCTTGATCGCGGATATGCAGGCCCATCAGCGCGGCGCCCAGGCGACCACGCTTGTTGAGCGGGCGGTCGAAGTCGCGCAGCCGCGCGTCGTTCCAGTCCGACTTGGCGTGGCGGAACAGGCCTAAGGTCTTCATGCGGGATCGGTCATGGGGTCGGCGTCGAGCTTCCTGCGGGCAGAACATCCCCAAAGACATGACCGGCGACGCGTTGCAAGGCCTCGTCCAGCGTGACGCGCCGGATCGGCGTCGCCGGTGGAAAGGCGCTGAGCAGCCGCGAGGGGAACGCGGGAGAAAGCACCACGAAATGGCCCCGGTCCTCCTTGCTGCGGATCAGGCGTCCGAACGCCTGCGCCAATCGGGCGCGGATCAGCCCGTCGTCGTAGGCCTGCGCGCCACCTTTCTCGCTTCCGGCCGCAAGCCTGCGCGCGCGATGCAGGATCGTCGGGCGGGGCCAGGGGACTTGCTCCATGACGACCAGGCGCAGCGAGCGGCCGGGCACGTCGACTCCATCGCGCAACGCATCGGTGCCGAGCAGGGAGGCGGCTGGATCGTCGCGAAAGATGTCGACCAGCGTACCGGTGTCGATCGGATCGACATGCTGCGCGTAGAGCGGCAGACCGCCGCGCGCGAGCCGGTCGGCGATCCGTCCATGCACCGCGCGCAGCCGGCGGATGGCGGTAAACAGGCCGAGAACGCCGCCCCCCGAAGCCTCGATCAGCCGCCCGTAGGCTCCGGCGAGCGCGGGGATGTCGCCGCGCGGCACGTCGGTCACGATCAGCACCTCGGCCTGCGCGCCATAATCGAACGGGCTCTCGTGCGCGGACAATAGCGGGGTGACGCCAATGTGCGGGGCGCCGCTCCGCGCGATCGCCTTGTCCCACGAGGCATCCATTCCGTGGCCGTCCTTGAGCGTTGCCGACGTCATCACTACGCCGTGCGCTGGCTCCAGCACGGTGCGGGCGAAAGGCTTCATCGGGTCGAGCCAGCGGCGGTGGATGCCGATGTCGTACTCGCGGGACTCGCTGCGCTCGATCGCCAGCCAGTCGACGAATTCGGGATCGGCCGGGCCGCCGAGCCGCTCCAGGAGGGCCTCCCAGGCCGCCAGCAGGTCGACGCGCCAGCTTAGCGAATGGCGCGCGCCCTCGATTCGCTGGCGTCCCTGGCCGTCGAGCCAGTCGGGCGGCTCCTCCAGGATCGCCTCGAGCCGGGTGCCGATGCGGATCAGCGGCTGGCGTAGCTCGGCCAAGGCCGCGCGCGCGGCTTGCGCCAGTTCGACGAAAGGTCCCTCAAGGCCCGCCGCCTCCGTCTCCAGGCCATAGCCCGCCTCGGTGCCGCCGCTCTCGTCGCGGGCGTAGACCGTCGCGCGCACCGCCGCGAGCAGTTCCTCGAGCGGGCCTGACGGCGTGCCCTCCACCAGCCGCTGGAGCCAGCCGTCGCTCGGCAGAGCCTCGGCCGCCGCGCGTGCCGCGCCGATGGCCCTGGCGCCGGCCTCGTCATAGCTCGCCACATCGGCAAGCCGCGCGGCGAGGCCTCGGCGGCGGCCCTTGGTGGCTTTCTCGGGCCCGATCACCCAGCGCCTGAGCTCGATCGCCTCGGCCCCGGTGAGTGCCGCGGCAAAGGTCGAATCGGCGGCGTCGAACACATGGTGGCCCTCGTCGAACACGATTCGCGTGGGGCGGGCCGCGTGGTCACGCCCACCCACTCCGGCTCGCGCGGCGTTGACCATCACCAGCGCGTGGTTGCCGATCACGAGGTCGGCACGCGCGCTTGCCCGGGCGGCGCGCTCGATGAAGCACTTCCGGTAGTGCGGGCAGCCGGCGTAGACGCATTCGCCGCGCCGATCGGTCAGCGCCGCCACGCCGCGCTGGCGGAAGAGCGTGCCGAGCCACCCGGGCAAGTCGCCGCCGATCATGTCGCCATCCTGCGTGTAGGCGGCCCAGCGCGCCACCAGTTGCGCCAGGATCGCGGCGCGCCCGCTAAAGCCGCCCTGCAGCGCGTCCTCCAGGTTGAGCAGGCACAAGTAGTTCTCGCGCCCCTTGCGCACCACGACCGGTTGCGAGCCGTCCGCCCGCCGCTCGGGCCAGGCGCGGCGGCTTTCCTGCCGCAACTGGCGTTGCAGCGCCTTGGTGAAGGTGGAGACCCACACGGTCCCGCCCGACTGCTCGGTCCAAAGCGAGGCAGGGGCGAGATAGCCCAGCGTCTTGCCGATGCCGGTGCCCGCTTGGGTCAGGAGGACGTGCGGCTCTCCCGATGCGCGTCGCGGCGCGAAGGCGCCGGCGGCGCGCGCGGCGTAGTCACGCTGGCCGGCGCGCTGCTCCGCCGTCTCGCCGGTAAGCTGTGCGAGGCGCGTGAGCGTGGCGTCGGGTTCGATCGTGACTTGGCGCGGCTGCGGCAAGTCACCGGCGTCCTCCCACTCGGGCAGCTTGCTGAACAGCCAGCGCTCCGCGCGCTCGGGCCGCGCGATCTGCCCGGCGAGCGTACCGGCCCAGGGCCAGCGCAACCGGGTGAGCGATTGCAGCGCGCTCCAGGCGCCCTCGCGTTCGGCCCAGGCGGGATCGGCGCATGTGGCGATCAGCGCTCCGGCCGCCTGCTGCAACAGGCGCGGCACCTGGCTGTCCTCCGCCGGCTCCTCCAGCCCGAGCGCGTGGGCCAGGCCCTTGGGCGTCGGCACCACGAAGCGCGCCGGATGCACGAAGGCGAACAACTCCAGCAGGTCGAGCCCCGACAAGTCGGGATAGCCCAGTCGTGTCGCCACGAGGGGGGCGTTGAGGATCAGCAGCGGCGTGTCCGCGGCCGCCATCACCGCCTCGCCCTTGCCGACGGGCCGGGTAAGGCCCGCGCCATCGCGCAGCCAGCTTCCGGCATGGCTGGCGTGCAGCGCGGGGAGGGCGAGGGCGGCCATCACCGCATAACGATGGAGCGTGCAGAACGAAAAGTAAACATGCCCTGCGGCCAGCCGACGCGATCCTTGCTGGTCTTGCGCTGGCGGCGTGGGAGATCGGGAACTCGCACCATCCCGGCATCGTCGGCGCCGCAAGGCGCTAGCTACGCCCCTCTTCCCCATTGAGGAAGCGGGCGATCACCCCATTCCCAGCTTGCGCGCCAGGCGCCACCCAAAAGCTTTCGCCGCGTTGCGAGCCGGCCAGCGGCCGGGCCGCGCGGGCCGCAAGCCCCAGTTGCGCAGCAGCCGGTTGAAGGCGCGGGCGTCGGCTTCGGCGAAGCTCCATTCCGAGCGCCAGGTGATCGACAGCGACACTGACGGCTCGGGCCCGTTCCGCACGAAATGCGGCGCCATCACCGGGACGAACAGCGCCTCGCCCGGACCGATGGCGAACTCGGTGCCGCCCTTCGACAGCTCGTTGCGCCATATGAGCTCTCGGCCGCCGCCGGTGTGATAGCTCTCGTGCAGTTCGTCCGGCGCGTAGACGGGATCGCCCGCCGGGAACTGGGTCATGACCTTTGAACCGCGCACCTGCAGCAGGATGTTGTGCTCGGGATCGAAATGGTAGGGCGTCACCCCGCCGGGCGAGGTCACGAAGATGAACGCCTGGGTCTTGAGCATCCGCCCGGTCTTGCGCTCGATCTCGGCGCGCAACTCGGAGAGCAGCTCCTCCAGCAGCGCAGCATAGCCCGGGTGCTGCTCGACATTCTTGAGCACCGCCCAAGAGTTGCTGGTGTCGATACGGCGGATCGTCTCGCCGATGGGGATGCCGGTCGGCTCGGGCTTGCCGTCGACGCCGATGGGCTGGTCGCCGGCATTGTATTCGACGCTCGCCGTTGGCAGCGCTTCGGCGAGCTGCGCCAGCGCCTCGAGCTCCAGCAAGGGATGCCGGTGCAGCGCATGCGGGAGGACATGCGGCACTTCGGGATAGTTCCGGGCGAAGCGGGCCTGCGCTTCTTGCGGGAAGACGCTCATGTGGTGGCTCCTGCGTCGGCGCGCCTTGTTTCCCTACGCAGCAGCCGGCGGAACACGGTCTGCCGGGCCGGGCCGCCGATGCCGATGGAAAGCCGGCCGATGCTGCGGCGCTCGCGCCAGATGTGGTCGATCATCGGGTGGTCGGCGGCAGCGCAGCTGTCGCTCCAAAGCACATCGGCCCGGTCGAGCACGGCCAGGTTTTCACGCTGAAGCAGCACGCCGGGGGAAAAGCGGGCGAAGCGCTCGTCGAAAGCGGTCTTGAACGAGAAGGCGCCGGGCGGCGTCAGGAAGCTCGCGAGCATCGCGATCGGTGCCCCGTCGAGCGAAAGCGTCAGCCGCTCGAGCCGGCCACGCTCGGCCCCGCCTTCGAGCACGCTGCGCAGCAGGGTCGCAGTGGCAGGCGCGCAGGCGAGGGCGGAGCCGGCCTGGCCCTTCCACCCCGCCTGTTCGAGGGCGAGGAATTGCGAAGACCATTGGGCAAGCCCGTGCGCGTCGGTGCGCCGTTCGAACGACACGGAGCCTTCGTCGGCGAGGCGGTTGGCCTGCCGGCGCAGCTCCTTGCGCTTCTTGCCGGAGAGCGAGGCCTCCCAGTACGCGTCAGACGAAAGATCGGATGCGAGCATGGCCCGCTCCTCGCGGTGGACGATCGCATGGGGCCTGTCCCCACACGCGAGCACCCCGTCGAGCGCGGCGTGGAGCGGGCCGCCAAGCGGGAGGTCACGCAGGTGCAGAAACAGCGCGGCGCCGGCATTCCGGTCGGCCCAGCGCAGCAGCGCCTGCCAGAACGGCACTTCCGCGCCTTGCGCCACCAGCGGCGCGCCGCAGAACAGGTTGGGGTGCATCCAGTTGCCCAGGTGCGGCAGCGGGTGGCGGTAGTAGTGGAAAGGACGCAGGATCGGCAGCACGCCGGCGAGATGGCCGTCCTGCTCGAAGCGGATCAGCGAAACCGCGCCGGTGCCCGGCAAGTGCCGCAACGAGGGCAGGAGATACCAGCTCTCGTAAAACGGATTGGGATCGGCGGCGCTCCCGGCGAGTTCGTCCCAGCCGGCGATCTCGGCGGCCGAGTCCATCGCGCGCCAGTGTACGCAGGCGAGCGTGCCCGCGGACGCCCGGATTTGCGCCGGCGCCGGCTCGTGCTCAATCCTGGCCCTGGTCGCCACGGAACGGTTAACCTTCGCCTTGCGCACGCAAGGTCACGTGCGAGGCCGGATTAGCCCCTCGAGGTCAAGAGGGGCCTAATCCGGGTGGTTAACTTTGTCTTGCCATCCCCGGGATGGGGAGCCGGCAGTCCGCAGGGCTGATGGAGGAGACTTCCGGCTTGCCGGCCGCTGCCCGGACACCGCGGCGTTCGGCTGCGAGCCCCTCCATCATGCTTTGCATGGCCTCCCTCTCCTTGTCGGGGAGGGCAGCCGTCAGCCCGTTACATGGCCCGCCAGCGCCGCGAGCAGCAGCAGCGCGACGATGTTGGTGATCTTGATCATCGGGTTCACCGCCGGGCCCGCGGTGTCCTTGTAGGGATCGCCCACGGTGTCACCGGTCACCGCCGCCTTGTGCGCCTCGGAGCCTTTGCCGCCGTGGTGGCCGTCCTCAATGTACTTTTTGGCGTTGTCCCACGCGCCGCCGCCCGACGTCATCGAGATGGCGACGAACAGGCCCGAGACGATCACGCCCAGCAGCATGGCGCCCAGCGACGCGAAGCCCTGGCCCTGTCCGGCGACGGCGGTGATGATGAAGTACACCGCGATCGGCGAGAGGACAGGCAGCAGCGAGGGGATGATCATCTCCTTGATCGCCGCGCGGGTCACGATGTCGACGGTGCGGGCATAGTCGGGCCGGCTGGTCCCCGCCATGATCCCTGGGTTGGAGCGGAATTGCTCGCGCACGTCCTCCACCACCGAACCCGCCGCGCGGCCGACGGCAGTCATGCCGAAGGCGCCGAACAGGTAGGGCAGCAGCGCACCCAGGAGCAGGCCGACGATCACGAACGGATTGCTCAGCGAGAAGTCCACCGTCACGTCGGGGAAGAACTCCTTGAGGTCGGTGGTGTAGGCGCCGAACAGCACCAGCGCCGCCAGCGCGGCCGAACCGATCGCATAGCCCTTGGTCACGGCCTTGGTGGTGTTGCCCACCGCGTCGAGCGCGTCGGTGCGCTCACGCACGGCATCGTCCAGGCCCGCCATCTCGGCGATGCCACCGGCGTTGTCGGTCACCGGACCGTAGGCGTCGAGCGCGACCACCATGCCCGCGAGCGCGAGCAGCGCCGTCGCCGCGAAGGCGACGCCGATGATGCCGGCGAGCTGGTAGGTGGCGATCACCGCGACGACGATCACCAGCGTCGGCAGCGCGGTCGATTCCAGGCTGATCGCCAGGCCCTGGATCACGTTGGTGCCGTGGCCGGTCTCGCTCGCCTTGGCGATCGAGCGGACGGGGCGGTAGTTGGTGCCGGTGTAGTATTCGGTGATCCACACCAGCAGGCCGGTGACGGCAAGGCCGATCATCATGCACCAGAACAAGTCGAGCGCTGTGAACTCCATGCCCGAGCGGGCGGCCGAGCCGATCGCGCCTTCGGTGGTGAGCGAGTCGCTGGCAGGCTGGAGGAAGCCGGCACCGCCGATCACCGCGTTGAGGTCGTGAAACGCGTATTGGAACACGCCGTAGATCAGGAACACCGAGAGGATCACGGTGACCCAGAAGCCCTTGTACAGCGCACCCATGATGTTGTTCTTCGCCCCCAGCCGGACGAAGTAGGTGCCGATGATCGAGGCGAGGATGCACACGCCGCCCACCAGCAGCGGCACGCTCATCAGCGTCATCAGTTCGGCGCTCGGCGCCTTGATGAGCAAAGCGATCGAAACCATGGTGAGGCCGATGGTGACGACGTAAGTCTCGAACAAGTCGGCCGCCATGCCGGCACAGTCGCCCACGTTGTCGCCCACGTTGTCGGCGATCACCGCGGGGTTGCGCGGGTCGTCCTCGGGGATGCCGGCTTCCACTTTGCCGACGAGGTCTGCCCCAACGTCCGCCGCCTTGGTGAAGATGCCGCCGCCCAGGCGCGCGAAGATCGAGATCAGCGAGGCGCCGAAGGCGAGCGCGGTGAGTGCGTCGACGATCGGCCGGGCGTTGGGCTCCAGCCCCGCCGGGCCCGTGAGATACCAGAAGATCCCGGCGATCGCGAGCAGGCCCAGGCCCGCCACCAGCATGCCGGTGATCGCGCCCGAGCGGAATGCAAGCGTCAGGCCGCCCTGCAGCGATCCGCGCGCCGCCTCGGCCGTGCGCACGTTGGCGCGCACCGAGATGTTCATGCCGACAAAGCCGGCCGCGCCTGACAAGATCGCGCCGATCAGGAACGCGATCGTCGACAAGCCGCCGAGCGTGAAGAACAGCACGATCGCGACGATCACGCCGACGATGGCGATGGTGGTGTATTGCCGCCCGAGGTAGGCCTTGGCCCCTTCCTGGATGGCGGCGGCGATGTCCTGCATCTTTTCGTTGCCGGCGGGCGCGCCGAGCACTTGTCGACTGGTGACGAGGCCGTAGACGACGGCAACAAGTCCCAGGACGATAGCTAACGTGACTAAGTTCACGAGCATCCCCTTTTTCCCGAATTGTTTTTTGTTATCTCTTAGTCGGCAACGTTTTTCGTTGCTCTGGGTCAAGGGCTATAGTGCCAATTGGGTGCTGGCAAGTGCGTTCGCCGGCCGTGTCGGCCGACCTTCCACAGCCGCTCAGTGCTCGTAACCGAGCTTCGCCGGCAGCGGCACCGCCTCACCCTGGTACAGCAGCGTGAGCCCCCGTCCGGCCATGACGCGGCCCACCCGGTAGAGAGTGACGCCCACGCCCGCAGCCGCCGCCTTCAGCATCGGCTTGGAAGAGGGGGGCGCGGCCAGCAGCAGGCAGTAATCGTCGCCCGCGCCGGCGGCGAAGAGCCGGGCGTTCAGTTCGTCGCCCAGCGTGGCGGCGAATGCCTGCGACAAGGGCACTAGCGCGAGGTCGATCACCACGCCCAGGTCACTCGCCACGCCGAGGCGCGACGCATCGATCAGCAACCCGTCGGAAACGTCCATCATGGCGCTGACGAGCGGGGCGAGCGCGATGCCGAGCGCGACATCGGGCGTCGGCCGCCGATAGCGGCCGACCAGAGCCATTCGCGACCGCTCCTTCGCCCTCTGCTCGCCGCGCAGGACGGACAGGCCAAGCCCGGCGTCACCGATCGGGGCGCTTACCCAGAGATGGTCGCCGGGTCGCGCTCCGCTTCGCGACGGCACCGGCCCGGTCGCCTCGCCCAAAGCCACCAACGAGAAACTTCGCGCCGAGTGCTCCGGCTGGCGAACCGTGTCGCCGCCAAGCAGAGCGATGGCGAATGTCGCACACGCGTCGCCCAGCCCCTCCAGGAACGCAGCATCCCACGCCGGGTCGCTCGCCAGCGGATACGTCAGCAAGGCGCCGAGCGGCCGGGCGCCCTTGGCGGCAAGATCGGACACGTTGGTCGCGACGAGCTTCCAGGCGACATCCTGCGGCGGGTCGTCCGGCAGGAAGTGCACGCCCTCGACGATCGCATCCATCGTCAGCACCAGCCGCGCGCCGCCGATCTCGAGCACGGCCGCATCGTCGGCCAGCCCGCGCGCCGCCGGGGACGTGGCGATCGCGCGCAAAGCGGCGATGAAGGCGACCTCGCGCGACATTTCGTCTAGGCCCGAAAGCCCTCCCCCTCGATGGGGGAGGGTTGGGTGGGGGTGATCCCACGGTTTACGCCGAGGGCGCCGACAGCAAGCGACAACTGCGTCATGCAGCCGTCGGGATTGCCGAGAACCTCGTTGTTCCAGAAGCGGACGATGCGGTAGCCTTCTGCTTCGATTGCCGATGTCCGAACCGCATCCTTTGCCGGCGAATGCTGGCCACCGTCGATCTCGACGACCAGCCGCAATGAATGGCTGGCGAAATCCACGATGTACTGGCGCAGCGGTACTTGGCGGCGGAACCTCGCTTGCGGGAAGCACTCCCGTAGCAGCGACCACATCTTCGCCTCGGCATCTGTCGGTTCCCGCCGCATCTTGCGCGCGTTTTCGATCGAGCGGCTAGGTGGGTGCTTCTTCACGAACGTGACGCTAACCGAGAGCGCACCCCCATCCAAGCTCCGCTAGCACCGTGCCGGTGCAAGCTGCGCTATCCTTCCCCCATCAAGGGGGAAGAAGGGCGAATTCCTTCCCCGCTCGATGGGGGAAGGATACGAAGGCTTGGCAGCTTGCTGTCTAACCGCAGTTGGATGAGGGTGAGGGCGGTTTACGCCCGCACTTGCTTCCCCACCGCGTCCAGCACCCCGTTCACGAACTTGGTCTCGCGCGCGTCGAAGAACGCGTGCGCCACGTCGAGATACTCGTTGATGACCGTGCCGGTAGGCACGTCGGCGCGCGCCAGCAGTTCGTAGGAGCCGGCGCGCAGGATCTGCGCCAGGGTGCGGTCGAGACGGCCCAGGACCCAGCCCTGCGCCAGCTTGGACGAGATCAGCGCGTCGATCTCCTCCTGCCGGGCGATCACGCCTTTCACCACGTCGTCGAAGAACGCGACTTCGGCGTCGGCGAATTGCGCCTCGTCGATCTCCATGCCGATGCGATGGCGATGGAACTCGTCGAGCAGCTGCGCCTGGGGCGTGCCTTCCATTTCGTGCTGGTACAGCGCCTGCACCGCCGCGAGGCGGGCGGCGGCGCGCGCCCTGGAACTGCCGGAGGTCTTGCTCATATGCCCAATCTCGTCTCGATGGAACGCGCATGCGCGGGCAGGCCTTCGGCCTCGGCCAGCGCAATCGCGGCGGGGCCGACAGCGGCCAGCGCGCGGGCGTCCAGTTGAATGAAGCTGGTGCGCTTCATGAAGTCCAGCACCGACAGCCCCGAGGCGAAGCGCGCCCGGCGGCCGGTGGGCAGCACGTGGTTGGGCCCGGCAACGTAGTCGCCTACCGCCTCGGGCGTGTGCCGACCCAGGAACACGCTGCCGGCGTGGCGGATGCGCGCGAACAGGCGCTCCGGATCGTCGGTCGCGATCTCCACGTGCTCGGCGGCGAGCGCATTGGCCAGCGCGGGCGCCTCCTCGAGGCTTTCGACCTCGATGATGACGCCGTGCTTGCTCCAGCTCTGGTCGGCCACCCGCGCGGTCTGAAGCATCGCGATCTCGACGCCGACCCGGTCCGCCACGGTGTCGGCGAAGACCGCATCGTCCGTGATCAGGATCGACTGCGCGGATGGATCGTGCTCGGCCTGGCTGAGCAGATCGGCGGCGATCCACTCGGGATCGTTCCTGGCGTCCGCGATCACCAGGATCTCGCTCGGCCCGGCGACCATGTCGATGCCGACGACACCGTAGAGCTGGCGCTTAGCCTCGGCGACCCAGGCGTTGCCGGGTCCGGTGATGACATCGACCGCGCGGATGCGCTGCGTGCCGTAGGCGAGGGCGCCCACCGCCTGCGCACCGCCGACGCGCCAGATCTCGTCGACCCCCGCGAGGTGCGCGGCGGCGAGCACCAGCGGGCTCACCTGCCCCTTGGGCGTCGGCGTCGCCACCACCAGGCGTTCGACGCCCGCGACTTTGGCGGGGATCGCGTTCATCAGCAGCGAGGAAGGATAAGCCGCGCGCCCGCCCGGTACGTAGAGCCCGGCGGCATCGACCGGCAGCCACTTGGCGCCCAGGCGCACGCCCGTCTCGTCGGTGTGATCCCGGTCCTGCGGCTTCTGCGCCTCGTGGTAGGCGCGAATGCGGGCGGCGGCGAGTTCCAGCGCGGCACGCAGTTCGGGCTTGAGCGCCTCGAACGCCTCGCGGCAGTCGGCAAGTTCGATCCGCCAGTTCGCGTCCTCGGCCAGGCTGTGCCCGTCGAAGCGCTGGGTCAGTTCGGCCAGCGCCGCGTCGCCGCGGTTGCGCACGTCGGCCAGGATCAATGCGACATCGCGCGCGACATCCTCGTCGCTCTCGCGCCGTTCGCGCACCAGGCGCTTGAAAGCCTTGTCGAATCCGGGATCACGGGTGGAGAGGCGCAGCATTAGGCGACTTCCCGTTCAGCGACGAGCGCGCGGAACCGCTCGACCAGCGCGCCGACCCGCTCGTCGGTCTTGAGCGCGGCGCGATTGACGATCAGCCGTGCCGAGATGTCGAGGATCGTCGCGGTCTCGACCAGCCCGTTCTCGCGCAAGGTGCGCCCGGTGCTGACAAGGTCGACGATGCGGCTCGACAGACCCAGGCTCGGCGCCAGCTCCATCGCGCCGTTCAGCTTCACCACCTCGGCCTGGATGCCCAGGCCCTCGTAATGGCGGCGCGTGAGGTTCGGATACTTGCTGGCGACGCGCAAGTGCGAGGGCGTCACGCCGCTGGCCTGTCCCTCGGGCTCGGCGACCGAGAGGCGGCAGTGCCCGATGTCGAGATCGACCGGCGCATAGAGGTCGGGATAGCCGAACTCCTCGACCACGTCCGAGCCCACGATTCCGGCCTGCGCCGCCCCGTGGGCGACGAAAGTGGCGACGTCGAACGCGCGCACCCGGATGAGGCGCATGGAGGCATCCTCGCACGCAAAAGAAAGTGCGCGCGATTTCTTGTCATGGAACTCGGCTTCGGGCACCACCCCGGCACGCGCCATCAGCGGCAGCGCCTCGTCGAGGATGCGGCCCTTGGGCACGGCGAAGATCAGCGGGCTGGGCATGGTCGCGCGCCTTAGGCGGACCGCCGGCAAAGGGCAACACAGGAGCATCGGCATGGACGCGGGTACCAGCTTCTCCGGGGACGTCGACAACGCCTTCGCCAACCAGATCGACTACTGCGAGAAGAACGACGCGACGATCACGGTGCGCGTCGTCCGCTCGCTGCGCGCGCTCCTGGGTGAGGCGGACGCGGGGCCGTTCATCGCCAGGATCGCCAGCTGGCCCGGCGTGGCGCTGGCCGACGGTTTGCCCCTGCGGGCAGCGGGCGCGCTCCACGGCTTGTTCCTTTCCGGCGACGCGCCGGAACTCGCGCCGATCTACGGCGGCGAGCCGGCCGACGACATCGCCCTTGTGCGCGAGGCCGTGCGCCGGCACGCTGACCGGCTGCTGCCCTGGCTTGCCGGCCCGCCGCAGACCAACGAGGCGGGGCGCTCGTCCGGATTCGTGGCGGCGATGCTGTGGCTCGCTGAGCAGGGCCTGCCCGCGCGCTTCGCGCCGATCGAGATCGGGTCGAGCGCTGGCATCAACCTGATGATGGAGCGCTATCGCTGGAAGCTTGGCGGGGTCGAGGTCGGTGTCGATGATCCGGTCATGCGCTTTGCTCCCGAGTGGCGCGGCTCCCCGCCGCCCGCCCATGCGATCACCATCCTGCAACCCGAGGGCTGCGACGTCGCTCCCCTCGACCTGACCGATCCGGACCAGGCGCTGCGCCTCAAGGCCTTCATCTGGCCCGAGCACGCCGAGCGGTTCGCCCGGCTCGAAGCGGCGATCGCTGCCGCCAAGGTGCAGCCGCCGCGCCTCGTGACGATGCACGCCGCCGACTTCGTCGAGGATCGCCTCGCGCAGCCGCAGGAGGCCGGCACCACCCGCGTGCTGGTCCACTCGATCGTGTGGCAGTACCTGCCCGAGGACGAGAAGCAGCGTGTCACTGCCGCCATGGAAGCCGCCGGCGCCCATGCCACTGCGCAGCGCCCCCTGGCCTGGATCGCGCTGGAAGCCGACCGCACCGCCATGGGCCACGCGCTCCGGGTGCGGTTCTGGCCCGGCGACGGGGAAGCGCACCGGCTCGCGGCTGCCCACGCGCACGGCGCTTGGCTGGAGTGGTTGGGTTAGGCCGGAGGCGACCCGCGCAAATGGCGCGCTCATCGACGCTCTCGCGAACACGGCCCCTTGACGCTCGGCGCGAAGCCGACCCACCTTGTACGTGTATGTATGCGTGCGCGTACGCGTAGGGGCGCTTCAGGAATCATATGCAACTCGTCATCGTAGAATCGCCGGCCAAGGCCAAGACCATCGAGAAGTACCTGGGCAAGGACTACCGTGTCCTCGCCTCCTACGGCCACGTCCGCGACTTGCCGCCCAAGGACGGCTCGGTCCGCCCGGACGAGGACTTCGCGATGGATTGGGAGCTGTACGGCGACAAGAGCAAGCAAGTGAAGGCGATCACCGACCTTGCCAAGCAGGCCGACCGCCTGATCCTCGCCACCGACCCCGATCGTGAGGGTGAGGCGATTTCCTGGCATGTCAGGGAGTTGCTGGCCAAGCGTAAGGCGCTTCCGAAGGACGTGCAGCGCGTCACCTTCAATGCCATCACCAAGGAGACGGTGACCAAGGCGATGGAGGCCCCGCGCGAGCTCGACCAGGACCTCATCGACGCCTACCTCGCCCGCCGCGCGCTCGATTACCTGTTCGGCTTCACGCTTTCCCCGGTGCTGTGGCGCAAGCTGCCCGGCGCCAAGTCGGCGGGCCGCGTGCAGTCGGTCGCGCTGCGCCTGATCGTCGATCGCGAACGCGAGATCGAGGCGTTCAAGCCCCAGGAGTACTGGTCGGTCGCCGCCCAGATGGCGCATGACGGCACCGACTTCACCGCCAAGCTGGTCACGTTCGAGGGCAAGAAGCTCGACCGCCTGAGCTTGGGCGACGAAGGCGTCGCGATACGCGCCAAGGCGGCCGTCGAGAGCGGGGCCTTCCGCGTCGAGGGCGTCGAGACCAAGCCGCATCGCCGCAATCCGCAGCCGCCGTTCACCACCTCCACGCTGCAGCAGGAAGCCGCGCGCAAGCTCGGCTTCTCGGCCAGCCACACCATGCGCGTGGCGCAGACGCTCTACGAGGCGGGCGCGATCACCTACATGCGCACCGACGGCGTGCAGATGGACCCCTCGGCGATCTCGGCGGCGCGCGCGGCGATTACGGACAAGTTCTCCGGCCACTACTTGCCCGAGAAGCCACGCCACTACGAGACCAAGGCCAAGAACGCGCAGGAAGCGCACGAGGCTATCCGGCCCACCGAGTTCACTCGCGACCGCTTCGGTTCGGGCGACGAGGCGCGCCTCTACGACCTCGTCTACAAGCGCGCGATGGCGAGCCAGATGGCCTCGGCCCAGCTCGAGCGTACGACCGTCACCTTGCGCGACGCGACCGGCAGCCATGAACTGCGTGCGACCGGCCAGGTGGTGAAGTTCCCCGGCTTCCTCGCCGTCTACGAGGAAGGCCGCGACCAGAAGGGCGACGAGGACGAGGACAGCGGCCTGCTTCCCGCCATGAAGGCGGGCGACATGCCGGCCAAGAAGGGCGTCACCGCCGAACAGCACTTCACCCAGCCGCCGCCGCGCTATTCCGAGGCGAGCCTCGTCAAGCGGCTTGAGGAACTCGGCATCGGCCGGCCTTCGACTTACGCGGCGACGCTGCAGGTGCTGAAGGACCGCGCTTACGTCCGCACCGAGAAGAACCGTTTCTTCGCGGAAGAAAGTGGCCGGCTGCTCACCTCGTTCCTCGAACGCTTCTTCGAGCGGTACGTGGCCTTCGACTTCACCGCCGGCATGGAGGACGAACTCGACGACGTGTCGGGCGGCCGGGCCGAGTGGAAGGATGTGCTCGCCGCCTTCTGGCGCGACTTCAAGCCCAAGTCCGACGAGGTCATGGAGCGCAAGCCCTCCGAAGTCACCGAGGCCTTGGACGAGTTCCTGTCCGACTATCTCTTCCCGCCCAAGGCGGACGGGTCCGACCCGCGCCTGTGCCCCAAGTGCGAGCAGGGCCGCCTGTCGTTGCGGGGGGGCCGCTACGGCGCGTTCGTCGCCTGCTCGAACTACCCGGAGTGCAAGTACACCCGCAAGTTCGCGCAGCCCGGCGGCAGCGCGGAAGGGGGCGAGGACGAGGTGCTGGGCAAGGATCCCGAGAGCGGCCTGGAGATCGTCCGGCGGGCAGGGCGGTTCGGACCCTATATCCAGCTGGGCGAGGGCAAGGAGGCGAAGCGCGCCTCGATCCCCAAGGACGTCGACGAACTGACGCTCGAGTGGGCGATCAAGCTGCTGAGCCTGCCTCGCACCGTCGGCACGCACCCGGAGAGCGGCAAGGACATCACCGCCAGCATCGGGCGCTATGGGCCCTACCTGGCGCATGACGGCAAGTACGCGCGGCTGCGCTCCACCGCCGAGGTGTTCGAGACCGGCATGAACGCGGCGGTCTCGCTGCTGGCCGAAGCGGCGAACCGCGGCGGGCGCACGAGCGGCGCCAAGGCCGAGCCGATCAAGGTGCTCGGCGCCCATCCCACCTCTGGGGGCGAGATGAAGGTGCTGGCGGGCCGCTATGGCCCCTACGTCACCGACGGCACCACCAACGCGACTCTGCCGCGCGACGCCAAGCCCGAGGATCTTACCGTCGAAGCCGCTATCGCGCTGATCGACGAGAAGGCCGCCAAGGCGCCCGCGGCCAAGGGTCGCAAGAAGGCGGCGCCAAAGAAGGCAGCGGCCAAGAAGGCGCCCGCCAAGAAGGCGGCGACCAAGAAAGCGCCCGCCAAGAAGGCCAAGGAGGCCGTCTCGTGAGCGACAAGGTCGCCAAGCACAAGCAGCCCTGGAAGCCCGACGAGCTCCAGCGGCTGCAAGCGCTCGCCGCCAAGGGCAAGGGCCTCAAGGAGATCGCCAAGGCGCTCAACCGCACCGAGGAATCCACCCGCGACGCCGCCAAGCAACACGGCATCACGATCGCCAAGCTGCGCTGATCCACCCGTCGACCCGGGTCGAGCCCGGATCGACGGGGCGCAGCCGACCTCGGCTTGGCGCGCTGAGGCTTTTGAAGTTTCACGATGAGAAAGAACGAATCGGAACATAGGAAGAACTAACCAAATAGGAAAGTTCTTTTTTCGAGGGTTCTGACACAACGAGCGGCTGCATCCGGACGGAGCAGAGGTTATGTGCGCACCAAGCGCCACCAAACCGACATGCCACGCGTTGCCCAGCCATGCTCAAAGACAGCAAGTTAGCCGACAGCCAAGCCGAGGATGCGCAACGCTCGGAACCGCTCATCCGGCGTAGCCCCGATGCGCCGCTCACGGGCGCGGCCGACCCGCAAGACGGACTGCCGATGCCGCGACGCCTTTGGGCGATCGTCGCGATCTCTTTCGGCACCGCGCTGTTCGTGCTCGACGGGACCATCGCCAATGTCGCGCTGCCCACCATCGCGCGCGACCTCCGGGTCGAGGCCGGGGTCGCGGTGAATGTCGTCACCGTCTACCAGATGGTGATGGTCATGGCGCTGCTGCCGTTCGCCAACTTGGGGGACCGCTGGGGCCTGCGCCGGGTCTACCAGACCGGGCAGGTCGTATTCATGATCGCCTCGGCGGCGGCGCTGCTGGCCCATTCGCTGCCGGCGCTGCTGGTGATCCGGGTCTTCCAGGCGCTTGGCGCGGGAATGGCGATGTCGGTTTCCTCGGCGATGCTGCGGCGCATCTACCCCAGCCGCAGCCTGGGCAGCGGGCTTGGCATCAACAGCGTCATCGTCTCGTCGGCCAATGCGCTGGCGCCGGCGCTCGGCGGCTTCATCGTCGCCCATGCCGACTGGCGGCTGATCTTCGTTGCCGCCGTGCCGTTCGCCATCCTCTCGTTGCTGCTGGGCCGATGCCTGCCCGCGCCCTCGGCGCGCGCCGAGCCCTACGACTGGCGCTCGGGCCTGTGGAGCGCGGCGAGCCTTGCGCTGCTCATCGGCGGGGTCGAGCTTGCCGCCCACGGCGGGCGGGTGGCGGTGGGCGCCGGGGTGGTTGCCCTGGGTGTCGTTTCGGCGACCCTGCTGGTGCGGCGGGAGCGGTCGCACAGCCGTCCGGTCTTCCCGGTCGACCTGCTGGCGAAGCCGGCGATCGGTTTGTCCTCGCTGGCGGCGATCGCAGGATTTCTCGGCTCGGCAGGGCTGATCGTCGCACTGCCGTTCCGGCTCCAGCAGGGCATGGGCTACTCGCCCGAGGAGGCGGGCCTGCTGATCCTGCCGTTCCCCCTGACGATGCTGATCATCGCACCGCTGGCGGGCTGGCTGTCGGACCGGATGTCGGCTTCGTGGCTGGGGCTCGTCGGCATGGGCATCGCGATCGTCGGCTTGCTGCTCGTTGGATTCATGCCGCACGAGAGCGGCCACCTGGCGATCGCCTGGCGGCTGGTCGTGTGCGCGGTTGGCTTCGGGCTGTTCTTCTCGCCCAATGCCCGGATGATCATCGGCGGCGCGCCGGTCGACCGTGCGGCGGCGGCGGGCGGGTTGCTGGCGACCTCGCGCCTGTTCGGCCAGACCCTGGGCGCCGCGCTGGTCGGCGTGCTGCTATCCCTCGGGCTGGGGCTGGGGCCGGTGCCGATGCTCCTCGCCGCCGTGCTCGCGGGGCTGGCGGCGGTGTGCAGCGTCGTGCGCAAGGTCGTGCTGGGCCGCAGCGCCAAGTGCCCCGCCGTCGAAGTCGTGGCGGAGCAATAAGCGCATAGAGCTTACTTCACCCAGTCGAGCCCCAGTTCCTCGTACAGATCCTTGGCCTCGGCCCAGCCTTCCTCGACCTTCACGTGCAGGAACAAGTGCACCGGATGCCCGAGGATCCCGGCGAGCTCCTTGCGCGCGGCCTCGCCGATGGCGCGGATCATCGCGCCGCGCTTGCCCAGCACGATCGCCTTCTGACTATCGCGCGCGACGACGATCTGCTGGCGGATCTCGACCGAGCCGTCCTTGCGCGGCGTATAGGCCTCGTGCCGCACCGCGCTGTCGTAGGGCAATTCGTCGTGGAGCAAGCGGTAGAGCTGCTCGCGCGTGACCTCGCAGGCGAGCAGCCGTTCGCTGGCGTCGGAGACCTGGTCCTCGGGATAGTGCCACGGCCCCTCCGGCATGGAGGCGGCGAGATGGGCCTTCAGCTCCGGCACGCCGTCGCCAGTGAGAGCCGAGACGAAGAACACCTCCTCGAACCCGACCTTCTGCGTCAGGTCCTGCGCCAGCGCGAGCAGCGGCTCCTTGGCACTGGCATCGACCTTGTTCAGCACAAGCAGCTTGCGCTCGGAGCGATCCTTGAGGCTCTCGAGCAGCGGCTCCAGCTCATGCCGGCGCTGCTTCACCGGGTCGACCACGAGCAGGATCGCGTCCGCCTCCTGCGCGCCTTCCCACGCGGCGGCGACCATTGCGCGGTCGAGCCGGCGCTTGGGCGCGAAGATGCCCGGGGTGTCGGCGAGGATGATCTGCACCTCGTCCGCTAGCGCTATACCGAGCAACCGCGCCCGCGTCGTCTGCGCCTTGGCCGAGGTGATCGCGACTTTCTGCCCGACGAGAGCGTTGACGAGAGTGGACTTGCCGGCGTTGGGTGCGCCGATCACGGCGACGAGGCCGCATTTTTGGGTCATCATGTTCTTCCTTCTTCCCCCTCGATGGCGGAAGGATGGCGAAGCTTGCGTCCGCAGGACGCTGGCGCCGCCTGGATGCGGGTGTGCTCTCGTACGAGCACGGCGTCGGGACGAGAGCGCACCCCCATCCAACTGCGGCTAGGCGGGCGAGCCGCCAAGCCTACGTATCCTTCCCCCATCGAGGGGGAAGGGCAGGTCCGATCCGGGCTCACGCGAACCTCCGCATGAATTCCTCGGCGGCCTGGGTTTCGGCGTCCTGCTTGCTGGTCGAGGTCGCCTGCGCCTCGCCGATGCCGTGGACCGAGACCGAAACGGTGAAGCGCGCCGCGTGATCGGGTCCCGAGCGGTCGACGAGCTTGTATTCGGGCGTGCGGCGACGGTTGCCGGCGGCCCATTCCTGTAGCGCCGACTTGGGATGCTTGCGCTTGCCGGTCTTGCCCATCACCGGCTCTTCCCACAGCTTGCGGACCATCGCCCGCGCCGCCTCGAAGCCGCGTTCGATGAAGCAGGCGCCGATCAAGGCCTCCATCACGTCGCCCAGGATGTTGTCGCTGTCCTGCCCGCCGTCGTCGCGCGCCTGCTTGCCCAGCCGCAAGTACGGCGCGAGACCGATCGTGCGGGCGACTTCGGCGCAGGTGACGCGGCTGACGAGCGCGTTGAGCCGCTGGCTCAGCCGCCCCTCGGGCTCATCGCCCCGCTCGTAGAGCCATTCGGCGATGGTCAGGCCGAGCACGCGGTCACCCAGGAACTCGAGCCGTTCGTAATTGCGCTTGTCGGCGGTACTCGCGTGGGTCAGCGCCTCGAGCCAGAGCGCCTGGTCCTGCGGCTCACAGCCGGTCTGCTCGGCCAGGAACCGCAGGGTGTCTTCCGATAGCACTAGAACGTACCGCCGATCCGGCTCCAGCGCGCCGCGGTGAACCAGGTCCAGGGCTTCAGCCACTCCGCGCCGCCATCGGTCGAGAACATCATGATCGACGCCTTGCCGACCAGGTTCTTCTGCGGGACGATGCCGATGCCTTCGCCCTCGACCGCGGGGAACCGGCTGTCGAGCGAGTTGTCGCGGTTGTCGCCCATCAGGAACAGGTGATCGGCGGGCACGGTGTAGACCGGCGTGTCGTCCTGCGGCTGGGTGCCGAGGTCGAGCACGTTGTAGCTCTTGCCGTTGGGCAGCGTCTCATGGAACTGCGGGTAGGAGCAGGCGGGCGATCCATCGGCCTGCTGGCTCTCGAACTCCATGGCGTAGCAATGGGTGTTGGGCGTCAGCGGCAGGATGAAGTTGGCGACCTTCTGCTTGGCGATCGGCTTGCCGTTCAGGATCACCTGGCCGTTGCGCATCTGGATCGTATCGCCCGGCAGGCCGATCACGCGCTTGATGTAGTCGACATCGTTGCCCGGCGGTGCCTTGAAGATGACGATGTCGCCGCGCTGAGGCTGGCGGGCGAAGATCCGCCCCGGGATCAGCGGCACGCTGAAGGGCAGCGAGTACTTCGAGAAGCCGTACGACCACTTGGAGGCGAGCAGGTAGTCGCCGTTGAGCAGCCGCGGCAGCATGGACTCGCTCGGGATGTTGAACGGCGAGAAGATGAAGCTGCGGAACACGACCACCAGCAGCACGAGCTTCAGGAGGAAGAGGAAGAAATTCTCCTGCTTCTCCTCCTTCACGGGCTTGCCGGGGGTGACGGGCTTGCCGGTCAGGTCTGGCCGGGAGGCCGTGGCGGCAGGATCGGTATCGGTCATCGCAGAGTCCATGTTGCTCGCCATTGCTCCCGTCAAGGTCCGCCGGTGCATGTTAGTCCGCCGTGACCGTCGTGTCGGATCAAGATCGGTCTTGGCCGTTCCCGGCGCAACAGGCATAAGGCGGCGCGACTGCGGGGCAAGCTCGCGTCGACAGGGGTACGATATGGGCAGGACGACGGCCGAGATCTGGGCGCAGCTGGCAGAGCTGGACAAGCCCCGGCTGGATGAATTGTTCTCCCGCGATCCCGACCGCCTGGCCAAGCTCGCGACCCGCTTCGACCTGGGCGAGGAGGGCATCCGCTTCGACTGGTCGAAGACCCACCTCGACGAGGTGCATATCGAGGCGTTCCTGGCGCTGGCCGAAGCGGCCGGCTTCGCCGAGCGCCGGCGCGCGCTGTTTGCGGGCGAGATCGTCAACCCGACCGAAGGCCGCGCCGCCGAGCACACCGCGCAGCGCGGCGTCGGCAAGGACGAGAGCGTCGCACTGGCGCACAGCTATCACTCGCGCATGGCCGCGATCGTCGAGGCGATCCATCGGGGCGCGATGGGCGAGGTCAGGCACCTGATCCACGTCGGCATCGGCGGCTCGGCGCTGGGGCCGGCACTCGCGGTGGATGCGCTCGCGAGGGACGGAGCGCTGGTGCAGGTGCATGTCGTCTCGAACATCGATGGCAATGCGCTGGAGGCTGCGTTCAAGGCCTGCGATCCGGCGACGACCATGCTCGCGGTCGCGTCCAAGACCTTCACCACGATCGAGACGATGACGAACGCGCAAAGCGCGATCGACTGGATGCGGGACAACGGCGTGCAGGATCCGTACGGCCGGGTGGTCGCGCTGACTGCCTCGCCCGAGAAGGCGATCGCCTGGGGCGTGGACGAGACGCGTATCCTGCCCTTCTCCGAGAGCGTGGGCGGCCGCTATTCGCTGTGGTCCTCGATCGGCTTTCCGGTGGCGATGGCTCTGGGCTGGCCCGATTTCGCCGAGCTGCTCGAAGGCGCGGCGATCATGGACCGCCACTTTCGCGACACCGACGGCCTGGCCAACCTGCCGCTGCGCGCCGCGTTCGCCGACCAGTACTACACCCGCCTGCGCGGCTGCCAGAGTCGCGGCGTGTTCGCCTATGACGAGCGGCTGGCGCTGGTGCCCGACTACCTTCAGCAGCTCGAGATGGAATCGAACGGCAAGTCGGTGAAGGCGGACGGGACACCGGTCGACGGGCCGACCGCGCCGATCACCTGGGGCGGCGTCGGCACCGATGCGCAGCACGCGGTGTTCCAGCTCCTGCACCAGGGCACCAACCTGGTGCCGGTGGACTTCATCGCCTCGATCGCGCCGGGCCATGACCTGGCGCCCGCGCATCACCGCATCCTCTTGTCCAACTGCTTCGCCCAAGGCGCGGCGCTGATGGCCGGCAAGGCGAGCGACGATCCGGCACGAGCCTATCCCGGCGATCGTCCCTCGGCGACGATCCTGCTCGACGATGTTTCGCCTGCGAGCTTCGGCGCCCTGATCGCCTTCCACGAGCATCGCACGTTCGCCAACGCCGTGCTGCTGGAGATCAATCCGTTCGATCAGTTCGGCGTCGAGCTCGGCAAGGAGATCGCCAAGCAGATCGAGCAGGGAGGCACGCGCTTCGACCCCTCTACCGAGGCGTTGCTCGAGCTTGCCGGCATCGGCTGAGCCCATCGCATTGCTCGTGGCTATCCCCGTGAGCAGTTTGCCGGATGGCCGGTAAACGACAATATAAACGCAAGCAGGGCTACGCCGGGCCCGTCAGCGGATTTTTGCGCCCAAGGCGGCTCGGCCCCATGAACGACCCCATGAAGACGATCCGCAATGCCTGCCTGTGCGGCGTTGCCCTCGTGTCGCTGGCGGGATGTGGGGGAGGCGGGGGCGGTCCTGTCGCGTCCACGCCCATCCCGGCGCCCACGCCCACGCCAGTGCCAACTCCCGCTCCCGCGCCGACGCCAGCCCCCGCACCCGGGGTCGCCTCGATCGCGCCCTCGGGTGATGTGCCCCAGCGCTCGCCGCAGGACGATGCCGAGTACCGCCGCAACTACGAGGCGTTCGAATACGTGCACGCGCTCTATGCGCTCGATCACGGCTGGACCGGGCAGGGGGTGCTTGTCGGTGTCGCGGACGACGGCGTGGTGGCGACGCCGGAACTGGTCGGCCAGATCTCCTCGCTGAGCCGCGACTTCGGCCACACGACCTCCGGCGGGACGACCAGCGACCGCAATGTCGTCGGCGACTCCTATTCCGACCACGGCACGCTGATCGCCAGCGTCATCGCCGGGCGCAACGACGGCACCGGCATGCAGGGGATCGCGCCCGATGCGAAGATCGTGGCGCTGCGCGTGAGCGATACGGATACCACTGCCGGCACCGCCGCCGGCACCGAAACTCTGGGCCGAACGCTGCCCGACGCGCTCGACTATGCCGCCAGCGTCGGGGTCAAGATCGTCAACGTCTCGCTGGCGAAAGTCGACGCCTCGCAACCTAGCCCCACCTGGCGCGACATGGTGGCGCGCTACGCCGCGACCGGCCGCCTCGTGGTGAACGCTGCGGGCAATGATGCCGAGGCCAACGCCAAGGGCTACCTGGACCTCTCGCCTGCCAACCGGGCCGGGTGGCTGTTCGTGGTGGCGCTCGATGCCAACAGCACCGGCGTCAAGCTGGCCGACTACTCCAACCAGTGCGGCGCGACTGCGATGGACCGTTGCGTCGCGGCCATGGGCACGCAAGGCGCGATGGACATCAACGGCCAGCTCGTGTGGTTCAGTGGGACCAGCGCCGCGGCGCCGCAAGTCAGCGGGCTCGCTGCGCTGATCCTCGGCAAATGGCCGCAGCTGACAGGCGTGCAGGCGGGGCAAGTCATCATCAACACCGCGCGCGATATCGGAGCGGCGGGCGTCGATCCGGTCTACGGCCACGGCCTCGTCGATGTGCAGGCGGCGTTGTCGCCAGTGGAACCGACCTTGTCGAACGGGGTGACGCAGACGTCGCTCGGCGGGTCGGCGATGGTGATCCCGGACGCGCTCGCGGGCAAGGCGACCAGCGCGCAAGTGCGGGCCATGCTTTCGAACCTGACCGTCCTCGATGCCTATGGGCGCAACTTCACGGGCAGCCTCGACGGCCTTATCGCCAGGCCGGCGTCCGCACGGAGCGCGCTCGAGCGGCGCCTCGCCCTGAGTGCGCGCGGCGGCGTGAGCGAGTTCGGCAGCGACGGCCTGCGCGGTGCCCTCGGCTATGCCGATTGGCGTTTGGGGCCGTCCTCGAACGATCGGGTCGCTCGCATGACGTGGGGTCAGGTCTCCGCGCTCTGGGGCGAGACGCGCCTGACCGCGGCCTACCGAACGAGTGACAGCCTCGTGGACGAGGCCATGGGCTTGGCGCCGGCGAGCGATGCGGTGCTCGCCTATGCGCCACAGGCAAGCCTCTCGTTCGGCGCGGAGCGGCGCATGGCCGGCGGCGTGCTCTCCGTCACCGCCATTGGCGGCGGCGTCGGATATGGGACTAGCAGCGGTGCCGTCGTCGGTTGGGGGCGGGACCGCACGCGGATCAAGCTCGGGATGATCGACGAGCGCGGGACGGTGCTGGGCTCGCCCGTGGGACGCGGCGCGCTTCGGTTCGGGAGCGGGGCACGGACCGCGTTCCTGGAACTCGCGCAAGGCCTGCAGGCGGGGAACTGGACCTTGAGCAGCTACGCGTCGCTCGGCGCGAGCCGCCTGAAGCTCGACGGCAGCTTGCTGCTGACCGACGCGAGCACGATCGTGACCGGCCGGGCCGCGGCCTCCGCCAGCAGGCCGCTGTTCGGTGGACAAGTGAGCGTCGGAGCCGCGTTGCCGCTCACCGCGCTGAGCGGGCACGGCACGTTCACGCTCGGCTCGGGCTATGATCTGGCGACTCGCTCGCTGCTGTTCTCACGCCGGCAGGTTGCCTTCAACGGGCGGTTCGGTCCCGTGCTGTCGATCGACTACGAGCGGCAGGGGCCGCGCTCTTCACTACGCCTCGCCGCCGCCACGATCGCCAGCGGCCGGGGAGCCCAGGCACTGGCGTCGTGGCGGATGGTCTGGCGTTAGCCGCGCACCAGGCCCTGGCTGGCGATCTCCGGGGCGGGGACGAATTGCTCGGCTCGATCTTCGAGACCATGGCGCCGTCCGCGCAGCAGGAGCGCGAGTTGCTCCCGGCCAAAGCTCCAGTCGCCGAGGCCCGATTCGGCGTTGACGTGACCGACATCGCCGGCGTCGACGAACGTGCTGCCCCAGCTTCGCGCCAGGATTTCCGCGGTCCGAAATCCGATCCACGGATCGTCCCGGCTGGCGATCAGGCGGCTGGGGAAGGGCAGGCGCTCGTTGGGCGTAGGGGCGAAGCGGGAGAGGCGCTCGTCTAGCGGGAAGAAGTCCACTTCCGGCGGCGCCACCATCAGCGCCCCGACAACGGGCTTGGCCCACTCGCGCTGCTCGAAGCGGGCCCACCATGCGGCGACAAGGCATCCGAGGCTGTGCGCCACGAGCACGACCGGACGGCCGGCACGATAGATCGCGAGGTTGAGCTTGTTGATCCAGGTGTTGCGGTGCGGATCGTCCCAGCCGCCCAGATCGACTTTCGTGCAGTCCGGAAACTGTTGCTCCCAGATCGACTGCCAGTGTCCCGGGCCGCTTCCGTGCAGGCCGGGGATCAGCAATACGGCGGGCGTCTGTTCGCCGGATTGCGCAGGAGCAGGATTATAGCGGTGTCCCATGATCGCTCTCCAGTGCCGGCAACGGGGGGTCGCATCCGGCTATCTTCTAGTTATACTCTACACAGGGGATAGACAAACTCTTTGCGTTCGGATGGGGCGAAGTTTCGCCCAGACGTTCGTCTTGATTGGGGCGCGTTCGGTCTCTGGCGTTTGGAACCGTCTGCGCACATATGCACCCGGCAAGCAGCAGGAGCGCGTCATGCCCGATTTCGACTACGATCTGTTCACCATCGGCGCTGGCTCGGGTGGCGTGCGCGCGTCGCGCGCAGCCTCCGCGTATGGCGCCAAGGTGGCGGTGGCGGAGGAGCATCGGGTCGGTGGAACCTGCGTGATCCGCGGCTGCGTGCCCAAGAAGATGCTCGTCTACGGCGCGCACTTCGCCGAGGACCTCGAGGATGCCAAGCACTTCGGCTGGGACATCCCCCATTGCACGTTCGACTGGGTCAAGCTGCGTGACAACGTACTGTCGGACGTCGACCGCCTGAACGGCATCTACACGCAGACGCTCGAAAATGCCGGCGTCGAGATCTTCCACGAGCGCGCGACCATCACCGGTCCGCACGAGATCACGCTGGCGAGCGGCCAGAAGAAGACGGCGCGCCTGATCCTCGTGGCGACCGGGGCTCGGCCGCACGTTCCCGAGTTCGAGGGCCATGAACTGGGCATCACGTCGAACGAGGCGTTCCACCTCGATGCGATCCCACGGCGCGTGATGATCGCGGGTGCCGGCTATATCGCCAACGAGTTCGCCGGCATCTTCCACCAGTTCGGGTCCAAGGTGACCCTGGTCAACCGCTCCGACCAGCTCCTGCGAGGCTACGACGAGTCGTTGCGCGACCGGCTGCTGCAGATCTCGATCATGAAAGGCATCGACTTCCGGTTCCATGCCGAGTTCAAGAGCATCAGCAAGACCGAGACCGGCTGCCTGCGCGTCGAGATGAGCGGCCATGAGCCGACCGAGGTCGACTGCGTGATGTTCGCCACGGGCCGCGTGCCGAATGTCGAGGGCCTCGGCCTGGAAGAGGTCGGGGTGGCGCTGGACGACAAGAACGCGATCAAGGTCGACGACACCTCGCGCAGCAGCGTCGATCACATATATGCGATCGGCGATGTCACCAACCGGGTCCAGCTCACGCCCGTGGCGATCCGCGAGGGACAGGCCTTTGCCGATACGGTGTTCGGCGACAATCCGCACACCGTCGACTACTCCTGTATCCCGAGCGCGGTGTTCAGCCATCCCCCGCTGGCGGGCGTCGGCCTCACCGAGGCGCAGGCCAAGCAGAAGCTTGGGTCGGTCAAGGTCTACGAAAGCGACTTCCGACCGATGAAGAACGTCGTCGCCCATCGCAACGAGCGCTCGCTCTACAAGATGATCTGCGACGGACACACGGGCAAGGTCGTGGGCATCCACATGATCGGCCCCGAAGCGCCCGAGATCATGCAGGCTGCCGCGATCGCCGTGAAGGCTGGATTGACCAAAGCCGACTTCGACGCGACCGTCGCGATCCACCCGACGATGGCGGAGGAATTGGTGCTCTTGAAATAATATTGCCGCAAAGCCAGCGGCGCGCGCGTTGCAGCGCAGCGAACTCTGTTAATCGAGCGCTTAAAAGTGTTGACCTGTGCGCTTCTTCCTGCCTTAGCAGATGCAACAGTCTCATCTGGACAGGGGGGTAAGCGCCTATGTCAGCCAACATCGCCGAAATGGAAAAGCGCCGTGCGGCAGCGCGCCAGGGTGGCGGGCAAAAGCGGATCGACGCGCAGCATGCCAAGGGAAAGCTGACGGCGCGCGAGCGTCTCGATGTGCTCCTGGACGAAGACAGCTTCGAAGAGATCGACGCCTACGTCGAGCATAACTGCATCGACTTCGGCATGCCGGACAACAAAATCCCCGGCGACGGCGTGGTGACCGGGTCGGGAACGATCAATGGTCGCCTCGTCTTCGTGTTCAGCCAGGACTTCACCGTCTTCGGCGGGGCCGTGTCCGAGCGGCACGCCATGAAGATCTGCAAGATCATGGACATGGCGCTCAAGGTCGGCGCTCCGGTGATCGGGCTGAACGATTCGGGCGGCGCGCGCATCCAGGAAGGCGTTGCCTCGCTCGGCGGCTATGCCGAGATTTTCCAGCGCAACGTGCTCGCCTCCGGCGTGGTGCCGCAGCTCTCGCTGATCATGGGGCCTTGCGCGGGCGGCGCGGTCTACTCGCCGGCGATGACCGACTTCATCTTCATGGTGAAGGACAGCTCGTACATGTTCGTGACCGGCCCGGACGTGGTGAAGACGGTTACCAACGAGGTCGTCACGCAGGAAGAGCTGGGCGGCGCGGTGACGCACTCCAGCAAGACCTCGGTGTCCGACCTGGCGCTGGAGAACGATATCGAGGCGCTGCTCGCCGCGCGCGACTTCTTCGATTTCCTGCCTGCGTCCAACCGTGACGAAGTGCCGGAGCGGCCCTGTGCCGACCCGTGGGATCGTCTCGAGGACAGCCTCGACACAATCATCCCGCCGTCGGCCAACCAGCCCTACGACATGCACGAGGTCATCCGGAAGACGCTGGACGAGGGTGAGTTCTTCGAACTGCAGCCGACTTACGCCGGCAATATCCTGATCGGCTTCGGCCGGATCGAGGGCAAGACCATCGGCGTCGTCGCCAATCAGCCGATGGTGCTGGCCGGCGTGCTCGACATCGATTCGTCGCGCAAGGCGGCGCGCTTCGTGCGCTTCTGCGACGCCTTCAACATCCCGATCCTGACGTTCGTGGACGTGCCCGGCTTCCTTCCCGGCACCGACCAGGAGCACAACGGCATCATCAAGCACGGCGCCAAGCTGCTGTTCGCCTATGCCGAGGCGACCGTGCCGAAGATCACCGTCATCACCCGCAAGGCCTATGGCGGCGCGTACGACGTGATGAGCTCCAAGCACTTGCGCGGCGACCTGAACTACGCGTGGCCCACCGCCGAGATCGCGGTGATGGGCGCGAAGGGCGCGGTGGAGATCATCTTCCGCGGCCAGGATGCCGAAGGCATCGCGGCGCGGACCAAGGAATACGAGGACCGTTTCGCCAACCCGTTCGTCGCGGCGAGCCGCGGCTATATCGACGAGGTGATCCACCCGCACTCGACTCGCCGCCGCATCGCGCTCGGCTTGCGCAAGCTGCGCAACAAGGCGCTCGAGAACCCCTGGAAGAAGCACGACAACATCCCCCTGTAACCGTCCGTTGTAGGAGATTCGTCCCGGCATTATAATGACATTATAATGCCAAGGAGTTCGTCATGCAGACCGAGCGCGTGACCTTTCTGACGACACCTGCCGCAAAGGCGGCGTTGTGTTCCCGTGCCTCCGCGCGCGGTCTGTCGGTAGGGGAATACATCCGCCGCAAGGTTGAGGAAGATGATGAGATGACCCCGGCTCAAGAGGCGGAGCTTCGCATCCTCATCGATGCCGTGAACGACGCGGTTCCCAAGATGAATGCCTCGATCGATGGAATGATCGAGACACTGCAGCAGACCCGGGTCGAGATGGACAAGCTGCTCGACAGTGGCGGAGCGCCGGCTTGAGCACGCTGGGCGATGCGGTCACCGCGTTGAAACACGTGGTGCTGATGCAGGAAAGGCTTGATGTCGTGCGCGTCGAGATTGGTGAGATCTCCTCGCGCCTGACGCGGTTGAACGAGAAGGTCAGCGGTCTGGAACTGCGGATCGTGCGGATCGAAACACTGATCGAGTCCGCTTCCGGGCGCGCCGGCTTCGTGCCGCGCCTGGAAGAAGGCTGAAGGAGCACCATGGAAGACATCTATATCGTCAGCGGAGTGCGCACTGCCGTCGGGGACTTCGGCGGTTCGCTCAAGTCGTTCCTGCCAGCGGAGCTTGGCACCATCGTCGTGACCGAAGCGCTGAGCCGCGCGGGCGTGGCACCGACGGATGTGCAGCACGTCATCGTGGGGCAGGTCATGCCGACCAGCGCGCGCGACGAGATGCTCAGCCGTGTCATGGCGCTGAAAGCCGGCATCCCCGCCGAAGTGCCGGCGCTGACCCTCAATCGCTTGTGCGGATCGGGTGTGGAATCGATCGTCTCGGCCGTGCGCCTCATGAAGCTGGGCGAGGCGAGCATCACCGTCGCGGGCGGCGCGGAATCCATGTCCAACGTCCCTTACCACGACCACGGCGTGCGCTGGGGTCGCAAGATGGGCGCGAATACGCAGGAAGACGCGCTGACGATCGGCCTTTCCGACGCGATCGGCGGCTTCCACATGGGCATGACGGCGGAGAACGTCGCCGAGCGCCACCAAGTGACCCGCGCCGACATGGACGCACTTTCCGTCGTCAGCCACCAGCGGGCCGCCCATGCGATCGCCGAGGGCCGCTTCAAGGAGCAGATCGTCCCGGTCGAAGTGAAGACCCGCAAGGGCGCGGTCCTGTTCGACACCGACGAGCACGTGAAGGGCGACACCACCGTCGAGGTGCTTGGCGGAATGAGGCCCGCCTTCAAGAAGGACGGCGCCGTCACCGCCGGCAATGCCTCGGGGATCAACGATGGCGCCGCCGCCGTCGTGCTGGCGACCGCGGCCGAAGTCCAGAAGCGCGGCCTCCAGCCGATCGCGCGCGTCGTCGCCTGGGGCCATGCGGGTGTAGAGCCCGCTTACATGGGCGAAGGCCCGATCAAGGCCGTTCCGATCGCGTTGCAGCGCGCCGGATTGACGCTTGACGACATCGACGTGATCGAGAGCAACGAGGCATTCGCCGCGCAAGCCTGTGCCGTCGCCAAGGCGCTGGGCTTCGATCCGGAGAAGGTCAATCCGAACGGCTCCGGCGTCTCGATCGGCCATCCCGTCGGCGCGACCGGCACGATCCTGACGGTCAAGTGCATGTACGAGCTCAAGCGCATCGGCGGCCGCTATGGCCTGATCACGATGTGCATCGGCGGTGGCCAGGGCATCGCGCTCGTGATCGAGAACGTCGTCGCCGCGCAGCTGGAGAAAGCCGCATGAAACTGGGCAGGCTCAACCATATCGGCGTCGCCACGCCCGATCTCGACGCCTCGATCGCGTTCTATCGGGACGTGATGGGCGCCAGCGACATCACCGAGCCCTTCGTGCTGGAGAGCCAGCAGGTGCGCGTCTGCTTCGTCAACACGCCGGGCGAAGATGGCACTGCGGGAACGCAGATCGAGCTGCTTCAGCCGACCTCGGCGGACAGCGCGGTCGGCAAGTGGCTGGAGAAGAACCCGCTCGGTGGCCAGCACCACATCTGTTACGAAGTGCCCGACATCCATGCGGCCAAGGCCTGGTTCGAGAAGCTGGGCAAGCGCGTCCTCGGAGAGCCGCGTATCGGTGCGCATGGCACGCTGATCTTCTTCGTCCATCCCAAGGACATGGGCGGCCAGCTGACCGAGATCATGGAAACGCCCAAAGAGGCGCACTGACGTTTTTTTCCGCTCCTATGCGCACAACCGCACCCGGACGACATGAGGTAGGATGATGAGCGAGAAGCCGACGATCGAGAGCAACCTCGGCGAAGACAGCGGCGTCGCGCCCGAGCCACGCAAGCTGCCCGAACCCTCGCGCTCGGCCGATCTGGATAAGTGGAGCGCCGCGGCGGCCAAAGAGGTCAAGGGCAAGGACCTGACCTGGCATACGCCCGAAGGCATCGCCGTGAAGCCGCTCTACACCGCTGAGGACGTTACGGTCGATCCGGGCCTGCCGGGCTTTGCGCCGTTCACGCGCGGCGTGCGCGCCTCGATGTATGCCGGTCGCCCGTGGACGATCCGCCAGTATGCGGGGTTCTCGACCGCCGAGGAGTCGAACGCGTTTTACCGCCGCAACCTGGCGGCGGGGCAGAAGGGCCTCTCGGTCGCCTTCGATCTTGCCACCCATCGCGGCTACGACTCCGATCACCCGCGCGTGGTCGGCGACGTCGGCAAGGCGGGCGTCGCGATCGACAGCGTCGAGGACATGAAAATCCTGTTCGATGGCATTCCGCTCGATCAGATGTCGGTCTCGATGACCATGAACGGTGCGGTGATCCCCATCCTCGCGTTCTTCATTGTCGCGGGCGAGGAGCAGGGCGTCGACCGCAAGCTGCTCGACGGGACCATCCAGAACGACATCCTCAAGGAGTTCATGGTCCGCAACACCTACATCTACCCCCCCGAGCCGAGCATGCGGATCATCTCGGACATCTTCGGCTACACCAGCCGCGAGATGCCCAAGTTCAACTCGATTTCGATCTCCGGCTACCACATGCAGGAAGCCGGCGCGACGCAAGTGCAGGAGCTGGCCTTCACCATCGCCGACGGCGCCGAATACGTGAAGTACGGCGTCGCCTCGGGCCTCGACATCGACAAGTTCGCTGGCCGCCTCAGCTTCTTCTTCGCGATCGGCATGAACTTCTTCATGGAAGTGGCCAAGCTGCGTGCCGCGCGCGTGCTGTGGCACCGCGTGATGACGCAGCTCGGCGCCAAGGACGAGCGCAGCAAGATGCTGCGCACGCACTGCCAGACCTCGGGCGTGTCGCTGCAGGAGCAGGACCCCTACAACAACGTGATCCGCACCACGATCGAGGCGATGGCCTCGATGCTGGGCGGCACCCAGTCGCTGCACACCAACGCACTCGACGAAGCGATCGCGCTGCCGACCGACTTCTCGGCCCGCATCGCGCGCAACACCCAGATCATCA
>Ga0105251_10000541_pt1 | contig 35659 bp, 37 predicted proteins | sample KBSS64metaG_FD_80424 | JGI IMG/M metagenome (GOLD analysis project Ga0105251, IMG submission 80424) | Switchgrass rhizosphere microbial communities from Kellogg Biological Station, Michigan, USA - KBS S6-4 metaG | ecosystem: Host-associated > Plants > Roots > Rhizosphere > Soil | place...
CAGTCTTGCGGCGCGCGGCGTTTGAGAGAACGGCAGGAAAGGCCAAAAGGGGATCGATATGGCCAAAAGAATTGACCGGAATTCGCCCCTCTGTGGCGAGGGAGCTTGCTCCCGCTCGGCTGCTGAATTTAGACAATAAAAACCGTCTGGAAATAATAAAAGCTGTCTCAGAGGTTCAGGAGCTTGCTCGAGCATTCAATCTCTGCGAAAGACACCTATATTTGATAAAGTGATGAATCAGCATTCTGGGCTGCATCGGAAAGCGTTCATTGCCCTATCAATCTGGCAGGGGACAGTCACTGAGCGCTTTACCCATGTCGCTATCTGCTGCGATTTTCTGTTCGACCATCCTCCCTATGTGTGGAGGAAGTCAGTAGATTAAGCAGAGTCTTACTGATCGAATGCCTATCTAAAAATTTTCCAGCCTTCGTGGCTGCGCATTTACTAACCGATTCGGATCGTTTTCTAGCCTTGCGATATTGTTCGCATTGAGTCGAAAGTGGTCTCGTACGACGATAACAATCGGCCTACCGAGCATATCGACCTTCTTAGATAGAGTTTTCCCGCATACCCCCGTCAACTGTGCTTATTTCAGATGGCTGTCGATGACTTCTATATTCCAAAAGTTTAGGTATTCCTCCCGGTACTTAGTCATGCTACAGTCCTATCAAGAGCCATACCATGGACGAAGTTATGAACTTATCACCGCTTAAAAATAAGATTGTTCGCATGCTATGGATTCTTGGTTCATGACTATTTACGTTGATAACGTCAAAGTGAAATGGGCTGGTCATGAATGGTGTCATTTAGTTGCCGATTCATTAGATGAATTGCATAGTTTCGCTTTAAAAATCGGCCTTAAACGTAAGTGGTTCCAAAGCTCTGCTTCCTATCCTCATTACGATGTAAAACTCGCGGTTCGTGTAAGAGCGATTCAGTTGGGTGCGGTTCCAGGAACTAGAAAGCAGATAATTGACTGTGCTAAAAAATTGAAGGCAGAATATCAAATGCTATCTACTGATTCTGGGTCGCAGCTAAATCTGCTGTTTTAAACGGGAACTTCCACTCGGAGCTCACAGTGTTTATTCAGGGCGATACAGTTGATGATCTTTTGAAGAAAACCTTCAAAGAAATTCTAGACAACGGCGTTGAAGCGGACCCCACCAAAGGCAAAACTAAGGAATTGTCCGGCGTGCTGCTTAAGCTAAATAATCCGCTTGGTAGATTGAGCCGTACTGAAGGAAAAGGAACTATTTTCAGTTGCTTGGGCGAATTGCTTTGGTATTTGTCTGGTTCGAATAAACTAGACCAAATTCAATATTACATAAAAAATTACCAAAAATATTCTGATGATGGTGTGACGGTCTTCGGTGCATATGGCCCAAGACTTTTCGGGCCTGAAGGTCAAGTTTCGACAATCATTCGAGATTTACAAAATCGTAGTTCTACTAGGAAGGCAGTCATACAGCTGTTTTCCAGTTCAGACATAAAATCTCCTCACAAAGATACTCCTTGTACCTGCACTCTTCAGTTTTTAATCCGAGACGGCAAACTCAGCCTCTACACCACTATGCGTTCTAACGACGCATTTAAGGGGCTTCCTCATGATATTTTTGCTTTCACTATGCTGCAGGAATTAGCCGCTCGAAAAATAGGAGTTCCGATAGGGGAATATGGACATTATGTCACAAGCCTGCATCTATATATTGAAGACATAGATAAAGTTAATCGTTTTCAGAACGAAGGTTGGCAGGAAAAGGTTTTTATGCCTCCGATGCCTGAAGGTGATCAGACCGGTAATGTTCTCAGGCTACTTAAGCATGAAAGAAGATTGCGAAAATACAGCAGAGTAGATTGTAAAACTCATTTTGATGATTATTGGAATGATCTATCAACGCTGCTTGAGGTTTTTGCTTTTATCAAATGCAGGGACTTCGCAAAGCTGGAAAATATTGATCGCTCTATAAAGAACGATGAATTAAGAAGTTTTGCAACTCGGAAAATTTCGCTGTCTCAGGGTAATGGAGTGTAACTTTGCTAGCAACTGAGAATTTTGCTTCGATTTCTGATGCCCAACTGAGCATACTACGGGATATGATCAATCTCATTTCCGATCAACCGCTCAATAACTTGGAGGTTATTAGCTGGGCAGCTCCGATTCCTTATTTTGGAGACCCATGCAAAGCTACTATTGCCACGGTCGGACTAAATCCAAGTGATAGGGAGTTTGTATCTTCTGATGGCATGGAGCTTACGGGATCATTCAGGCGGTTCCAGACACTTGCATCTCTTGAGTTGACCGACTGGTTTAATTTGTCCGCTGAGCAGTTGGAGTCCATTCACTCTTCCTGTACTGAATATTTTTCCAGAAATCCATATGATGCATGGTTCAAGCCTCTGGATCTTTTGCTGAAAGGCACCAATGATTCATTTTATAGTTCTTTATTTCATGCCTGCCATCTAGATCTCATTCCATATGCAACAGGTATAAAGTGGGCTTATTTAAAGCCCGGTCAACGTGCATCGCTACTCGCTATATCCGCAAGTTTTTTAGGCGAGGTGTTGAAATACTCACCGATAAAAATTCTTATCTTAAACGGAAAGACTGTAGTAGAGAATTTCGAGCGAGCGACCGGCGTCTCTTTTCGGAAAGAGTCTGTGGATGCCTGGGATTTACCGCGAAAAAATGGAAACAATATCCAAGGGTTCAGCTTTGAAGGCGTAATCTCGCGCATGTCGAATATTGACATTGGAAGAGATGTACACGTATTAGGATATAACCATAACATTCAAAGTAGTTATGGGGTGACCTCTTCAGTGCGCCTATCCATCCAAGAGTGGATTTCGCGAAAAACAAAGGAGATTTTGAATTGACGCAGTCTAAACAAGCTCTCAAGGCGTCGTTGAGCACCAAGCTCGATCGCGTCATAAACGATGGTCTGCAGCTCCCTGGAATCAATGCGTTGGAGAACAAAGCAGCATTCGTGGAGCAGTTGGTTGAAAGTATTCGGAGGGTCGAATACGTAGCTGTTATCGGCTCGAGGGCAATTAGTGCAAATCGCGCTGATCCAAGCAGCGATTTTTTTGATCCGATTCGTGCAGCAGTTTTGATGGTGCAAGCTGGAAATCTAGAAGAGGCGAGCTGGCTGGTTTTCTTGGCAACTCATTTTGGTAAGGCGAGTCGAACAGGCTGGCTCTTAACGAGAGATGTGTACGGTGCACTCGGAGCGGGATACAACTGGACATGGCCATTGGTAAGTACAAACCCTGTCGCTATGAGCCAATGGATTGCCGATAACCATGCGACTTTGAAAAGTGGTGGCCGAAAGTTTGGGAACCATCGTAAGTACGAAACCCTCGATCCAGCGAAGTCAAACTCAACAGGGGAGATTATTGAAAGCTATGTAAACTGGGTGATGCAACATGGCTCTCATATAGGCCTGTTTAATCACGCGTTGATGCGGCCTGGTGCAGACCCTAGAGCCGCGTTCGGTATGCTCTATCGCTCTATGGGGGCGGTTAAACGCTTTGGTCGAACTGGGAAATTCGATTACCTCACCATGATTGCGAAGGCGGGTATATCTGACATCGTAGCGGATTCAACCTACATGGCGGAGGCTACTGGACCGCTTAAAGGGGCACGCTTACTCTTTGGTGGTGCAACCTCTGCAAACCTAACTACTGTCGTGCTTGAGCAATACATTCAGCAACTGGATAGCGTTCTGGAGGTTGGCATGCAGGTAATCGAAGATTCCCTATGCAACTGGCAAAAATCTCCGGGCCGTTTCGTGAAGTTTAGAGGTTGATCATATTGAGGACCATGAGTATCGAATTTTCAGTTTGTTCATATGATTTGCTTTTAGTATCCCACAGTGCTGCATCTGTCCCACCACAATACCGGGTGAAATCCCTACAGCCTTAGCAAATTTGATGATGCTTCTGTAGTTAGTGGAATGAGCTCTCATGTTTTTCCGGAAATTTTCTGGAATAAGCGTGAGAGCTGAAAAGTCATTGGCTTCTCTTTCCTCTTTAGTACATTCAAATCCATCGCCATCCACAAATGTTGATTTGCGGCCATGAAGGATTAAATGCCCAACTTCATGAAACAATGAAAACCAAAAATGATCATCCGATAAATACCTAAAACTCAACATGATAAGTGCTTTATCTTCTGATAAAAATTTCGCCATTCCACTAGCCGGGCATCCCTCTGGAGTTTTTGATATTACTAAAGCAACACCGCAATCATTCAATATATTTTTAAGTGCTGGGATAAATAATTTAGGTTCAGCAATATGCGTGAGTGCTTTGATGTTTTCTAAGCTGCTGATAAGTAGATTTTTATTCCAAAGTTTACATAGAATTTTTGATGCTTTTGTTTCACCGAATCTAACCCAAGCAGCTGTCGCACCAACTTCTTGATTAAACGTTGGGCTCGTTCTGAAGCGTGTTTCACTTACAAACTCTGCGCTGACGTCTTTCCATGCGCTGATATCTGCTATCCCAAAATAATCAAGGCAGTCAATTACTTTTTTTGATTTGCTGTCAGTTTTTGATATCCAGCCGAATGCCTGCATGCTCTTAACGGGAAGCTCATCAAGCCAATTATCTTCGGTTCTGGTGGTGTTTCTATAGATGCGAGATACATCATCCCTGTACTGCCGCTCTCGTGTCAGCCAGAACTCAGCATCTGGCCAATTGTTTCAGCCAGTTTGTGAGCTAATTGCTCGCTTATTTCTTGTTTTCCATTGAAGAGATTTTCAATGTAATTTAAATCATAACCTACGTTTTTTGCCAAACACTCAGGACTGATCTCTCTATCAGAAAGTATATCCAGAATTGTCTCACCGGGAGGTGATACCCAAGTTGGCTGAAACATTTGATTATTCATCCTTTCCAATCTTCAACAATTTTACATAATTTACAGAGCCCCAGTTTACATTACCTGTAGATAAAATTGGGACTTGTTGATGAGCGGCACTGAATAGAAGGTGGTGGTTTTGACTCAGCTTTACTACAACTAGACCTGGAGGGGCGGCATTGAGTTCCGTGGGTTTTCCAACAGGTAAGTAAAGAATGTTTGAGGCTGCTCGAATGTCAGCGAGCCTTTTGAAGAGACTTTGTGCAACCGTTTCAGGGTATTCACGATAGGCAATCACTTCGCTAGTGCAAAGATCCCGAAGCTCCTCCGTCTCAAACGCCAATTTCAATGCCATTCTGTCCGATCTGTCCGTGATGTAAAGGCAACAATGGCATAATGATACCCCTTCGGTTTGGGAAAACACATCATCGATTGCGTCTGTACTGACGAAAAATTCGTCACTCATTCATCTGAAGATCACACCAAAACACCATCGAGTTACCCCTGCTTATGCTGCGCTTCGAGCTAACCCGTAACCTATTCGCGGACCCTGCTTCATCGGTATAGCAAGCAAGATGATCGCGCGCCAGAATCAAGGCGTGGTTTTGATCCGACATCGTGATCGGACGCCGATTCTCTGCGCTGCCACCGGCCAGTCCCAACTGCCGAACATGATACTGGGGAGCGCGATGGATTCGTCATCATTACTGCTGCCAGCGTCGGCGGTATGGTGCATATCCATGATCGCAGACCAGTGATTCTGACAAAAAAACGGGTCCAAGAATGGTTGGACCTGCGACACTGAAAGAGAGTGCAGAGCAGATGGTGCTGTTATAAAAGGAATCACAAGATGCCTATGAATGGTTCATCGGTAACGTGCGCAATCAAAGTTTATCCCTAATCTAACCGGTTGGACACATTGAACGATAAGATCGATAGTTAATGATTGAAGTTGTCAATAGTGCCCCGTATTGACTGCCAGTAAGCATCTGTTGTTCGAAATGCGAAAAAAGCAATTTTCGCTACTGATCCGAGGCTAGTGGTTGGATGCAGTTGACTAATGCTAAAATCGAACTTGTTTTTATGAGTAAACTCGCCGAGGCAACTGTTCACATCGGTGCACAGATTTTTCCAGTGGATATTGCCGCCCAACACATATCCGAGCTTTAAAAGCTGGTTATCAATTGCATATTTCACTTGTGAAAAACTAGTAGTGTGCGATTTTGAATGCAGTAAGAGTTCACGTACAAATTTTGAGTATTCTATATTTTTGAATTGGCTTTTACTTTCGTTGTTTTTAAAGATAAACAATTTGGCGCATTCGTGAAAACTAGAGTTTAAATGGTTTTTTATATGGATATTACAGGTTGGGCAAATTTCATCTAGTGATAGGCCGTGGAGATCGCAAACTTTTATGCTGGATAATAAGTGATGTCGACGGATGTAACCAACGCCAATATTTTCCAAGTCCGTCGCTATGCATTGTCTACATATGCGCCATGAATCACTCGGTGTGATAACTGTACACGGACTCCAGCTTAGCCCGAGTGATTTAGCTAAAGGAAGTAGCGTTGTTGTATCAGCCAGTGTTGCAAGTGAGGGATTGTGTTCTCGGATAAAACTCATCAATGGCAGTTTGATTTTATACTCTTTAAGGGAAAGCTTTCCTAAATTGAGTATCTCCTTTTTTCGCCGGATTACTGAGCCGATATATTCGTCGGGAAGTGTTGTAGGTAGTAAGTGCAATTTTTGTTCCTAGGTGCGCAATCGAAGTAGAATAGATTGTCTTTATTCGTAGTTGTGTTTTGTCGGAACAGTCTATGGTGAATATTTAATTGTCCAAATTTAACTAAAATAGTGATACGAGCTTGTGATTGGTTGTTGGTTCTCCAGTGCTAGGGGGGAAATTTCGCTCATTAGAAAACGTGGTTGTTCTAACTTTCTTGTAGGTGATTTTTTTGGGCGGGCCGGTGGATAAGTCTTGCGTGGTGCTGTTTTTATGGGGGTTACGGCACGGTCGAGCTCCATAGAATATCCATCGTATATAACGAAAAGTGACTTGCTGAGATTAAACATTTTTATACATAAATAATAGATATTCTTGTTTTTTTGCGTCAAGCTTATTCAACACCCTTCGCCTTAAATATTTAAATGTTTTAAATCCGTCTCGACTTCAGTGCTGTGTTCAATAAGATTGATCGAAAATTACACTAATGCGATAGGAGTACACAACTGTACACAAGATTCCGGTGATTTCATTCGCTTGGGATGTGGAGTATGTTTTTTATAGCATCCAACATTTTAATCAGCACATGCGGTAGCAGCATCGACCGGAATTTTGTGTACGGTCAATTTGGACCAATCAGTCCTTCGGGCGGGTGGAGAAAGATGACGGAAAAACCTGTGAGATATGGACCGGGCATCCAGCTTGATGACGATGTAGAGGTGCTCCCGCTCGATAAGAGTGAAATTGAGGTCCAGTTGGCCATCGCCAGCTTCGTGATCCGTCGAGTTCAAGGGACGTCTGCGGGAGAAGAAATTTTCAATGGTTTGATTAGACGCTTCGAGAATCGCTACCCGCATCACAAACTGCTTACCCAGTACCTGATCAACCCTGGTTACTTGGATTCGCACGCAGACGCTGAGGATATCTATTAACTAAATGGGTTCAATTGTCTTGACCTGTCGATTTCGACACTTGGAGGCTAAAAATGACAATGCCATTCGAACGGACAAGGTGTGTTGCGCAGGCTCACTCTTTCCTGACGGAACTCGCTAGCGACACAGAGGTGCCCGAGCGCGTTAGAAGAGACGCTCATTTTTTATTGCGCCACTTTCCTACTAAGCACGATGTGCTACAGGCTGGCCGAATCGAAGAACAAGCAAAAAAGATGGGGATAGGAACATTCAGCCCTGTGTTTTGCTCCTCAACGGAGGACTGGTAGCTACATCTAGCAGGCGCTGCAAGCAGCCTTTCGCAACAGACTACTCATGGCCGCGTGAAGTCGTTAAACAGGCACATGAGCCAGCACTGCTCATAGAAGATGACCTATTCGAGAAAATAGTAATAGTACTCAGCAACAACTCCAGTAATTCAAAGCGGGAAGTTGGGAGAAAATTGGTGCCATGACTGTCATAGAGCAAGCCGCAGCGGTACTACAAAAGGCTAAGAAGGTGGTTTTTTTCACTGGTGCTGGTATTTCAGCCGCTAGCGGCATCCCTACGTACCGCGAAAAACTTTCAGGAATCTGGGCCGGGCTCGATCCGAGGGACCTAGAGACGGCCAAGGCCTTTCGGGAAAACCCTGCCTTAGTGTGGGGATGGTATCTATGGCGCCGTCTTCGGGTCGCTCAGGCCGAGCCAAATGCCGCACATCTTGCTATATCACGCATGGCTCACTCACAGTGCCAGGTTTCTGTGATCACCCAGAATATTGATGACCTCCATGAGCGAGCAGGCTCTTCGAATGTCGTGCATTTGCATGGCAGTTTAGCAATGCCCAAGTGCTTTGCCTGCCATAGGCTTGGGGCTGTACCTTCTGATCAATCCGCAGTGCCCGAGGAAGGCGCTCTGATCGACCCCCCTAGATGTCTGCGTTGTAATGGGAGAATGCGCCCTGCGGTAGTCTGGTACGGAGAGGATTTGCCATCCCAGGCTTGGAAGGCCGCAGTGTTCTTGGTGAAGGATTCCGATCTTCTAATCTCAGTGGGCACCTCTGGCATCGTCATGCCTGCCGCAGACCTTCCAGATCTTGCATTGGCTGCTGGGGCTTCAGTCATTCATGTGAATAAGACAGACGTCGCAATGGGTGACCCAAAGGAGTTAATGCTGATAGGTGCTGCCGCTGAGGTGCTGCCAATGCTGCTCGAAAAGATAAGTGACGGCGCATAGTTGTCGGCCAATATTCCACCATCCGTTTTGGGCAGATTGCTGCTGTCGCGAAGGGCAGAATCCGACCCAGGCTGTGTGAAAACGCCAGCGTTTGTCTAACCTTCTGATCGTCGAGATCGTGGCGGGGACGATCATGAAGCGATTCATTGAAGGTGAGGCTTGGACGCAAGTCACGTTGCTGGCGGAGTGTCTGGACGATTACGTTGCCGAAGAAAATCCAGTACGCGTGGTCGACGTTTTCGTCGATGAACTCGACCTGGGTGCACTTGGTTTTGAGGGCGTCGACCCTGCTGCAACGGGGCGTCCGGCCTACCATCCTGCACGAAAGTTAGGTAGCCCAGATTTGCAAGGACAGATGGGAAAGCTAATCTCTTTCTGAATCAGTTGAGGATTAAACACTTGCATCTGCATTCCCGGCGATCACCAACGGCATTGCTCAGCTGTGGGATTTCGGATTGATGCTTCCACTTTTGCGGATAGATACACCTTTTTAGAGGGTGGCGATCGTCAGCCTTGGGCATATCTAGGAAAGCACCATGAGCCATCTCATTTCTAAGAAAAAAGCTTTCTACACTGCAATTTTGATTACGTTTTTTACGCAGATGCATCCAGCTCTTGTTCTTGGATTTGATATTCGGCTACCTCCACTGCCACGTGGGCCTTCGCTACCTAACCTGCCATTACCTCAACTACCTCCTGCGCCTTCGCTGCCTAACTTGCCATTACCTCAACTACCTCCTGCGCCTCCGTTGCCTAACCTACCTAATCTGCCTCCGCTGCCTAATTTGCCGTTGCCTCAACTACCTCCTGCGTCTTCACTGCCTAATTTACCGTTGCCTCAATTGCCACCGGCCCCACGTATTCCGACAGCAGACGAAACTAGTAAGGCTGTAACACAGGTTATCGATGACACCGGCAAGGTCGTAGGTAAATTTGCCACGGATGCAAGCAAAGAGGCAGGTATTGGACTCAGTAATGTCGCGAACGAATCGGGAATTGCTTTCGGCAACATCGCTACAACAATCCGCAAGGCAGGTTCAGACACGGGCGCTCAGCTGAACCGCTCCCAGCATGACCTGGAAGATGCGGGTACCGCGATTTATCGCTTCTCACTGCACCAAATAGAAGGAACAAAAGACACGCTGAGCCATGCAGAAAAACGCTTACGAGAGGGGAAAGTTGTGGACGCACTTTTTCACTTGGGCACAGAACCATTCCAAAATGCTGACAACAATGCAGCGCAGGCAGCGCAAGAAAGTTCGCTGTTATCAACCGTCGGATCAGTTTCTGCGTCGGTTTATGGGGGGCCGGGAGGTGCTGCGGCATACGCAGCTTGGCTGACTTACCACCAGACAGGTGACATCAATATGGCTATCCGGGTAGGGGTTATTGCAGGGGCTAGCGCTTATGCAAATTCCCAGGCGGCCACGATGCAAACTGGAACGCTCACCGACTCCATTAAACGAGCCGCTGTTGTAGGTGCCATCGGCGGAGCGGCAGTTGCCGCTTCAGGGGGTGACCCGAATGCCATAAATCAAGCCTTCCTGAAGGGAGGTGCCGCTATCCTGGTGCAGGACGGCTACAAAGCCTACACACAGAGAGATTTTACTCAGGAGCTCGGGCCCGCAAACGGCGCAGCGATGTGCATGGCTGCGCCGGTCTCCGACGCAGCCAACGGTTGCCCTCACCCTGAAGACTACATGAAAGACGATCAGGGCAGGCTTATCATGACCGATAAGGATGGTGGGTTTCACCATGTTGAAATCGGAACTGCAGAAGATATCCCCAAAGATTGGCGTCCTATTGGGAACGCCTCGGCGACTCCATCAGGAACACCGGTCGTTGGCATACAGACAGACCAGTTACCTCCGCTATCTCAAGCTAACGAGGGAAGTGCGACAATGATTGCCTTGGCGAAAGTGCCAGGTATGAATGCAATGGCCATATTCCATGATCGTTGGGCAGTTGCTTGGGAAATGGATCCTGCAGTCACAAAAACTTCAATCGTCCCAGCAATTGTTCTCACATACCTTGGCGCAACAGCAGTTATTGACAATGCATCAACCACCGGAATTACCGATGCCGCTACAAAAGCTGCTACCCGTCAACCATCGACATCAGGTGCTTCGAACTCGGACACATCGCCCCAACAACCCCCCAGTACACCAGCCGACCCTGTGGCCCCACCAAATATGAGCCCTGAAAGCACTGCGACAGGAGTAGAGCATGTCCCTCTCCAACAAGGGCCTCAGCCACCGACGATAAAAGATGTGAAACCAGACCGAGCCCCATTGGAAACCCTGATATGTACCAGAGGAGACTCATTACGACTCGCATCTGTGATCCCTGGCAAAGAGCCCGGGGATCTTCAATGTATGCTTTACATCGAAACGGATGGAAAACCAATCGCCCCATACATAGCCAGTAATATCCCCAGTTTTTGCGCAATTAAACTGCTGGAAATGGGTAAGTCCATGACCGAGCAAGGATGGGCGTGTAAAGGGCGCTGATAACTGAAGGGCTGCTCGGCAATTCCGTTGTCTGTGGATTTGCTGATGGATGGGTGGCTTGTCGCCCTCGATGATAGCCGCCACCCACAACATGGGCCTACTCTTGCCTTGCATATAGGGCTGTTTGCGAAAGAAGGGCGGCATGCAGGAGGACCACCCGTCAGAGGGGACACAGGCAGAGGTCACGGGCAAAGAAGTACTCGACGCTGGTGACCGCCGCTTCTCCGTTGATGGCTGTCACCGCAAGGCGGTCAAGGCGCCCGGAAGGAAAGCCGCCATGCGCCCACAGGAGGGCGGTGGGTGACAGCGGCACCGCATACAGCTCAAAGAAATTGTCCGGTACGACAAACTCCCCTTCGTCCGCCTGCAGCAGCTCCCACGTAACGCCGCGCATCATTCTGACGGAATCGGAAAGCTGGAGTCTGATCGAGGGTGCAGCGATTTGGCGACTTGGGAGTGTGAAGTCGGGTCGAATGTAGCCGATGCCCACCGCCTCCAGCTGCTCCTGCTCATCCTGGGTGTACTCGCGCAGGAGAACCGTTACCTCGAAAGTGCTGGTGACTGAGGGGTCAGCCAGCCGCTCGTTCATTTTCCACTGCGCTCGGATGTTCCAGAGGCAGTAAAACTCGTTGATCACGGCGAAGTGCTGTGAACCCAAGCGAAAGGCTGTGTCATCGAGGATCGCACTGGCGAGCTCTTGGAAGGCGTCCTCGATACCCTTTGGGAAATCCGCCCTCAGCCTGCTGATCCCAGACCCGCTGGGCGCAGAAGATCCGGTCAGCGGGCTTGGCATGAAAGAGCTTCTCTGACGCCTTGCGCAACACCTGAACCACCCCTTTCTCGTTCGCGAAGCGGGCGATGCTGGTACTGGGGAAGGTGTGTTGGTTCACAGTTAACTGATGCGGATTGCCTTTCTGAGGCGGCTCAAAAGTCATGGCGTCGACTCCGTGTCGATTTGGTCTTGGGATACCGACGCCGTGGCCGTGCTTTTTTGACCGAGAACGAATCAATCAGTTGAAGTAGCCCATACAACAGGTGCTTCTCGTCGTTTGCCGTCTACGAAACAGGATCCAGCTGTTTTTGTACCACAAACACAAAGCCCACCTTTCGGTGGGCTTTGTGTGTACTGTCGTACTTCCCTCGGCGAAATCAATCCTGCTGTAGGTTTGACTCCTATCCAAGTGGTTAGTGGCACAATAATATGGCTAAATGACGGCTTCGTCAACTTCGGCTCAATTTCATGTCTTTCACGTCGCCTGATCTTGCCAAGCAGACTGCCATGTCCCTGCCAAGGATGAGCACCTACTTGGCCGCTTGCAGCAACAAGCCTTCGCCGCTGAGCGCCGCCGTCCACTTGTACGCTTGGAACGCAGCGATTTCGGCTGCTTTCATCCACCCGCTTCATTTCTGTGAGGTTGTGGTCCGAAACGCTGTGTCTGAAGCTTTGACCGCCACCTATGGCGCTCAGTGGCCCTGGAGCCAGGGTTTTTTTCTGAGTTTGCCTGAAACTGCCGGTTCAGTGTTCAAGCCGCGTCAAGCTCTATTGGCGGCCAGGCAGAAAGCAGAGCAAAGCGCTGGTGGTAACCCGCCGTCTGCGGACAAGGCGATTGCCGAAATGAGTTTTGCTTTCTGGGAGTCGATGTTCACTGCGCGTTACGATCACGGGCTCTGGGACAACCATATTAAGCGCCTGTTCCCCCACGCTCCGGCTGCTCTTCCTTATTACAAGCTACGCGCGGAAATTCGAAGCGCCTTGGAGGCGACCCGGAAATTTCGCAATCGCATTGCCCACCATGAGCCCATCTTCGCACGCCAACTCGCGCATGACTACGCGAGGATCCAGAAGGTCGTCAAATATCGCTGCGACCAGACGGCTGCCTGGATGTCCCAATCTCAGACGGTCAATGTGGTGTTGGCTACCAAACCCTGACGTCGACATTGGCTGTTGCCATCAGCAAGAAAACGATAGGCATCGCTGATTTTACCAGTTACGTCTGAAGTTTGAAGCCGGTGAAAGACAGGGGCATTTGTCACCCTGTCTTTCACTGACCACCAAGCTCAAGGGCTCGGTAGCCGACTTTCCGATGCAGTCCTGTACGCGCTACACGCCATGCCTGGCGCACCCAAAAAAGGCGGCACATTGGCCGCCTTCATTCATTGTACCCACCGCAAATTACGCGACCTGATTGGTCCGCACATCTGTAGCACCGCTTCTTCTGGCTGAGCCATCGGTTTCATACCTATCATGCGGCGGCATCGGTGGCAGTTCACAAGACGGGGATGATCCCCCAAAAAAGGGCCCAATGGTCAGGCCCCCTGTCTAATCTATGGCCTTAGACGTACTTGTATTCTGGCAACGGCTCATCGTCACTCAGCCAGCCGAGAATATAACGCGATACGGCCCCATCGGATTCGCGCGATGCGGCAGCTGCTACGCTAAGCAGCACCCAGCCTCCTTTGATGTGTTTGTTCACAGCGTCGACTTGGTTCAGCTCCCGAATCTTCTTTACATCGCTCATCAAAAAATCAGCCATTGGTATTGCTCCTTGTATTGGCCTTGTCGTGTATCCAGCGGTCAGCGCCTCTGGGTTACAGATTACGGCTTGAGTCTTTATTCGGTGCAAAGAAATAGGCGTGGTCAACCTGGGTGCCCCAAGCCATAACGTCTTCTGAATTAATAAGCCCTAGATCTGCAAAGGCCCGAATCTTACCGTGCAAAAAAACCTTCTGATATTCGGGATCAATTTCCTGACCACTACGCAGATGCTCGATGTCTGCCTGCAGCGCCTCGCAGTGGGTTACGATCGACGCTGCAGTAACAATAATGTCTGCCATTCAATTATTCCGTTATGTCTGTGAGGGCTGACAAGGCCCCGTATTTGCGCAAATGGCCTAGCCCGCATGGCTAGGCCGTTTACGTCGCTTGATCTGCCTGAAATTGAGCTATCGGCTCAATCAAACCAGTTCGATGCTTGCCATCTCAGTGACGATTTTTTTAAATTCAACCGGGTCGTTGTGGTGAGCGCTGTAAGCGTCGAACTGGCTATTACGGAAGGTGCTGTATATCGACTCATTATTGAAGATGGCATACCGAGCGGCCCGTGTGGCACGGCATAACAGACGGGCTGAGTCGGGCAGGTCACTCCCCTTGTATTCGCCCGCATCCCACGCAGATCGAGGGGCATACGTCCCTTTTTTCAGCTCAACAATTTCCTCTACGCCGGCATCAGATACGGATTTATTTGGGCATTCTGGCCGTAACGTGCCGACCTCGAGGACAAAATTCGCCTCATGCGCTTGAGGGCCGGGATTCCAGAAAATCAGCTTCAATGGCTTAACTACGGATGCATACCGATCTAGGCTGTCAGTTTCGCCAGACCATTCGAGCAAACCCTCAGCGGTAACCCGGCAACTTACAAGATCCTCACCGCCACCGCCTGGCAAGAAGACATGAACGTCCCGGCCGCTCAGCAATTCCAAAACTCGTTGAATTTCCTCGGGAGAGGTCCACTCGGCATCGGCTGGAGCCACACCGCCAAAAACCGTTTCCAGCTTGGCATCCCATTTCTCCAACTTCTCTTTCCGTTCAGGATCAATTGCCATTGTCATACCCAGGTCCCCTCTCTAAAAAATGAATAACGGATTATTTTTGGGCAAAAAAAACCGCCTCGACCTAAGCCGAAGCGGTTCACCTCTCAGACCTTAGCGGTCTTCAAAGTAGTCTCGTAGTAGTTCCGCGACGTGAACAACACGTACGCAAACCACCACGAAGTCCCACGCATGTTTCAAATGCTTAAACATGTTTTTGGCCCCCCATGATTGGGCCAAACCTCCAGCACACTCTCCGGATTTGTGTGCCTTCTGGAAACGTGAATGCTCCCTGTGAGGCGGCTAAGCTGATAGTCACCTTCCCGAGTCATCCGCACGGCTTCCTTAAGGCCGTGTCGGGAGGTAGTCAGCGCGAGTCGGGCTACACCAGCCAGGACCCACGCGGTACTGGCCCCATGGTAACGACTTTTTTTCGTCCGTGGTGGGGCGAATCCGCGCATAACGTGGTAGAGAGGCTTAGTTTTTCGGCCAGAGCGAGGATTTATGGGGCTTTGCCGGTAGAAGAATTTTTTTCGCAAATTTCGCTTGACGCAGGTTTTGCTTAAAAAACAGACAAAAGCACCGCAGCCCTTGTGTGCCGGACCTCTCAGCCAGGACGCTCCCCCCCAGCTATCGGGGTTAGGCCATAATTAATTGCTAGCGCTGGTGCCACCTTGTACTCTGTTGCTACGTGAATGCTCCCTGTGAGTACGCAAGCCCGGCACCTTAACCGGGCTTGCCACGAAAAAGCCGCCCTCCTTAGGCGGCTTTTTTTTGCCCGCGATTCAACGCCGTGACGCGTCACAGCTCGACGCTAAACCCGCGCAGGCCGATACCATCGGCAAAGCGGCAACAAGGCCGATGCACATCTAGTGTGCATATTTTAGTTTAGAAAATATTTTCACAGTCATTTTTCCCACGGCAGAAGAATGTTCAGGATCAAACCATTGATATAAAACGATTTTTTATTTATACGAAAAACTATTAAATTTTTTTCCCCTTACTTTTCAAATATTTACATCCGGCCTTTTGACGACTACTCATGCCAGCCGAGTGGTGCTATAGTGCCACCATTCAGAAAAATGAGGTGTTAAATGGGCGTCGTAATTTATCGTGCAAAGTGTCTAGATTGTAAGCATGAGTGGACTTCCAAGACCGGCAGTGGTACCCCAAACGCTTGCCCAAAACCGGCATGTCGCAGTAAACGCATCACTATTAGCCCAATCGGTTGAGATAACTCGTATGCACGACAATGATCAGGACGATCCTCTTCCGCAAAATGAGTTCTTTAGCAGCTTCGAACTAGATAAAGCTTGGGACGACGTTAAAACTGAGTTCCGACAAGGTACAGTAGCTACGAAAGCCACTTCGACCGCAAAGCTCTTAGGTAAATCGCTGTGGAATGCTGGACTCCATATCGCAAAAAATGCACCTGCATATCTAGAGAAAGCAAAGGCTGGACTTGAGAAAGACGCGGAAGAACGGGAGAACAAGAAGCTTTTTTTTGAGAGTAAATCAAACTCTGATTTAGTCGGTATTGCAAAAAATGGCTCGGACGATGTTGAGCGAAGGATAGCCTTCAACATTCTAAAAACTAGAAAGGCCGAGTACGACGCTCAAAAAACATCTGAAGTTCCTTCGCAGTAGAAAGTCTGCCGATGAAGGTTGGCCAAGGAAAGACACTGTCACTTCTCACTGCGCGAGTTTTTATCTCTCACTAGCAGGGTTCGAAGCTTGAATCTGCCCTGATTTCGTTTGCACGTTTACCTGGTGATTTTGGCCGATCACTGCCGGTCATGGTTTCTAGGAGTGCGGGTCAAATCCGTTGCAAATAGCTCGCTAGGTCGATTGCAAATGAGTGTTTAGGGCAATCTTTTTGACATCTTTATACGACGTAAACTCGCAGTAGGGATACTTATGAAAGTTGAGCACATAGTTGAGACGTTGATAAATAAATACTTGACCATGTCCGAGGATGCGTCATTAGATGAAGAAACTAAAAAACTATACATTTCGCCTTTGATTGGGCTAGTGAATATAGCTGCAAATTTAGCGACATTTACAGAAGACAGAATGCAAAGTGTCCAAAATTTTGTTGGCTTGATCCAATTTGTATCAACCGCTTACGCTAACAATTTGAGGAAAGGCATTGAAAGCAACTTTGGCATTGATACCGAAGCTGATGATTCTGCTGTTGATCTTTTGTATACGCCGCAGGTAATTTTCTATCCGGATTTTTTCGATCTTCTGATGTCAAACAAGGATGGAGCAAAAGAAGCATCAGATAAATTTATAATGATTGCTCGATGGCTGTCTGATAACTCGCACAGGCTCGATAAGGCAGACGCTATAGCATTCTTGATGAAAAATACAGGCCTGAAAATTGATGATGTGTCTATTTCTTCTTTGGACTCTGCCATGACCGAGGCTGTTATGCAAAGTTACATGGTCACGATCTACTTGCTGAAAAAGAATTGATAATATTGGCTTGGATGAAGTGGTCTGGTCACTGGCCACTTCTATTCCGCAGAATATATTAAAGCCCAAACTGCGATCTCTCCACAGGCAGGGTGAATCGTCCCCACTTTCGTAGACACCTCGAGCGACCGCTTCTGGCCGCTTTTTGCCTGTCGCGAGAGGCAGAAAACGACCCAGGCTGTGTGAAAACGCACTGAATACGTCGAAAGCTGAAAGTCGCGAGGATTGCCTGTGGAGTAAGCGGGCGGAAGCGCGAATAGCCCTCGTCAGCTATATAGGCGCCCGTAAATGCTGTTTGGGCCGCGTCAGCGGCCCAAACAGCCACTAACGGACGATCAAACGGCTGGATTCACGCCCTGATCGCTTCAAGCAGTCCTGCGATGCCGAAGATGCTCATCATCCGTTTGAGGTTGTAGGCGAGCACATGAAGGCTCATCTCTGTGCTTACCCTCGGAAGGGTTTTGGTCAGGAAGTGGGTAGCTCCCATCCAATATTTGAGTGTTCCGAAAGGATGCTCAACTGTCTTTCGGCGAACCCTCATCATCGCTGGATCATGTTCTAGTCGAACCTGCATCGCGTCGATTACCTGAATTGGAAAATACTATCCAGCCTGTCGCGCCTCATTCATGGGAGGGTTGGTACGAAGAGGAACATTATGCTGATTCAGGATGAAGCCCGTTTGCAAGTCGATGCAACGGGAGCGGTATTCAAATGGCGTTACAAGGACCGGCAGTCCACTGAAATGATCGATCAGCAGACATTGCGTGGAGCAAAGCTGGTGAAGGACGATTATCAGGAACCACTGTTGGCGCTACGCAATCGTCAGGGCGAGCACTACAAGGTCACCGATCTGTTGCCCGCCTGTTTGCCACTTGATAAACCTTTACATGTTATCAGCAGCACGTATACGGATTCCTGTCTGCTGCTCAGGCTTGCCTTCGAGGGGCAGCAACGCACCCTGCAGTTCCTCAAGGATTCTTCCTTCGCCACCGAGTTTGCCTGGGCCATTGATCAGGACTTGCTGCAAACCGTGAGCCTGAGTAAAGGCAAGAGCGAGTTCGAGATCAAGCCTGTCGATTTCACCCGATTCAAGCTGTCCGGCGCAGTGCTCAGTGACTTGAATGAAGACAAAGGGAATTATCAGGGCACGCTCAAGTACCTCGATGCCAATACGGGCCGCAGCTACTCATTGCCCTGCCTGTTACCACGCCCGAAGCTATGGACTCGATGCATCGATCATTTCTCTGCAATCGGGCAAGTCAGCCTGTCAGTGACGGCGCAATGGTCGCCCAAGCTGCGGCATTACGAAGTTACCGGCATTGACCCTTTGCTGCCAACGGGTGAGCAGAGCTTGCAACTGGTTGCATTGAAAGCGCGCGCCGAAGCGAAACCCCTGTTGTTGCTGGAAAGCCCGTTTCCGGGCTGTCATGGCCTGGTGTTCAGTTGCCAGGTCTGGGTGAATTTTATCGAGTTCGAGCCATCACCGCTGAGTCCGTTCAGGGTCAGGGTCGAAGTCAGTGAAGGCGATGGAAAGTCCCAATTCAAGGCCAGGGTTTTCGAGCCGGATACCGAGGGACCGTACTGGGCGGATGTGTCGCTTGTCGAGGGCGCTTGCTCTGACGATGACGCGGCGTCTCAGACGCAGGAGGTCCGTATCGAGGTCAAGGGCCGGGGGAAGCTGATTATCGAGCAGAGTCTCGCGCAGAAGCAGTCCATGTACCACGTCGCATACAAAGGCACAGAACCTCAGCGTGTGCCGCTGGTGTTCAGCACCAAGGCATGCGTTTTTGAATATGCCGTAGACGAGTCGGGTATCACGCTTGAAGGCGTTTTCAAGGTCCGTGCCGGCGCTGATTCTCAGGCGTTGTATCTGCAACTGTTTGAGGGCGGCAAGGCGATCAGCGACCTGCTTTACCGGGTTGAACTCAAGGAGTGGCTGCGTTTCGGGATTGCCGGTTTGCGCGAGGGTGTCAGCCTGGAGTGCGTCATTGAAAGCCAGTGCCGCAGTGGCAAGAAGTCGTTCCCGTACTGGCATTTACAGGTAATCAACACTGACCTGACAGGCAAGATCACGATGCGCCAAGGGCTTGAGATGAAGCTCAAGGCGCTCTGGAGTTGGTCCTGCTTTGAAAAGTCCCCCTATGCCGACGTCTTGCCTGACTTCTACCGCAAAGGTGCGATTGTCGTTGCCCAACCCACATCAGAAGTATCCTTTGCGCTGTTTCTGTCGCCTGGCCTGCTGAGCAAGGCAGGTTACCTGGCCCTGAGCGAAGGCGGCAGCCTGACGCTCGATTACGTTGTACGTAAGTCCGATGACCCCAGTGGCTTTGCCTTGGTGTGTACCACCTTGTACGAGCTGCCTGCCGGTCAACAGGGTGAAGAGTGTCGCGCCCGATACGTTAGCCAGACATCCGAGGGTAAGCATGAGCTGGAGCTGCTGAAGCCAGCACCGCCGGGCGTTGCGCCAGGCACACTGGTCCGCTATCACGAGTATCAGGGGCAACACCAGTTGAAAAAGATCCCGAATCTTGAGGGGGCTGTGTTCGTTGTGCGCCTCAAACGTTTTAACGCTGGGCATCAGGTCAGCAAGGTATTGAATGTGGAGTTAAGCGCCGATGTCTGATTCACGCCGTTATCTGAATCTGCTCAAGTATCTGTGCGCATTGCCCGGTTTTGACAAGATTGTGCCGGTTACCGGTACCCGCATCCGCGATATCGAGCGCTCCGATCAATTGTCGGAGGCCATTTTCGAGATCCCGACCGAACCCGATCTTTATGACCGGTTCGTCACGGCGGTAACCAAACCCGCCAGGAAAACCGATACCCAAGTTATGGTTTTTCAGCCTGTGTATCTGGTTTATCAGCTTGAAAGCGCCGGGCAGCCGTCATTACCCTTTCTGGCGGTGCCGGGGATCATTGGCAGCGGGCCTTTTTCAGCGAGTTCGGAGTTCTACACGCTCAGGCCTGCGCTGGAATGGCCGGTGCTGTTCAATACTCAACTGCTTGAACACGACAGCAAGGCCGAACCCGATATCGTGCTGGGACAGGAGCAGGATTGCGTCGATTTCAAGCAGCAGAATCTACCGCCCATTACCGATGCCTGGTCGGTCTGGCACGAGTACGCCCTTGAACTTTGTCTGGCCACTACAGGCTGTGAACTGAGCAAGTTGCCCGCGTTGTTGAAAGCCCGCTACAAGCGCTCATTTACCCTGAGTGCGCAACTGGCGACCTACAACGAAGCAGACAATAAAGCGATCAGCGGGATTCTGGATCTTTACAACGCTCTGGAAGAGATTCCCGATGACATGCTGGTCGAGACGCCGCTGGCGCATGTCATGGGCATTCATGACGGCCTGCCAGGCGTTACAGCGAGTGAAGAAGACCGGCTGGCGAGTGATATCGAAAGCAATACCCGTTATCTGCTGGGCCATATGGATGAGCAGAAGGCCGTCAGCCTGGACAGGCTGTCGCATCGGGAAATGTTTGCGCTGGATAACAGCCAGCGGCTGGTGCAGGAAAAACTGGCGCGTTGCGAGGCGGGTGACGTTCTGGCGGTCAATGGGCCTCCCGGCTCAGGCAAGACCGCCATGCTCAAGGCCGTGGTTGCCCATAAATGGGTGCAGGCTGCGCTGGACGGTGAGGCTTGTCCGATCACCGTGGCGGTAGGGTCGACCAACCAGTCGGTAACGAACGTGATCGGAGCGTTCCCCGCCGTACTGTATCGCGCTGAACCCGATCCGCCTGCGCACCTTCTGTATTTCAAGCGCTGGTTTTCGGCACCGCAAAGCTATGGCACCTATTTCCCTTCTGGCAAAGCCTACAAAGACCTTGAAGATGAAGGGCGGCTTGAAAATTTTGTTCTCGGCAAGCTCAGTGCCCCTGACGACCTGACAGTCTTTGAGTGGAGCAATAAAAAGGACAAGGCGGCATCCGATATCACGCGCTTGCAGGCTCACATCAAAGAGTATGCAGGGCATGCCGAACGCTTTTTTGGCCAGCCAGGCCTGCAACTTGAGGACGCTATCGAGCGTTGCCGGGCGCATATCTCTACCACCACCCGGAAAATGGAAAACACCCTGATTCAGGCACGCAGGCTGACCGGCTTGCATGCGCTGCTGGCCGATCTGGTACCGGGTTACCCCGATAACCGGGAGCTTGAGCGTGATCAGTCATTCATGACTGCCGGCCAGTTGCATGAGCTGTTTGGCGTATCCCGTGAAAAACGCAGCGCATTGCTGCGGCAAGTACTGCGCGAGCGGATTGCCGATCAGGCACTCGACCTCGATGAGTTGAGCGATGCGGCTTTCGAGCAGTTGGCCAGTGATGCGAAAGTGTTGTTGATTGACCGCCTGCTGGATCTGACCTTACGTCCGTACGCCTTCCACATGGCGGCGCGTTACTGGGAAGGTCGCTACTTGCAAGAGTGCTCTGAAGAGCTGTTGATCACCCGTACGGCCAAAAATGTCGAGAAAGGCTTGAGGCGTTTATGCATGCTCACGCCGTGTCTGGTGTCGACAGTGCACAAGTTGCCGCAATTGTTCGGGCTGGAAGGCAATGCTCAGTCGGGCAAGCGGTTTCTGCTGGCCAAGGCCGATCTACTTATCATGGATGAAAGCGGCCAGGCCCAGCAGCGGCTGTGTCTGCCTTTGCTGAGCCTGACCCGCAAGGCACTGGTCGTGGGCGATGTCGACCAATTGCGACCGGTTATCACCGATATCAGCATGGTGGATGAGGCTCATGCCTATCACGCCTTCGGCTATCGCTCACAGGCGTTCATCGATGCACTCCAGCGCCGGATCACCACTCGCAACGGCAGCATGCTGGCCCTGATTCGCCAGGCTTCGCACTATTCCCACCAAGGACAAGGGTTGATGTTGCGCGGTCATTATCGTTGCCAGACCAACATCATTCAGTGCTGCAACGAGATGGTTTACAACAACAAGCTGATGTTAATGCCTCACGATGCCATCGAGCGTGGGCCGTTACCGTCATTCAGTTGGGTGCATTCGGACTTTATCAACGAGTCGTCTGAAGGCTCTCGGATAAGCAGGGATGAGGCCCGTCTGCTCGCGGGTTTTCTGGCTGATCGCTGGTCGGAAATCTTCGATTTTTACCGTAAGAAGGATCAGGCCAGGAACAAGCCCCAGCGTGGCGCAGCCGAATTGATTGCCTTGGTTACGCCTTTCAAACCGCAGGTAGGGGTCTTGCGTCAGGCATTGCTGGAAGTGTCACTCAAGATTGGCCAGCCGCCGGGCTTTACCGTCGTGGATATCGAGAGAGTCACCATCGGCACTGTCGACTCCCTGCAAGGCGCTGAAAAGCCAGTCGTGATTTTCAGTGGTGTACATGGTTCAAAAAGCCAGGGGCAGCCTTACTTCCAGGACCAGCCCTATCTGCTCAATGTGGCCATTTCCCGTGCACAGGACTGCTTTGTCGCGTTTATCTGCGAACACACCTATGGCGTCAATGCCGATCATGGTCAGGTGGATCTGCAGGAATTGCGCAAGAACTCGGCTCGCTACATGGGTTACTACCTGGGGCATGCCAGTTTCGAGGGCAGTAATGGCATGCGCCGCTGTGAGCGGTTGTTCCCGAAACGGCTGGTGATTATCGAGGCCGGTGGCAAGCAGAAAGCACTGGCCGAGTATCTGGGCTCTGACTATGAAGTGTGGGTGACTGGCGGAAGCATCACTGAGGTGGAGGCCTCCTGTCATGACTTGCAGAAGCTGATCGCTTCCGGTTTCAGGCTGCGTTATCAACTCAAGCCCGATGCCCATGCTCTGGTCGAAAGGATCCGCCAGCAAGCGCCTTTGTTTGAAGAGATCATTCTGGCGACGGATGACGATTATGTCGGGGAAACCATTGCCTGGCACCTGAGCATGCAGTTTCGCAACGAGCCTCTTGTGCGAGCCAGGATGAGTCGTGTGCGCCTGAGTGCCATTACTCGTGAAGCCATTGAAGAAGGTTTTCAGATAGAGGCGGTCAAGGCTCATGAAAAGCTGCTCAAACAGCTGAAAAACGAGCGCAAGGCCGATGTGGCCGAGCAGATTGAGGCCGAGCGGGCGTCCTTTCACACGCGGCGTGCAGGCATCGACACTTCCAGAGTGCGGGCCGAACTGTTTCGTGAACTGGTGGATGTTCTGGTGCGTATCCAGTGCCAGGCCGATTCGCAGCAGCCTCATGTGGTGCCGGCCGAGCTGGGGGCGTTGCTGGAATCGCAGTTGCTGGTGCCGGGAGGCGACTCTTTGTCCAGCGCGGCCTTGGGGCGTGTCCGCATGGGCATTCTTGACGTGCTGTCCGGCTCGGTCAAACGACGTCATCAGGCCATGGAGGCTGAGCACCTGAGCGCTTATCTGGCGGTCGCTGGCAAGCAGTTCCAGGGTCGCATTGCAGGCGACTCAAGCGAAAGCGTGGCCTCTTTCCAAGACAAACTGCGCAAGAAGATGCGAAGCGCTGAAAGCAACTCGACGGCAGGAGATTCGACCCGCTGGAGCATGGTTGAACCGTCGTGCACGGTGATCACGCGTTCTGCGCCAAGTGGCTCCACCTCTGATGTGCTCAAGCTTGCGCAAATGACCCTGGGTATAAAGCCCGGCGTCACCATGCAATTGCTGCAGAAACTCTATGAAGGAAGCTTCTGATGGGAAACAGTGCGCACGACGATATTCGCCTGACCATCGATCAACAACAGATTGGTCTCTACCAGCAGCGGCTGGACAGTTGCCCGGTTGGGCAACGCGGCGATGCCGCCAGTTTATTGAGTCTTATTGCCCGGATCGGCCGCGCGGCAGAGCATGAGGATGCCCGATTGCAGAAGGCCAGTCTGCATTTGAAGCACTTTAGCCTGCCGGTATGGGCCGAGTTCGACGTGCAGGTAGTGGAGCAGCAGGGCTGGCTTGATGAATTTCCCCATGAAGGCTCGCACTATCTGCAATCTGGCGACTATGAGGCCGTGCTGAGTGCGCTGAAAGAGTCGGATTTCGAGCTTGATTTTCGTCTGCCTGAACCGGGGCATCCGGGTTTTGGGCAACTGATGGACAGTCTTGACCAGTTGCGGATCGGTCGGCCTTCGACGCTGGGTGCAACCCTTGAGGCCATGGAGGAGGGCGGCATGCTGATCATCGAGGGCGATGAGGTGCGTCTGACCGCAGGGGCCTATCAGACCTTGCAGAGCATGCAGCAGCGTTATCCGGCCATGGCGAGCAAAGGCTTCTCGACGCGCTTGGCCTTGCTCCAGCAAAAACTTGAGCGTGATGCGATCAGTGTCGATGCCGCATTGGCCGAGCTGCTGCCCGATCTGCTCCAGCGCACGAATGCCGCCTCGCTGGCCGTGGGTGTCTGGGAAGATATCGAGTCGCTTTACAGCCCGCTCGACGAAGCACCTCAAGCGCCACTGCAAGGCTTGATCAGGCACTGTGCCGGAGGTGAGTCTTGAGCGGTGTAATCAGCTATCCGCGTACCGATGGCAGCGACCGGTTCAAGCGTGATCTGGAGCGCATCGAAGCCTTGATTGTGGAGATTGAGCAAACCCTGAATGTTGAAAACCTCGAAGGCATTCTGGCACTGATCTCCCTGGTCGGTTGGGACCAGTTGCCCGAGGCGTTGCGGATTCGGTATCTGGGGTTGTTGGCGCAGAAAAGCCGTGAGCTGGAGCGTCAGCAACGGTCAAGAGGTGACGCCAGGGATGAAGCAGGCCGGCTCGCTGAACAGAAACTGCACATGATGATGCAGCAGATGGATCGTTGCCTGATTGCACATTGCCCATGGGAAGCCCGCCGCGATCAGGAACCGCTGACCGTGGAAGGGGTACATGACCGCATCAAGGATGCCCGACAGCGTATCGACGACAAGGGTTATCAACCGCTGTTCAGCGATGACGAACTTCTCGCACTGTCTCTGACCGATACGGTGGCCCAGTCGCGTTACAAGGTGCGCTTCATGGAGCGCAAATATTTTGGCGACAACGGCAAGGGCGGTTTCATGGGCGTGGCCTTTGAAGGGGCGTCCGGGGTTGGTGTGAAATACTGGAACACCAGCTTTGGCCAGATCGAGGATGCTGACAGCGATTACAGACTGATCGCCAACAAGCTCGGGCTGGAATATGACGAAGACCGCGAATATATGCTGCTGGTCATCGATTCGGAAAAGGCCCAGGCTGTCTGCGAATCCACCAGTGTGAGCGCGACCTTTGAAAAGATCGGCGCGTTCGCCAATCAGGAATTGCCTGACCTGTATCCTCCAGAATTGACTCGTGAAATCCTGAGCCCGGATTTTCAGGCGCATTATCGCGACCTCTATGGGCAGGCCAAAACGCACTGGAATGAAAAGTGGCGCCTCAGCGAGACTCAGTTTCATGACTTTCTCAGGGAGCAGAACGTGGAGCCCGAAACCAGGATTCTTCTGCTGGAGCGTCTGCGCATGCATATGCAAGTGGGTAATAACGAATACTTTCGCGGAGACGGCATGACTGCGAATCTGATTGAAGGCAGTCAGCAACAGTACGGGGTGGTCGAGTTGTTCAGCTTCGACAAAAAGAAACTCGAGCTCGACGCCTATTTGCGCGCCGGTGCGGTTCACGTTGCACAGGGGTGAGTCATGTGGAAAAGAGCTGAACGTTACCCTCTCAAACCGCCTCTGGCGCTGATTGATGATCCGCAGAGCCCGCCGGCTGGCGTACGCCTGCTGAATCAGATCGAGAATCCGCAAGCGCCTGGCGAGCACTATCTGTTCTTTGCCAATAACGGCGGCCTTTCGATTCTTCGCGCCTATGCACGGCCCGATGGCGGGTATCGGTTCGAGCAGAGTGACTTCCCGCAACGCTTTATCGACTGGTTCGCGCCAGCCCTGCGTGATTTTCGCAAACCTGCTGCGCAGGATGCCTCCAGCCGTCTTTCTTCACCGGCTCAGGAGGTGGGTGGTGAAATGCTCACCCTGGAGCGAGGCATGGCGGTAGGGGGCGATGGATCACCGGGGTATATCGTCAACAACTGGTCGCGCAAGCGCTATCTTCCGGGGCTTGAAGGCCACTTCATGCCCATGAATGTGGCCTGGACCGAGGACTTCCTCTTTAACGGAGGCTTGATCCGGCTGTTGGGTGATATCAGATTCTGAGCCTGACATGCGTCGTAAACCGAGTCAGCACATCCTTGATTTTGGCAAACGTGTCATTTCGGTGAGCCGGTGCAAGCCTTGAAAGCCGCCGTCCTGATGCGGTGCGAGGCACCATGCTTTTTTTGCATAGACAGCCTAAAAGAGGATACTGTGCATTGGTACGCGTTCACCCCACCCCGGCAGGAACGAGTGAAGGTGTTGGGTTTTTGCCGAAGTGTGAATTCATGGCTTGGGTCATGAATTCCAAGACGTTGCGGCCCTGCAGCTTGCAGCTGCCCACGACGGTCATAACGCGCTGTGTGTACAAAGAGCCGCGCGCGGACTGCGTGCCCAGGCTGATCTTTCGCCAAATCACGTAGTGGTGAATATTGCGTTCGGCCAAATTATTCATTGGCGTTACGCCGGGGGGGCGCACAAAAGTCCACAGTGCTGCCCGTGCGTTGAGTAGCCTCTTGCAGGTATTGGCGGTTTTGCTCTGCCCGCAGTCCACGCCACGCTGCAAAGCGTGCTCGATGTTGGCCGTTATCAGGGCCATTACTTTCTCAAATTGGCTCTGTTGAAGTTGGCCGCTTTGCAACATCCAGTGCCGCGCATGCAGCTCTTTGTGCCCTGTCTCATCGCAGTGCACTACCGGGGATTGCTGCACATGGTGGTGGGCTTGCTGCGTAATGGGGGCCAATGCGGCGCTGATGACAGTCTCGCTTTGGCTTATCAACCCCAAGCTCAGGGTGGTTCCAAATACATCGTGCAGCAGGCTTTGCACCATGCGTTTGCTCAAACGGTTGGCAAATGAGCTCTCCATTACCCCGATGTTCTCAGATCCGCGTGTCTATGCGGATGCGCTAGGGAAGCCACGGTTCATCAGCAGCATGGGCCCTGACGATGGTTCACACGCCTACATACGACAGGACATATTTGAGCGGCTGTTGAAAGATAAAGATTTGGTGTGCGTGTGGACGTTTGTAGCAGAGCGAGGCGTGTGGCCAGGCGGAGGAAATTCTCATGCAGCATGGAGAAGGTCTGAAGGTGTAGTTTGGTTCGAACGAGGGAAGCCAAAAATGGAATCATGGAAGGAAGATATGAATCGCCCCGGTTTCGTAGGCACCCCAAACCCTCAAAATCGAGCCTTCCTAAGCGCCCGTTTCTGGCCCAGAGTGTGTAAAAACGCGTCGCCAAAATTGAAGTGTGCGCATCTACGTTAAATCTGAAATTTATAGGCACATCAGCAGATGTGGATTTTGCGTAGAAGCGCGATTTTCAGTCTGGTTTTGAGTGCCTGTCGCGCTGAAAAACGTTTTTACACAGCCTCGGCCGATTGCGGCCCCTTCATGGCGGGTAGCAATCGGCTGGCTCTATCCATCGGCAAGTTCAGCTAACCTTTTTGCTCGACTTACTCATTGATGATACCCATGCCAGATAATTCTGAAGCCAACATTGCCACAGCAGATGCTCTCACGCTGCTCCTGCACAACCAGCACGCCATAAGTGCGGCCATTGAAGAGGTGACAAAGTGGCTCTCTGATAATGGAGCGAGGAGCGTCGCCGCGAACGCAATTGCGGCTATGGAAACGCAAGACGCAAATGCTCAAAACATCTCAGACGCCATCATACGACTACGGTAGTTATAGATATCATTTAACGCTTCCCTGCCTTCTTCATGACGAGTGCCGACCCTTTGCCACCTTCGCGATAGATAGTCATGGGCCAAGAGAGGCCGATGAGCCAATTAATACCGGTTGCTTAATATGGCTTTCGTAAACTGATGGAGTGATGTGTACGTACTATTGCCTTGCCGGTCGAGCCAAAACCCGTGCATACCGAATGCAGTAGGTCCCTCACAATCGCAGCGCTGTGAATCGCCAATCATCCAGGCATCAGCGGGCGAAACCGACACCAGTTGCACTGCATGCCGGTAGATCTCGAGCGAGGGTTTGACTGCACCCACGTCAAAACTGTAGCTATAGCCATCCAGCCCGGGATATAGACGTTCGATAGCCGCAGCATATGGTTTTGCCAAATTTGAACACACCACCACTTTTACGCCGGCGTCCTGCAGCATTTGAACGGCAGATAGGCCGTCCGGAAAAGCTTGGATTTCGGCGAGTTCGGCGAGTTCGGCGGCGAGACCGCGTTCGATTTCGGCCATCACCTGTCGATCGACTTGAATGCCAAAAAAATCCGCCGCCTCGCGTAGGTCCAATGGCAGGGTGAGCAGGCATTCTGCATCAGTGGATTGTGGGCGACGTCCTTGCTCAATCCCGAGTTTAAGAATTTTCCGGTAAGGGTGAGTGCCTTCGCCGATTTTCACCAACGTGCCAAAAGCGTCGAAAATAGCCGCCAAAACAGCCATAAAGTTTTCCGTTCACATGAGGTTGTTTGGTGCCCGTAACCATTTGAACAATAGGTAGTTACAAGACTTGGTGTGTTTACGTCCGCTCGCTTGTATCTGTGTTGACTCCCGTTTGCGCTCCCTCTGATGGCGACTTTCCGCAACGTAGGTCACGTGTTTGTGCAAGCAGCCACACTCGATCATTTCGATATAGCCATGCATAAATGCCTGGTATCTCTAGGCGAATGCTTTTTGCGCTAGCGCCTGAATGGGCCAAGACGGTGTCATGCCATTTTGATCGATGTTCTCGAATAGCCTTCTGCTGGCGCCGCTCAGCCCGCAATTTCAGTACCGTTTGGGCCGAGCTGGGCAACCCATTGGCAGTGCAAATGGGTTGCCCGAACTTGGCAGTTATTGAATCAGTAGAGTCACCATTCAAAAGGCGCTTTAAGGCAGCGTCACGAATCTCCGGCTTGAGCTTTTCGGGTTTACAGAGAATGTTTTCACTTGGCAGCTCATCGGTCATTGGTGCAACTGTCACAGCCAGGGGGGCTTCCTGCTGCGTGATGGGACGCTCTGAGTGCTGGAGTAGAACTTCTAGCCGGTCATAAGCTTCGATGAACGATTCCAGTCGATCAAAAAGCCAGGTGATTAGCGTTAGGTGCTTAAGCGGATGGTAATGACCACAGGAATTGCGGGTGAGCTGCCTTAGGAAGGCTTCTGCGCCCTGCGTCGTCGTGGGCAGGGTATGGAGAGGCGCGTAGGTCTGAAGCAGTGATGCATACTCTGAGAAAGAGGTTGCGATCAGCGTTCTATCTTGGCCGGTGATGCACAGTCGGGTTAATGCATTCTGATAGACGGATCTCACAATCGTTGGCTTAAAGCGCCTGGACATCGCGTAGCTCGCAAGATCCAACACCCCCTTTCCTAATCGCTGAAGTGCTTCGTGAACTGCGGTAGAAGATACTGTCGCTGTCTGCGGCGCAAGAACATCGTCGCAAGGTAAAGCAAATTGAAGTCGTCCAGGCCATTGGCAATTCACGGCGCTTTCTCTTAGCACCAACCCGTGAATAGGGCACAGAACTACCCCAGGATATTGATGTGATAGGTGCCAGAAAGCTACCCCATGGATGTCTAGATCCGTAGCCATACAGGCTGTGCAGGCTTTCAAAGGATGCTCTGCACTGAAACGCCCAGCTAGCAGCCCCAAGCGATACTTGATCGCTCCAATATGAGCTCTCTCCGTGCTTTGAACCGGTTCTGGGATCTGCTGATCCGACTGAAATGGAAAAAATAGTGGGAGAATCGTGCGTTCCCTGATGATCGATGTCGGATCACCCCATGCCGACGGTGCTTGAGTTGTAAGGGAGCCAAGATTGCGAGGAAAGTCCTGCGTGATGGTGTCGTGATGACGGCTGAACAGCCAATCTAATGTGTCTGAGGTATTCAAATTCCCCAAGAATTTATGCTGACGGCAGCAAAGACTGTAGAACGTCTCATCCTCGAACCATCGGACGAATACGTCCTGCGATTGAACGGTTGAACGATTCACGATTCACGATTATGGCCGTTAACGAACCACACTCATGGTAAACATTTCAGCATACTTTGCGAAGTGCTCTGTTAGCACTAAAAATAGTAGTGCCGTTACTGTTCAGTTCGATCCGCTATTTTGACAATAAATAGAAGAACTCGTTAATGATGGTGAGGGTGCAGAGGCACGCTTCCAGAGTGAAGCCGGAGTGGCTTTTGGTTGTCATCGGATAAATTCAAGCGGTACCATATTTCGTTTTACCGAAAAATGGAGCTTTACAATCGCTAGTTTGTACCACGGGATCTCGAAGTTTGTACTACGCAGATCTCGCATTTGTACCACAGACTTGTATATCGCCCGCGCAACGGGAGTGCTAATTGATAGCGGAGTTCAAATGAAAACTTAGCTAATTCTAGAGCTAGAAATCAGATAGACAAAGGCCCAAGTGCTACCTTGGGCCCTTGTGGATAAGTCAGAATTGCGCCCTGACAAATCCATTGTCTATTCCATACATGTGGGACGTCAAGTCTTGCACGACTTCGTTCGTCCACAAGTTGGTACGCGTTATCCACAGACATACGTGTGCTCGACTGCCCGCTGGATAAGGGGCTCGTCCAACGTCATAGCTGTTATCCCCAGCTAACCAGGCGTAGACGTTCCTATAAGACATTGGATTAGTAATATGAATTTTCAGGATAAATTTACCCTGATCATGAGCCGCCAGAGTCGGTTCGAATGGGGAGATGAATACATTCCGTCGACGCTCGCGGTACCACGTGAAGCACCCAAGGGCTCTCGCATAAGCAGGCTTAACAGTGCAAAGCTGGGCCGTGCGCTGCATGCTCTGTCGACACCCGAGCGGGTATTCACGCAACTCGCGCTTTGTCATCCAGACCTGCTTGATATTCACGAGCAAAAAATGCTGTGGCCTTACAGCGCGGGTCACCCACTTGATGGTCACCCGCTGACGAAAGGAACCTTTCCGGCGTCTGTACGTGGAACAGTTGAGATAGCCAAGGAAATAGGATTCAACCACCACCTGTTCGTGTACGAAGGGCCGGATGGCACGCGCCAGAAGATCCCCTTTCCCTACCAAGGGGACCTTCTCCTATACATGAATGGTCATGACGGCATCCCCTACGCCGTTAACTGGACTGTCAAAGACCGAGAGGAAGCATTTCGCGAGAGAAGGTATTCGAAGCCCAAAACACCAATTCAGCAGAAGAAGGACCGCGACCATGGTGAGCTGCGGAGAGAGCTGGAGAGAGCCTATTACGCCAGCGCGGGCGTCAGAACGGTGCAGGTTTCCCTTGATAGGGTAGAGCCTGAGGTTATCGCGAATCTTGATCTGCTTTTCGTCGTGCACGACATCCCTCTGAGCCATGACCCTGCGTTGCTCAATGAATTCAGCGCAGAAGTAAGGGAGGCAGTTCTTTCGGGAAATCCGGTCGCTTATGTGGCGATACAATATGGAAAGCGCTGGGGTAAGCGTGATCAGTTTCTTACTAGAATCTATCAGGATATTTGGAATCAGAAACTACCCATAAATTTTTTTGACAACATTCATGTCGACCGTCCATTTAACACCGACGGAGGTGATCTCTTTTCTGTGTATGGTTCGCTCTTTGAAGAGTCGGTACCATGAGGATGGGGTCTCGAATCATTGCGCCTGAGGGATTTCTCTGTCTCTCGAAGGACGTTACGTATCACTTCTTAAACAGTAATGGCAATACCAACAGGGTTCGACTAGTACTGTTTATTGATGACGGTAAGATGTTGGGCGCGAATTTAATTAACCTAACCAGGATTGAATTTGAAGACGCGCTCGAGCATGGGTTATTGCTGGAGGACGGTCCTGTAGACAAATTTCCTCCTTGGCTTTCGGGTATTCAAGGTGTTTCTATCCAGCAGTTGGAAAGCCGAAGGCATTCTGCAAAAGAAACATATGATCAAAAGGTAAATAAGCGATTTGCAGCTATATCGGATCTTGTTGTACGACGGGATGAAATTCTACTTTGTGATGATCCTGATACTCTAATTAATGCGCACGCTAAATCGATGCGCCCCGTGCAAAATACAGTACGACTGAGATTATGGTTTTACACGTATCTTATATTTGGATACAACAAGTGGGCGTTAATGCCCCCCTTACATCGCATTGGCGGTTGGAATCGCCTTGATCCGGCACGAAAAAATAAGCTGGGCTGCCCTTCGAAAAAGGGTAAGCACTATGGGTATCATTCTGACGCCGAAATGAGGGAAAAGATAATAGAAGGATTTATAAAATATAAATGCATTACTAAGACATCGGAGGAAGTCTATGGTGATGTGGTTACCAAAACCTTCGGGTGCAAATCATTTTATTCAAATGGCTCTATGCAATTTCAGCATCCTGAGGGCAAGGCTTTTCCCACGTACAATCAGTATAGGACCCAAATTAAGCGGTATTTTAGCTCACGAGATCTTCTATACGAGTTAAAAGGCCAACACAAAGCAAAATTGAAGTTGGGAGCCTCGGGAAGCTTTGCTGATAGCATTACTAATATATATCAACGCGTTGAGTTTGATGGCTATTACATATCTGAAAAGCTCAGTGGGGTTATTGAGGGAAGCGCGATAGAGGGCTTTTGTGTTGTCCGAGCTTTATGCGGCTTGTCGGGTGCCATACTGGGTATAGGCTTTGCCGAAACTAAAGAGAATATGGATGCTTACAATATGGCGTTGTTTTGTATGGCCATAGGTAAGGTTAAATTTTGCGAGCTCTTCGGGGTTGATATAGAACCGTGGGAATGGCCAGGTGATGGGCTTTCAGGCGGCATCATATTTGATCGAGGGCCTGCTGCGTGTTATCCCAGTAAGCCAAATATTAACTGGCTGAAAGCTCATGAGCTTACTCCAGTGTATTCTGGTCAATCCAAAGCAACCGTAGAATCTTCTCATCCTAGGGATAAGAAATTATTAGGTCAGCCTTCGCATAAGCATAGCAAGTTTAATTTTGTTGAGATGTCTCGGCGGGAGATTGTGCAGGCAATAGAAGACAATAGCAGTTCAGATGCGTCCCGCCGGATGAACGACGATATGTATCTCGACGGTGTCAAGCCCACACCTCTAGGAATTTTCAATTATCACGACGGTATTGGTCGTAATTCGTGTATCAGCATGGAATTTGATGTGGCGGTAAGATCATTTCTGAAAGCGTGTCCAGCATGTATAAGAAGAGATGCAGTCTATTTATACGGACGGAAATATAGATCTCCAGGGTTAGAGGCTAGTGGAGTATTCGATTTGGCTGCAAGGGACGGAGTCATTAATGTTAGTGCCTATGTGTTGACGATGTGTGTTAGGCATATATGGGTTGAAGTTAGTGGGGTTTTGTACGAACTAGACTTTGTCCGACCTGCTAGTGCGCGCTCTGGAATGGCAGATATTTCATTGCGGGATCTACAGGACATTGACCAATTGCGACGTGATGCAAATGCGGATCATAGGGAAGAAAAGCCAGCTATTCAGCAATTCTACGGGCAAAAAATCAAAAGCCTGACCGAAAAAGAACGGGATGCTGGCGAGCGCAAACTCGGGAGACCGCCTAAAAACGGAGCGGCTGAGCGTGATACGGCAGACTATAAACGATTTCAAGGAACAGCCAAATGAACGTACAAGTAAGAGCGCGTTTTGACGATTGCCTGGACTTGGACCAAATCCGAACGCGGGTAACGGTTAGGCCTCAACCACTCATTGAGTTGAGCGGTATTGATCCTCTTATTGCTGCAGAAATTATGGAGGAGTCTTTGAGGAATATTTACGTGCCTAACAAATTTTCTCTGGATTTTATAAGGGAAATGTTGGGTCGGGCGTCTCTCCATAATGCAGATCTGTTTAAAAGCGAAACTGAGTATGTTTCCAGAATTTACAACCCACCCGAACTAGAAAAATTCCCAGTATGTTTAACTGGTTTGGCGGGAGTCGGTAAGAGTCAGACTGTTGCAGCTTTGAGAAAAGTCTGTCCACCGGCTATGGATTTTAACTGCAGTCATTTCCAAGGTTCGATTGAACTGATTTCTCATTGGTATGTCAGTGCCAGAGGAAAGTCTAGCGGCAAGCAACTGTTGTTAGACGTTGTGTTGGGCGATTTAGAGGCGGGGAAAAAAACTAATGTCGCAAAGTTACTCATTGAAAGTCGGCGGCGAGCAAATCTATACGGCGTCTCACTTGCAATGCTTGACGAAACTCAGCACATAACCGGCTCCGGCGCATCAAAGGTAACTGACATTCTGTTGACGATGGCTGCTATCGGTCTACCAATAATATTCGTTTCAAACTACAGCCTCGTGCATAAGCTGATTCGCCGAAATAGCGAAGATAAACAGAGGCTCCTCTCGGAGCCTCGGATCATGCTGCCCGATCACCCTGATAGCCAAGACTGGAAAGATTATGTAAGCGAGTGCATTCGGGTCTGCAATGGTCACATTCAGGTTGGGATGAATGACCTAACCACAGAGCTTTATCGTTCTACTTTTGGGATTAAGCGGCTTGCTGTACAGCTCCTTAAGCTTGCTTACATAGAGTGCCGCAGCGCTGGCAGGAAATCTATAAACCTCGCCGATGTGAGTAAGGCATTTCGTTCTAGTGCGTATTCAAGCAATTCGCAGGATGTCCAACAGCTACAGCTTCAGGCGCTGCAGCCTCGTATCACCGGCACCCATTTGGATCTGCGATGTCCATTCGATCTTCCAGTTGATAGAAATTCCAATGTCGTGAGTTTCGCTCGTGAGGATCGAGACAATCGCATGAACGCAGCGGTCTTCGACTCAGCACTGAATGAAAAAGAGCGAATGGCAATGAAGCATATTGGGCTGTTACCAGGTGACGTTGCACGATCTAGTAGGCAAAACCGCCCTCCGCCGGTACCTAAGGTTTCAGATGAAGAAATGACAAAATCTTTTTTCGAAATCGTAGGCTCCTTAAAGCAGACAACGAAGCCGAGGAAACCTCGATGAAGGCGCCATCGCGAAACCGCGAGTCCAAATAGGATGGGGCGGAGGAAGCGTAGAGATGCGACCTGAAAAAATCTTTTTATTTCAATAAGTTGGCGCTGCGAGACAGTTTTTATTCCCTAGGGCTTCATGAGCAAGTAGCTTTTCGGGTGGCTGGGACAGTTTTGCAGCGTTGTTTTTTCGTCCTGCGAGCCGCGGAATGCGGGGGCTTCGCAGGACAGTTTTTATTATCTAAATTCACTGCGCAGCAGTCGCAACCCGGCAAATGCTATCTGAAGGGAGGAATGCGGTGGTTGGTTTGGGTCTGCTGCGCAGACCAGCGGGAGCAAGCTCCCTCGCCACAAGGGTGGTCAGGGCCTGAAC